>Ga0325404_1001783_pt1 | contig 22885 bp, 16 predicted proteins | sample PopdelMetagenome_18_FD_205664 | JGI IMG/M metagenome (GOLD analysis project Ga0325404, IMG submission 205664) | Populus deltoides microbial communities from Bellville, Georgia, United States - Xylem-Control-R1 | ecosystem: Host-associated > Plants > Phyllosphere > Stem > Wood/Secondary xylem...
GCTGCAGTACTTTATAGACTACACTCACTTCACTTTCTCGGCATCTGCTTGTCCTGTGCAACTCTATCACATCACTAGCGACTTTGCCCTTTCGGCATGAAGTACATGGAGGATTTTTTTTTTTTTTAAATTAGCAAAGCAATATGAAACTTCACGGGATAATACTATTTGAAAAGAAACAAAAAAGAAATAACTCATTTTTATTTTATCATATTTCTAAAAGACAATATTTACTGGATATTGTTATATCCAAGCATGATATATCCTAAAATTTAAACTCTTACTAGTTTAAAGAACATAACAGAGTCCTTTCCCTCTCAAAAACCAATGTTCCCGGTACTTATCTATCTAAAACCCCACAAATCACTTTTTTTTCTCTTTAAAACACCCAAAAATTAAACTTATTTTAGTTTTCAAGCATCCTTAAATGTTTCTCTCTTTAAAATTTATTGTTGTTGCCACCCATAATGCCTATGCCCTAACCTCTTTTCTAGTCCTAGACGCAAAGTAAACATACTACATTACTATGAATTTATATTTGGTTTAGTTAAAATAAAATTATTGTTATTTTTTTTACAGAATATCTTATAACATATTTATGTTATGTTATTATTATGATACTATTGTTTCTTATATGAACAATATAATCACATATAATAGTGGGAGCAACTTGTTTTTAAATGATAATTTAGGCATGACATATACAAAACTAAAAGAAACTATTTGTCATGGACTTAGGTGAAATTATAATGACATTGATGTTGAAATAATTTAGAGGTGTCAAATTGGTGAAGAATAATATTATCATGTATCGATTAGATGTGATGACAGTTTTAAGACAATGATTGATTTTTTTCATCCAAAATGAATTGAACATGATTGTATTGTATGTGAGTAATTAACCAAAATCTTTGTGTGTCCCAACTTCTAGTCGAATATGTATAAGTGCCTCAAAATCCTTCAAAGTCAGTTAGTAGAAGGAAAAATTGTTTATTGTCAAATGATTTGCTAAAAAGGATTGATGATACTATGTTTGACAATCCATTTGCCGATCAATATAGATTTGACTATTCCGAGTTTAGTGATAATAGAGATGATGAGACGTTAGCAAGTGAAACTACATAAGTGAGTTCAACCATATATATTCCAGGTTGATTTTTTATACATCCTAGAGCATATCAAGCTTGACCATGACTTGATCCATGTACTAATTGAAGATGTACTAATTGAGGATGTGAGACACACACATTCCATCTTAGGTATAGGGAGACAACATCGACACTATAGGACATTGTAGTTTTGCTTGGACTTTTTATTGATGGACATACAATCATATTTACTAGCGTGTGTAATCAAATTATATTATACATGCGTGCATTTTAATTGGCACCCCTTCTTTCTAAATTGAAGAAAGGTAGCATACATCTTAATGAGGAGATATTTGCCACATCATTAAATAATGCTAATGACGAGGTCTTGTATAGGCATCTATTAAATTATGATTTGAATGTGTTATTTATTAAGTACATAAATTAGTATGATAATCTTAATGTGTTATGTATGAATGCCAATGCATATAGATTACATGTATTTGATAATGTGTTATTCATATATCTCACCGAGAGATATGTGTTTTAATTTATTCGACGCTTCTAGATGATTTTGATGTTAGGATTTGTTTTTTTTTTTTTTATGTTTGTACACACATCTATGTCTTACATGCATGAAGAGAGCCAAATAGGTAAGGTGATGTCTACCATTTCTATAAGTATGAATCAAATAAATCAAAATAGCAACTGGCATTTTAAATGTTTGTTGTTAACACGAAATAAACAACTTGTTTTTTACTTAATAACAATTATGGTCCTAAGAGCATCTTCATATGGGCCGACCCTAAATGCCTAGATTGTCACTTATGACTATCCAGACTATGGGGGTTTATATTTCAACTCCCATTAAGAAACAGGTATTACAAAGTGTGTTTTGCAATTATATGCATTTATATTTTCTAATTGTAACTTTAAAATGGAATGCAACAAATATATTTGTAATGTTAGGTGATGTAGTAGTAGATTATTTGTGATAATCCAACACATGTGTTTTGTTTTATTAGAGCGGGCTGGATATACAACAACCTATCCATGTATTTTTCAAACCATTTGCTCAGGACAGCAACTTCACTTCAACAAGTTATTGTTGTTTAATATTTATGATATTTGTCTTCTACAAGTCATATGGACCCTGTATTAGCAATTGTTTTAGTTGTTTGCACTAGCGAGATAAACATATAGACATCAATTTTCCTGTTGATAATTTTTAAGATGGTTGAGCTGCATTGCCCAGATCGAGTAATGCGACAGTTCAACTATAGATATCACATTCCAATCAATATTAATATGAGTTATACGTTGCATGCCATAAATTATCGGGGTATAAATAATGATTATGATTGGTTAAACCACCTTGGAGTTTATGTATCATAGTGAAATACATGAAAGAATGAGATATTTATAGAGATGCATCTTGTGATTACAAATGAGGAGTATATGATTTGGTACATGAGTATCACATGTTGGGTCATTATACCAAATCCCAAGCAAGTTCCTCCACCTATATATATATACAATACGAGCATCATGCCCAGCATATTCAAAATATCATAAGTAATCAAATCTTTTTAGAATTAATACATGTTAAATATTGAGTTTTATTTATTGATCTTTTAATTTAACATTAATATTTTATTAATATTTGGTCGGCTTGTTGCTACGAGAGGGATGGGAGGTCTTATTTGTGCTTTGTAATATTGATAAAGAAAATAAAGAATACACATATACATCTCAGTGGTTCAATGTTTATCGCAATGGACTTGATACTTTTAAAGAGAACTTAACTCTTGATGATGCCATGACAGAAGACGAGGCCACAGAAGCAAAAGCAGGAGCAAGATGCAGTCGTTTTATTGACGAGCTCGGATCATCCAATAGACGACGTAGATATTAATAAATAAATGAGTTATGTTGGCATATTTTGATATTTCAATTATTAGAATTTTATATTAATTAAATATTTGAGATTCCTTTAACATGTATATTTATTTATTTGCATTCCCGAGGCTACTTGTGATTATGAAATATGATAATTTATTATATTTGGTTATATGGTTCTTTACAAGTATTTTTAAGCGATATAAAATTTTGTGTATAGTTTCTAATCAAGAGAAACTTTATTCAAATTTTGTTAAAATTAGAAAATTTCTTACTCTCTAACATTGTTAACTAAATTAAATATAAGATTAAAAAACTAAATAATAAATCTCGAAATAATTATTTTTTGTTAAATTTAGATAGATGGAAGATTTGTTGTTGGAATCTTCGTGGAATGACTATTAGAATTTAATTGATATTGCAATTTAGAACCACAATATTTAATTAATGTTACAATTTTGAATCACAACATAAATTACATGCTTTAACATTAATTAAATATCACGATTCTCAATTGTAATATTTTAAAATATTATATTTTACAGAAACTTTTTATCACTATGCTAATTCACCATTTTTTTTTTAATTTCGATATTAATTGCACAATTGGTCGTCCTAGTTAGAGTGCATTTAGTACGCTGGATACAGTAAGAGGATAAGATCGGGTTGGACAGTCATTACAAATAGCTATCTTCCTTTTAGTTTGGTGCACGCTGGATTAGATTGAACCATAGTTTTGTTTTGTGATCGGTTGGTAGGAAACAAGATAAAACAACAAGGCTTAGTGCCTCTATAATTTCTCGTGTATATAAACATAAAAAATAATAATCTAACTCTTTTTAATTTTATTCAAGTCATATAACTAATTTATGTTAAATAAGTAATCATTTTATATTGTTTTATTTATTTCCTTATTATAAATAATATAGTTTTTCATATAATTATTTTTAAATATTTATTTTTATTACTATATTGAATTACTAATTTATTTATTTACTAATATATTTGATTACCCTCTTAAATAAAATTATTGTTTTATTTTCCAAATAAGTAAAAATTCTTTTCATCTTAAGAATAAATAAATTTATTTTATTTTTCATAAGTAATTTATATCTAATTTATGTTTATAAAAATATATATATAAAAGTTCAAAGTCTAAAAGATCGAAGGATAATTTCGAATTTAAGAAAAACGAGCATGGGCTGTACTAAAATGGAGCTTGGATAACAAAATAACAGTGTCTGCATCATCCGGGAGAGAATAGCAGCCTCAAACGCCAACTCCAAAGTAAATGCAACTGTGGCAAGCATCAAACTGGAAAACAATCTGATTACAGCATTCAGCATGCAGATGAATGAAATGTGTATTTTGATTATTTTGGGACTAATTGTAGCTCAGTTAAGCATAAACAATCAAGCACCAAAACACACACACACACACACACAAGCACAGCCTGCAGGCCTACGCAAAGCAGGGTGCCGACTGTACTTACAGAGCCAATATCCTAAAATGAAAAAAGTTCATGCTTAGCCTGGATCTTCTGAGGTTTCCGCCTGGGTTGTTGAACGCTAAGAATCTAAGTGGTGAACCTATCAACGTACGTTACCTGGTTTAGAAGCTGTCTTATCACAGAGATCCCAGCCAAATTTCTTTCAAGTACAGAAATACCAGGTTGTATAGAAATTCATGGTAGACTATAGCTTACAGGTCTATGAATAAGGTAACAATATGAACTTCCATTTACATGTCAGCTACCAAATGACCAAGCCCTAGAGCAGAAAACAACACGGAGAAGGAAGATGAAACCTCAATTTTCTCCTGTGTCCATACTGGAAGCTTTGTTTGGAGATGGATCTTACTGAGTTTTCCAAGGCTACAATCATATTTTTGACACTCTGCTGTAAAAGGATATATTCTGGGATCAAACAAATAATCTACTCTGACAGGTTCTTCGACTGGGAGAAAGATGGTTTTGATGGGTTTTTATGTATGCCATTTTAGCTTTGATAATACAGTAATTTCAACAAAGAAACTTATTCTTGCGTCGACAAGAAGCTTGTTCAATTACCTGTCAGTATCTTCCTCTGTCACTACCATATCAGAGTCGTCTTGGAACTCTAGTAATGGGGAGAATACCCTTTTATCCTGACATAGAAGTAGTTTAGTCAACAGCTGAACAATGTCAACAAACCAACAGGCAAATTGACCAGTTTAAATCTACAAACAGAAATTATAGGGAACAGCAAGCTTTTAGATTTGCTCTTCACTCATATGCCATAATAAAAGTAAATCATGCGGATCCATGAGATATTTTATACCATCAACAAAGTACTAAAAGGATTCATTGTGATACTTGAAAGGTTCTTAGGAATAGGATTGAAACAGAAATAGCTTTAACTTGACAGAATCATATAGTGAAGTAGAAAATGGAATCTTTCTCTAACCTCTTCATTCATATTTACAGCAGTCTCCTGAATCTTCTGTAATATTATTGCTAAACGCCCCACCTCACCATGCAATGCCTGAGTATGAAGCATTCAGAAACCAATATTCACTAATGGTAGAAGTCAAATAAGCAGCCAACAGTTTCAACCTTTTTCTCAGAAATTAGATTCTGTATTTCTGCATCATTTGCAAATAGAGTTTTCTGAAGGTGATGCTCGTTAAGGAAGCTCATAAGAAATATCTTCTGCTCATAAGAAATATCATCCACTCGATGCTTAAATGGATATCTCTTCTTTATGAGTTTGACATCTGTTATCAAGTTTTGTCACTTCCAGCTGCTCTTCTAGCTCTGAGATGATTCTGTCCTTTCTTCGGAACTCGTTCTCATCATTTTTAATCATTTTCCAAGTTGCAGATCCTTTCTGCAAAAAGCAAAGTGAGTTTAGCTCTATCAAGTTATAGCTGGATCTTGAAAAGCTATGTTAATTCAAATCAAACAATACCCTGAAACTAATATACTCCGATCCTCAGATCATGACTGACAGTGTTGACATTGATAGGAAACAACTGAGCTCATATCTTTCAACTATCCTCAGTCCTGAACTGGTTTGGGATCTATCTCTCTCGTTCAGTTCTGTAATGAGATATATTTAATCGTGCCAACAAATAACTACAAGAAGTTTTAGGTATAAGAGATAATTGATTTGTCAATGAGTTCATCAAGAATTAATTAATTAATTATGAAATGGCAGGAATTGATTCTCTACTTTTGTTAAGCTACGAGAATCAATAAGAATTAAGTAATGACTACAAAAATAAAAACAAACAATTCTTTGTTCTTGTTTCCAGAATTTGAAAATAATAAAAATTAAAAAAAAAACAATAATATCAAACAAGTCTTGAAATTTGCTATTATTTCCAAAATTTGAAAATGACAAAAACAAAAACCACGATAATATCAAACAACCGGCCTTGATGTATCCTCTCAACTTGCCTACTTATTTCTTCTTTACATTTTGGCTCCTACGAATTCACCAATATTCCCCTTCGCTTTATTATTTAATCTTCAAGAAGTTTAATTTTATAGTTTTTTAAAAAGTTTCAACATGGCTCCTTAATGAATAGTTAACAAAAACTTCAAAACTTTCGTTGTTTTTCCTTTTCTTTCCCTTTTTTATAAGTTTTCAGCTCTTGTTTCTTTTTCGAAAAATAGAGGTAGATTGTTGTAAATCTAAAAACAGAAGAGAACTAATTTTTTTAAAAAAATTGACAATCACATGTACAAAAACTAGTTACGATGATGATCCATAATTCATCTTGTTAGGGAATTTGAGTTTTTAAGGATTTAGATAATAAATAATCAGAAGTTTATGTCAACTTTCTATTTTTCATGAGAGTTTAGAAGGTTGGTGAAAAAGATATGAATTCTTGCAAAATAGTTCTTGTTGGTGGGAATTTAGAACCCTCTCATGATTAAATCAATGATGAGTTTTATTAATACCTTGTTTGTTTTTAGAAAAACAAATTCTTGGAATTCATTTTTCTTATTTTTTCATATTTGATAACAATACGGAAAGCTAGTTAAAGGAAAGTTAATTCCAATCAAAAGAAAAAAGTAACTTTAATCAGAGGAAAATGTTTTCCTTTTGATAAGGAAAGGAAAACACTTTCATTTCTTTACATTAAACACATCTTATCAAATCACCGTCTCTTTTTGTCTCTTTTCGAAAACAATTGAAGCAGGAACAATTGAAGCATATCTCTGAAACAATTGAAGCATATTCCTCTTATTTCAGGTATTTTTTTCCCTCTTTTATTCCCTTTATGTTTTCATCTTTTTCGTTTAGATCTGTAAGAATTATGACATAAATCCTTTGATCTTCTTGCTTAATTTGTTGTGTTTGTTCCGAACAAAACTGTGCTTCTCTGTGTTTTTTTTCCATGCTGCTCAAACAAACCATGATAAATCTGCTACCTGTCACATTTTTTCCATAACACATTTTTCTTCTTCATTTTACCTCATCACATTCAGCTAGTTCACATAAACTAAACAAACCAAATTCATCAAACAAGCCATAAAAATCACATTTTTTCCATGACATGGTTTTCTTATTCATCACTCACATTCAGCAGCTCACGTTTGTAACCAAACAAACCAAAAAAACTCACAGATAACAAAATCCCCAAACTTCCCCATCAAAAAGCAGTCCCTACCCTGTTTTCCCGTCCCCGGATCCAGCCAGCATATCCACTCCCTTCTTAAAAAAAGACTCATGTTTCCATAACATAACCAAGAGATTATGCCCGGGTGGAAGCACAGAGAGAGAGAGGCAAAGTAGGGGGAAATCAATGAATGTGTTGAAAATCGACCATTGCTCTTTTTTTTTTCAAGTCCAAGCATTATCAATACAAGTAGCTGGGGGAGAGAGGGAGGAGAACTGGGAAGGAGGAGCAGGTCTTTGAGGTCTAGCCCTTTTGCCCCTTGAATCTTTGATCTTTGTCCTGCTTCTTTGTGCACAGAAAGAGGAAAAACAGGGGAATGTCGAGAGAGAACAAGGGAATTAGAGAAACCGAGAGGCAACAGGGGAATTAGAGAATTAGAGAACCTGTTATTAGAGGGGAATCGACCAAGACCGAGAGGAAGTTTAATAAAGGGAATTAGATAACAGAACCTAAACATAAAACCATGGATAACACCTCCATCATAGAAAAAGCGTGATTTTAGCCACATCTATTGCTTTATTTTGCTATATATATATATATATATATATATATATATATATATATATATATATATATGTGCTTGTTTTATTTTGCTTTGATTAATTCATGATTAGTGTTTGATTATATTTGTTACATATGGATAAATTTATGGGACCATGCCAGTAATTATATGGATTTCATTGCGCAATGTCTATTGATCGTTGTGAACTTATGAATTGTATAATTTTCAAAACGGTTTTATCATCGAGAAATTGAATTTTATGGTCTTAAATAATATATTTTAAGACCTTGTTTGTTTAAAGAATCAGATATCATTGCCATAACTATTATACATTGTCAGCTTCTTTGAGCATAATGTATTGTATTGATTGTGTAAGTATTTTATATGCTTTTTTTAATATTTATTTCCTCAAATTTTTAGGTTTTGTTATCAGAAAACTTCACTTTCATGTTATGGATAGTAAGATAATTCATGCAGCATGTATGAGAGCAGCTATAACTATGATAGCTATAGGGATAGCTATTATTGAACAAGAAAGAAATAGAATTTATATACCAAGAGAACCACGTATAAATGCAATTGCTCAACGAGAATTCTATATTGACAGCATTTTGAATCGAGGTGATAAACATTACGTTGAACAAATTCGTATGAAACCTGTTGTCTTATATAGATTGTGTGATGTTCTCACAAGTCGTGACCTATTACGATCAACTCAAAATATGTCTATTAGGGAGCAAGTAATTGTGTTCTTACAAATTGTAGGCCAAAACCAAAGATTTTATTTTATTAGTGGTACATACTATAGGTCTGTTGAAACTATCCATCGTTACTTTAGAATTATTTTAAAAGCAGTTTTTAAGTTATACAAACACCTTATTAAAGATCTAGAGGATACAGTTCCAGCAGAGATAATGAATAATCAAAGATTCTATCCTTATTTTAAAGTATGAGAACAATACCAATATTTTTATATATTAATTAATTACATCTAGAAGAAAAAGGTTATAAATTATTTTTTTATGTTTATACATCAATTGTGTGGGAGCAATTGATGGTATCCATGTTCCTGCAAATGTTCCTGTTGAGATTCAAGGAAAGTTTCAAGGTCAAAAAGAAGGAACAACACAAAATGTTTTGGTAACTATAACTTTTAATTTGAATTTTATATATGTTTTAACTGGCTGGGAAGGAAGTGCACATGATTCACAGGTTTTAGGTGATGCATTATCAAGACCTAGTGGTCTAAAAATTCCAGAAGGTATATAATAAAGTATGTATTATATGCAATAAACATATAAAATGTATTATTAGATAAAGATATTATTGGTTTTTTTTTAAGTTGTAGGGAAATATTATCTTGGTGATGCTGGTTACGGTATTCAAAAATGAATCATTTCTCATTTTCGTGGAGTTCGATATCACTTGAATAAACTTACAAAATGTTCACCAGAAAATGAAAAGAAGCTATTTAATCTTCGATACTCTTCATTGAGAATCGCTATTGAGCGAGGGTTTGGTATTTTGAAAAGTCGTTTTAGATAAATTGATGGAAAATCTTTTTGGTCTTATGAAACACAAGTAGATGTTGTGCTTGCATGTTGTATTATTCATAATCACATAATGGGAGTTGATCCTTATGACTTTCTTATGGAAGAAATATGTTCAAAAAGTGAACCAATTAGACGAACAATCAACTTAAATCAACAAGAGGAAAAGGAAGAGAATAGAAAGTGGATAACAAAAAGAGAAATGATTGTATCAACCATGTGGAATGATTATAACACTCAAAGAAACTAGTAATTGAGTGTTAATTATACGTGTTTGTTTTTATTATGTCTTGCTTGAGTTTATATTATCTTTGTTATGTATTTGGAATAGATGTTGATTTTATTATAATTTCTTATGTTTTTTATGTATTCTCTTTTAAATATTAATTGTAGTTTTTATATGAAATTTATTAAATCTAAATATTGTATGATTTTATTTTGTATAAATTTTTAATTTTGTTTTTGTAGAAATGAGTTTCACACATAATGAAAAATGCAAGGGCAAGCACTTCACATAATCTAAGCCTATATCTCACATGTTACTTGAGATATTAGCCGAGGAGGCACTTAAAAGAAGCAAACATTCTTCCACCTTTAAAGCAGAATCTTTTGTTAAAGTGGCTACAGAAATTGGTCAAAAGTTCAACGTGCAATGCGAGCCTAAGCATGTGGACAATCATCTCAAGATTGTGAAAAAAGAATGGGGAATAATAACCAAACTTAAAAATAAAATTGGTTTTGGCCAGGATAATTGTTTGAAGATGATTACAGTTTTGAAAGATGTATATGATGAAGAAGTAAAAGTATATAAATATTTATACTCTTTATAATTTTTATATTTACTTTTGTTTCTAAAATGTTATACAAGAAACTAAAAAATTACATATTCTAAACTTTATGAACAGGCACATCCCAATCATGACAAGTAGCCCAACAAAAAACTTGATATGTAAGAGGCAATGATAATTGTTGTTGGAAAAGACATGGTAACCAGAAATTATGTCAAATCATATGCTGATGTCAACTTGAAAGAGAACACTGAAGAGCAATCAATTTCAATTGAAAATGAAGGGGAATATGAAGAAACTTCTAAGGGAAAAGAGACATCTTTCTCTAGTACACAAAAGTGGCAACATAGGAAGAGAAATCGCATATATGAAGATGATGATGTTGAAAAGTTGTCTAAACAGATTGGAGATGTAGCATTTGCAATTCAAAGCCTCAGCAAAAATCAACTTGATGTTAATGCGTTGTATATAGAAATGATGAAAATTAAAGACTTTGATGGGATCATTCTTGGGGATGCATTTGATCACTTGGTCCAAAATGAAATGTTGACAAAAGCATTTATGGCAAAAAAATGCTAATTTGAGGAAAATTTAGATTCAGAATTTTGTTAACCAACACTACTACAGGCCTGCTTGCTAAGATGATTTGACTATGATAAGAAAGTATATGCTTGTTATTTGACAAGTATGTTTACTTGTTTAATTTGGTCTGGCATGTTTATGTTTGTTAATTTGAACTAATATGTATGTATATGACATCGAAACTTAATATTTATGCATGACTATGTTTGATGTTAGATATTTATATTTATTTCTTGATGCTTATTTGATATATATTAAAAGGATAATTGCCTATACCCGTAAAAAAAAAAATCTTTATCCAAAAAACCCATCAAAATATTTTTGTATTTATTTATCTTTTAAGAAAATCTTCATACCAAAACTAACTTTTACCATAAACTAATTTGGCTTTCTTCATATGAAAAAAAAACTTATTTTAAGCTTTTCAAATTGAAAAAAATATATTATTAGGTTTTACTGAAGAAATATTTCACAAGGTTATATCTCTATAATAGATATAACATATATAGTTATATTTTATAAAATAAGCTATATATGAATATAAGATATAATAAAAAAAATTCATCATTATACTTTTTAGATTTCATTCTTTTATTGTAAGTGATTAAATATTTATATTAAATATTTTATATATATTAGATAAACTTGAAAAAAAATTAATTCATTAATAAATTATTTTCCAGTTCATTTTCCATAACATAACCAAACACTGGAAAGTGTTTTCCAGTTCATTTTCCATAACACTACCAAACATTAGAAAATAATTCACTTTCCAGGAATTCACTTTCCATGGAAATTACTTTTCAAAAGAAAACAACTTTCCAGCAAACAAACGGAGCCTAAATAAGTATTAGATTCTTAGAATAAGAATATTTTTTCTTAGTTCGTATATGATAAATGCTGAGAATATGTTATAAATGAGTGAAGATTGTGAACCACTTACTTGGATCATTCAAAGAGTATTTATAACACTTGTATCTTAAACTTTCTTCTTTTTGTTCGAGTGGTCGAAAGTCTTTTTCTTTTTCATATCCAAGTTGAGAGGGAGTTCCTTACATCAACATTAAGTTGATGGGAATACCATGTGCCTATAGAAGACAATCCTATATAATTTCATACATAACATTAATGTTGATAGAATCAACCCTTATAATTAATATTAATGTTGATTGACACATAACCAGTTTTTAGGGGATTCTTACATAACTATGATGTAAGGAGATGTTAACCCTAGGTTATTCTATTGTACGTTAAGGTCTAGGACAATCCTATACCTAATAATATTGAGTCTAGAGTCTTGCTAGGTTTAAAGGCACATGAATTTAGAGTGTAGTCAAGCTCAAGGGAGTTGGGTTTGACATTTTGCCAAACCCACAAAAGCTTGGTCTTGGCACGTAGCCGAGCCCAAGAGAGTTGGTTTGACACCTTGTCAGACCCACAAGCATTTAGGCCTAGCATGTAGCTAAGCCTAAGGGAATTGAGTCTAGCATCTTGCCAGACCCACAAGTGTTTTAGCCTAGCGCGTAGCCAAGTCCTCAAGCATTTGGGTCTAGCACGTGGCTAAATCCAAGAAAGTTGTGTTCAACATCTTGCTTACCCCTTTTCTATGGGTTTTGACCTCTGTTGAGCTTTTATGATGGATCATCTTTTTTTCGGCTCCTTTATCCATAAGCCTTTTGGGTAAATGGGTTTTGGTACATAATAAATTGATCCATCATGATAGAACTAAGATTTTTGGTATTTGCAAGTGCATTTATTTTTCATAAAACGGTTCCAAAAAAAAGAATTGAAAAAAAGTTTTACTAAAAAAAAAAATCAATTATAAATATGAATAACTTTATTTTCAATAGCAAACCGGTTGCAATTTGCATGTTTTCTTATTCCTTGTCTATTGTATTGTAAGTTTGGTTTTTAGTCCAAGTCCAATGGGCTTCTCAACTTGCTTTGATACATGTTGAAATGTTGATTTTGATGTTAAATGGTTGTATTTTATGAATTTTAAATAGTTCTATCGCTAAAATCTAGACTAGTAGATGACATGTTTTTTTTTTTTTTTTAAAAAAAAATTAAAAGGTGGACGGTACGTCCTCTAATATTAGGAAAAAGACCTGGCTCACAGGCCAGACGCGTGGGTAGGCCCATATGTGTAAACCCCTGGATAAAATCCACAAAATTAATAAGGAAACTATTATGTTAAATGAGTAAATCAAGTTTTGGAATTAAAAAGATGACTTTGAATTTTAAAAACTTGAAATAAAATATTAATGTGTTAGTTTAAAAACTAAAAGTATGAAAATAGTTGGGGGGGGGAATGGAAGGGATAAAAGGGGAAAGTGATGTTCTAGGATAAGGTTTAATGAAAAAATAAATGCTATTGCCTCAATATATATATAAAATACCATTCATGCTAAATTTTGAATTCATGATTAATTTTCTTCTCTTAAAAATCACATTAATGATGTTTGGACAATTGTTTTATGTTTAACAAAAAGATTAATCCAACCTGTATTTTTTTTGTTCTTTTTTATTATTCGATTTAATAAAAAATTGATTATAAAAAACAAAGTTACTCAATATAATTGGGTCAATTGTCCATATTACGAGATCATATATATCTTGATACATATTTATTTCTCAATTTTTGAATTTAGTTTTTAGTTATCATCAATGATTTTTATGTATTATCATAAATAATTTTTAATTTATTTAATTAAATGTGTGCATATGATTTTTAATATGCGATAATAGTCGTTTTGTTTTGTGAAAAAAAGTGTTGTAATTGTGTGCACATTCTTTTTTTTATGATGAAAATATAATATAGTTATGGTGCTTATTGAGAAGAAAAGAAGGCTAAAAATCTTTTCTTGTCGATCCTTATGGTTTTGTTACTCGCCACTTTACACAAACAATTGTGTATAATCAACCTCTTAGGATTTGAACAACACACTTAAAAGAATGCACTTCCTTTTAAGTCTACCAACCAAAAAGAAAAAAAAATTGAACTCAAAATATATCTACAAGATAGGATCTCGGGCTCTATGATAGATGAACACAAAGGGTAAAATAGACTGGATATCAACAAAGAGGAAGGCTAGAGATGTATGCAATTAATCTCTTAGAATTCCAACAACATACTTAAAAGAATGCACTTCCTTTTAATTCTACAAACCAAATGAATTTTAAACTAAAAATATCTCTACAAGGATACGATCTTAGAATCTAGAATAGAAGGAAAAGGAAGGCTAAAGAGATGTGCTGCAAAAATGTATAAAGCACCTCTTATTTCAGCCCTAATTTTACTAATTTCTTTAGGGATAGAAGATATTAAATTATATATATATATATATATGTGGGATAGAAGATATTTGGTTTTATCAATTAACAAAAATTTATTAAACGAATTCAAACAATATACCAATCGATCAATACAGTCGTGTTATAAGTGATTTTGCAAAACTATGTTTGGTATTGAACTGAATGACCGAACTGTGAGCTGCAGGCATAACAAGCGGTGGACCCTTCACCATATTTCAAGTAACTTGGCACATGACATGCTCTATATATATCGTGTATTTTGCTCGAAACTACACCGATCGACTAAAGACATTGGGGGGTTTTTAACTCGTGATCGAATAAAATACCTTTCGGACTCGCCATCTCGAAAGAGGAGTTTGGGCTCGAGGGCACTGCTATCAGTGCCCCCTACGATTCTCTCTTGCCTTGCTGGCTGCCATTTATAACATTGCACTGAAGGAGACACATCCAGCAAATTAGGATTTTGCCTTTAGCACGTTGAAAATCTGCTGCCTACAGGTAATAATGATCTCGAGTAGCCTCTTCGCCCTCGAAAGACTCTTTCTTGGACTGGATATGCCTAATTAAATTAGTGCGGTGATTATTTTCCGTCTGATTTAATTTTTATTTATAAAAATAATTAAATTAAAATTAAAAAAAATCGAAATTAAACTGAACCGAATACCAAGTGCACTTGATATTCATCTCTCATTACCGGATAATTACATCAAATCCAAAAGTTCTCAATAATAATGCATAGAGATATGTTTTTTAAAATTTTTATTATGATTTTTTATCAAATTTTTTTTATTGATCTCATCTTTTAATTTTGAGGTGATTGAGAACTTGACTTTATAATTTGTTTCCTTTTATTTTATCTTTCTATAAAATTAGCGTGGTTTGCAGGTTTGGTAAGATAATTCAAGTTTCCTTGATTTTACGGGTTTGATTGAGAGTCTTTATTTTTCTTTATTTTTGAATTGTTCTTGACTTTTTATTATAGTATATTTTTTTCTCATAAAGTTACAAAAAATAGTTTTAAAGAAAAATCATGTTATTACACTTTTTAAAGTAACAAAACTAAAGGGTGTGAAGATATTATTGTTCACTCACAGTCATTGCATTGTAGATTACAATGTTTTGCTTTTTTCTTTTGTTTTTGAATATTTGTTATGATATTTTTTTCAAATTTTTTTTGTTGATTTCATCTTTTAATATTAGGGTGGTTGAGGATTTGACTTCTTAATTTTTTTCTTTTTATTTTTCATTTCTACAGGATTAACGTGATTTGCTGGTTTTTAAAGATAACTCAGATTGCTCTGATTTACGAGTTTGGTGAGGTGTTTTTTTTCTTCTTTTTTTAATTGAACCTGGTTTTTTTTATCATCTATTTTTTTCTCATATAATTAAAAAAAATAATTTTAGAGAAAAGTCTTGTTATTAAACTTTATAAAGTCCTTGGACCTATTTATAGTTTGGCTACTTGACTTGGTTAGTGGGCTGACAAGTTTAACTCTTTTTTATTATTTTTTTATTTTATCCTTAGATAGTGGATTAATTGTATTCAGTTTCATAATTAGTTTCGTTTTCTATGAGGTTATCGCAGTCTTAAAAAATTCTCAGTATTGGGTTGGTGTTCGATTTTGCAATTTTTAATTTTTGCTATCATATAATTAAAAGAAATAGTTTTAAAAAATTATAATTTTAGTGGATTCTGTAACCCGGTTCATGAGTTTGGCGTGTTAGCCCAAGTTACCAAATTCATAGGTTTGACGAGTTTAACCACCAACCAGATTTTTTTGGTCCTTTCATTGGTTTTAATTTATTTTTATTTTTTGAATTTCATCCTTCAATGTTGGATTGGTTGGGAAATATACCTCATTATTTATTTTTGTATGTTTTTTATAAGGTTGTCACTGTCTCAAATAAATGTCTATTTTTAGATTGTTGTTTAATTTTATGAGTATCTCTATTTTTATCATATAATTAAATAAAAATAGATTATAAAAAAAGTTATTAAATTCAATATAGTCCATGACCCGAGTTGCAGGAGGGACCAGGATCAATCCAGTCTGTTATTATCTTGATATATATACAAAAAGTTGTCATCTTGAAGTTTTTTTTTAATCTAAACCATATTTTTACTGGCCATTAAGATTGCATTTGAATTCATGAAATTGATTGATTTAAGTCGGGCCAGCTCCCACACAATTTAATTAAAAATTTAAGTTAGGTAAAAAGATTTTAAAATTGATCTATTTAATTAAATTTAATAATATTGTTAAAAAATTCTTCATACTCTCAATAATTTAATATATAACTCGCAGTATAGCACTGATAAATAATCTAGTATCTACTAATATTCTTCCTACAATGATCTAAATTGACTTTTTTTAGAAAATTATAGCCGGTATGACTTATGAAGCACGTGAGCAATGAACACCTTGTGCTTTGTAGTTGTATATCATCAACAGGGCCACTTCTTTCATGGATATAGTTAGCTGATGCTGATAAGCATAGATACTCCGTGGAGTGATCCCATTTCATGCACATTTTTTGTTCAAGCAAACGCTCTAGTTTCTTTTCCTAGAGAACCAGTGAACAGCTAACGAAATATATGATTGGACTTTTATATTGAATAACATTAGAAGAGAGATAAACATAAAAATTAAAGAGAAATATATGAGAAAAAAATCACATCTATGTAGAAACAAAAAAATATTTGCCAATCAAAATTTGTTACGTGTCATTTTTATTTTATTTTTATATAAAATAAATATAAATGACATAGAAAATAAGTGGCTCTTTATATATTTCTTGGCCAATAAAAGATTGACACATAAAATGTAATATTTAAGATATTTTATCATCAATACAAGATCTCATAAATAAAAATCAATCAATAAAATATTATCACGTGACATTGAAAAAATACATGAGTACCCCTACAATTCTCTATAAATAAAGAGTCTCATCCTAGACATGGATGAGAGAGTTTTTTCTGGAAAATAGAAAATTTTATTTAATAGAAGCAATTCAAATAAGAAAATTCTCTCAAAAGCTCTACTCCTTCATCTACGCTCTTAAAATCTATAAGGAACGAATCTTTGTTGAATCAAACTTAAATATCTCATAAGAGTTCTTCAAAAACACTCTAGAGGTAAATCAAAAGTACTCTTCAAAATATCAAATCTCTCTTTATCTACGCGCTTAAAGTTTATAACAAATGAATCTTTATTGAATCAAGCTTAAACGTCTCATAAGAGTTCTTCAAAAATACTCTAAAGGTAAATCAAAATTACTCTTCAAAACATCAAATCTCCCCTTATCTACGCACTTAAAGTCCATAGAAACGAATTTCTGTTGGATCAAGCCTAAACGCCTCATAAGAGTTCTTCAACAATACTCTGTAAACAAATCAAAAGTACTCTTTAAAACATCAAATTATCAAATCTTTCTCTACAAATACTCGTCTAAATTCATGCTTTTGCAAGGGTTTGATTTCATAAATAAATCAAGTCACTATAAATCAGATTCAAGGGAAGAATCAGATGATTTATTTATTCTTTTTTTTAATATTTTAAATAAAAATTATAGGTAGTTATATATTTTAATAAAATAAAATATTTATACAAGTGTGCTTTTTTAATTTTCAGGTACTCAAATTTAATCTTAAAAAAATAATTCATCTCTTATATTTCTCTTTTCTTTTTGTGTTTATTTCTCTCCTAGTGCTATAAATATTGATAATTATAACTTGAATATCATAGAATTTCTCATTAACTAGGTATCTATATGTATAAGAAAGAATAAGAAAAAATAATGATAATATGGAAGAGAAAAAAGAGAGAATAAAAAGTGTATGGAAATATGGTAAATAGAGTTGGAGTTTCAATTGTACAATAAGATTTTTAATATCGGTTATCTTTTGTATTTTAATATGCTAAGACATAAATATATTTTATGCATGTTTTATTAAACAAAAATATGAAAACAAAACTCTCAAGTATAACCAAAAAAATGAAAGACAATAAGATTCTTTTTATTAAAAAAATATTAACAATAAAAGCTTTTTAAAAATAAAAAACCTCAAAAGGGTGGTTTATTAAATTTAAGGAATAAAATGAAAATTTGTTAAAGTATAATTCAAATCTTACCTACAAGAATTTTTTTTTAATCTTTACTCATCCTCGTTGATTGTTAATTGGATCAATTGCGTATGTTTAAAGTTTTTTCATTTTAATATTAGATTTCTAGTTTTTTTTAATATACTCTTAAATGTAAGGCTTATTTTATAGATATCATAACCTAAATTTTGACCCCCCTATATATATTTCAAATAAAAACAGAAAATTTTAAAAAATATGTCATTTCAATAAAACTAGTCAATTTTAATTATTTTGTTATTTTTTATGATTTGTTTTTAATTTTTGCGTGGCTAGAAACAATCATAAAATACAAAAACAAAAAAAAAATCATGGGAAATCAAATAGGAAAAATAAAATGATAGATGTGTAAAATCAGAATAAAATGTTTATGTATGAATTAAAAAAATGATTTATGAAAAATAGCTAGAAAAGAAAACACAATGATAAATAAAGGAATAACATGTAAAGAAACAACAACAACAACAACAATACCAGCAACATATTGGTGAAAATCTTGATTAAAATTGACAACGATGTGGAAAATAAAAAATAAGTTGTAATTGAGCTTAATAGTGAAAAAGTAGAATAAGATATTTTGGAATAAGAAAATGATCTTAAAAATTAATGGGAAAAAAATAAATTTAAATACAATATATAAAATGATGAAACAAGAAATTCGGATTTCTAATGCAAAATCGCTAATTAGATAATTTTACACTATTAAACGTAACTTTCAATCTAACTTTCAGATAGAGCTAAAATTTTACAAGGATCCTTACAATATATTATTTTATTGTTAGGAAAATTTCAAAATAATCGAAGTTCAGAAGGGTTGTGAAAAAATGGTGACAATTGAATATAATTATAAAGGTCTCATTAAGGGTAAAATGGTTATTGAACAAACAAATTAAACAAAACAACTTCTTCTTCCTCTTTAAAGTTGCTGCATAAGCTGGGGGGAAAGAGAGAAAGAGAGAAAAGAAAGGAGAGAGCAAAACTATATATATATAAAAAAAAAAAATTAGAGAGCAAAGGCAAAAATTAAGCTAAATTCATAAGTTAGAAAGTGTGAGGCATCATCCAACCCAACAAGCAAGGAATTTAGAGAAAATTAAGTGGAAAAAAGAAAGAGGGAGAAACAATGCAACGACTAATGGCAAGGAAGAAAAAAACTAGAGGAGTGAAAAAAAATTTTACTGGTTAGCATTTGAAGTTTGTTTTAGTGTCCGATAAGAAGTTTTGAATGTATTTGAACAAGTTTAAACAGAAAGAAATGAAATTAATGCATAATTGTTAGATTTTTTAACTAGGGTTCTCAGAAGAAATTTGGAGAAAAAATGAAATTATTGTGGTTTGATGCAATTAGGATAGTATAGATTATGAATAATGCAAAATAATAAAAAATGAAAGAAAACAATTTGTGTTTTGGAAGGGGTTAGGCCAAAATGGAATGAAATTAGGGATGTAAAAATCGAATGAATGTTTGTGAATTGTGTGTATTTGAAGTATTTTATAGTGAATTAGAATGGATTTAATATTTTATAGTGTATTTGTAGAAATCACATGTTGGTCTCATGACTTAGGTTGTGAATTTGACAGGTTAACTCAAGTTTTTTTATAAATATATTTTTTTCAATTTTATCCTTTAATATTGAGTTAATTGAAAGCTTCATAATTTGTCTTGATTTACTTTATATGAGGTTATCATGATTTTATTATCTAAATCATGAATTTGGCAAGTTAACCCAAATTAACCCGAGTCGATCTAATATGTTATCTTTTTAATATTAAAAAAAATAAAAAAATAATTTTTTTTATTTTTTTTACTCAAACTATGTTTTTTATTGATTGTCCATGTTATCTTTGGACATATCAAGTCGACCAGGTCATATCAAGTCAACCTCCACATAATTTTTTTCTACTAAAAAAATATTAGTAACTTGAATATATTTTTTTACGTTAAAAAAATAATTTAACCCTACCATAAAGTAGCCAACAGTCCAGTGCTAAATCTGAAATTTTTGGATTGCTGATGAATATAGTAATATAGATGATTTATAAATATAATGTGAGGTTAAATAAAATTAAGCTAAAGTATCTTATATTAATACCTCCAATTCTAAAACCCTTGTTTTATTCTTGTTGTCTATCCAACACTCGTACAGCGTGTATGCTAGTTCTTTCTTATTATATATATATATATATATATATATATATATATATATATATATTCATGTATTTTATATTATTTATATATACACACACACACACACTAAAGTATTAAACTTTAGTGTGTGTGTGTGTGTATATATAAATAATATAAAATACATGAATATATATATATATATATACTTTAGTGTGTGTGTGTGTGTGTGTATATATAAATAATATAAAATACATGAATATATATATATATATATATATAATATAAAATACATGAAAAAAATACTTAATAAAACTTTAGTAAGGGGCCGCTGAAGGGCGGTCCTCAGTCCATTCCTAATCCATGATTATCGGAGATCAAAAACCATAATTATGGGAAACTTTAACGTGACAATGATACATGTAATAATAACAATCATTAGACGTTATTATGAGAGTGATACGTTAATCAAACAAATACCTAAGATGATAAGTATATCATAGCACATACCACCTATCATTCAAAACCCCATGTCGTTAAGCAAACTAGGTTTGATCATGTTTTTTGTTTGGTCAAATGGTACGTGGACATTGTGCTAGCTAAACTAGGTAATATAAATTAACTCGAGACAATTAATTTTTTTAATAAATTAAAATGATATCAAATTAAAAATTATTTAAAAAAATCAATTGAATTTTTAATCGAGTTTTAATCGGATTAAAAATTAATCTATTAGGTCAGTTGAGTCAACTCTATATTAACTTTTTTTCTTTCTTTTCACTCTCGACGACTCGCTAGCGGCAGGTTGGTCGGAAATGTTCAATACAATTGAAAAAAAGTTAATTATATTATTTATTTAGTATATCAATTTTTTGTTTTTTTATTTAAGTATTTGTACTTTTATTTTTTTATCAACTGAAAAAAATAAAACAACAAGATAGTAAATAATAAATTACAGAAATTGTTTAAAAAAACAAAGAAGAAGAATAAAATACAACTTGTCTAGAATAAAAAACAAAACCTAGCTCATTCAATTTCCTTCACTACCTCACAATCCAGGTAAAACTGCGCATCTAATGTAAAAGATATCAAATTTAATTATTTTTATAAAATAACAATCTTAAATTTAAATTTGTACTAAGCTGTGTTTGTTTCTTGAAAACTGATTTTTAAGAAACCACTTTCCAAACTTTCCTATATTTGTCCGCTATTAGAAAAGTTAGTCAACAGAAAACACTTTCCGGTCAAAGGAAAATTTTACTTGGTTTTCAGGAAAGTGTTTTCTTTTTATTTTGGGCGGAAAATACTTTCTGGAAGTTATAAAAAATTTAGAAATATTATATTATTTGTTGATTATATCAAATTTGGTTCTCAAACTTTTGATTATATATATATATATATATTTGAATATTTGTTTTTCAATTTCATCCCTTAGAATTTAATTTTTATATTAATTTGGTCCTTATTATTATAATTGTTATTTGCTTTTCCCTTATCATTTTTTAATTGAAATTTTTTATCTATCAAATTTGGTCCTCATTTTTTTTATTATTATTTATTTTATTTGAAATAATTTATGAAATGTTAATTATTATTATTATTTTAATTTCTTCATTTTTTAATTTTTTTATTTTTTAAATTTGATCTCTATTATTTTGATTACTATTTATTTTATTTTAGATACTTTATGAAATTATATTTTTTTAAATTTCATTCTCATTTAACTTTTTAATTTGTAAGATTTGTTCCTCATTATTTTAATAAACTTGAAAAAAAAAACATTAATAAGTTATTTTTCAGGTCATTTTTCATAACATAACCAAATACTGGAAATTATTTTCCAACTTATTTTTCATTACTACTAAATATAGAAAAATAATTCACTTTCTAAAAAAAACTATTTTCTAGCCAGGGTGTTAGCCTGTAAATAAAGACTCACCCCATTCAATTGCTTTACCGCTTTTGTGCAAAAAGCAAATAATAACTATTAAATCCAACAAAACATTTATTATATTCAAATTTACAGTGATTATTCAGACAACATCCATATGATTTTTCTTCTTCATTCAAGGTCGGATAAAGATACACTTTATAAAAACATCAACATTTAATAACAAATCTTAATAAAAACACTTAATGGTTAAAGTTCTTAAAATTCATAACTAAAACAACAAAAGATAAAAATATGTGCAATAGAACTGATGTTATTATTAGTCTTTCGGC
>Ga0325404_1001785_pt1 | contig 22876 bp, 13 predicted proteins | sample PopdelMetagenome_18_FD_205664 | JGI IMG/M metagenome (GOLD analysis project Ga0325404, IMG submission 205664) | Populus deltoides microbial communities from Bellville, Georgia, United States - Xylem-Control-R1 | ecosystem: Host-associated > Plants > Phyllosphere > Stem > Wood/Secondary xylem...
GCTCTCACAAAATCATGCCTCTTTTATAGGCATCCAAGACATCTCTTCAACAATGGCTGCACATGGGTTGATACATTTGTCAATGGTGGGTGCAACTACCATTGACAAATGGTAACCCTACTCCTTAAGGTAGGTTGCCCAATAATGGCAAATCCCAACAAATATTTTGGTCTGGTTGCCTTCTCATCCGTGACTCAATCTGTCTTCAAATTATATGTAAAATGTGACAAGTTCTGTGTTTTTCTGCTGTTTTTAGTTTCATTTCTGCCTTCTTTGTGGATACAAAACCAAAAAAAGAGACAACAATTTATGGTAGCATAACAAGATATCCAAGTACTAATTACTCCAATCTACTACACACTCTATTTCTTAACAAATCCATACTAGAATAAACAAAACTAGGATTATAATAACGAATAGAAGATACAGCATTGTGAAATAAAAGCAAAAAAACATATTCTGAATCTCGTGTAATTGCATCAAATATGAGTTTGTTCCTAGTATGCCAGATATTCCATACTATTATATAGAAAAATCCTTGCCAAACCTTTCACTGGAACTTTTCTTTAATCATTCCTTGTCATTGATGAAACAAATCATCAAAGAAAAAAGGCATGCACCATGAAAATCCCCACCAGCTAACTATTCTGTTCCAGAATTTCCAAGATATCAGACAATGAAAAAGGATATGAGCTGTAGTTTCTAACTTAGAAAAACAAAAAGGACATATATCTTCTTGCATCATGATAATTTTCCTCGTAACCAAAAAAAGAGCGAGTGTATAACCTATTATGCATAGCTAACCAAGGAAGAAATTCAGTTTTTGAAGGAGAAACACCCTTCCAAGTGACGACATTGTATATCTTCAAACCCGGTAAATGAGTCTATCAAGGATAGTAGAGCACAACTTAACAAGTGTAGTGGCCTTTACCATTTATACTCCAAAAATTTCTATTTTCTTTATAATTGTGAAGGTCAATGAGATTAATGGCATTTATCATACTCTGGAGGTGATCATTTTCTTTATTTCTAAAACATCAATTTCATATTAGATTCCAATACCAACAATCATTATCCCAAAACCCTATAGTAGAATTAAATTGTTGACATGACATTTGATACAATCGTTGATAGAATAAAAAAAGAGGCTTATCACTAACCCAAATATCATTTCAAAACTGAATTCTATTACATATCCTTATTATAAATCTAAAGTTATTTTTCAAAGCAAAATTGTTGATCATCAGAGTGAATAGTGGAGAAAATACCTGATGAACTAGAAGATAGATGCCTAGTAAATAAAGGCATACTATTTTGAACAGTTGGATTGTACTTGTTGTTGATCAAGTCTTCCCAACCATCTTGGTTTCTTGACGACAGTCTCTAAAGCCATTTAAATGAAAGGGCTTTATTTTTATGCAGTAACCCATCCTATTCCTAACCCTCCCCTACTTTTTATTTTGTTGGGATCCAATTTATAATCCCAAGATAGTTTATTGTCTTTTATATATAAACAACTAAAATTAACATAAATAATTTTTTTTATAGTAAACGGGAGAATTATATATTAAGTATTAAGCAGCCTCATCAAGTAGGTGGAGCTGAACGAAAGATAGAATATAATGGGATTATAAAAGAAAAGAAAATACCAAAGCAACGAGGGACCTAATTAGTTAGTCCAGTTCATAATACATTCAGGATTTCTAAAAAGATCTGAGCCTATATAGCTGAAATTTCTAACTGAGGACTTCAGCTAGAAGGCCAAACAGTGAAAGGTGAGATCAAAAATCATATCCCAATCCGGAGCCTTGGATTCGAAGATTAGGCGGTTGCGCGCTATCCAAATTAATCAGTACAGACCTTTACAGAAGAGGGTAATAGCACGTCGCTGAAAATTTCCATTAATCAAACCGGACCATTTATGTAGATTTTGATTTGGGTCTTTGTGCAGACAACCTTAGCATCCGAACTAGTTCAAGAAACGACCCCAAAGAGACCATGTTATAGGACACCAATGGAAAAGATGATTAATTGTCTCATTTTCCTTGCAGCAGAATGGGCAGTGAGATTCCTCATAATTAATGATTCTCCTCTCAGCTAAAAAACTTCTTGTACTCAAATTGCCATGAAGAAGAAGCCATATGAATACATCCATTTTTGGAGGGGCATAACCATTCCATAGCAGAATAGGGGAGTGATTATTTTCAGTGGCCGATAGATTATCAAAGAAAAGGCAACATGATTGAGCTGAGTACCAGCCAGAGCTGTGGAATTTCCATAACTTGCGGTCTGCACCATCTGAGAAAATGAGATCACGCTACACCTCTGCGATCAGGCTCTCCCTCATGCAGTTCTCACGGGGCCGGAGGGGTCTTCTCTAGGATAGGTTGAAAGATTTATCTATCAAATTATATATATCTGCAAGGCTGGTGTTTTGCTGCAGGGAGAGGTTATAAAGTCTGGGGAATAAGAGCTGGAGAGTGGTTGTAGAGCCAAGCCAAGAGAGAGCCCAAAACCGGATGTTCCTCCCGTCACCCACCTTGAACCCGGCATTTGCATGTAAAATATTGGCTATGTTTTGTGTTGAGAAGATCGCCGAAACAATGCCATGCCAAGTTGGAGATAAAGAACCTGTAAACTAAGGGATACCATTCATAAAGTGAGGTCGGTATTTTAAAAGAATGTGTTCTTGCCAGCCTCCTGCCACTCCATTATCCAGATTCCAAAGCCATTTAAAGAGTAGAGCCAGATTTTTGTTGTGGATGGATCCCAGCCCGAGACCACCAGAAGATTTACTCTTTATTACCTTGTGCCAAGCCACCTTAATTAAAAATGCCATGAGATGTTAAGGTTCCTTTCCAGAGAAAAGATCGGGTTAGAGAAGAGATGACTTTAATAATACCCTTTGGCATAGCGAAAACTGACATGTAGAACAAAGAAAGAGAGCTCAAGACTAATTTAATTAGACATAACCTTCCCGCCATGCTCAAAAAATTCCCTTTCTATGTGCTTAGCTTTGCTCTGATAATGGACAACACTGGTTTCCAAGTAGAGAGTCTGCTGGGATTGGCTCCAAAAGGTAGTCCAAGGTACCTAACCAGGAAAGTATCATTACAATAGAAAACTGAGTTCGCCAGGCTAGAGGTGTAGTCGTTGTCCAAGTTGATAACTATTAGTGGGCTTTTATAGAAATTAACTTTCAGTCCGAAAATGATCTCAAACCAACGAAGTATCCTCTTGGCATGTAGAAGAGAGGGAAAATCATTTGGCAGGAAAATCGGAGAGTCATCGGCATATTGCGAATGAGTTATATAATGTCTTGGAGCAGTCTGTAATCCTTTGAAGTAACCTGAAGCTGATGCCCTATTGAATAAAATTGTCAATCCCCGAACTGCGATGTCAAATAAGAAAGGAGAGAGAGGGTTCCCTTGCCTGAGACCCCTCTCCAGGCTGAATTCTCTACTGGAGGAATCGTTTATTAAGATGGCTAATTTAAAAGTGGATAAGCATTCAAAGATCAGCTTCCTCCAGTATGAGACAAAACCCATGAATCCCATGCTTGTGTCAATATGTTCCCACAAAATTGAGTTAAAGGCTTTATGTAAATCTACCTTCAGTAAAAGGCCATGCTCCTTCTTGCTGCGCACACCATAGACAACCTCATTTGCTATCATGAACCCGTCTAAAATCTAACACCCAGCAATGAATATAGACTGGTTAACACTGATTACATCTGTCAGGACATGTCGAAGCTTAATGGACAATAGCTTTGCCACTATTTTATATAACTCGTGAATCAAGCTTATCGGATGAAAATGGGAGAATCTGCTCGGCCCCTTTGATTTTGGAATCAAAGTTACAAAAAAAGAGCTGATACCCTTTGTAAGTTTACTAGTTTTGAAAAAACTTTTAACCAACATAAAAACGTCTAAGCTGATGATATTCCATACCTTTTTATAGAAGGAGAAGGTGAAACCATCGGGGCCAGGGGCTTTGGAACCATCACAGTCCCACACAGCTTGCTTCACTTCTTCCATTGAAAGTGGTCTTTCTAGCCAAATTGACTTGGCTTCTGAAATTTTGGAGAACCCTAAGCCTCTCATTTCAATTCTTTTACATGTTGGTTTGCGAAACAAGGATGAGAAGAAGTTGACAGTGCCTTCTTTTATATCATTTGAGGAGACTAGGTGACTACCATTATGTTCAATCTTACTAATGTAGTTGCGGCCTTTCCTTAGACTTGCTGATATGTGAAAAAAATGAGGGTTCTTATCCCCCATTTTACACCAGTTTTGATGGGATTTTTGCCTCCAGAAATCTTCAACCCTTCTGTTAACCTCCCATAGTTCAAAGTTCAGCCCTTGGAGCTTTTTTTTTCGGTCTCAAATAAGGGACACACTTCGCTTAAGTTTTTAAGTGTTGTAATGGAGTTCTGGATGTCTACAAGTTTTATATTTTGATCCCCGAAAATGGATTTATTCCATTGTCTCAGCTTTTTTCCCATGATCCTCAGCTTCTTAATCAGACTAAACTCACCTGGAAATTCCTTGCAGCTATCAGACCAGAGGGCCTCAAAATCTGTTAAGAAAGAAGGGTGTGACAACCAGCAGTTTATGAAACGAAACGGCTTCCACCCCCAGTCTACCTCAGGGCTTTGAAGGAGTAGCTGACAATGATCGGACATCCCTCTAGGGTAGCGGCAGAGAGATAGAGATGGGAACTGCAGCTGAAAATCCAAGGAAGCAAAAGCTCTGTCAATGCAGTTCATAGAGTCACCTCTAAACCAAGTGAACCGGTGCCCCTGCAGATTGAATTCAACCAGTTCACAGTTGGATATGAATTTGTGGAATGAAGTTGAACCTGATAGATTGAGGTGACCACTACTTTTTTCATGAGCATGTAGAGTTTCGTTGAAATCGCCTAGCACCACCGGTGGTAGTTCGAAAGCAAACTTAAGAGTGGTGATTTCTTCCCACAGATCATCACGTTCCTTTACTGAAGATGCAGCGTAGACACCAACTATCATACAATTAAAAGAATAGGGAATATGTGTCGCACCCTCGCGAGTGTAGTGCGGCGTCGCGGTGACCCTCGATTGATTTCGGGGTCTTTTTTTGTGTAAAGGAGTCGCCACCTAGTATTTTGGTCACTAGGAACCCTAACTGGTCTTTCAGAGATTCTAAGGCAAGGGACTGGTTGCGTAAAGAAAGGTATTAGCACCCCTAGTACGCCCTACCTAAGGTAAGCTGCTTGGTGTTTGGTTTGTCTTATAATTGCTGTGGTATTGGTGTTTTCTAATTCTATCAGTTTTTCTAAGTTTGATTCTAACTAAATTTATTAAGATAGAAATCCAAGGAGATTTCATGTGCTTTAAAAGCTCATTTTTCCCTTGGTATTTCAAGAGTTTGCGACTCGTAAATCACAAGGAGGAGGGACAAAAAATTTAGAAATCTAGGGCGTTTTAAAAGCCTATTTTTGCCTTAGTGTTTTATACTCTCACGACTCGTAAACTGTGGAATAAAAAATTAAAATGTCCTCGATTATAATCAAGGCTTCTTTCAAGTATGTGTGCGGATTTATTATTCCTAGAAAATTATTTTGGATATTTACCACTCCGAGTTTCTTTATCCAAATATTAACAGTGAATAATAAAAAATTATTCCCAATAATATTTTGGATATTCGTCCTTTAAGGATTTCTTTATCCAAACATTAGCGGTGAACAATAGATGAATTCCCCCCAAAATAAGATTTTTATATTTTTTGGAATATTGGCCAATACCCTTTGGAGTTTTACAAACATGTTGTAATATCCAGAAATGCAAGAAAACAATTTTTTTGTTGTGTTTAAGAAATCCATGCGAAAACACATTTTTAAAACTTCCAATATTTCTTGTATATAAAAAAAAATGTTCAAAATATGTTAAGGTATTGGCCGTATGCAACACACAAGAAAGCAATTTTTGATATATATATGTATATTTGTCAAATTGCGTCAAAAAAACTATTTTTATACAACAAAAAAAATTCAGACCTTAAAATAAATATGCCAAAAAATCATAAATCACTTTCTCTTTCTTCTATTTTTTTTAAGAAAAAAAAAAGGTCTAGCAGGGTAACTTGCCCAAGCAAGTGACCCGGCTGGATACAAGGGGTGCAACCCTCTTTTGTGAATGGAGAGCTGCTGTTCAAGTGAATTAATTCACTTGAACAGTACAGACACATACATTACAAATAAAAAAGACCCAGCTAACAATGCACATACCAAGCAAAAGAAAGCATGCAACATGTGAATAGAAAACAAACCTGGAGACGAAGAACTGCTGTGGCGTTGAAAGAGTGATTGTTGCTCGGTCTGGGTCCTTCTTCTGTTCTGTGTTTGGGTCTGCTTATTGCCTCCTTCTTTACTCTGCGCCTCCGTCACTTTCTCTACTGATTCCTAACTTTCTTTTCCCGTTTCTGCAGTTTTTATTTGCAGAAAAACAAATGAAGCATAAGCGTCTTTCTGGTTTTTCTTTTGCTGTCTCTCTCCCGTCCTCTATTCTCTCCTCTCTTTTCTTATTTTCTGCTCTCTTTTTCTCTGGTTTTCTCCTTTTTTTATGCTCTTTTTTTCTGCATTTTTCACCCTCTTTTGCTATTTTTCTGCTCTGTTTTTTTGCTGCCCCTGTTAGGTCATTAGAAGGGCTTATGTATAGCCTAAATATGTCTCTATTTAGGAAGGATTCAATGCATTAATCCTAACCTTCCTTTCATCTACGTGTCTAAGAGTATGAAAAGAGATCTCCGGGTCTAACTCAAAAACTGACGAATGCCGAGAATTCTGATATGATTGAGAGTATGAAATAAGAACAAAAATCACAAAAACTAGGCCAAAAATAGAGTTTTTTTTAGTGCAGACTTGGGTCAATATCCTTCTCGCGGCAGAATTCTCTGCCTTCACGTTAGATATTCAAACGGGAACATCTTGAGCCTCTGATATCGAAATCAAGTGATTCAAAAGCTCAAATTCATCTACGTGTCTAGGACTACAACTTTGATGAAGGAGTCGAAGTGAGATAAAATCGTTTTAGAGAACAGAATCTGGCAGTAATCTAGTTGGTCAAAAGGGTTCTTCATCTGACATCCAAATCTGACTGAGAATCTGCTCTAAGAACAATGATCCCTAGGACCTAATAAAGGTGTATGTCAACTTTTCAACATGTCATGAGTGACAAAATATACCTAGGATGGTCAGATATCGTGCAAAACCGAGTCAGAATCAGAGTCTAAGTTGGAACAAAAAAATTGCGACAGCAGCAAAACCATTTTTTTTAGTGCAAATTCTGAGGGATTTATTCAACCTTAAAGACCAGATAAAAAAAGAACTAATTTAGCATTATGAAGACTCCAGATCAACCTAAGAAAACCTGATGATTTTGGTAATAAAGGGGAAGGATAAAAAGAGCAGAAAACAGCTCAAACAAGGTTTCAAAAAAACAAAATATTTCTTTCTGTGCTTTTGTCAATCTCCTGGCGAATATGAGCTAAACTCCTACACTCTGTTCAAAAGAGGTATACACCATCTCCAGCACGTGGGGTCCAAAATTGAGTAACAACAATATGCGTGCCACATAGGCTGATCCACTACCCCCCAAATTCTACAGAGTCAACTTCAAAGATAGAGTTATCCCACATTGCTATAATCCCTTCTGATTTCCCTACAGATTCTAGAAAAGCTCATTTGATAGTTGCAATATTCCACAGATTTCTAATGAAGGAGTCTCAACAGTTATTTTTCTTTGTTTCTAAAAGAAAACAGATACCAACATTATTGTTTATTAGCCTATTCCGGATGGAATTTCGTTTGTGTTACATCCTAAACCACAGTTGTTCCAAGCAAAGATATTCATAAAGAGAGCAAAAACCCAAGGCAGACGAGACTTAGTGGGGTAGAAAACTTACAACTAGTTAACTGATGTCCACTCATCTACTTCTCTATCAATGTTTCTCATTATTCCTTCTTCGTACCCTTTTAGTTCTTGTGAGTTTCCCAGACCTAGAGCCACAGCATCTTATATCATTTCTTGAGTCTCCTCACTGTCAAACCCATTGTCTTGATGCTTCACACAAGTGATCTAAAACCGAATATTTCCTTGTTGGATTCCTGAGTTTAAGGAGTTTGAAGAATCACAATCCTTCATAGTGTTAGCAACACTACCACTGGCTTGCAGCAACTTCAGTTTTCTTATTTTGTTGCTATTCTCGTTTGCGTTTTCATTGGTCGCGTCTAAAGAGGTTTGTGGGCTACTTTGAGGGTTCAACAAGGGTGGTAGATGGAGATGCATGCCACTGGTTTTATCATCCATGGAGGTATAGTTATGGTTGTTTCCAATGCCGGATGACTCGAAAACAGGGGATGGCGTGGTGTCTTGTAGAGATGTGTTATTTTGGGTGCTGGTTACCTTCATTGCAAGAAGGTTAGGTGCTCCATCAGATATATGAGCTGCAAACGATCTAACTTTCATCACATTCTTCCTTTTGCTGAATGAAGATTTAGGCGCAAGCCCTCTGGTTCTTCTAAGCTTCTTATCTTTTATTTTTCCTTCCAACTCCATTTCCACTACTTGTGGTTCTGCCAGGTCACGTATGAAGGCAAAAAAAGATTGCTGATGTGTATTATGGCTCCGGTTTTGGGCTAGTATCATGTGTCTCGTTAGTTTTGGGGTAGGCCTTGTAACTTGGGCTGAGGAGGCTTTAGTTTGTGTTTCTTTTTTATTGAGGCCCACTCTTGAAAAGGATACTGTTGAGTCATTTGGGTTGCTGTAGCTGGTTTTTGCCACTTGTATTTTTTCCTTAATGGTGTCATAGCATGGCTCTATAGAGGATGATTGGTAAGAGGCGGTGTGCAGTTGCTGATTTTTTGTTTGTAGCTTGTGTGTTTTCTTAGTTTCAGGAAAAAGGCAGAAGGTTTTGTATGTTGTGTCAGATTGGTCTAGGTTAATTATTTTTTCTATCCTTTTCTATTGTTAATTACAGCGTGAGAGCAAGCAACGAGTTGGGTGCTGGACATCCCAGACCAACATCATTTTCTGTTATAATAGTAAATTTATGCTCACTGCTCATCTCTGTGATCTTGGCTGTTATTGTGCTCTTACTGCGGCATGCCATAAGCTATGCCTTCACTAGCGGTACACTAGTTTCCGATGCTGTTTCAGAGCTATCTCCTTCCCTCGCAGCCTCCATCGTGCTAGGTGGAGTCCAACCTGTTTTATCTGGTAAGGCTCCTTGATTTATGTGAGATAGTATTGTGGATGTTCCTGCAGTTCTCTAGCGGTCCCCTCTCTGCTGTCTTTTACTGCTTGTCGTTTTAAGGGCATGCCGCCAAATTTAAGCCACCCCGTCACATCTATGTGAACTCAACAAACTTTCTTTGTAGATCATAGAGACCGATAGTTCGAAAACATTTCATTGACTGATTGATTTCTCTAAATGTTCCTTTTGAAGGTGTGGCTGTTGGGTGCGGATGGCAAGCATTTGTTGCTTATGTCAATCTTGCATGTTACTACATCATTGGCATCCCGTTGGGTTGCGTTCTTGACTTTGCATGCGACATGGGCCGGAGTTTACCATCCATATTGACTTGATGAATCAATTTTTTTTCAGTTTTAATTTTATTTTTTAATATTTAATTGTTAGAGATTGGCTTCATGATTTATTTTAATTTGTTTTTTATAGGGTTATTTTAGTATGATGATCTTAGTTGCGAGTTTAATGAATTAACCTAGTTGACTTAGTTTTTTTTTTCTTTTTTATATAACCCTTTTTGTGTTTTTTAATTTTATTTTTTAACATTTTATCAATTGAAAATTAGACTTCATGAATTATTTTGGTTTGGTTTCTACGATATTATCTTAGTCTCATGACTCAAGTCATAAGTTTGTCAAGTTAACCTAAGTTGATTTTGGTCATTTTTCTTCTTTTTGTTAATTGATTTTTTTTTCAATTTCATTATATTGATTAAGAATTATGCTTTATAATTTATTTCAATTTATTTTCTATGAGGTTATTCTAACATTATGAATTGAGTCGTAGGAATCATAGGTTAACTTAGGGTTGACTCATGTTTTTTTATTTTCTTTCTATGAGGTATCATAATCTCATGACTCGGGTTACAAGTTTGGTGAATTAACTCAATTTGATTTGGGGCATTTTTTTAGTCCTTTTTATTTGATTTTTTCTTTCAATTTCATCCTTCAACATTTGATTGATTGAGAATTGAGTTCATAATTTATTTTGATTTGTTTTCTATGGTATTATCTCGATTTCTTGACTCGGGTTGCGTGTTATCTTGGTCATTGTTTTGTCCATTTTAATTTTTTTTTCAATTTCATTCTTTAACATTGAGTTAATTGGGAATTAGACTTCATAATTTGTTTCAATTTACTTTTTGTTAGTATTATCATAATCTCATGATTTGGGTTGTGGATTTGATAAATTAACTCGATTTGACTCGGATCAATCTAATATGTTTACATCTCAATATGTTTTTTTTTTAAAAAAGATATCAATCTACACATGAATTAATTTTTTTTCCTACAGAAAACATTAACAATATATATATATATATATATAAAATTATATTAAAAAAATGATTTAATCAGCAGTGTGCAAGGCCAAGCAATCCATTCCAATTTTGGTACCACGAATGAAGACGTAGGACCGAATTAAAAGACAAGAGCTTTTGCTGTCTTTAAAATTTCACGTGTATAATGCCTGCTTTTATTACCATGATAGGACACGAGTCGGAATATTAATTTCGCAGTTCCATATTATATTTTATATGTTTAAATAAGAAGTCATCTTTAGCTTTCAAGAGAATTTAAGAACTCAAAAGATGGAGGATTCGGATAGATAATTGTTTGAAAATCGAGTCAGGAAAACAAAATAAAACGGATCAATGCCAATGTGTTGCACGTGGTATTATAATTATATTCAATATTGAGTTCTATATAAACTACAAAGCATAGGAAGTTTTGAGACCATCCCTAAACCAATTCAGTATTTGATCAAGAAAAAGTTATGAGCAGCATAGGGCTACAAGTGACCGCTAGCATTGCTGATAGATGGAGAGAACTGAGTGGTGAGGAGAGCTGGAATGGCTTGTTGAATCCTCTAGACATTGATCTCCGCCGCTCTATTATTAACTATGGCGATAGGGCAACAGCTAATGGGAATGCCTTTAACAAAACGAGTCTAAGATCAGCAAACTGTTGTGGATTTAGCCGCTATGCACCAAGAGATTTCTTCTCCAAAACGGGCATACAAACTCGCAATCCATACAAGTATCAAGTGACAGACTTCATTTATGGAAAAGTGGATGCCAAAGTACTACTTTTGGATGACAGCGAATCCACCTGGAGTGCCTATGTAGCTGTGGCAACAAATGAAGGAAAGGCTCTTTTGGGAAGGAGAGATATCGTGGTTTCTTGGAGAGGAACTTCGTTGTCGGTTGAATGGTTGAAAGACTTTGATGCGGAGCTAATATCTGTGCCAGAGATATTCGGAAACGATGTAGCTAAGATGCACAAGGGCTTTCACTCCCTCTACACGGCCAAAGATGACAAGTCTACTTACAGCAAGACTAGTGCTAGAGACCAGGTGACTCTTGATATACCTTGAAAGTAAAATTATACTATGTGAAAGAATTTGGAAAAAATTAAGTATGATCTAGGCTATACATGTTTCTTTTCTTTAGACTTGAAATTAAGGCTAAAATATTTTTCCGAAGACTTATGATAGAGCTTAGGAAAAAATTCTGGAATTTTCACTAATGATTTGGACGTATCCTTTCGTTTTACTAGAATGAGAAAAAAAAAAAATATTATGCCTTTTCATGGAAGATTTGAATTCAATATTTCCTGTGTGGAGCCTTTTGGAAAAAATCTGGATAGCCAATGCATGATTTGGGTGTGAAGTTAGCAATTATCAATTAACAGATTCAATAATATATAAATATGAAATTATCAAAACGATATGGATTATATAACAAGTGCTAATATATTCCAGGCTCTGGCTGCTGTGAGCAAACTCGTTGACCAATACAAGGATGAAGAAATAAGCATAACAGTAACAGGCCATAGCTTGGGAGCAGCAATTGCAACGTTGAACGCATTAGACATAGTCGTTAAAGGCTATAACAAGACCACAGGTGAGCAAAACAAGGCATTTCCTGTCACAGCCATTGTATTTGCTAGCCCCCGCGTTGGAGATACAAATTTCAAAAAGTTATGCGAAGGACTTGAAGATCTGCATGTCTTGCGGGTTACAAATGAAAAGGACATCGTTCCTAACCTTCCTTTCGACATACCACCTTCTTTTAGCTTTAAACATGTGGGAGAAGAATTGCGAATCGACACTCGAAAGTCACCGTATGTAAAGAGTATGGATGATTTGGGTGATTTTCATAACTTGGAACTTTACATCCATGGAGTAGCAGGAACTCAAGGGAGTGAAGGGGGATTTAATTTGGAAGTTGATCGAGATATTGCCCTTGTGAATAAAGATCTGGATGGACTGAAGGATGAATACAATATACCAGCTGGATGGTGGGGCATTGAGGACAATAAGGGCATGGTCCTCGGCGATGATGGAAGATGGAAGTTACTATCTTCTGCGTGAGATACTGTCTATGCATGATAATTATGGTAATGAAATAAATTATTGTGATGTCGAGGCTACATCTTTTAGGTAATGCATTCTTCTAGAGTCCATCTGGTTGTGATGTTGCTTCTGTGTATGGCCATATTAGCATCATTTATCTACTCCAATAAACCCTTCAGATGTCTGATTATATACCCATCAATAGTTTTGATTACGTAACATATACAAGGATGGGATCTAAACAAGTCTGGATAAAATAAACTGTTAATTTTATTGATCTTAAAAAAATTACCGGAGTGCAGCTTCTTCATCTTTTTATAATGATTTCTAGAATACCAGGTGTGTGAAAGAGTAAAATTTAGAAAGGATTATAATGTATATTGATTTTCGTGATTTAAACAAGACAAGTCCCAAGAATAATTAATTAGTCCCTTTCGACTAATTGAGAAACAAATTGATAAGGCAACAAATTAATTGCCCTCCATGGTTATGGAAGTAATAAAAAAAAAAAAAAACCTTGGTGAAAAGAGTAAAACGCCCCTAGATGAAATATTTAATATGCAGGATTTTCTAATATTTAATACGAAATATTTTTTCTAACAAAAATTATTTAATACGCAGCTTTTTGGATGTGTATTTTTACATAAAAAAATACTAAATTTAAATTGAAAAGCTTATGCACACATCTTATTCAATAAATCAAGAATCATTTGTGCAAATAATTAGAAAAAAAATCATTAACAATAACTAAAAATGAAACTAGAAAAATTAAGAGACACATGCAGAACAAGATATTTGATCTTGTAAAACAAGTTATTTATCTTATTGTGTTTAATGAATTTGTTGATTAAAATTATTTTTTTAGTAAATCAAAGGATAATAGAAACAAACACACATGCATATAAAATTGATTGAATAAAATAAAAGAAAAAACTAAAAGTAGGAAAAAAATAATGCAAATCAAACACTAAATGATGAAATCAGAAAGAAAATTCAATTATACAAAATGATTTAAAATAAAAAATGATAATTAATTAAAAGAATAAGGGTGGAAACTGAAACAAAAAATAAATTAGAGGACAACTATAATTTTTTATTAGAGGATTAAATTGAGAAGAAAAATAACTTCAACCAAAGGAAAAAAAAAAGAATGAGGACCAAACTGAAAAGAATAATGCACTAGAAAATTGAATTGAAAGATTAAATTGAAAACCAATAAAACATTTATAAAATGACTAAGGATAAAAAATAAAAATTAAAAGAATAAGGATCAAATTGAAAAAAAAATAAAAATTGAAGTTGAAGGACTATAAATTAAAAACAAATTTACAAAATAACCAAAAAAAAATAAAAATCAAAATAATAAGAATTAAAGTTGAAAATATCTCTTTATTATATATTTTTCTTTTTTAAAAAATAAGTATCCTTGGTCATCAGTATTTATTTAATTTCTACTTTGAGACTAAGAACATAAAGTCACATATACCCCAATCAAATATTTAAAACCTTATCACCCTCATTTATACCCAATTTATAAGCCTTTTGTTTTAAATAAAAAAAACAAAAAAGTAATTATATTATAACAGTAAATAGTAAAATGTGTTATTTTTATTTATTTTGAATAAAATGAATAGTAATGACTAATAAAATGTGTTACAGTGTTTTTTAAAGTTTTTTTTTATTGTTATTAATATATGTGTTTGAGTTAGTTTGTACGTACTTTAACTATTTTTATAGATTCTAGAGTTAACAAATCATGTAAGCTTATAATAACTTTAAGGTTTATGAAATTCAAACTAATAATTTTAAAAAAATAAATATAAAATCTGATTAATTAAATTAAACAACTAAATATTGTAATTTTTAGAGTTCTGAAAAGGTTATATTGAAATGACGAAATCTAATCGGTTAGTTAAAATTGACAGTTGATTGGAAAAGGTCACATTGAATCCTCTCGTACATGTCAGTGGCGAATTTTGGACGTATGCGTCCTCACGTGGAATTCCGCATACCACCGAAACTTGGAATCACAGTGGTCCCTTGCCATTAAATGAATTGGCATATTTCTAAATTGTACCAGGATTGCATTCTTTGGTCCATTTCCATTATTCAATTTTCTTAGTCTAACGTTTAAATTACTAGTTGGAGTATATGTAAAACGATCATGGGTACTTCGATCCAATGCCATGCTGATTTATCATTCAATGCCACACACCATTGTGTGTTTTATGATTTTATAAAAATACAAATTGTTTGTTTTTATAACATGTTTTTAAAATAATAATAATAAAAAATATATAGATTGTTTCGACCTTGACCCAAACAATCTTGGTTGCTCAAGTCAAGCTTAAGTTACCAATCACCTTAGTTGCCTGGGCCTAGCCTGAGCAACTAGGACTGTTTGCGCAGTCAAGTTTAATACAACTTAAATATTTATTTTTTATTTTTATTTTATATTTTGCACATCAGTTGTCATGTGCAATAAACTTATGATTTTTTTTAAAAAGAGAACTTATGATTTTGTCTAAAACCATGTAGTGAAGAGGATGTAGTTAAATGTCTGTTTTTGGGTTAAAAAGTGTCGTGAGTTGTTACCATAATTAATGACAGTTTGGAACACCTAACAACACAGGTTAAGTATGTGGGATCAATATAATAATTGTGTTGCAACCACAGCTTCACCCAAAGTATGTTATACTTGCTTCTGAAGATTCTTGTGCAAAGTTATTGAATGATGAAAGACTGTTCAATTACCTTTTGACCAAAATATCCCTCTTCTCCTCTCTTCCTCCCTACTCTCCCTTACCCTCTTCTCATCATCCCCTTGTTTCCATCAACAATACACAGTTTCCACTGACCTCTTCACTCCTTCAAACCTCGGTTACAAACGCTTTGTTTCCTTTTTTTTCGGCCACAAACGATAGCATAACCCACGATTCAGTGTTTCGACAGCAACCACCATCCTTGTCCAAGATCTACACAAATCACCACCAGATCTATTTTCCTTATGTCATCTAATCCCCTCATTGTTTACAACCTAGTGTTGTCTGCTGAAAAAACTAGCTAGGTAAATTTTAATTTCAATAACTGTTCACTGTCCACTGTGCATGTTCATCAGATTTGAGAAACTAACCAGATCTTCTGCATTCTCCTGTATCACTATTTGTTGTTGCATGAACCTTAGATTTTCTCTTCAAAACTTTAGTAAGCATTCGTGGACCCCATCATCTTGTTTTTAAGTTGCATTACTTAAGACATTGAAAGTCAATTATATTATATCCTAGTAATTTGATTTTCTTTGAAATCATCCTTAAGATCACCAATTTTGATTAGTGAAACAGCAAAATACATGGTCAATATGGATGGAATATTACTTATTTTCATTTCTTGTATTCTCATAGAGAAGCTTAGTGATCCTTGTGGATTTGAGAAGTCCACGTCTCTCACAAGGAGCTTATAGTATTTTAGGAATAGTCAAATAATAAGCAAAACATGAAATTAAAAAATCAAAAAAGTCAAAGTAAACTAATGTTGACAAAGATTGTCAGAGAATAATATAAATTATATATTAGGACCTCACCTAACAGCTTAAACTTTTGGGTTGAAATGGTTCTTTGACATGATATCAGAGCCTTGATGACCAAATGGTCACGAATTCGAATTTCACTATCCTTATTTATTTGATAAAAAAATCAAGCACAAGATAATGTGAGCCTGTGCAAGTTTCAAGATCAAAGGGTTTTCACTTGAAGGGGTGTGTTAGAGAATAATATAAATCATATATTGAAACCTCACCAAACAGCTTAAGTTTTTGAGTTGAGATGGTTCTTTGACAAAGATTATGTATTAGTATACAAGCACATAACCTTGTCTCTTAGGTTTGTCATTTCCTTTCCTTATACTGCTAGCTTGTTGTCATGTAAGTCATGAACAAGAAATACAAGTAATTGCCTCATTTTCTCTTTATTGAGTTAGAATTTGAACCGTCAATATATAGCAAGTTTATTGATCAATACGTAATCTTTCTTTCCAGCCACACATGCTGGCATTTTATTATTAACTATGAAGAATGGATTAGACAAGAGCACTAGATTATATGAATTTGGTAACAATTAAAGCACACCTTAAGCTTATGTTAAACGTATCTCCTTAAGCTTATTATCTCTCTTTCCAGTCTTATGCTTTTGAATTTTCTTTAACATATTTGTATTGATTAGATTTGGATAGTTTCTAATCCTATCCTTACAATAAATGTATATCCTTTGATAGTAAATAATTGTAAATTAGCTGTCAAACAGTTTAACTTTCGTTGCACATATTTTTATGGATGGAAAACAATCCATTATGCTACCTAGACCAAAATGAATAATGGATTTAAAAAAAAAATTGATGCATAACGCCATAGTTGGAAACAATTTGCCAGAAAACATGCAAGATCTTTACCTATTCATGATAAGAAAATAATCTATAAAAGATGATTAGGGTTTTTGATTTTGGTTTGAATCTAGTTTTGTCATTAAGAGTCAATAATGAATATCTTTCAAAGCTCTTCTCGCTACAAAATTAACATATATGGTCTGTCATGGTGTATGTTAAGCCAAATAAAAAAACCATATAGTATTTTGTATACTTGTTATACACATATATAGTTTTAGTCATAGTGTTTTGAAATTCATTTATATTACACATGAAGTATTGTTGTTTGGATTGTGAAACCCATTACACAATATGTTTGGAAAAGTTTTACTATAAATTTTCTAAAAATCAAACCCTTTACACTACAAATTCATTATTACTATATAACATTAAAGAAATTAATTGCTTAATTCTATGTTAGAAAATTCACTTAAATTGAGAACATGGAAAAGTCTTAAAATCAAGAAAAGGCATGTTAGACTAGAGAGATATTACACACATTTTATGACATTTGTATTTAGGCAATTGAGAAGGGAATGAGAGCCAACACTTATTTTGACAAGGCTGGCAGGAAATATGTCATTACCTTTAAAGAGCAAATCGATTATGTATTCATGAAAATACAATTGAAAAATAAGTGGGATGAGAAAAATAAGTGAGATGAGATGAAAAAGGATTAGAGGATATGAAAGAATTTGATTTCTGAAATAGGAGTTGGTTGGAGTTTAGAACTGGAACTATTTCTGCTACTAATGAGTGGTGGAAATCTAAATATTGGTATATTTTTAGTGTGCAACAATGTTCACAGTTAATTAGAACTCTCTAACTTATCTTTTTCAATCCTTTCTATTCATTAAAAGGAATGTTTTTTTCTTTTTGGTAGGAAATATGGGGAGCTAAAAAGTTCAGGCATTATGACATTGAGATAGCTTGTTTGGTAAATGAGTGGTGGAAATCTAAATATTGGTATGTTTTTAGCGCAACAATGTTCATAGTTAATTAGAACTCTCTAACTTATCTTTTTCAATCCTTCACATTTATTAAAAGGAATATTTTTTTTTCTTTTTGGTAGGAAATATAAGGAGCTAAAAAGTTAATGCATTACGGCATTCAGCTAGCTTGTTTAGTAAATATGATATCATGCTTACAAACATTATGGCTACCGGTAAGTTTGCTTGGACACCATCTCAAAGAATGTTTTCGGATGATGTTAGGGTGGGTGATGGGACCAAAAATACATCAAATAATGATGTAAACCTAGAGGAGGGTAGTGAAGATTTCAAGGAAGATAGTATACCAAACTATGTTAGCGACGTCAACAATATATGGTTATTGGTGTCAATTTTAGTGTTAGTACTAGCAACCCTAGTATTAGTGGTAAGAGAAAAGCCCCTCAATATTGTCCTAGTAAGAGTGTTAAAAAGAAGATAGTTCTGGAATGGGAGCGCAACTTTTTTCACATTTAGATAAATTGATTGATAGTGCCTTCACTATAAGTGACTATAAATCTAGTTTTATGGATAAGAAAGAGTGTAGTTTTGGAGAGGTGATGGGGAAGTTTCACTACATTGATGAACTTGTTTTATGTAATGAGTTGTATTGTTTTGCAATTATATTTTTCATAGTTAAAAGTAAGAGGGAAATAGGGGCAACAATTGGAAGTATGTAAAGAAAATTTCAATGGCTAAAAATAATGTTTAAGAGGAAATCAACCTCAAACCATGAGGTACAACTCAATCTTTATAAGGCACTTCAATAATGTCATGCATATTTTAGACTATTAATATTGCAATTGATTCACTGATTCAAAATTGTTTTGTCTGTTAACAGCCCTAGAAAATTTAAATTCCATGTTGCTTCTTAGAATCATGCAATTTTTTTTCATATAATGCAGTGCTTTGTTTATTTATTTGCTAAATGATTTATATACATGACATTATTTTCATTTACTTATCATATGAAAATCCAACATTCTGTTATAAGTTGTGTTTTCGTTATGCAACTGACATATTGCATAAACATTTATTTGTTCAATTGCTTTATGTTTCTGTTGAATGTTTGTGAGAGACAAATTAACACATCACTGTCATTGTAGATGTGAAACTGTCAATGTTATTGTCTTCTATATTGTTTCTATCATTGCATGATTAGGTGTTGTTGTTGTGGAGCTTGGTATGTGCTTCTAGCTGCCAGTTTTTATTTGTTGTGTTCAGGCGGACCTACCATATGTTTATCATGTAGCGTGATGCTTGTTGTGTTGGTTGCTTATGTGTAGGTTGTCAAACACTTGTAGTGTGTACTCTATAACAAACATTTTCTTAACTTTTATTACAAGTGTTGAGGTTGCCTTTATGTTGTATTGTATTGCAGCTTGTTGAATATAAGACTATTAGGTGAAAAATTAGGCTTGGATGTCCAGTAGAGTGTGTTTGTATTTTTCCGGGTGCTTGTATTTCTTACTATATAATTCACCATTTCAATAAAGTTGAATGCATCACTTTCAACATCATTTATGGTATAACTCAACTTCTTTGACTCTCTCAAGAATCAACCTACATCTCTTATTCTAGTTAGTTGTCTTACTTGATTATATATTCTTGCTTTAGGTACATGCAATTTTTAAATAACAATACTTTTAGTTTGGACACAAATATAAAATAAATTATTGTCTAATTACATATTTTTTTGAAGACATATATAAATTGTAAATTGTTGAAGGTTGGAGGATGGGATGCCTTTTCATATACTGATATCTTTGGATAGATCAATGAAATTGACTAGAATAATATACAAAGTGCATTTATGTTGTAATTTTAATGTGGATTCATAGAAAATAAAGATTATAAACCTTGTAACAACTCAACATTTATAAAACAATTAATTTATTGTTTGTTGCTCCTAATTATTTAATTGAAACAGTAGATATGGACACGAATTGGTTTAATGATCTTTTTGATGGGTAGTATGAAAATTTCATGAACAATATCGCTCAATATGTTTCATATGGCTACGGTGGTAGCAATAGTGGTAGTCTTATCTGTCGCACCCTCGCGGCGGAGCGCGGCGTCGCGGCGATCCCTCGATTGGTTTCGGGGTCTTTTCTTTTATTGTGTAAAAAGGAGTCGCCACCTAGTATTTGGTCACTAGGAACCCTAACTGGTCTTTCAGAGATTCTAAGGTAAGTGACTGGTTGCGTAAAGGGAAGGTATTAGCACCCCTAGTACGCCCTACCTATGGTAAGCTGCTTGGTGTTTGGTTTGCTTTATAATTGTTATAGTGTTGGTGTTTTCTAATCCCATCAGTTTTTCTAGGTTTGATTCAAACTAAATTTATTAAGATATAAATCCAAGGAAGTTCCATGTGCTTTAAAAGCTCATTTTCCCCTTAGTTTTTCAAGAGTTTGCGACTCGTAAATCGCAAGGAGGAGGGATAAAAATTTAGAAATCTAGGGTGCTTTAAAAAACCTATTTTTTTTGTCTTAGTGTTTTATACTCTCACGGCTCGTAAACCGTGGAGTAAAAAAATTGAAATGTCCTCAATTATAATCAAGGCTTCTTTCAAGGATGGGTGCGGATTTATTATTCCTAGAAAATTATTTTGGATATTTACCACTCCGGGTTTCTTTATCCAAATATTAACAGTGAATAATAACAAATTATTCCCAATAATATTTTGGATATTCATCCTTTAAGGATTTCTTTATCCAAACATTAGTGGTGAATAATAGATGAATTCCCCCCAAAATAAGAGTTTTATATTTTTTGAAATATTGGCCAATACCCTTTGGAGTTTTACAAACATGTTGTAAAATCTAGAAATGCAAGAAAACAATTTTTGTTGTGTTTAAGAAATCCATGCGAAAACACATTTTCAAAACTTCCAATATTTTTTTATATATAAAAAAACATTTAAAATATGTTAGGGTATTGGCCGTATGCAATACATAAGAAAACATATTTTTGATATATATGTATATTTGTCACATTGCGTCGAAAACCAAGTATTCTAAATACGAGATTTGATATTTTTTTTTACAACGTAAAAAAAAAACCAGACCTTGAAATAAATATGCCAGAAAATAAATCTCTTTCTCTTTCTTTTTTTTATATAAAAAAATAGGTCCGGCCAGGTGACCCGGCTGAACACAAAAGGGTACAGTTACAGCTTAAGGGTGCAAAGTTGGCGAGCTACTGTTCAAGTGAATTAAATTTCACTTGAACAGTAACACATGCAACCAAGAAATGCATGCAGAATTGAATAACAGACCTACAGAAAAACGAAGGAGCTGCAGCGATGTTGAAGGCGTGCTGGCTGGTCTGTCCGTGTTCGTCTGTTCCAGCTCCTTTCCCTTTGTTCTCTGCTTGCGTCGGTCTCCTGCGTTCAGCTCTGTGTCTTCGTCCCTTTCTCTCTACTGGTTTTAGCTTTTCTATCCTCTCTTCTCTTCTGCAGATCCTGGCGCTGAAACAGGCGAAGGAGATGGCACTGTAGCTTTTCTTCCTGTTTTCTTCTCTTCTCTCTCCCTCCTTCTCTGTTCTGCTTTCCTTTTTCTTTTTCTCTTTTCACAGTTAACGAACAGAAACTCCTTCTGTTCTCTGCGCTTTATCTCTACTCCCTCTGTTCTCTTTTTATTTTTTCTGCTGCTCCCTCTTTTCCTTCTCCTATTGCCTGCCTCTCCGTGGAGATGATGAGGGAGATGGCGATGAAAGCGTGTTATGCTGGTTGAGTTCACGCCCCTGCCTCTGTATTTTTTTTTTGCTTTCGACAGTGTAGTTTGGCTCTCTTTTTTCCTTTTGTTCCTCTCCTTTCTGTCCTCTCCTCTTATTTTTCTGCTCCCTTTTTTGCTATTTTTCTGCTCTCTCTCTACCGCCTTTTATGCTCTTTCTTTGTGCGTTTTCCCCCCCTCCCTTTAGGTCAGTAGCCGAGGCTTCTATATAGCCTATACAGGGCTTTACTTAGGAAACAAATATTACATTAACTCTAGGGTGTATTCTTGGGTGAGCAGAAATAGGAAACCAGAATGTTTGATTCTGATTTTGTGATCAACACTGATTTCTTTCCTAGTTAGAGGATGGTGTAGCTTCTTTCCTTCCATAGGGCCAGTTGCTCCCTTTGAAATGAGTCAATAAAAACGTGGTCTCAAGCTCTCCAATCAGCAAGACAAACATGGAAACCAGCAGGAAATTTGCAGCGAAAAAAAGGAAAGAAATCAGATGGAGGGTGCAGCTGCAAAGTCTCATTTTCCTTATTCGGTGTGGAAAAAATCCTGTCATTTATGATGATCCAGCCCCCTCTCCAGCTTTCAATATCCTTCTTCAATTCAATCCCTCATTTTAACAATTTTCGATTCAGTCCTTGGTCCAAAAAAAATCCTTCGAATCAGCCCCGCGAACTTGGGCTATATCCTTCCCACGGCAGAATTTTCTGCCCTCACGTTAGATATTCAAATGGGAATATCTTGAGCTTCTGATATCGAAATTAAGTGATTCAAAAGCCCAAATTCATCTACGCGTCTAGGAATAAAACTTTGATAAAGAAGTCAAAGTGAGATAAAATCTTTTTACAGAACAGAAACTGGCAGTAATCTAGTTGGTCAAAAGGAATCTCTGGGTCTAACTCAAAAACTGACGAATGCCGAGAATCCTGATATGACTGAGAGTATGAATTAAGAATGAAAATCACAAAAACTAGGCCAAAGATAGAGTTTCTTTAGTGCAGACTCGGGTCAATATCCTTCTCGCGGCAGAATTCTCTGCCTTCACGTTAGATATTCAAACGGGAACATCTTAGGCCTCTGATATCGAAATCAAGTGATTCAAAAGCCC
>Ga0325404_1001787_pt1 | contig 22870 bp, 9 predicted proteins | sample PopdelMetagenome_18_FD_205664 | JGI IMG/M metagenome (GOLD analysis project Ga0325404, IMG submission 205664) | Populus deltoides microbial communities from Bellville, Georgia, United States - Xylem-Control-R1 | ecosystem: Host-associated > Plants > Phyllosphere > Stem > Wood/Secondary xylem...
TTTTTTTATTGACTATTTTATCTTATAAACTTCACCATAATATTAAACATTTTTACTCGAGATCCAATTTACTGCTATTTATTGCGACTATATTTTTTATAGAACCTACATCAATTTATTGCAAGTTATTTGTTGTATATATATGAGATCTATCTCAAGTATTACTTCCAACTGTTCAAAATAAAATTTAATTGGTAAAACTCATCAACCATGGCATAAGAATGTAACAAAGACAAAAATCAAACGTGCAAGGATGACATTATTACATAAAAGATTTAAAGGATTTTTTAAACATAAAAATTCAAGAATTCAATGACTCTATGCAAGAATTAATCTATTATAACTTTCTCAATTTTTATTAGTGAAATCATGCCAACCTCTTATGCACTATCTACCAAAATAAAAATAGTATCTAAATAAAATTAGGGTGAAAATTGGGTCCTATTAAACAAGGCTAGGTTTCCATCCAATTGAGTTAAAATAAATGAGTGTTTATCATATCACACTCCTAACTACTTAATACAATAATCTAATGATATCCTAAATTTTATATAAGAAATGCTGAATAATTTGTTATAAGAGTACTTGTGCCTTGACAAATATTATAGAGAGCCTAGCATATAATAAAATAAACTAAAAGGGAAAGGGTGAAATCCATAATGCCAATTATTGTAGCTATAAACTCAATGGTACTATAGATAATAATAATGAAGTTATGGTTTTGCCTCTCATGACAAAAATATTTGGCCTAGTTGATGAGAATAATAGGATCTTTTATTATTTTATGAACAGTAAAAAATAAGAAATTACCCTTGGAGTAAAAAAAATCCAGAGCTGATGTATATGAACATATTTTCCTTTTCATTTTTAAATGCAAAATGAATTTATTATATTGCCTTTGAAGTCAACAATAGCTTTAACTTTGGTTTAATGTTATTTTCATCATTTCAATATGTTTTGTTTTGTTATTATTAAGTGGGATGAATGTTGTTCATTTGTGTTTGAGTAGTGCATGCAACGTCGTCTCTGCATTTGAATGTTGTCTGCCCTGTTTGGGAGGCATGTTTGATGTCGCTCGACGACTAAATGGTGGCTTTTAAAGTGACGTCTGAATTGTTTCGGCGGCCCCTTTATCCTTGAACAATGTTTGTCATGAACAAATATCTAGTTTTGCGCATATGACCTTTTTTTTCTTTCTTTTTTCACTCTCCTCCTCACTTTCTATGTCTAGCCCTCTAAATTTTCAAAGTAGCCCTTAATTTTTTTTCCTTTGAATATGGTTTATGTTCTTTTGATTTCTAACTATTTGTCTTTTTGTAAAGTTTTGATTTTGTTTTTTAATTTCATCATTCAATTCCAATTGTTATGTGTTGTTTTTTCCACTTTGGTCCTTTTTTTATTTCTAATTTTCTCCTAACCTTTTTGTGCAATTTTACTAGTTTTCAATCTTATTCCTCAATCCAAATATATGGTATATTATTGTTTTCAATTTGATCCTTATTATTTTGATTTTTTGTCATTTTATTAAAGTTATTTTTTTTTTCAATTTCACACTTTAATCGAAAGTTTGTAGTTGACATCTAGCCTTTTTCTTTTTCTTCTTCTTCTTCTTTGTTTTTAATTTTGTTTTTTACCTCTTTTCTTTTAATTGCCATGTTTTTTATTTTAGATTCTTTTGTATTATTGATTTTTCTCCAATTTCAACTTTTAATATTTAATTTGCTGGGAATTGAGTTTCATGATTTTTTCATGTATGATGCTTCTGATCTAATGACTCGGGTTACAGGTTTGAAAAACGTGAAATATTTTTTTGTACTTATTTTGTTTTCCAATTTCATTGTTTAACATTATTTTTAAGAAATTGGTTTTTTTCAATTTATTTTCTATTGGATTATCCTAATCTCATGACGTGAGTCACAAGTTTAATAGGTTAACCTGATTGACTTGCCCTTTATTACTCAGGTTATATGTCTATCATGCTAACTCGGGTCGGCTTAGATTGGTTTTCCCCCCTTTTATTCCCCCTAATTTTGTCCTTTCAAAGATTTTTCCCTAACTTATTGTGATTGATTTTTTTTTAAAAAGGATTTTGTTCTATTTACTAATTTTGTTTTTGAATTTTTGATTATTGTTGTCTATTTTTTATTATTTATTTAAAATAAAATAACTTATTAAATCCAATTGGGCTATAACTCAAGTAGTTGATTTTTCTTCTTTCTTTGAAATGAGCTTCCAACAATGAAATGTAATTTTTTATGAGAAAAAAAATCTGCAGAATAACACTGAATCACATCTAGTTCTATACGAGAGTGTTTGGTTTAGAGGTAGTTTTGATTTTTTTTGGTGGGGTCCCCACCAAAAAGCATGTATTTTTAGATTTTAGAAGTGTGGTTTGTGTTTTAAAAAAATTATATCTTTAAAAACAAATCACCACACTTTTCAACCAAACACCCTCTAAACATGAGAAGAAAACCTAACCCCACTTAACAAAAAATACCTCGTTTTCCTCTAATATTATCTAGACCCTGTTTGCCATGAATAATAATTTGTTCAATAACCATTTGTTTTTAACCAATAATATATGGAAACTTGCATGTTTTACCCTTTCATGATTATTCAAAATATTTTTATTCTTTAAATTGCCAACTTAGCTCACTAAAACAATGGAGTCTATTTCATAATCCATATCTATACATGAAAACTTAAAATCCTTATAATTATTTTGATAGACTATCATATTCTTTACATAATATTAACATTATAATCTACTACAATATAAATACATAATTTTATTTCATTCAAATTAAAAACTATCATGAAAAAATTACACCATTAACTAAAAAATAGTTATATTAGATTTGTGATTAAAATTAAATTATAATAGCAACTAATATGTATAAGAAAAAAATCTCTTATATTTGCTAAAAAGTATTTGTATATAAAAGAAAAAAAAATATTATTTATGTTTTTTTCTCATTTGAAAAACAATAACAAACTTGTAAAGTAAAACAAGAGAAAACCTCTAAAATATATTTTCCAAACTCGCACATATTATGAACAAGAAAAGAGAGTGCTTATATTATATTTTAATTTTTTACTGCAATGCAATTAAAATTTACTTTATAGGGTTAATAATTATATATACGTGTCTTAACCCTGAAGTCTAAACCCCGTTAATTGGCCTCTTTGAACTGGATAATTATTAACCCTATTTCGGCCTAAAACCCTATTCCTTCCTCTGTATCCATCAATGGCTATGACGTCGCTTACAGAACTCGATGATGATACGGTGCGCAGCATGTCTATTGGAGCTGTTTTCTCCGAATTCGTAAGCTTCACGAACAGAACAAATCCTTTAGCTTAATTTTAATAACTATGCAATTCAATTAATGCAGTTCAGCTCTGTTTAAGCTCTTAGTTTGTGTATGTTTTATACTTATTTATTTGTTAATTTATTCAGGGGGGGAAGATTAATTCAATTGATTTTCATCGAAAAGACGATTTGTTAGTTACAGCTAGCGAGGATGATTCGGTTCGCCTTTACGACATTGCAAGTGCCAAGTCTGTTTCCTTTTTCCTTTTTTTCTTTAAGAAGATGAATTGCTTGCTGTTTAAATATATATATATATATATATATATATATATATATATATATTAAGGGATACTGAGTTTTTTAGAATTGAATTTCAGATTGCTGAAGACTACGTTTCACAAGAAACACGGTGCAGATCGAATATGTTTCACGCACCACCCTAGCTCTGTTATTTGTTCCTCAACATACAATTTAGATTCTACCGGAGGTTTTTTTTTTTACTGTTTTCTTTTGAGTTTTATATATCATTGTTTCATGTATGAGCGAGTGATGGAAAATGTTGCAGAATCATTACGTTATCTATCAATGTATGATAATCGATGTCTTCGCTACTTCAAAGGGCATAAAGAGAGGTATTGGCTCTTCAGTAATGAGCACTGATTTTGGTTTTAATCGCGTTTATTTGCTTGCAAAAACTTTGTTTAGTTATTTATTTATGTGGGAGTTATGGAAGTGAACTCAATAGCATATACCTTTTGGTAACTTGCAAGAATACTTCCAGTTTTTATTTGTTTTTCGAGGTAGCTGGAATATTTGAATATGGGCTCTACAACTCATAGGTCTCATCTTAAGTCATTTACCATAAGCCAATTCCTTGATGGCAGAAACATTTTGTTTACACGATCCCTTCTCATAATTGGGCGCTTCAGCCTTCTCTTTACATTTCATTGTATCACATTAATGCACAGGCATGTCTTATTTAGGTTAGCTTAGATGGTTAGTGCCTTTTTTATTTTTCCAATGTCTCAAACCAATGTGGCTTCTATCTCGTGATGCTGACATGAAAAATTTCACTATATATGATGTTTCAGGGTTGTTTCCCTCTGCATGTCTCCAATCAATGATAGCTTCATGTCTGGTTCTCTTGATCACAGCGTTAGAATATGGGATCTTCGTGTAAATGCCTGCCAGGTTTGCTTCTAATTCAGCATTAAATTTTGATGTGAGGCTCTTTCAATAAATACACAAAATCAGTTTCAAACAGGGTGCATCATAACTAGCAGTCGAGATGACTAATCTAGTATCACAAACAGCTTTTATTTATTCTACATGATTGTGATTTATGCTCACTGTTATAGTTTTCAGGGAATTTTGCGTTTACGTGGTAGACCCACAGTTGCTTATGACCAACAAGGTCTTGTCTTTGCTGTGGCAATGGAAGGGGGTGCTATTAAGCTGTTTGATTCACGTTCCTATGACAAGGTTCGTACCTACAAAGCACCAACTTAAGACTTAGCATTTTTATCTGCTGAGTTTGACCTGTATCTCTAATTGCAGGGTCCCTTTGACACCTTTTTAGTTGGTGGAGATACAGCTGAGGTCTGTGATATTAAATTCAGCAACGATGGCAAATCAATGCTATTGACGACCACAAGTAACAACATCTATGTTCTCGATGCATATGGTGGAGAGAAGGTTAGCTTCCTGGGTTGGATACTTAAAGCCTGATTATCTCCTTAAAGCCCACTCAATATCCTGCTGATTTGCTTCTGAATAAGCTTGTGTATTGTTCTGTTTATGTATAATTTGTGGAATAAGTGATTGATCTAAAGTTTCTCAAGAAGCTTGTGCATTGTTCTTTTTATGTATAATGTATGGATTGAGTGATCAATCTAAAGTTTCCCTCATGCAGCGATGTGGGTTCAGTTTGGAACCATCTCCAAATACAAAAATAGAGGCAACTTTTACCCCAGATGGCCAATATGTGGTATCAGGTATCTGATTTTGGTTCTATTTTCCTAAATAAAATGTTGTTAAATTTTATTCATTCCCATTTAATCCACAAAAAAACTAATATGATACAGGATGCTGAATGCCAACGCTATCAATTTGAGTTTTGAAACCAATGTTAGCCTTTCAAAGTTAAAAGGCATGCATTAATAATCACAATATAAACATTTATGCTAATATCACCTGCTGTGTGTTTTTTTGATGAATAGCAATACAGCCCAAGATGGTTTTTAGCTATCATCTAACGTGGCCTAATGAGATGCAAATTTCAACCTAGTCTTTTGATGTTTTCTATTTTGAGTACTAAAATGGTGCTAATGGTTTTTTTTTCTGTTATAGGCTCAGGAGATGGAACCTTGCATGCCTGGAACATCAACATGCGAAATGAGGTATAGATTATCTCAATATTTTGTCAGATGGAGTTTCTAGATTGCACAGGATGATCTTGGCAAAATAAATAAATAAATGGAATTCAATGTAGCTAGGTTAGGCACCCCTTTGACTCTCTTAAGAAAGAGTTCATATAGTGCGCAAGGATTTAAAAGACATTTGTTTTTTCGTACTTCTTTCCACACATGCAGTGATTGAATTCTGTGTCGACTCCATTTTCTTCCTTTAGGTATACTAGGTCCAGGGATTCTTCAGAATTTTGCCAATATGTCAATGTGGTGGCTGTAGCAAGCAGAGTATATTTGCCTACTGCCTAAGTAGTGTAGATTCCCCCATGCACCCAAGGGGAGTCATTCCGCTAGTTGGATTGATACGCCTGTGGCAAATTTAATATCCTCAATATCCTTTACTTGCATATATATATATATATATAAAATAAATCAACCTGCACATTTATAAAAGTGCTATGGCTGTATTGGCAGTGAAAACAACCTTCTTAGATATTCAATTTTACCTTGTCTATTGTGTTACAAACTTAGGAATTTGGAATTCCATCTCGGGAAACTTTTTCTGTATGATTAAAGCTATCATCAAGTAATTGTTACGAAAATGATAGTCCTCATACTGAATCAATCTAGTGGGTTAACTTACAATTTTGTACGAAAAACAGGCTTTGAAGTCAAGATAGCAATACCAATGTGGTTCTTTTGCAGGTATCATGCTGGAACAGTCACATAGGTATCGCATCATGCTTGAAATGGGCTCCTCGTCGTGCCATGTTTGTTGCTGCGTCTACTGTTCTCACGTTTTGGATACCTGACAGCTCAAAATCAACTGTCGAACCTCGTCCCATGGACGTTGAAGGAGCAGCTCCATCTGAAAATGTATCTCAACAATGAATCCTGGTTTCCTCTTTTGTTTAATTTTACAAGGAATCCTAGGTGCTTAGCTTAATCATGTACATTAGGTAGGGAATCACAATAAACCTAATGTACCCTTGTTGGGCCAAAATTTTGGTGTCTGAAGCGGCCTCAGATTTTGTACATAACACTTTATATGTAATGAGTGGATCCTGTGATTTCAACACGTTCCTTTTCTTTTCTATTTTTTCTTGTGAAAAAAGAGCTCGTTTTACGGAGGAACATGAATTATGGTAAGCGTCACACAATTGCTCACTGATACTTCAAGAGTTACTGTCAGAATTAGAAATTTACCTTTTCTCTATACCTTCGAAATTTTATGTTTTACCAGCATTAATTTTGCAAGAGAACCACCATCCTGGATTCATGTCTTCTTAGACCCTGTTTTTGCCATTAAACCATGTAAAGGCAAGATGCGTTTGCTTTTATCTTTGTTAAAGCAAAACATGGTGGAAATACCATTTATCAGAAAGCATCGGAATCTATGATCACTGGTAAAATAGTAAGAAACAGAATATATCTGCCCAGGGTTGACAAGTCCTTCCGAATGTAATTTTTGCTTTGCTGTTAGGAAAGCTAGGCAAAATATGAATTGAGATTTCCTGCCCTGTGATCAGAAATCTGAAATTCTGGAGAGAGAGAGAGATTACAAGAGAGAACGCAAGATAACATTGAAATTCAACGATTGAACCCAGAATACAAAACAGTACAGATGCTCACATTCTAAATTAAGGTAGAACTCATAAACCAAACTCATTCTACCTCGCAATAGAGATTCCTTACAACTACATACAACAAAAGTAGCTCTAGAAAACCAGCCCTCGCATACATAACCCTAGAAACCAAACATTATTCTTCACTTGATTTCATTTCATTTCATTTCCCGTCATGTGCCTTCCTCTGGATTTCTTGGCCCACTTCCTTGGTCTTCTGTCCCACATAACCTGCCATGTCTTGCATGCGCCTCTTTGCCTGGTCAAGACTCTCCGGCATGGTCTGGGTAGCCTCCTGGATGTACCTACCAACCCAGGAGAGCGACCAGGACCCTGTCAGTCCGAAAGCCCCAGATGCCAAAAATGAGGTCACAGCTAACCCTATTACAAGGGCAGCTGGGACCAGAACGGGGCTGAACAGGATAAAAAGAGGGGTGGTTACAGCTAGACCGATCAGGGTGCCAACTAGGGTTATACCTGCAAGTGCAAGAAGCCCACCACCTACAGGTAGCATTGTGAGCACAGCCAGGGCTTTAGAGGTTGATGGCCCTTGCTGTTGTTGACCCTTCAAGCCATGCACTTGCACTTGGTGCGGCTGCATACGATCAGCCATTGGTGATGATAACACAACTTCGAGGAAAATGAAGATATGGGACAACGAGACCACACAGAGAGAGAAGGACAGGAGGTAAGGAAGAGAGATGGGGTGGTGGTGTTGTTTTAAATAGGAGACGGAAGTGCGGTATGGCGACACGTTGAAGGGCGAGATAGTGAGTAAGGGCTTTGCATGGGAAACAAGTTTCAGAGCCTATGTTGGGAAAATAACCAAAAAGGAGAACTGAAAATGTAAAATGAAAATGAGTTGGCTTATTGAGAGGGGATCTCTGTTGCCACTAAGCCGTTGCAGCTCGGTGAAATTTGTAGGGTTGTGCATTATACATGGAAATAAGTGGGTTTTTGGCCTGGAACCGAAGATGGTTGTTACCTTCAGAACGATTCTACTCAGTTTATATAATTTGCATCAATTCAGATCAAGTCTCTCTAGCTACTCTTATGATCATGTTAAAAAATCAATTGATATGGTGGTCCTCTCAATCAAGCAAACTACACATGCTAAATAAATATGGTAAGATGAATTAGAATGATAGTTAGAATGTTATACATATCTAAGGGGCGTAGCGTGATGGCAAAGGGTTTGAGATCTGCACAGCAGGTCTCGAGTTCGAGCCAGGGTGTGCACCTCTTGTAAGAGCCTGGGACAGCCGGGGTTTTACTCCCTCACTTGGGCCTACAAAGTGCGCTTTCTGGGGAGGTGAAGTTTCCTCGAATCCAAAAAAAAAAAAGAAGTTATACATATCTAGTTTCCAATCTAATTAGAATTGCATCCTAACTCTTTCTGGAAATAAATAAAAGTTCATAATGACAAATTTAAATATTTTTAATTTAAATCTCTTGACTTAACCCATCCTTTTAAATCCACTTTGATTTAGATCTTACAATAAACTCAATAGAAACTCATAATAGAAAAAAAAAATCTCTTGACTTATAATAGATTTAAATAGATTTAAATCTCTTGACTTATAAACTCATAATAGATTTAAATCCACTTTGATTTAAATCTCTTGACTTAACCCATCCTTTCCGGGGAGGTGAGGTTTCCTCGAATCCAAAAAAAAAAAAAAGTTATACATATCTAGTTTCCAGTCTAATTAGAATTGCATCCTAACTCTTTCTGGAAATAAATAAAAGTTCATAATGACAAAATTAAATATTTTTAATTTAAAGCTCTTGACTTAACCCATCCTTTTGAATCCACTTTGATTTAGATCTTACAATAAACTCAATAGAAACTCATAATAGATCCTTTAATGTCGTAGCCATGATCACATCACATGTACACAATCTCAAATGGTGTTTTCTAGTAGCACTATGTTTGAAACTGTTGTAAACAAATTCCACCTCAGCCAATGTAACATTCCACTGTTTAAGTTTGTGTCTATAAATGTTACGAATTAGATTGTCCAAAGTTCTATTTAGAGACTCTATTTGAGCATTAGTTTATGGATGGATAGTACTACTAAAATTTAATGAGGAATTAAATATTCCACAAAGTGAGCTAAAAGGGACCAATGAACTTGGTATCTCTATTAGATATGAGAGATTTTAAAACACTATGCAACCTCACCATCTCTTTGAAAAATAGCCTAGCCACACTGATTGCATATGTAGTCATCTTTAAATATCTATCCACAACAACAAAAATATAATATATACCTTATTGAGTTCATGAAAGACCTAACACGAAATCCATTAAAATATCTTCCCAATTATGTTCAGGTATAGGTATGGGCATGTATAAACCAATGTTTTGAGATTGGTCCTTAGCTGTTTAACAAGTAAAACAATGTTGAACAAATATGTTTGTATCACATTTGAGATGAGGCCAATATTACTTATCCTCCGAAGTTGACATTGTTTTGTCTCTTCCTCCATGACCCTTTAATCTACCACTATGTAAGTCTCGAATCACTTTCTTATATAGGGATGTACAAGGGATATACAATTGATTACGTTTCATTAAGTAACCACCTTGTATATAAAAATCTTAACTAGCTCGACCATCAGAACACTTCTCCCATATCTTTTAAAAATCAGCATATTTATCGTACAACTTCTTTAGACATTTAAAAACCAAAATCTTAATGTAGAAAATGATTAGAAGGGAAACTCGCCAACTCAATATATCAACCATTTTGTTTTGAACTCTAGCCTTGTGTTTCAAACTAAAACTAAACTTCTAAAGAAATGTATTAACTATCATTTGACTATTCAATCCACCTAGCTATCATATCCATACTAACTTTATTTTGACCATTTCACAGACTTTAGAGCTTTATAATTTGACTATAAGATAAAATCTAAATATAATGGTATCCACTTCTCAAGCTAATTTCTGAAATGATTGTTGCACTGTATAACTGATCTAGTATGACATTTAATCATCAAATTAGAAACCTGTATCCCAAATCAATTTTGTTGATGGCACAACTATATATTAACATTACTACCACCAATACCATCATGACTACCACCACTACTATCATTACCATTACTACCATCACCATCACCACTATCACCATCACCACTACCACTACCACAACCACTACCATGACTACTGCCACTACCATGACTACTATGACAACTACCATCACCACCACTTCTACCACCACCACCAACACCACTACCATTGTCGCACCTTGGTGGACATCACGATAGGGGCCACTACCGCCATTGCATCAAATTTGACGTCGCGACAAGGGTTAAAAATAATATCATCTTGGAAAATTAAAGTCATCACCTAGTAATTAAAGAAAACTAGGGATCCTAAAATATGCATTGCTTTCAAAGATTCAGGTAAGGGATTAATTATACTTAAATGAAGAACAACTTCACCCTTGCAACATCCTTTCTTATGAAAGGTTACCTTTACTATATGTTTTCTTTTAAATTTGTTTTTTTGATTGCCATTAATTATCTTATTTTTTATTTTTAATTTATTTATGAAAGATTTGATGTTGGTTTTTGACAAGTCATCTTGACTATTAAAATTCCACTTCGATCATAGAAATGAAAAAAAATCTATTTTCCTTTTTTTTTTGAAAAAGATTGAATATTTATCCTAAAAGAAAAGACTTATTGGAATAACCTAAACTAAACATGTATGTATTTTTATTTTATTTTAAAGTTAATGCCCCATACCTTAGAATCTTTTTTTTTAAATAGCTTGAAATCTGTTTCTGATTGGGTGAAACTACAAGTATAAGAAGATGTTGATAACTTTTACTCTTTTTACTTAATTTTTTGAGACAATTACCTCCCCTTCAATGTGTGTCCCTAAAAGAAAAATGGTATCATGCATTCAATTTTTGTGTTTTATTTTTTTGTTTACCATGCATTATATTTCTACTATCAACCTATGGAAACTCAAGATAAAACCATAACTATGTTTCTTTTTTTAGGAGATTCATTAAGGCTATTTCGGTCTAACATTAAAAAAAAGAACATAAGTCAATTTCTAGAGAAACTCGGCCACTTATCACTACATAATCCCTTTTTTGATTAAGTTTTGAGTTGTCTAACAGTGCATCTTTCAAATCATTACTGCAAAGCACCTGTAAATGAATAAATTATTGGGGCCACTCTTTTTTGGTTTAAAAAGAAAAAGAGAAAAGCAAAGAAAACAACATCATAGACTTCTTGCAGATCAAAGAGGAATACTCTCCTTATGGATTTTTGTATATGTCAATTTATTGTGATTTATTACAACAATATGAAACTAAATGACTATATAACAAATCTTATTGTAAATTTACTTTCCAAACCTTATTAACCTGAATACATGTTGTCCCTGTACCAAAATCTCTTTATTTCTTGACTTATCTTAAAGATCATTTTTTTGGTTTCCCGTAAAGCCAACATCAAAGAAAGTTTAAATTAATAAAGTTAAGGCACATGTTTTTTGTTTTATACACATACACTTATATGTTAAGAAGCAAAGTAAAACTGGAATTCCAAGTAAAACTTTATATAGAAATTGTGAAGATACATCAATGTACAAAGATATTTGAACTTGGTTCCGTAGAAATCTTACTCCTAGAATGAACTAGATTTTGTAGAAAAGAAACAAAAAAACTATGCTACTGCCTTTGCGATGTGTGTTACTTTTGTTATAGCCATGCCTTCTTGCTCTTATTGAGTGTGTTTGTAGGTTCCTCTTTCCACCTGTTTGCCCTTCTCCATAGTTTTTCTAGTTTTCCTTTTTCTTTTCTGCCCTTTCTTTCCTCCATTTTGCTTTCTCTATTTTTTTTTTGTTTTATAGGAGGTTCTTAGTCTCTTTCAGAAAGGAAAGAAAATCACTGCCTTTATTAGCATCCAATATTTAGAGATAATGTTGTAAACCAACTTAGTTATTGACCATTGTTGCTCTTTGCTTGCTTTGTAGAGATAAGATCAAATTTCAAAAACTAAATCTTGCATCAAAATAGAAAGGATAGTTGCTGGTCTTGGAGGAAGGGTGATTGAGTAAGCATGTTTGACATGAAATATTTAGAGGATTCTGATAGTTAAAGCTTGATTTCTCATATCATAATTGTAGCTAACATATCAGAGAACATGTTCTTAGCTTGATTCGTGGAGATAAGATCAAAATTTGAAAGCTAAATCATGGATAAAAATGGAAATGATGGCTGTTGGTCTTAGAGGGAGGCTGATTAAGTGAGCATGTTTGGCACGAAATCTATAGTGGATTATGAGAGTTAAGGCCTAGTTTCTTGTACCATGATTATACCCAACATGTTAGAGAACATGTTTCTTTTGCTTTTGTGTCACCAAATGTTTCTTTTGCTTTTGTGTCACCAAAAGAATCATTTAGGATTAAAATTAAGCCATAATAGTGCATGAGACTCAGTCGTTTATGCCCATTTTTTTTCCCTAGAAATCTGCAAATGCCATGAATAAAATGATGTCGTTTTTTTCCCTACGTTCATCAACATGTTTTTCTCTCTTTAAGTAAAATACATTGTTTCACTTAAAGTGAAACGACGTCATTTTTGCTTCTTCAGCATAAGTAGGTTTTTTCTAATTCAATCAAGCCAAACTTCAGCAGAGTCCCTTCATTTCAGCGCCTTTTTCTCCTTGATCCTTGGTCTTTTAATTTTTTTTTTAATTTTGGGTCAATCTCTATCCTTTTTATTTAATTTCACACCTGACTGAGTTACCTTAGGCCTTTGATTTCTTCAAGGATTCCATTTCAGTCATTGGTTCTTTAATTTTCTATTTTTAAGCCAAGTTGACTTTTAACTTTAATTTTTTTTCCAATTAAAACCTTAATTGATTTCCTAACTTGACTATTTGTTCCAAACTCACCTTTAAACCTTACTTCTTTGAATTTTAGCCAAATTAAATTAAATTAAGCCTTTTCTTCAATTTCTTCTTCAATTAAATCCTCAATTATGGCCCTAAAATTGCTAAACCTTATTTTTGCTTTTTGCTCACGATACTTAATTATCAATCCAATTTCTACCCCAATTATATTTTTATTTTTTGGATTTATTTGTTTTTATATTTTTTTATGACTTCTCAAGTTTTTTTTTGACACATAAAAATTATATAAATATGAAGAAAATATGAAACGGTTAAAATTAATTAAAATTACTGAAAAGACATGTTCGTTTTTTGGATTTTTCTAATTTTAAAAGAAAAAATATATATACGAAAATGGGAGGGGGGGTTAAAATTAGTTTACAACCACCGCCGCCACCACCACCACCATTAAATAAAAATGAAGAAAATAAAAAATGGTTAAAATTAACAAAAATTACTGAAAAGACATGCTTCGTTTTTTGGATTTTTCTAATTTAAAAATAAAAGAGAAGGGGGGTTAAAAATTGGGTTACCAACACCACTGCTACTTCGACTACTATGACTATTACCATCACCACCATCACCTCCACCATCACCATTACCATCATCATTATTACCACTACTACCAACACCACTAGCACCACTACGATAACCACTACAACCATGACTACTACTACGACCACAACCACCACCACGACTTCAGCTACCACTTCATAACTTAATAATAATAATAATAATAATAAGAAGTCATGTGTATGCATGTTATTTATTTTTATTTATTTCTTATTTTTTGTCATAACTTATTTTTTACCCCCGTTTTCTAATGTATTGTAAAAAATCTATAAAATCTATATTTTGATATAATTTAGTTAATTTAAAGTTTTTTTATGATTTTGATTTTTTTGTTTTATTCTTTTTGTAATTTCTTATATTAAAACTAAAAAAAAAGAAAAAGAAAAAAAATCAGGATATGAAGTAATGAATAATAAAGAAAAGGGGGAACAAAATGAAGAAAGATCAAATAATAAAGGGAAAATGATGCAAATGAAAAAACTAAAAATAAATAGAGATTCAAATAAAATGATAAAAATTATAGAAATAGATCTTCATTCAAGAAGGAAATAATATAAATCTTTCAATATCTTTTTTTTCTAGTTTTAAAAAGGAACCCAACAACATTAATTAAAACTTAGGGGAAGGACATAAAAAGAAGACATATGACAAATACATTATAAAAACCCTACCTAAAAAACATAAAAAAGCCCTATAAAAACCCTAAACAAAATAAAACGATGAAAAAAAAGATCAGAAGAGCAAAAATAAAGACTAATAAAAACCAAAATAACCTTAGCCAACAACTCTTTTTTCATTTCTTCTCTCTAGTAGCTGAAATCTAATAACCACACTCCACCACATTGATTAGCAACACAAAATTCAACTAACGATGTTCATTCTCCAACTAAAGCAAGCCTTTCCTCTCCCTCCCCCTCTCTCTCTCACCCCATCTCTTTAGATACAATCCAGACTACACCCAAGGATCCATTAGAAGTTTTAGTTGGGTCAATTACAAGATCAAGAGCAAAAAAGATCAAAGATGTATTCATTGGGCTTATTCAAAGTATTTGAGCCAATGTAAATTTCAAGGAGGCTACAACTTCAACAAGCGATGATCAAACCTTAATCAATTTAATCTATATATAAGAGGGGCTTTATCCATTTACTTCGTGGGTTTAATTAATTTTGGCAACCATAGGCTTATTTATTTTCATGTGTTTTATGGATTTCAAGTTATGAGAGAATTCTTTATTATGCATGGAAACATAAGTGGCTAAGGAAGAATTTATTGCAATAATTTTTCTTATTTTGTTTTTGGACTCTAAGGGCACAACACAACATATATTTTGGCTAGGGGTTGTTTTTAGGGAAGGATTTCATTCAACAATTATTTCTTTTACTCTATCATATATGACACATTAAATTATTTTTTAGAATTACTATTTTTATTATTTTTTCATGTTTTGGGCCTTCTTGAAATACTTTGAGCTTTATTTTAATATGAGTTGATGTTAGCATATTAGGTCAACTAGGATGTAGTTTTTTCAAAGTATAAATACGCTTGTAAGACTTTATATTTTTTAGAAGTTGGATAATACATTATTGCCATATATTTTGTATGCATTATGAGAGGATTATCTTATTTTGGTTCTTTTTTGAACTACTTTAACTTATTAAATAATTAACCAAGCTTCATGGTATCTTCCAAACAACTTGTTTGCTTCTTTTTATAGACATTGGATGAGGGTTTAATTTCTATATTCTTAGTTTCTCAGTACAAGTTATCATTGTTTCAATCTCAATTACAAGCCTGAATTTAATACCTTTCATTAATTCAAAACAATCATTATACCAGATCTATAGGGTGTATTTTTTCCTTTTAGAAATTCCATTATATTATGGTGTTCCAATAAGTGTCATTATGAGAGACTCTCATTCTTTTTTAGATAATCTTGAAAATTTTAGCTGAAGTATTCACCATCTTAATCTAATCAAAGTATCTTAATACTCTTTTCAATTTGTATTTCAACTTCATTTCTGAATTTTTTGAAGCTTTCAAATGATTCAGACTTCAATTAAATGCACATGACCATCTAATATGGTCATCAATGATGAAACATGTATATCCATATATGACATAAATCATTATTGGTCCATACACATATGTATGAATTAAACCTAAGTATTCATTAGATCTTTCAGTCTTTCAATAAAATGTGTTTTGGTCATTTTACCTAATAAATACACTTTTCAAGTTTCATATGATTCATAATTAAAAGGATTAAATATCTTTTTTTTTAATGTAACTTAATGATTCTTGTTTCATTAATATGAACTAATTTACAATGCCATAAATAATATGGATATTGATTATTTAATCTATTTTTCTTGCTATTTCAAGATCAGGTATATACAAACCATTTGTATTAGCAACAAATGCATATTACATATCATTATTATACAAGAAACAATATTTTTTCTTAATAATAAATCTAAATCCATTTAGAAATGGATACTATGTTTCTATAAAATGCTAGAAAAAAATAAAAATTAATAAGTTCTAGTATTAACCTACTTGACAAAGTTAATGCAACAACCTTTGCTTCATTACCAACTCATAGGTCCAGTTTATCTTTATTCAATCATAAACACACATGAAGGAGAAGCTTCAATAAGTTTTTTAGCCTTCACGGTTGCAAGATAGTCTTTGCATAATCCTTCTCTAGTGTTTTTCTTTGCCACAATAATAACAAATACCCTTGTCTTTCTTGATGCCCGAAGTAAGATTCTATGTTTAGACTACAAGACCAAGTTAATGCTTAACTCATGGTCCATGACAAAGCCCAATTGACCTTATTCATTGAGGAACCCTCTGTCATTTTATAGCGAAACAATTCCTTATAGGTCTCATACCTCTCAATTCTACAAGTCACATCAAACAACTCTTTAAGATACATAATTATTATATGAACATCTATATTCTCATGCTATATTTGAAGTTTAAGTGACATGCTAACTAACATTACATATGTAGCCTACTTATTATCATCAATGTGACATTGATATTCAGTCATAGCTTCATCAACAAGGACGTGAGGAATATAATTTTTAAGAATATATAATTTTCTTTCTTGTTTGAGAACAATTCTCACATTTTAGTATCAATCCAAGACGTTTAGTTCAATCAATTTATTAGCATCAAATACGTTACGTAAGGATAAATTTATCCTTACTCATGGTAATCTATCAACCTATTTATGTAAAGATAATAAGTATTGGTTTCATACATAAACATTTATAACCAAATTTAGATAAGGTCTTTAATCATAATTTAATCTCCCACTATTTCCTATAAATTAATAGCCCGCATTATTAATTCAAGAAATCTAGCTTAGATCTCCTAGTAAGCTATGATCCTATTTAATTTATATGACCATAAGTAACTTAATAAATTAGAATAAAGTAAATTAGGTAGATAACATAGCCTATCAATCATATTTTTATGTGACAGTTAGGTGACAACTTTTTATCTAAACATATCATACATATATGTTTCGCCTAATGACTACCTTTAATCTTATATGATTATAAATAACTCATCCAAATCATATAAGCTGGTTAAGTAGGATTTAATTTTATATCATTAAACATATTTGAATAACGGTAATTTTGAGTCGCTCAACAAGTTATCCATGAATAGAACTCTAGTTTTATGCATATCAAATCACAAGGAAATAAATCATGTTCTCAACATGTACCTAATATATTAATTGTAACATCCCTATTTCCGAAACCAACACACCAATCATAAAAAAAAACATGGTAATTTTTTTTACTTTATTTTTTGTTGAACTCATACAAAGTTTATTGAAATTTCTATCAAAATTTTGGCAGAGTCTCTCCTATACCGGGAGGTTCCAAGTTATTGACAAATCATTTGTATATATCCTATATTCATTGTTTATACACATTCCAATCATTACAAGTCTCAAACTGTAACATCCCAAACTTTTAAGATAAAATTCACACAATGATTAAGTTATAAAAATGAGAAGAATCTCAAGAAGTTTTATTTATTTATTTATTAAGAGATAACCATTAATTAACCATCATAATTGCATTCATACATTAGCATAATGAAAATTCTAAATTTCAAATTACTACTTAAAGTTTTAACAAAATAGTACTACATAACTTTATACATACAAATTAGAAGTATTGTTAAATACAACCTAAAAGAAAGTTCTTCAATTTTTCTACTAACTTAAGTGACTATACAAAGAGAACACCCATGCATCAACTAAGGGTTACGCTACTGAGATGAAACAGCATAGTAACTTGTATAAACATAATTAAATTAATTAAAATTATCTAGTATATTTTTCATTACACTAACAATTTACTTTTTAATTCATTTATCATCAATTTCTATAATTTCCCACCTGTTAGCTTACCAATCTTGTCAAGTAATAACTAATTCTATTGATCACCTATTCACAAGGCACCAGTTCCAAACCAGGACACTAGTCCAACCAACAACCCATTCACAGGGCACCAGTTCCAAACTAGGACACTAATCTAATCATCAACCCATTCACCAAACGCCAGTCCCAAACTAGGAACCAGTTCAACCATAATTCAAACACTATATATAAAAACTAAAATTTGAACTACATCTTATTAGGGACTAAGCTAAAGAATTAAACGAGACTTTAAATTAGAGATTTAAGTGTTAGACATCTACCAAAAATTTATGCTCTGCTAATCGTCCCCTACTCTCGTCTATTTCCTACAATCTCACCTGTACCAATAGTTACACTAATTTAAATTTCAGTCTTGATCACACATACACACGTATACATACTGCCTTTATAATTTAACATTTTGTAATAAAAAACAATTCCAAACAGAAGTTACAAATTTACAAGTTTTAAGTGACTCAACATAACAGATTCCAAATACTGTTTAGTATTTTGAGTATAATCGAAGCTATAGAACTCGGTTTTATGCGTTGTTTGTTTCTTTGGAACACTAAAACATGGGTCTGCAACTTTCATGAAGATGAATATACCTAGTGTTTCCATCTACATGCCTAAATTCATAAATTTCAGAAACCCAAAAATTTATCCTGCTGATTCCCAGTTATGACTGTCTTTGGTTTTCTTCCATATTTAATGTTTTGTTACTCCAATTTAAGTAAGGTCAATTTCATTTGAAAGGTAGCATCTTTGTCTATAACTTTCATGAAGGAAAATATCTCAAATTCTATCATCTTAGGGTTCAAATCTTAGTAGAGAAATTGAGAGACAACCTGTTCAGTTTTGATTTCTAAGTTCAACAAGCATAAATTTGTTTCCCATGTATTTTTTCATCATTTCCAGACACTATAAACACAAAATGCCTCTACCTATCATTATTTAACAAACTTCTTAAACCTATACTAAGGTATTCTAAAATCTCAATTATTCATGAAAAACACAAACAAATTCAAATGACTTAATAAGAGAGCTTGTTACCTTCTATTATAAAAAAAAAAAAATGAGTCAAGAGATTGAGAACAACCCCTTTTCTTCTTCTCCTTTCTTCCTTCTTTTAACCCTTCCCTTCCCACTAGGAAATTCTCTAGGTTTTCTCAAAGTTTTCTTCATAAATCTTAGTTGAAGCACTCTTAGTTCACTTACTCTCACTTTTCTTTGATTTCAAAGGATGAATTTACAAGGTTTTCTCTTAATTTTTCTTTTCTCCTGTTTCTTCCTCTTCTTGGCTGACCATTACTCTAGGAATTTATAGAGATTTCTTGTTATTTATAATTATGTTTTTTCCTTATTTGCATCTTGCCCCCTCATATTTACTTTTATTTTCACATTGACCCCACCATTCCTTTTATTAATCCATTAACCCCACTACTTCTCTTTCTCTTTACTAACTCCTTACTCCTTTATTATTGTTTTCAATTTCCCCTTCTCATTAAATAACTTCTCTTTTAATCCAACTAATTTGTTCAATTTAATCATTTCTCAACATCCTTTATATTTTATTTTATTTTATTTTACTAAATCAAGATGAGATTATTTTATTCGAAAGTTTACATTCTCCTTTGCAAAAAAAAAAAAAAAAATTCATCCTCGAAATTAAAATTTTATACCTGAGTTTAGAAAAGTCCAGGGTACTTCCTCCTCATCTTTGCTTCCTTCTCTCACGTTTCTTCCTCAATTCGAGAACTCCTCCATAACACCTTGACCAAAGGAATTTTCTTATTTCGAAGCTCCTTTTCACTACGATCCAAAATCTTCACAAGTTTCACTTTTAGAGTCAAATCTTCTTCAATCTCTATAGGAACATGTAGTAGCACTCACTGGGTCTATCTTTGCTTTCCATAACATAGAATCATGAAACACATCATGGATCTTGGTCACATACGGGGCAACGCCAACGGATACGCCACAAGTCCAATTCTCTTTACCACTTCTTAGGGCTCGATATATCTTGGTGCTAACTTTCCCTTCATACCAAATCTTAACATGTGCTTCCATGAAAAAATCTTGAGTTGCATTCGGGAGAAATTAGATGAGAAAAGAATTTTACAACCTCGACAAAAAAATAGAGAAAAGGCAGGACATGCATGCCCTATTTAATATTACAACCATTCAACTATAAAAAACACAATCACATTGGTCTTTAAATGTCCATAACCATCTATCATACATAATAACATATTAATATGCATAAACAAATATATTATTTGCTTCAATTTAATTATTAGCTTTATATGCAATTTTAAAATAGTACTTCTAACACTTAGAAATATTAATTCTAATCTAATTTTATAATTTCTCAAACTTAATAAATCGTTTTCATTGAAAAAACATTTTTTAAAATTTAATAAGAAAATTAATCATATTAAAATTCTTATTAACATCCTAAACTCTTTTAGGATTAATTAAATAAAATTTTCTAGCTTAAAAACTCTCTTTATTTAAAGATTTTTTTTCTAAAATATTTTAATTAAATAATTTAATAAAATCCCAATCCAATTAGGATAACATAAATTAAGAAAATTTTGAATTAAACACTTTAATCCAATCCTAAGCTAGTTAGAAAAATTAATTCTACAATTAATTTAATTTGGGTTATAATTTTAAATTATAAAATTAATATTTTATATGTAGATGGAAAAAATCATAATTCTACCATTAAACTACTTATTGTTATTTGGTATAAGGGTTAGGGGTAAATATGTCATCTTGCATTGAAACCCTAAAATATTGCTTCATAGGAAAAATCGTAATTCTGCCCCTCATCTCTTCTTCTTCTTCATGCTGCCAGTAGTGGGCTAGCAGCTATTATAGTTGCTGCTAGCAGTGTGAGTTGTTCATGTTGGAGGTTACCTCCAGCACTAGTAGCAACGTTGTTGTTGTTTTTAGTGGTAACGCAGGGCGGCATCCCTCGTTCTTCACCTCTTGTAGTGTCGTGGCTGTGGGTGTAACTATAGTGTTTTATTGTTTCTCGTCAACAACGAGCTTGCCATGGCCAAGCACGCCGACAATGCTATTATGAAAAACATTTTTTTATAAATATATTTCTAGGTGGATTCTGGCCATATTTGACCTAAATAGTAACTGAATACTTTTTTCCTTAAAAATCATGAGATAAAATAATTTTTCACATAAATGTAATTTGCAATTAATAATAATAATAATAATTAAAACATGAAATCAATAACTATAATTATCTAACAATGAATTTGATACCACTGTCAGGTTTTTCAAAACACATATACACAATATAAATGTTAAATCTAAAAATTTCTAGGAGTTTCATGAACCTCTTAGATAGATCTAGAGTTATTTTGAGTTTATAACAAGATTACCTGAAGATTAAATATTCTTTTTAGCTTTAAATAATTGCTTCTAGGTCGAGTTATCACAAACCATAAGTCATCCAAGTTTTCAACTTCTTATAGTAATTCACACGAACCATTAATGAAAAATCTTGTAAACTCTTTTAGAAGAGGGATTGCTATGCCTTTGAGAGCAAATTATTTTCATTTATATTTCTCAGGTGTTCTATGTACTGTAGTACTATGTGTTTATATGTAAAGAAAATAAGAGGCATAACATACTATTGATAGGGAACCCTGAAAACCCTATAAATGAAAAAAATATCAATTTGCCTCCTGAATAATATCACATATATTATTTCAAAATAATTTTTAAAATTTATTCAATCAAGTCCCTACTTTATTTTTCTAGGTCTATAATTATAATTCCCTATATAAGTTACATTATAGTCAATTTCTAAAACTTATTTACAATCAAGTTACACTTGATTAATCATCCCATTTTAATTTCTGACTAATAGTTCTTATATGTGTTCCCCATTAGGTTTTCTAATAAGTTGGTCCAAATATAAATCATAATCCTAAATAAAATAGAATTAAATAAATTAATTTATTATCAATTCAACAATTGATGTATTTATATTTGAAGATAAGTACAATATTTAATAATATGTTATAATCATGTTTATTGGGATGATGCGATCCTGACTATACAAAAAGATCCATTAAAAGTTCTAGTTGGGCCAATTACAATATCAATGCCAAAAAAGTTTTAAGATGTAATCATTGAGCTTATTCAGAGTATTTGAACCTAGGAAAATTTCAAAGAAGTTACAACTTCAAGAAGCGATATTGATCAGACCTTGATCAATTTAATCTATATATAAAAGGGGCCTTATTCATCTACTTCGTGGGCTTAATTAATTTTGACAACCATTGCTTATTTATTTCCATGCCATGAGAGGGTCATTTATTATGTATGGAAACATAGGTGGCTAAGGAAGAATTAGTTACACTAGTTTTTCTTATTGTTTTTCTTTTTTTTACTTTGAGGGGCAACACAACATATATTTTGGCTAGAGGTTCATTTCAAGGAAGGATTTCATTCAACAATTATTTCTTTTACTATATCATATATGACATATTAGCATTAATTTTTAGAATTATTATTTTATTATTTTTCATGTTTTGGGCTTTATTTGAGATA
>Ga0325404_1001788_pt1 | contig 22843 bp, 11 predicted proteins | sample PopdelMetagenome_18_FD_205664 | JGI IMG/M metagenome (GOLD analysis project Ga0325404, IMG submission 205664) | Populus deltoides microbial communities from Bellville, Georgia, United States - Xylem-Control-R1 | ecosystem: Host-associated > Plants > Phyllosphere > Stem > Wood/Secondary xylem...
CTGTATCTCTTTTTATATATATATATATATATATATATATATATATATATATATATATATATATATAATTTTAATTATATCTTTAAATCACATCCAATATTAATTCCTGGGAAAATAAAATTATTGACAAATACATGAGATCCCTCACAGTAATCACATGTAAAAAAAAGCTTTCGTTTGATCTGACCTGATTGAAAGCGGGTTGGATGTGAATAATAATATTAATTAATTGTGCGGATGCATAAGAACCTGCCGGGTCCAAGATACTTGCTTTCCCTAGGAGACTAGGAGTTCTTATGTTCCTCTTGTTTTTTGCAATTTTCTCAAGATCCCAAGTGCTGCTGATATTACAAATGTTGACAGTTGACAGTCCATGTGCGCTTCTCTTTCAGATACAACTTTAATAATTTTAACGAGAAAAAGAAAAGAAAAAAACACACGACGTCGGTCAATAATGCATAAATTATATCAATCAACATTCAATTAATTTGATTTGCTTGCCTCTGTGCTGCGTTGGATACGGATAGGAGCCTTTCAACAAACTTTGGCACCTACTAAGCTGATACTCCAGTGATTAGAATTCCGAAAACAAATCCCAGTTAAATCATAACTTGGTGCGTGGTTGTGGGTTTAATTCAGAAAAAATCACAAAAATAGTAAATATATATTTTTCTAAGTCAAATATACATTCAAAAGATTATATCCTTACCTACACCTAGCTAGAAAAACACGTACATCCACAAAAATAATATATATTCTTTTTTTCTCTCTCTCTAAAATCAAATACTCAAAAGATTATCCTCACCTGCACCAAGAAAAATACGTTCACAGAAAAAGAAAGTCTTTTTTTTCCTAACCTGAACACAGGATAGACAAGACATGAAAAACAAACAGCTCAAGGAAACCATCGGCATGGATTTATCAGGATAATAATTAAGTACATTGCAACTTGTAATTGCATCATGTATGGCACCGGAGTATTCAGTGTCACACAGTGTTCCACTGGTTGGATTCAGTGAACCTTAAATTTCGATAAGAAAGATGTGATATTCCGATGCTCAAATGGGGGCAAAAAAAAAAAAAAGTAACAAAAATCTCGTCAATAGTTTACTACTGTGTGTGATTATTACTATCAAAGTAGGGCAAATGTTACTGTGTTTGCGTGATCATGCACAAGAGAGACGTAGACTCAGATTCCACGTGCTCAAAAGACATGGCACGTTTATTTTCTGTAGGCGGTGGTTAGAAGGGCACGATCAGAGAAGAGTAGACGGTGAAGAAACTATTAGAATTGGCCTTGATCATAGCCAACAAGCACGGTACCAAATATTATTTATTTTTCCGTGTCTGTGATCCCTTTCCTATGATAAAACGTCACCTGAAACACTATCGTCCAATCTTACGAGAGTGATTGCAAACGTGATTTAAACTGTTTTTGAATTTTTTTATTTTTTTAATTTAATTTTTTTTATATATTTTCAGATTGTTTTGATGTATTGATATTAAAAATATTTAAAAAAAATTATTTTGATACATTTCTAAACGAAAAATACTTTGAACCGCCACCACTACTATAATCCCAAATAAATCTTATTTGATATCTAAAATAAAATTTCAGTAATAATCAATACTTTTTAAAGAACATGCTAAAAATAAAAAATAACCCTTCAATCTCCTTCAACTTTTATTTTCTTGTTTGCTCTAGGACATTTTACAAAGTTTTAAAAGTGTTTTTCCTTATCTTCAGAGAATCCTCGATTAGTCCCCAACCCATTCACCAGCTCTAAATTGGATCTCCAAGCTAAATGTTTTCTCTGTTGTGTCCCTAAAACATCAAACATTTCCATGTCCATTAATGTTTTTCATTAAATACCCCTTTTCAAGATAATTTGACGTTTTTCGTTACGAAACCGTGTAGAAAGAAAGAACCCAATTGAGAAATGTTGATAAAAGCAATTACTTTCGGATGAGATTGACAATCAGGTAAAACGTTAGGGGCTAAAACAAGGCTCCCCTTTTCTCTCCACTTCCTCCCCCAGCGTAGAAACATAATATTGGGGGAATAAGGGGAAAAGCTTCGTGAGATGAGGGGTTTCCGTTAAAAAATAAATTTCAAAATCCTCAAATTGCTAAGCTCATTTATCTGTTCCAGTTCCATCCCACCAAAACACATCTTCAAACAAAACTGAAGAGGAAAAGAGATGCAGTTCCAACCGAGTCTTTGAGAATTGGACTTTATAACGGATCATCTTTTGACGAGATCAATCATCGGCTGTATATTTATAACTAAGGCCATCATCTTCATTTTTTTGAATTCAGCATATTACCTCTACCTGGTTTATCTGTTGAAAAACACTGCTTTAATAGTTAATAAATAGCAACATGTGTAGCTGAAACAGCAGATTTTTGTTTGACGGAAGTCCAAGTTATGGAGGAAGGCGCCGCATCATAGATGCTCCATGAATGTGCTTGACTTGCAACATAGGAGGCCTTCTCTGCGAGCAAGCAAACAAAAGCAGAGATCACTTGTTCTTTGATTAGCCATTTTTTCAAAGAAATACGAACTTGAAATGTAACATCAACAGGTAAGTTGGGATCAAGAATTTGCCTGGTATAAACAGAGCTTACAGAAGAAAACTTAGATTTTGGAAACTGGAATCCTGATGAATCTCTTGGTGTGCATGCATCATTTTTTCATGGATGGAAGACATGCTAGACTGTATATTAATCATTGATCTTCTCCGAACTGCATAGCTCAATCTACTGTGTTTCTGTTCGAAAGTAGAAATAGATTTTATGGTTTCCCTTTTCGTAAAGTTGATGTTAGACAGCCTATTCTGTTTGCTGTTTGAGATTTGCTTAATGATTGAGGTTGACATATTTTTCTGTTCCCCTTGATAAAAAGAGACGGTATCAGACTGCCTTTTATTAACTGTGGTCTATTTGAATCCTTCATTTCAACAGGGATTAACTCCGTTGTCCTCTTCTTTCTTTCCTTCTTTCTTTTTTCCATCGATAATGAAATTAACTCGTTTATCAGAAAGAAAAGGCATTAATTAATCAGCTACTGTCAAGAGAACTCGAGGGCGGCGCATGGCATACAGGATTAGAGAGGACCATTTTGCACAGACGGGCTTACCTTACGCACCCAAAATACAAATATCCAACTCGACTGACTCGTGTTAGAAGCAGCTGACTCGTCACGAAAAAAATGCTCTACCAACCACAGAGAATGAGATGATATCTCCAGGTTTGAACCTTTATATATACTCCAAGATCCATCAGCCGAAGTTCATTAATGGACCGTGCCAAACATAGCCACGATTGGGAAATCCTTCGGGGATAGCCTCCTGCAATTCGATACTCGCACCATTAATATTAATCACATACTCCATAAACTATCGTTAACCAAAATCTAAGACAAGAATCTATCGGTGTGAAGACCCCAAAGTTATAACATTCACTTAGATAAGCACTGTGATCCCCAGATGGAACCTTAACACCTTTTTTTTAAGCAATAAAAGAAAAAACGTGCTTTGGAACAACATCAGTGAGCAATAATGAGGTCGATCCCTCAAATGCGTTGCTGTCTGTTAGTGCCTGGACTTCTTTGTGCTGCAAGAAGGGCATTTGTACTGCTTGATACTTTCTGCTTTTGCAGGTGTTATCTTCACACATTTTCCGTGGTACCATCGTTCACAGATGTCACAACCAATCCAAAACTCATCGGCATTGTAGTTCCCTGCACAGCTCCCACAAATGGTGTCTCCATGCTCATCTTCATCCTCCACATAACTTAACTTGGAATTACTTCTCGCCTGTCCATCTATTGATCTCTGCAATATAATAGGTAGGTTAAAGATCCAAAACTAGTCAAACAAAACAAATGCATTTATGAGTTTAAATTTGATAATCAGGGACAAAACATTTTCACCTTTGTGTTATTCCTGGATTTGCTGCCACTTTCCGCACTAGGTTTGTCTTCTGCTGGTTTCCTCCCAGTTACAATTTCAAAGAGGGTGGGCAGATCATTTATCATGCCAAACAGTCGCTTCCTGAGGGGGGAAAAGCACATAACCACTAAATAATGCTACTGTGAAATGTCAACATTGAAATCAAAGGTTCAATACATAAGCACACAGCAAGGAAAAGGAAATCATATCAGAAACATTAAGTATTTAGTGTTGGACAACTTGTGCAAAACAAATTGAGACAGGTGCATGAAGAGAACAGGAACGCAAGATTATCAATTGATAATAGTTAACACAAGTCCATGTAGAAAACATCTAAAAGCTCTATCACAAGGTCCTCATTATACAGTATTCGGCTAATAAGATTATTCAAAACTACTAGCCACATGCTATTCTAGTAGTGGATGGAAATTCCAGCAAGCAGAACCCAAGATCTGGGTTATCATAAACATCCGGGGGATCATAAAACAATTGCATTGCGGATAAATGTGCACTCCCAAGGAGATCCAAATTGTCCAGTTTTAAGTTCACTTTATTGCAGATATTTCTATGATGGTATTTACATCCTATGCAGGTCAAGAACCCAAGATATCGCCATTCTAACAAAGAGGTAAACTTGAACATGGAAAAGATAAGACAGGTGCAGCCTGATTTAAATCTGTTGTTCACTTTGTGCCATGTATGCCTGCGATCATATTCATATCTAAATCCCAGGCAGGTCCCAAAGACCAGAGTAGCATTCTAATTCATTTGGGCCATAGTACAGTCAGGCACAATCCAACAAACTTCTGACCATTCCCAAGCACAAATATTAAAAAGAAGATACACTTAATTAACAAACTAACAAGCAATGCTGTTGAAGACATTAGAAGCCCAGCTCATTCTCTCTGGTGTTTCATTAAAAAAAAATCAAGGATAAAAAGAAGGAAATATTACACCTAAGTGCTTCACCATAATGGCAAAACTGCTAACTTTGATACCAAAATATGAAAACAAGAAGCTGCAAACTCGAAAGGTCAAAATTCCCTCTCAAGCAATTAAGATTAATTCCATACCGAATGATGTGGAACATGTTGCGGATGAGTTTATAGACCAGATAAACAAGGCAAAGCCTACGAAGAACACATCAAACACAATATCTGACAAAAACAACCATAACTTTAGATATGATCATCGGACCAAGCTCAAATTTGATCAAGAGATTCAAGAGCACGGTTCTATAGGGGTCAGCTAGCCGAGGTCGGGATGGCCCTCAAATTAGGCGATGAAGTTATTGTTTTTGTTGTTTTAATTATTTTCCTAGTTGATTTCAGATTCTTATTGTTTTTCCAACTTAGCTTTAGATTCTTTTGGTTAGACCAGTTTTTACCTCTATATAAACAATTGGTGTGATATTTTTTTTTTAGATGATTGAATTAAAAACTTATCAGAATATATTAGAGTTTTTCTCTATTAATTTCTCTATAGTATAGGGCTATAACCTTGGAGGTTTACTTGTTGAGAAACTTGGTTTCTATCTATGTTATACATTGCGTCACGAAGTATGCAAGTGTGACTGATGATGGACGATACTTCACCAGTCTTCCATGGAGTGTAAGACATTGTCATTTTTATAACTTGTGCACAAAGCAAAACATATTTCTTAGAAGATACTTTTCTCAAAACTACAAGTTAGTGGCATGGTGTGCCACATCACCATTCTACCATTCTTAATTGACCAATGCAACTAAAACAACAAACAGAGTGGTGAGAGAAAGCAATATCTACCAGAGATCTAGTATCATAATGTAAGGGACGAATATACTGGGAAAGTTGATACAGGACCTACATCCTTCCTCAAATTCACTTCACATCAATATTCCACAAGGCAACTATTCTACCACGACACATATAACTACAGGAGGTTTCACAATGCGACAAACCTTCAGTGAAGACAAGAAAACAAATTAAGTAGTTAAACAACAGGACTGTCTTTAGAAAAAGGAATTAATTCTCAATATTCAAATAATTCAAATATCATTTTGCTTCATTTAGTTAGTTTTTTTTATGTCGCTGTTTTATGTCGCTGTAGGGGCCAGTTTTATTTCAACAAGCACAATGTATTGTTACCCTAACTAACCAAATGTCTTTTTTCTTCTACATCAACATAGAAAAATCCTCAACCATATGCCTATTCAAAAAGAAAAAATGCAGAAAACTCGAGAAGATACAGTCTTGGGGTACGTGAACAAGCTCACACACAAAAGAAAAACAGCATAGACCAATTCAATAGCAATCTAGTTTGTTGAAGATTAATGAGGGAAAACAAGTGAAATGAGAAATATTTGTCTCTTTACATTTACAAACACGTTTACTTTATCCTATCAAGTCAACTTTTCATCAATTACATTCCTCTTAACAACATAAACACGGGAAGCATGCCTTATAGATAAGGTGATTTTAGTTAACCACATGAATATTACTTTTTCCTGCTATGTCTAAAACTGCAATTTCTATTTTAAATATGATAACAATGTTCATGAACTTAAGAAAGCTATCATTCAAACTACTCTATGTGCTCAAAATGCATTAACAGGTTCAAAATGTTGTCTTTTCACCTAACTGTAAAAAGTTGTTGAATTCCGATAAAAAGCAACATTACACAGCAATGCTACTGAGCTAGCTGAGATGTCTGTGAAGTCCAGAATGATTGCGCATTTTATTTATTTAGAAATATAACTTTCAGCAAATGAAAAGTTCTTGCCATCCTCTCAAAAGCACCAATCATGTAGCGTAACAGAATATTTCCTTTGACTGAGTTTTCTTAAAAACCTCTCACAAGCACCGTTTAAGTGTTCATGGAGTGTAACACAATATTTCTTCACACCATTTCATGTCTTAAAAAATATTAGCTTCCCATAATTTTGTTTCTTTTATACCCTTGCCCAAAAAATTCTTGGCAACTATGAATAGTTGACTTTTTCACATAAATTATACAAAACAGAATTCATGAATTAGAATACCAAGTTAAGTTGACAAATAAAGCAATTGGCATCACATGAAAATCAGTGCAAGTACAAATGGAACCTCTGAAATGCAGAGCATTAAGAACCTAAGATTCCACCACCTATTTGTGAACAAATGTAAGCAGGAATCAACAAACAAAATTAGAATGAACAACGTGCCTGTCGTTGCGATTAAGTCGTGCACCAAAGTAGAATGCCATGGAAAGCAACCAGCAGTCACTATGGACAGCCACAAGAGAAAGCCAATCTTTACGACTCATCCCATCCCTGGCAAAATTAATGCCCAAAGCAGGCTCAGGGAGCTCCGGGGGAACTTCCTCAGCTGGCAGAGTCACCTCCCAGGACTCAGTTGGATGTCCATACAAGCACAGATTTTCTTTTTCTAAAATCCATTTTACAAGGTCAATTTCCGTTGGTTAAAACAAACATTAATGAAAAATCCAAGAAAAAATCACAAATAATGAAAAGATTAATAACAACAACAGTAGAATCCTAAAAGGAAAGGAAACTAAAAGATTATTGAATTTATTTTGTTTTGTTTGTTAGGTCAACGTTGAGCTTAAAAGAGAAAGTGAGAAACAAACCTGGATCGCATTGAATGTAAACTTCATCGGCTTCTGACAGACAACAACAGCAACAACATCAGCACAAGTAAAAAGAAACCCACAATATACACATGCATGCGAAGAACATCAATTTAATGAATTAAGAAATTTAGGGATTTGAAATCGGGATACCGATAGTGAGAGCACGAACGAGGGCAGAGCGACGAGCGCTGTAATCTTTGAAGATCTCTTCTACAGTGCGAGGGCTTGTGAGTATGGAAGCCATACATAAGTTAATTAATGATGTTAATTTGGTTATTGTTGATGGACAGGGTGATTTGGTAGGTTAGTGTCAGTACAGGAGAGTACTGATGGTAAAGGCTGTTGTTGTAGTCGTCTTTTGCATCGAGACCGAGGCTGAGACCGAAGACAGAAGAATGAGAAAGAGGAGGTTTTTATGTCTTTTGGGTTTGTGTGAGTTTTGGCAGGCCAGGATTTCTTTTTTCACTTCGGGCTGGTTTTGGTGAAAATGGACTATCTAGACGTTTTGTTCTATTGGGCCGTATTATTAGAATTTGGACTCCGGACTTTCAAGCCCATGGGTTTAATTTGTTGTTCCTTTTTTATTGGATCGGTTAACAGGTATTCTTGTGAGTATTTGAATGTCAATCTCTAAAAAGTGGCTCTAAACTGCAGGCAAGTAAGCAGTGGTTGATGCTAGCATGCGATTTAGGATGTCGATAAAATAAGATTTTATTGGTATATTTTTATAAAAAATACTTAATTAAGAAAAAAATATATAAATATCATGTTTTTGAAATTTTTGGTTTATTGAGCTGGTATGCGTCAGCATATTACGCTTTGGTTGGCGGTGTGCCAAGCCCTGACGTTATGGATCTGGCGCTAGATAGACCTAGCTACGATTGGATTGGACAATATGTCAAGTCTTAAGAATATTTTTATATAAAATTATAAATGAATTATTTTTTAAAAAATAAGTTTAATTTATCAAGTTTATACTCCACCAAAACTATTAAGTATATTGAAGTCTTTCATGATTAGCCATGTCATCATTTTTTAGCCGGATAAAATAAATGTAATACAACTCAAAATATTATAAAAATAAAATTACACTTTAGTTTTTTATCTACACAAAATGACAAGATTCCTGGACTATAATTATATTTTGAAATTTTCAAAATAAAAGTTCATAATTTTTATTCTTTACTCTGTGTGTGTATTAAAAGCATCTATCTCTAGAATATTATTATTATTTTTATTTAAAAAGATATTTATTTAAATATTAAAAAGTTTTTATTTTTATCAAAAATAAATTTTTTTTATAGATACTAACCATAATCTATCTTGATCTATTAATCATTAAATATAAACTACCAATCACCTTTATTAAAAATTATAAATAAAATTATTAGAATCAATTAAATAACTTATTCAACCCAAAAACTTATTTTCTAAATACTTAAATTTCTACACCATCATCAAATATAAAACAGTGGTGACGGGTTCCTTAAGGCCATTCAGGAGTTATCCATGTTAATTATTTTTTTAAAACAATAGTTCTTTTTTCATTTAATAATTATGCATGTTAATTATTTAATAATTTCTTAATAATAATATTCTTTTCAATTCACATTATGCTAAAAATAAATTCTTAATTCTATAATTACTTAAGTTTTTATTTAAATTTTGAAAAACATTCTTCATTTCATAATTTATTTATTTATTTATTATTTTTCAATGTAACTTTATAAAAAAATATTTTATCTAATACATTGTAATTTACTTTGGTTAATTCATTTTTTTTATTGATATATATTAGGAAAAATTCATAACCTACTTTAGTTAGTTAATTTTATTAAATTTTCTTGACTGGCGGATAAATAAAGTTTTATAATAAAAAAAATATAAGGGAAATTTAAAAAATATACACGTGTAAAAGAAATTGGAATAGATAGAGGAAAAAAGAAGCAGATCCGGGCTTGGAACCACTCCTAGGTGTGTCAGGATTGGGACACACCTTGGGCAAGAAAGATTAGCGTAGACAATGTGTGTTCGGCGCTCATCTCCTCTCACGAGTGGATCACAACGATAAAATTGCTTTTTTGGCTAGTTTTGAAAAAAAAAATTATTTATTACAACATATTCTAAATTATGTGGGAAATTCATTATTATTCCATACACAAAACATTGAGTTACAATAGTAATTTATAATGATTTTTTTTTAATTTTTCCTTTCTTTTTTTGTTTTTTTTCAACTTTCTTATTTTTTCTTTTTTTCATTTATTTTTTTTCCAAAATTATTTTTGTTGATTTTACCTTTTAAATATTGACCTGGTTAAAATTTTTGCTTTGTAATTTTTTTAAATACTGTGATGTTTTTCCACTTAGTTTTTCTATTTTATTTCTTTATTTTTCAAAATTATATTTGTCAATTTTTTTTTAATATTGAGCTGATTGAGAATTTAGTTTTGTAATTTTTTTCTTTAAAACATTGTTGATTGCTACAGTATTTCTCCGCATGGTTTTTTTCTTCAAAATTATTATTTTTTTATTTTATTTTTTAATATTGAGCTGGTTAAAAATTACAGTTACAATATGTGAGGAAAGCACTGTAACTTTTTTTGAAAATTACTGTTCATTGCTATAGTGTTTTTTCCCACCTGGTTTTTTTTATAATTTTTTTCAAATTATCCTTTTCAATTTTATTCTTTTAATATTAAATTATTTATGAATTATAATTACAAATCATTACAAATAAAGCTAAATCATGTGGGGAAGCACTGTAGCTTTCATCACAAAACACTGTGAATTGCTACAGTGTTTCCAACATGAATTTTTTTTTTGGTTTTTGTTTTGTTATTTTTTTTTCTAAAATTGACTCTGTCGATTTTTTTTAATATTGAGCTGATTAAGAATTTAACTTTATAATTTTTTCTTTAAAATACTGTGAATTGTTGCAGTGTTTTTCCATGTGATTTTTTATTATTTTTTCCAAAATTATCTTTGTCGATTTTTTTTTAATATTAAGTTGGTTAAGAATTATAATTACAATAAAACTAAATCATATGAGGAAAGCGTTGTAGTTTTTCTCACAAAACACTGTGGATTGCTACAATATTTCTCTAAATGGTTTTTTATTTTATTGGAAAAAACGTTATAGTTTTCTTCACAAAACATTGTCAATTGCTACAACATTTTTTCTCATGGGTTTTTTTCATTCCAAAATTATCTTTGTTGGTTTTTTTTTTAATATTAAGTTGGTAGAGAATTTAGCTTTGTAATTTTTTTTTCTTTTTATTAACTGAAAAGCTAAATCATGTAGTGAAAGCACTGTATCTTTCCTCACAAAACACTGTAAATTACTACAAATCATTTTGTTCAGTCTCTAAGTTTTGGATCACTAATACAATTTATTTTTTTCGTCATGAAATATTTGTTCCATTATACCTTTAATTTCTATTACTTATCTAGCGCTAGTTTACAATTATAAAACTATTAAATGCATTTATTTTATAAATTCATGACAGCGCACGGACATTTCATCTCGTATCTCTAGAACATGTCCCTCTTCTACTTTTTTTTTTTTTGGAGATACCTAAATTGGCTCAATTTCTGACTCGAAGACAGGTGAAATTTAGTTTTCGTTCTCGTCCCTCCCTCCCTGTCTCTCTGCTATTAAACAGATTTTTTTCCCAATATTCTGTCCTTTTTGTCTTGAAACAGCAAGCCGACACATTTACACAATGGAAGTTGCATTCAAGAATCTTGAACAAAAAGTTCCTATGTAGGTTAGTATCTGCTAGGATACCACAAACCTAGTCGGAAATAAAAAATATTGTACATCAGCTGCAGGAATCAAAGCAATGAAGACATATAACTATGTATTTAACAAGCAGGTGACACATCACCAAAGCACTACATGCAGATTATAATTAATACACAATTACACGTACCTATCCTGCAAAACCCGCTAGAATTGATGGGATTAAGAGGATAAGCAAGAGCTACTTGATCCTAAATGCTAAATTACACATTAAAAAACACAGGAATTGCCCTTTTTGAAGGCATCAGCTGATTATAATTTTTGTTGGAAGGTGATCTCCTGACATGCGCTCTTCTACAAACAAGCCCTTGCAGGCAACAAGTTTCACAATGGAATTTGCTTTCAGTTTGTACCTTCTCAAAACTTCAACAAATCCCCAACCAAGAACTTGCTCCACCCAATCCTCAACCACTCTCTTCCGATCAGATAAATACGCAGCTGCGAGTAACTGCTCCGTGACTTTTGGATCAATATCTAGCAAGCATTCCGAACCTACAATATTGTGGAAGCACCCATTAAGTTCATTCAATATTCTTTCAGCAAGAGCATCAAAATCAAAAGGCTTGAAAAACACTCTTGCGTCAATTTTTTCATGAAAATCTTGCAACCAAGCCTTGGAGTTGTCAGATGCATGATCATTATCAGAGCTTCCATCGTCAGTGTCTAGCACATCATTCTCTTCTGCAGGAAGGTTCAGATCTAGATTCCTAGCTGACGTCTTATGAGCTCGTTTCACCATCTCTTTGATTTCTTGTCTGTCTAGATTTTGATTTGCCCCAACCAGCTTTCTTTTATTCAAAAAGATAGAACCAGAGACGCCTTTTCTCAGTGTGAATGGAGCAACCATTTTGCCTACTTCGTCATCAAGAGCTTGTTCAATTAATATCTTCACTGGCCAGTCCCTGACTCTTGATATTCTCTCCTCGGAATAGGTGGAGAACTCATTACTAGAAGAGCAAACTTTATCCTCCGTCAATGTTGAAGTTGTCACGAATATTGCATTGCTGATTCCAATTTCTCTCCCATGAGAATCTGCAAATTTACCAGTCCGAATAGCATGTGACAAGCTCTTTTGAGCCTGCACATCAGCCTTGTCTATATTTTCAAGAAACACAATAGACAAGGGTTTCTTGCACAGCTCCCCGGCAACAAAATCAACCACAGTCTTCCCCCTTAACTTGACAGTGTAGCCATTCACCTCTAGGTGGTCAAAGACCATGTGGGTATGGATCATCCCATCTTGAGCACTTAAATCTGCAGAAATAAAGTTCTCCCTGCTTCCATATATGATTTCTGCAAGGGCAGAAGCAATTTTCTTTTTCCCGCGCCTATCAGGTCCACAGAAACTGAACCATATATCCCCTCTGAGACTTGCCCCCTGTCGTTTCTCATTTCTTGCCTTGCAGCGAGCTATTGTTTGGCTAATAACGCGTATAGCTTCCTCTTGCCAGCCAACTCTTTCAACGACAGCTCTAAAGAGCATCTTGGCATTGCTGAGATCAAACTGCCCGCCGTAGTCAGGAGAAGAAGATGATGATGATGATGGAGCCCAATGGTCAGACATACTCCCATGCACAACATCAACATTTGCTGAAAAGGAACCTGATCGGTCCCGTGGAAGCTCCATGTGGTTTTGATTTACAGTTTTCTTCAGTTCATTACTAGTAGGGACGGAACTTAATCTCAAGCCCAAATCTGTGGTCACAGAAGTCATGGATGTTGGAGATGCTTGACTGCCATCAACCATGCTCGAATTGGAGAAATTAAGTGGAGAACTGAGGCCACCAGACTCAAGATCTTCTTCTTTTGAAGGTTTTTCCCGTTGCTTGGATAGAATACAATCACTCTTAGCCTCAGAAACAATAGGAAGAGGAAAACCTAATTGCTTTCTCTGTGTCTTTTGTATGTCAGAGGGAATGCATGAATTTACATTCACGCATCTGCTTCCATTTGGCAGTGCACTTGTATTTTTGCTTCTAGGATTTTCAGCATTTTCCTTTTTGTCTTCAACCAGCTGAAAGCCCGCAACAGTTGGAAACTGAGGGAGGTAAGTGTTTAACCCAGGTGGCTGGGTGTGATGAAGACGCTGACATATATTGTCCCATTTCCTTTGCAGACCTGCAACTTTGGCACTCAATACCGTTCCATCATCTCTGGTCTGCACTGAAAAGGTACAAACTGGTGTTTACATGGACATGGAAAAAATTCATCATAATTTAATGCAGTGTGTTAAATCAAATGTGCTATGACAATATCCCCTCCATTTGTCCTGCAAGAAAGAATTACTAGCCAGTTCTTGTCCAAAACACAAAGTACCGTATGAAGTATACCATAAACTTGCACCGAAAGCATAGAATTAGTTAAGTTTATGGTTCCTAACAAGGAAGTTGGGCTTACAATTATTAGGCCCCCTGAGATCAGATCATACCTGTTGAAATTATAGACATTATGTTGATGCATAAATTCTATTTCCAATAAGGCCAAACGAGAGTAAGGTTAACTAAATATGATGTGCCTTGTAGCTATTCAGAGGTGTACAGCCACAATATATTACATTTAAACACTTGAACCACATTACAGTCAACTCCAGTTCAAGTAAGGAAGCGTATCATATTTGGAAGATAAAAACGATACACACCTTCGCATCCACTCCCTTGTTAGTGCCGATTTCAGCCATCTGCAGCCAAGAAGGTAAGCTAGATTGGTAATGGTCTGCTACTGAGCCGACAAACCCTCCCTTTGAAACAGAAAGTATTTCTTGTTTGCACTTCTCATTGCATAAATGACAAAGGGGTATACATTGGTATGGGGCATTTAAAGGGCCATTCAAGTCAGAAGGTGTGGAGAAGAACCCGCCAAATGGAACAAAAGACTCCATCAAGCTGCAATTACAGCAGGAAAAACATGAAAATGTGAGAATAGTAGGCAAGAAATGATTGAAGGTTAGAATGAAACATATACACATGCATACGGCCTACATAAGGAAGGTCCACATGCTCTCACACAAAGGACTTAAAAATGATGGGTTTTTTTTGGGTTTTTTAAAATACAAGACCTTCGGGATGAACTATTATTAGAGATTTCACCCAAACGAGAGACTGAATTAAATAAATCGCTATGTACATACTTCAAATTATATAAATCTAATATAAAGACTTTATATTTTGAGTTAACAATATAACTTTTTTGTGATGGTTTTAAATTTGAATAAAATAAAATTAACATTCTACGGTTAAGTTATCTTAAATACAAAATATTAAGATTTTTTTTTTTATGAAAAATAGTTGTAATCATGATGTATTGTTTATTTTTCCGGTGGAAAAATTCTTCTTCTTTTAAATAAATAAACACGTTTTTTTAAAAATTTTCATTAGAAAAGAAAAACTGTCTATTTAAATTCAAAAACCAATTTTTTTTTTAAAAAAAGACTTGCAAGCATGCATGCATGTCTATAAAAACTAAAAAAAAACACCAGAGTACCAAAATGCAAGAAACACCACTTTACCTTGACCTGGGGTAAGATTCAGCCATGGAAGAAGTCGGGAGAGAAGTGATAGGCAAGAGCTGCAAATCCCAATCCTTTTCAGTGGAAGGAAATCTTCCAACAAACTTGGAATAGTTCTCATAACTCGCCGCACCGATAAGCCACACCCTCCCTCCATATAACTGCAACAGCTTGGTCAGTTTCTCAATAACATAACTAGCTGCATCACCCAAGCCATTATTATCACTGTCGTCACTAACAAATGCCTTCAAGTCACCAAAATTCACCAGCAACCCAGGTCCCAAATGCCTCTCCGCAAACTGACCCAACTCCTCAAACCTCAAATCCACTCTCTTTTTATCAAAATCCTCACTTGTAATAAACTTGTCAACATAGCTTTCAATGCAAATAACACTTAACCCACGTAACTCCACAGGCAAGATATTTTCTTTTCTTTTCTCTACTATCTCACTAAAAATTGCAAGTGTATCGTAAGCACTTGAACCTACAAGCAGAGGATTCCTCCCTCTGCTGCTCGCTAAAACCTCACCAATCCTCCGACAATTAACATCCCTATTAGTAGTACTATGACTGTTGTTGTTATTATTAAGGAACGACCCGCCCGAAAATGGAAAACTAAAAACACCGCTCCGACCCGGACACGAGTATAACGAATCCGGATCCTCACTTGATAATATATTGCATAAAAACAAGGGCGGGCCTTTGAAACGTGAGGCTGGGAATTTAAAAACCTGAGGCAACGGTCTAACAATAGCCAACTTGATTTCCGAGCTCCGAAATCCCGCTTCACCGAAAACCCGGCTCACAACCGGATCATCCAAAATCGATAGAATCAGGTTCTGAAGCTCCACTTTAATACACGAAATCGAAGAAGACGATTGCTGCTGCTGTTGAATTTGATGATACAAATTGAAATTCTCCGGCTGTCTCCTCTGGTTCGCTTGCGAACGCTTAATAGCAGCCATGAGCGAGTTCGAAACAGGAGGTGAGTCATCACCAAGTTGACTCGTCGGCACTCGGTCGAGTGACACCCCGAGGCAGAGCTCGAGCGCTTTGAATTGGAGTCGCGGTGAGTACGCAGAGTTCCTCGCACGCGCACACGCTTCGCGTAGAGGTGACGAAGGGAGTGATAACAGAGCCGAGACGGCATGAAGCGACGTGGTCTGGCCATGTCCTCTTCGGCGTGCGACGTTCACTGCCTCGTCGAGAGCGTGAGCTGCTTCTTCAGTCAAGCATTGCCTTGCTGTAGTTACCGGCGTCGGCATGGCCGGTAAAATCTGTAAGAAAAAGTTACAAGGTAAAGAAAAATTGTTTCGACTATTATATATATATATATATATTTGTTTTGTGTTGTTTTGTGTATTTTCTATAGATTAGAAGAGAAAGATAAAGAAAGTTGGCTTATAAAGAAAGAAATGAGAAAGAATAAGTTCGGTGTTTTGGTAAAGGGTGTTAAAAACTTAAATATGATGGTATGATGATGATGACGACGATGATGATGTTGGTGGTGGAGAAGGTACCGAGGTGGTGGAGGTGGAGGGGAGAAGTGGAGCCCAGTAAGAGAAAGAGAGGGGTGGGGAGCATAGATTCTATATATCTAAATATCTTTCTGTTTCTGTGTTTATCGGAGGAGGAAGAGAGTATGTGTGTTTGTTTGATAACATCAAGCTAGCTAGCTAGCTACGCGGAGATAGAAAGAGATGCTGTGTCCACTTAAGTTTGAGTGGACCAACAGTGACAGTCAACGTCACTGTCTGCTTACGTGTAATTGTTGGGTGCCATGGTGGGGTTTTTTTTTCCCGTAAAGAGTGAGAAGGGAGTCATTGAGTTTTCAAAAAAGTGCTGATAGTAAGTTGACTCGGTGATGAGTTAGATCACCAGCTTGACTCGAGTCGAATGTTTGGGTTATAATATACGATGAGACTAGGCAATAAAACCCACCAGCTGCTTCGGTCGAGTTCCTTAACAGAGATAAAATCTTGGTGGTGTTAAAAATGTTTCTGAAAGAAATTAATTTTATTTTATTTTAATTTAATATTTTTTAAAATATTTTGATGTGCTAATATTAAAATTAATTTTTAAAAAATAAAAATATATCCTTTTTAAAAAAAATATTTTAAAAAATACCTACAATTCCATTTTCATCACAGAGATATCTAGTGATCCGAAGGAGAATAGAATAGTACTTGTGGGTTATACGTACTGTGTTTTATTTATGGTTTGCACTTCACAGTGAGCGTCTTTTAATTATGTAGACTTTTTATTTTATTTTTATGGATATAATAAATATATATATATTTGTTTACCATCTCTCAAGCCGTGCAGTGCACCTGTCCTCAGAAAAGGGAGGGTCAACTTTCTATTTCCATCAACAACTACCTTAACTTTTCATAAAGTGAAGATTATTGTGTCCCAAAGTGATTAAACAAAGATAAGTTGACCTAATAATTAAATATGAGTGAGAGTAATAAACTTTTGCAAATAATGCAAATGGGTTCGCTTGATCAGTTCCGAAATCATGAAGAAAATCAATTTTCACACCTCGAGATCGAGCAGACTGATCATTGGTTCATTTGTGAAAAAAATAATCTTCTTTTTCTTAAATACATTGAATAATTTTTAATATCACACTTTAAAATTATTAAAAAAACTCAATTTAATTAAATATTATTAAACAATACTATAAAATTATTTTTAAGATATCATCTAATAACTTAAATTTTTAGATTAATATGATTCTTTAAAGTATTATCAGGTCCTTGTTAAATAAACAATCACTAATATTAATCTATTATTTTATTTTATTTGATAAAAATTAAATATAAAATAGCATGAATTTGTATAAATTTCAAGTTTAAAATATTTTTACCTGAGGAGGTATATTAAAGAATTATATGAATTAGATTTTAAAAAAATATATTAAAAAATTATATAAATTATATTTTAATATTGCATGTAATTATTTAATTATTTTATATATTAAATCAATTATATCTTCGAATCTAATTTCGGCTTAAATTTCGAGGATGAGAAGGTTGCGTGACAAATTCGACTTTCAACTACAGTTTCAAGCAGTCTCAATATGCATCTACGTGTCAATGTATGAAAAGGGGGGGAGTGGGGTCGCTTCAAAATTGAAAAGGTTGAAAGTGACGGAGAGAATTAGCCTTGCGCCCACTACCGCACACTCACCTTTCATCATCTGAGTGGAATATCAAAGCAAACGATCTCTGATCAAAACCATGAAACCCGCTCCAGCGTGTTTCTGTGTGGGGGGAGAGGTGAAAAAAGGTGATCGAATTGACATAGTGTTTTGTTGGTGCCTTCTTTGTTCATTTTTGCAACCCTTTACAGCAGCCTCTTTTTCCCTAGATACCAACACATCCGACCTTTCTCCTCGCTCGCCTCGTCCTGGCTGGCTAGCGGTAGTCATTATTCGAACCCCTCCTCCGATTCCCCTGTCTTCTACAGCGGACTCCACGAGTCAAAATCTTTTCTTTTTTTAATATGTGGCGATTACAATTTGAAGTTTCCATTTATTTTCTTGATGGGCGAATCCAACTTCACTGGAAGGCAAACCCCTTGATTGTTTGAACAATTAAATCAAATCTTTAAAGTTTAGCGTGGGTTTAGTTTTGCGCCCAACGTTTATAGTAATCTGTCCCTTGTTAAGATATCTTTGATTTTAATTTCTCGTAATATAAAAACTAAATATTGGCTTCAGTGTGATTATGTAAAAAAGAGGAAGAGATGTTCACAGAGCAAGGTGTTCACTGGTTAATACCATGCAAAATATTTCTATATATTGAATTTATTTTGATATCTTTTCACTTGATGGACTTTTACATCTATATTTCTATATATTGTATCTATAATTTTCAGATATATATCTAAAATAATGTGTACTTCTTTTCTAATATTATTTCCATTGACTTTGTTCGATAAATAAAAGTTATTTTTGATGATTTATATGTTTTATTCAATAAAGATTGACCTCGAGCACTAACAGAGGCCAGTATTGTGATAAAATTTATTTGTGGTATACATGAAGATGAATACAGAGGTCAGGAAATATCTATAAAGATGATGCATCTTCCACTTCTATTGACATCCCTGGTTACTACCATTATATCCTTTGGATGACTTACGGCTACAAAATCATAATTACCACAGTTACGAAAAAACGAGCATTGCAACTCTGATTCTTGTTAAAGGTTTTTCTACTATTCTAACACAGTTCTCCGAAAGTTTTGTAGAGATAGAACAATCTAAATATTAGAACAATAACTTATTTTAAATATAATTAAAAATAAAATGGAATAGTAGTTTTTTAAAAATCATATTTTATTCAAATTAATTAATAAATACATAAATTAACCTAAAATTTTATGAAAATCAAATAGTTAAAAGGTGAGATTCAATATCCAAAGAGAGAGAAAGAGAGACTAGATAAGTTATCATGGCAAAAAAGAGAAATGAATGAAGAAAAGAAAGAAAAAAAGAGTTATCAGGAACACAGGTGCTTTGTTTTTTACACGTTCAATACTGTTAGGAAAATTCTAACAAGACGATTTCAATCACACCTTGAAAGACTACTAAATGAGATTGTAACTAGCCAAGAGTTTTGTTCGGGGTTAATTTAAGGTTAATTACAATCTTGTTTAGTGATATTACAAGGTGTATTTAGAATTATCTAATCGAATATTTTTCTAACAATATCGAATAAGGAAAAAGGTTAAAGCAGGCAGCAGAATTGGAGAGGAACAAAGCAAGAATACTACGAGAAAAGAAAAAAAGAAGTATTGGATCTGGTGAGAAACTCATAAGCAATTCAAACTTGACTCTGTTTTTATGAAAATAGTCAAAATTAACTTATATCACAAAAAAAAAAAAACTGGATCGCTCCATTCAGTTCTAACAATATTTGCACATATATATGCTAGTTATTATATCTAATAGTTATAATATTTACATATATACTAATTAAATATTGATCTAGCAGTTAAGACACTGATATATCATTATAAGGATGAAAATATAAATTTAATTTTCAAAAAATATATTTATTAAAAGGAATAGTCACGAATCGCAAATAGATTAGTCTCACCTTTCAAAATGATATGAGAATATCTGAGTAAGAAATATATATATATATATATATATATATATATATATATATAGAGAGGAGAGTATTTTTTCTATTTCTTTCGTTGTGTTTTTTTTTCGCCTTTATCAATTTTCTTCTCGGCTCCGTCCCTATTCTGTAATATAATTATGAATTATAGATAAATACTGATTAAGGTTTGATCCATAAAAAAGTGGATCCCCTAGACTATCTTTTTCTCTAGGAAAGTTCACTTGGTGCCTTTAGATTATTGGTAAGGAGGTTAGTTGGATAGTTACAGATGACAGTTATATACAGTTGACGACTGTATTAATCAAGCAATTTTATCCAGTCACGCCATAAATTCAGCAAATATATATAGTATCAAAATATAGTTAAATAATCCATCAACTAATTCTGACTTTACACGATTACATATATTTTGAAGTAAATTTATACTATTCTATGATATATTCTGAAACATATTCTTTAAAGTACAAAATTTTCAGACTTAAAACTTGCATGAGCTCACACACTATTTTATACTTAATTTTTATCATATAAATAAGGATAATGAGATTCGAACTCATGACCACTTGATCATCAAGGCTTTGATACCATGTCAAAGAACCATTTCAACTTAATAGCTTAAACTATTAGGTAAGGTCCTAATATATGATTTATATTATTCTCTAATACACCTTCTCAAGTGAGAGCCTTTTGTGTTTGAATTACTTGCACAGGCCCACACTATTTTATGTTTTATTTTTATCAATTAAATAAGAATGGTGAGATGTAAACTCGTGATCTCTTGGCTATCAAGGCTCTAATATCATGTTAAAGAACCATCTCAACCCAATAATTTAAACTGTTAGGTGAGATTTTAAGATATAATTTATACTATTCTCTAACACTAAATTATGTAAAATCAATGTTAGTTGATGGATTATTTAATTATATCTTGACACTATAGGGACTAATCAATTAATTGTTATAAACCAGAGGGACTAGGTTATAATTAACTCAAAAAATATATAGCCTGGAAGCAGAATCCGACAGGGAAAAAGGTTTAGTTAGCTAGGCAGGTATGAGCGGAAGAGTCTCCGTCCACGTATTGTTTGCTGTGACTTGCGAGATATATAGAGGCCGGGTTTCACGGCTCATTTTCAAGCACATACATTTAATTGCTGTCCTCTCAGCAGCCAAAGAGACAGACATTCTTGTCCCACCACAAACAATAATCAAATATTTTGGAAAATGCATAGAAAGGAAATTTGTGATGCAGAAAGGGAGAGGAGAAGAATTAGAATCTGGGCGAGGGAGATCTCTTGGATTTGGAATCTTTCGTCAGTGTATTTGCTTTGCTTGGTCAGGAATAGTTTACTCCATTGCTCCTAGTGGACTTGGCTTCACTTCTACTCATGTTCTACTTGAAAATGGCTCTGCTTACATGTGTAAAAGCAACCAAGGTAGGTGCAAGTTCAGCAGTTTTATTGATAAAACTGTGTATTCTATCAGGAACTTTTATGGTTCAGAAGAGATCCTTTGTATAAAAAGTAATCCACTATCATCTATGGCCACCAAAGCAAAGCTAAAGTCTAATGCTTTTCGAACTCTCCTTTAAGTGCCTGGTGGTTGGTGGATAAAAGCATTGATTGGAGTCACCTGGAGAGTAGCTTACGAGCTAAAGTTAATTATAATTAATGTATAAACTCTCTACCAGTAAACGTTTGAACTTCGAACTTCCATTTTAGAAGGAAAACTGCTCCATAGATTCATTCTGAGGAGGGTCATTCATCCGCGTGGCGCAAAGTTTGTTGATTTCTTGATAAAAAGCAGATGGGAAAGTAAATTTGTTGCGTAGGCTTTTGCTAATGCTGAGTACATTAAAGGAATCTGCAATCGGGTACGATGAAGACTAGGGCGGGGAAGAAGGAAAAGATTATGAAAACGCTAATTTAGTTCTTGAGTAATTATTCATAGTTAACACAGCAACAAAAAGGTGACTGCATATCATCAGTGGGGGACATACATGCATGCATGTGGATGCTTTGTTGGTGGCCCTCTCCTAGCTAGTTAGCTAGCTAATTTTATACCTGGAATTCACTCTCTCGATACTGCTAGCACAGCAAATCTTTAATGGGATCTTTAGATGAGAAGCTGAATTACAAGGGAATAATTTTTTATGGGGAAAATATGGAGGAACAGAGCCTACTTTTTCGGTTCATTTGTCATGGGGCCAACAACAGAATACCAATTTCCAATGGTCGATGATGTTCATCACTTTCCAGAAAAAACATTTAGCGCATGGATATTTTACTATATATAAAGATATATTCAACTTTCCTCTCACTTCTTGGTTGAAAACTGTATTAGCACCATTGCTGATGATCCGTGGATGTGCTTTACATATATAAAGAGTGATGGGATTTGACTTCCATTTTTTAGAAACTTTATTATGACCCATCTTCTAATGCGCGTCGATTGTATCTTGTTACTTTAAGTGATACTTCATCACTCACACGTGTTTTGTCGTCGTTTGAATAATTTTTTTAATATATAAAAAATATTTAAGTATTGTTAACATATTTTTTAATAGAATATATATTGAATGATATATTTTTTAAATATTAATATAATAATATATTGAATAATATTTTTAAAAATATCAAGACGGCAACACATTAGATTGATTCAGGTTAACATGTTAAATCTATAACACGAATCATAAAATTATGATAACCCTGTAAAAAATAAATAAAAATAAATTACGAAGGTCAATATTCAAGCAACACTAGCATTTTTAAATAAGTAAGAAAAATCCGAGACTCATATTATTGACTTGACTGGATTTAATAAGCATGATTAA
>Ga0325404_1001795_pt1 | contig 22808 bp, 19 predicted proteins | sample PopdelMetagenome_18_FD_205664 | JGI IMG/M metagenome (GOLD analysis project Ga0325404, IMG submission 205664) | Populus deltoides microbial communities from Bellville, Georgia, United States - Xylem-Control-R1 | ecosystem: Host-associated > Plants > Phyllosphere > Stem > Wood/Secondary xylem...
TGTCTTGAAATAGAAAATACAAAAACAATAAGAACATGACTTCTTGTATTTTATGTTTCTAGAGTATAAAAAATCATTTTAAAATTATTATATAAATATATCTATTAATAATTTCACCTTTATTTATTCAATTAAATATGTTTATATTTTTTATATTTTTTTATGCTCTAAAACACTAACCAATTAAAATCGCAGCCACAAATTTAGTGTAAAGATGCCATGATGCTAGTTTGTTAACATAACAAGGACCTTTCATCATGGAAGAAATACTCTTGGAGATCAATTCTTGGTTGTAAGGAAATTTATTCCCCATTTCATTGTTTAAAGTTGGAATCAATCTTGGGTGTAAAAATTGATTTGAGAATATTTTCACCATTAGGAAAAAGCCACCATGGATTTCTTGTCATGGTTTGAAAGGATAGCAGCCACACCCATAATGTTTTTATTTTATCCAAAAAAATAAATAGAATTCATGCTATCCAAGATAAAAGCTCATCCAATCTAATATCAAAATGTTACAAAAATAATTAACATTATTAAACAGAGATTAATAAATAAATAAATAAATAAATAAAATATGGGAATATAACAAACATGCATTATGCTGTCTAAAAATGAATAAGTAAATAAATAAATAAAATATGAGAATCCAACAAATCAAATTCTAGTGCCTAGAAAAACCAGCCTCCAAGCTCCCACCAATACAGCTGTAACGTATATAAATCAAACTTCAATTCTTTAAATCACCCCAAAATACCACTTTTTTCATAGCACAAATTAATTTAAGCAATCTCTTTTGATTTCAAACAAATTATATATATATTTTTACTTTAAAAAGGAGGAAACTTTGGTGGCTTCATGGGTTTTTTATGACAGAAAAAACAGGTCTATTTTTAGAGATTTCAAGGCATTTTGGTTTCTGGGTTTATGAAAATTCATTGATTTCTTTACATTTTTGGTTGAAAGATTGAATCTTTCTGAGTACAAGGTGAAAAGGGTTTGTGGGATTTTGAAGAATGGGTCATAGTTCAAAGAAGAAGAAGAAAGGAGGAGGAGGGAGTGGAAGGAGAAGCAAAGGAAGGTCTCAATCAAAAGATCATTCCTTTAATGCATTAGATGATAATGAGCTTCTTGCTGAAGAGATTACTGCCTTGTAAGTGGTTTTTGTCTGGATTTTTGAATGGAATTGTTTAGTGATATGTTCGTTTCTACTAGATCACTGTTTTTTCTAATTCATATTTTGATTTTGGAAGCCAAAGGAAGATGCTTTGGTGTACTTGGTGGTCTGGTTCAAAAGTTTGAATTTCAGCATGTTGTTTTTGGAATAGAAGGGTGTAAGGCTTCAAGTTGGTGATCTTCACTGCCTTAAAAATATTTGAAATTTAGACTTGGTTTCTAATGGGATATACGATATATATGGGCTCAGACGACAAATAATAATATATTTTGCTGACGAATTTGAATAGGTTTTGGAATCGGATATTCACTTGAGGATCATTACAATTGTAATTGAGATGGTTTTGGACCTTTGGTGCATTGAAATTGTTAGCGTTTGGATTTAAAGAGTATCCGAGGACAGATTCTACTTATTCATTCATATTTTTCGGGATGCTTTTAATTCAAATAATACCTTTTGATGATGGCCTATGGCATTCTTTGCAAATGGAAGAAAAGCTTTAACCTTTAAACTTTTCCTATATTTAAAATATTACTTTGAAGGCCATAATACGATCAGAATTTTGTCCAGCTTGTGCCCACTTTTGCTTTCATTTTATCTAAGGATTTACTTTTCACACTTGTGTCTTTGTGTTTTATTCTAATATTGTATGCATTTAGGAATGCAATATTTCAAGAAGATTGCCAGATCATTTCAGACTCGCCTCCACAAATCACCATAAAGCTCAGGTTCATTTTATCTCATTATTTTTTCTAACTTTTACATGAAATATGATTTGTCTTGATTGTGTTTTGCTATGTTTGAATTTGAGCAGGCCTTACTCAAAAGATATGGGCTATGAGGATCTAGATGTTTCAGCTCTGCTTTCAGTCAGGTTGGTGATCCACTGGTTACTGTTATTTTTGTTTAATGTTAACACATATCTTCTCATACCTTTTACTTTAACTTATTAATCAGGTGCTTGCCTGGATACCCAGACAAGTGTCCAAGGTTGCAGATTACTCCTGAAAAAGGTTTGACAAAATGTGATGCAGATAATCTTCTCTCTCTCCTAAATGACCAGGTAAAGGATGACTAATTTGAGCTTGATTGGCAATATACTATCATGCACATAATCTGCAATCCTGAATGCATCTTTTTTGTTGCCGCCACGTTTATTTTCTAAAGATAGTAAAGCCAATCCTTCACTTCACCGAATAGCTTTTGGATCAAGGGGTTCTTTCACAGGGTATGATAGCCTCTTTGACCTAGTGGTCAGGATTTCAAATCCTCAAACCCTCTTCATTTATTTACTTATTATTCAACACAATGGGGTGGTAGGCCTTTGCCTAGTCAACATTTTATGGTTAATGTGCTTCAGCATGAGGCATGCTAAAGATATTAAAGCCTACCTCTGATCTTCACCTTACAAAATAAGTTTTTGGGTTGTGTGATTCTTTGATATTTTAGCAAAGGGTTATCTAATGACTTTGTTAACTTAAACTTGAAATTCAAATTTATGTTTTTGCTTCCAACATTTCAATTTTTTACTTAAATAAATTCAAATTTATTTAAGTAACTATTCTAAATTTCGCATACATATACATGCATTATCATGTACTTAATTTTATTGCTATAAATACACTTATGTTTTTGCTTCCAACATTTCACTTTATTGGGTTGAATTGAATTGCCTTTCTCTTACTGCAAATCTCTTTCGATTAAGGCAAATTCTAATGCCCGAGAAGGACGAGTAATGATTTTCAATCTGGTGGAGGCTGCTCAAGAGTTCCTCTCAGAAATAGCTCCATTGGTTCCAGCACCTGAACCTGTAAGCTATGACATGGAATTGCCTCTTGTCTTCCCAATTTTTTTAATCAATATGCCATATATTTATTATCAATTCATTAGTTTGCTTCCATGCTTTCACTTGCAAAGCCATACATTTCAGTTTTTGATTTGTTTTAGTTTTGGCTCTTCTTGTGTCATGATTATTCCATGAATCAATGTCTGTTTATCAGCATTTTCTGGTTTGGTGTTTTCTTAATCTTTGTCATGATCGGAGACTTGGGGAATTGATATTATTTACCATATGGCTGTCCTATATTTCTTATGTTTTCAGATTAGAAAATTTTGTTTTTAATTTTTAGGTCTTTATTTTATGTAAAGAGTTGAGGAGTGTTCCTTTTGGGTGGAACTATAGCATAGAGTGAAGATTAGAAAGCTACACTTAATAACAAAGTGGTAATAACAAAGTCAAACACAATGGTGATTTAAGGGGAAGGGGTGGGATGAAGGTCCAAAAGAAAAAAAGTGTCATAGCAGTGTCATATATCCTGTATTTTTTTATGTTATTGTTCATTCTTTATGTTCTCTATTTGTTTAGATGTGCTCTAATTTATTCATTTCTTCTGTAGGTTTTGTGCTCATCCATCAATAGCAGCATTCAGTTGTTTCAGAAGGACATTGCAGTTTCTAGTAACAAGAGTTGCTCATCCAGGGGACCTTTTGTTTATGGTTTCATAGACCTCTTCAGTGGCTGTGGAGAGTCATGGCATTGGGGTCTTGCTGTGGATGAATTAAAATCCCACGTGTTAGACGATTCAGAAGTTGGATATGAGGTACAGGATAAGAAACTTGATAAGATTACAAAGCCATTGACAGTCCAAGAGGCAAAGCAAGGTCTGTTGGTTTCCCCTATTGCCAAGTTGGATACCCTTGAAGAAGAAAGTGAATATGAAAATAAGGGCCTATCTACTTCTAATTCAAGTAGATCTCTAGTGGAGGAATTGGCAGGAATTGACATGAAAGGGGAGAAGCAGGTGAATAATATTGAACATGTTTTTTTTCCCCCCCTTCCTTTTGAGTGTTAACTTCTTGATTTTTTTAAGTTTGTGTTGCCTGTGATTCCATTGTTCTTCATATAAACTCGATATTTCCATCCTTTTAATGCTCTTCTTTGGATATATCATTTCTAATTGTGTATAATAACCAACACCAAATTGTTAAAACAATGAGGTGGTTATGGAAGTGCTGTCAATTTTCTTAGCTTTCAGATATTCACTGGGCTCTTCATTATAGTTATTATTGATTATGCATGGGTCAAAATCAGAGAGTATATGCACTGCTCTCCTTTTATTTTTTGTGCAGCTTTAATGCTTTGTGAATGGGTGGGTGGCACCTCCTTTGTTGCCTTTCCAATAGATTGCTTATGAAAAGACTTTAATTATAAAGGAGTTAAACCATCCTTGATGGACAGGTTTTGTAAAATAAGCACTGAAAATATAAAAATCCTAGGTTACCAAGACACAACTTCTGAAATTCTGGGCAAAAAGTACAATTCAGCTTTTGATTGCTTCTTGAAAATGGAGATGAGCTTGATGAAAATAGAAAAGGTAATTGTTTGTGCATTTCATAAATATGCCTGAATAAACCATGGATTTGCTCAAAGTAGTTCAATTGTTGTGCCGTAATAAAGAATGTATGACAAACAGACCACCAATAACTACCATTATTTGTCATCATTCTTCAAATTCAAGGTCAAATTTGTATTGTAATATTCACTGACAAAGATACTGCATACTTTTATAGGGTATTTTTCTCGAGGAGCATGGCTATGGGTTAGAAGACGATGATGACCAGGACAATGGTAACAATAGCAATGATGATGAAGATTTTGAAAGTGAGCCTTGGGAATCACTGTCATCGATTTCCTTAGGGTTTAATCAAGCATCTCAAACTATTGAAAAGGATCTTATAATGGTACTTCATTTATTATTGGGATAAGAATCATACCCTTCATATTTTCTCCTTACCTTTTCTGTTTGAAGAGTCTGGACTGGTTATTCCTTTCCACTTCAATTATGGACTGATATTGCTTCTTCGTTAGGTTCATCTTCTTCGTCTTGCTTGTGCCTCAAAAGGAGAATTGGTTGATTCTCTGCCTCAAATAACCACTGAACTCTGCAACTTAGGTGTATGTAATCTGATATGTCTTCCTGTCTTGCACAAAGAAATGAAGTCTTTTTTGTTGTCTGGGAAAAGTCAAAGTTTTCTTAAATATGTTCTCTGATGATGGATAACCTGGTGCAGATAATTCCTGAGTCAGTACGGGAATTAGCTTCTAAACCATCCTCAACGTTTAACAAGACATTTGATCATGTTTTCCATCAACAGACGGTTCGCCACTCTCTCTGTCTTTGTTTTTTTGACAACTGGAAACTGATTTCAAATTGTTCTTCACATTGTTGTCTGTTCTATTAATTTTATCTAGGTCTCATCTAGAGTATCTCAATTTTGGAAACCTACTTCTGATTTAGGAGGGGCTAGTGCATCTCTCCCAAGCTCTCGATATCTGAATGACTTTGAAGAGCTGCAACCCCTTGGTATTATAATCCTCCATATCTGCGTGTGTGCAAGTGTTTCTATGAGTTTATTTAGATACTGATTGAATTCTTTGTGTATATATATACATATGTCTATGTGAGATCATAGAAAGGTGGAATGTTAGGTGCTGACATATAGGTACTTTATGAAGATGCTTGCTTATAAATGTGTTTTTACTATTTGACCAAGACTTTTATGTACTTGAAAATTTAATTACTGATTTACTAGATGCTTCTTTATGAAACTTCATGTTTTAGTCTTCATAGCATTGTTGTGACTGAATACTTTGACATTACATTTGTGACACAGGAGGTTATTAAGGAAAATTATTTTTATTATTTCCTTTTTAGTTTAGGAAATTAAATAATATGCTTAATAACTTTATTTTTCTTAGTTTGTTAAGACTTTTATTACTTTTCCTTTATTTTTAGGTTTACTGGTTTGTTTAGGTTGGTTTTTGGGTTTATTTAAGGAGTTGAATAAAGTTTTGAATTAGGGTTTTTGTGTGATCCCTTTTCGGCAAAATTCTGTCTTTCTTTGTGCTTGCTGTCCTTGTGTTACTCCTGTCTGCATCAATTCGTCTACAAACGTTTTTGACATTACAAAACTGCAATATGCCTTTTTTGTGGCCATAAGTTCAGTTGATACCATATTTATGCTTTACTTAGAGTTTCCTTTATGAATGGTAACAGGTCATGGTGGTTTTGGCCATGTTGTATTGTGCAAAAATAAGCTTGATGGAAGGCAGTATGCGGTGAAGAAAATTCGCCTCAAGGACAAAACCCTGCCTGTTAATGACCGAATCTTGAGGTAAATTTATTTTAGATTATGCAGTGGAAGTCAGTGCTCAAGGTTTATCGAATGCCATCATGTCTTCTTTTCTTTTGACTCCCTAGAAACATCATTCTCTTTTGGTGCAATAGAACTCCCTCTGTTTTTTTTTTCCAAATTAAAAATGGAGTGGAAACTTGATTTTGTGTTCTGATCATGTAAAATTTGCTTGAAGTTTGCAGTACATTTTTTTTTATGTTTGATTTTATTTTAAGATTTGTGCCAACCATCGCGAGGTACTTAGGGAAGTAGCCACCCTTTCACGTTTGCAGCATCAGCATGTTGTCCGATACTATCAGGTATAACTTTCTTTTCTGCTTGTTCTGTGGATTATTGAGTAGGAAAGAATCACAATCATGTCTTTGTTGGTTAAGTGTAGCATGTCAAGATATTCATACGTGTAAAATGTATAAGACAGTCACTCGTCACTTGTAGAATGATATGAGATTGTTATGAGTTTTTCTGAAATTTATAGGATGTGTTAATTCAGCATGCTGCTTATATTTTCTATGGCAAAGAGGTTATACAGCTTCTGAAAGCTACTTACTTTTAGTTTTGGCTATAGAAATGTAAGGTTCAGGAAAAAATGCTGTTATATTTTTCAGGCCTGTATGATGATTGTGATATTTGTGAAACTTCCCAGGCATGGTTTGAAACAGGAGTTGTTGGTATTTTTGGTGACTCCACTTGGGGTTCTGCTACTGCAACAAGCTCCACATTCAGCCACAAGGGTGCAAGCTCTGCTGGTGTTGGGCAAGAGAATAAGCTCGAATCAACGTATCTGTACATTCAAATGGAATTTTGCCCCAGGTATTGTGTTTTCTTCACTTCAATTTTTTCATGCCTTGTTTTGTATCCTTTATAGTATTCTTTAGATGATTTTTCATCATTCATTTTTGCAGGTTAGTTTCTCCTTTGTTTTAAATGAGAAGAACAAAATAAACTTTCATGAATTTGCAGTGAAAAAATTGCATGAAATGCAAAAATGTCTTTGAGCATATGATTATTTTATCCCTTTTATCCATTTAATGAATATAAAAGGAAGTCTATAATTCATACAGACTTTCCATAAATTTACTTATTTTTCATCTTGAAGTGCTTATAGTTGTTAATCTTTTGTTGTAACTTCTTATTCTTGTTTTTGTTTATGCAGTTTGAATAGCAAATCACTTTCTTCAAGTTATCAACTGCTTTTGAGTTATGATTTTGCTTTTTGCCATAATTGTCAGGAATACTATTGCTTTATTCTTCTTATCCTATAAATTTATGAAACTAAAGAGCTTTTGCATGTTTTATTCCTGTTCACTTATTTTATTGACCTTGCTGCTTTTTTTTCTTTTTTTTCATTGCTTTCGATTTTGGAAGGACTCTCCGCCAGGTTTTTGAATCATATAATCATTTTGACAAAGACCAAGCATGGCATTTATGTCGGCAAATTGTGGAAGGCTTGGCACACATACATGCACAAGGAATCATTCATCGAGACTTGACCCCTAATAACATATTTTTTGATGCTCGGAATGATATTAAAATTGGAGATTTTGGACTCGGTAAGATCCAGGAGCAATTCTCTTTCTCTGCAAGTACTATTGTCTATTTAATTAATTATGTCGGTTGCAATTGTGAGTATTTCTCTTGAATATATGATGTGCCAAAAAGATGAAATGAATTGCAAAGAAGCTAATTGGATTGCACCAATCGACAATTTTGGATTATGTTATAAAATGGCTACAAAGTTAGCAAGAACTACTTGGTGCTAGAAAGTTGAAGAGAATTCTAATTACAATTTTTTAATAAAGTAAAAATTTCTTCAGACTCATATTTAGTTTAAATACTCAAAACTGGTCAATCAAGACCCAAATTTTTATCGCAAGTGTTTATAATGTACAATTAACACCAGAAAATTCTAATATTTCATGTTATAACTTTGATTCTAGGAGGGAAATGTTTTTGTCTTTTACATTGGTAATGGCTTTTCAGTTTGGCAATAAATCCTCCAGTGAAAAAACAGTAACACAAATAAAAAAAGATGTCCAAGGAGACGATGTTAACACTCCAAAAAGTTTTACCAAACTCCCACTATCCCATATTTTGATACAAAATAAGAAACAAAGTTGACATATTGGGATTCTGGTTAAACATTTTTAGAGTGTTATTATCATCCCCCAAAGTCTCGTTGGACATGATAAGAAAGGAGGTGCTTTTTGAAGCTCTTAACCTGACCATGATGTGCGCATGTGCAAGCACTCATAATTGGAGCTTTTACCACAGGTGCCTTTTGAAGTTCTTAACCTGACCATGATGTGCACATGTGTAAGCACTCATAATTGGAGCTTTCACCACATCCAACTAAGAATTTGATTCCCTTATACCGATGAGGGCATGCATTTATTCATGATCAAGCAATATCTCAATTCCATTATAAAATAAAAAGGAATATCTCTGTTCATTTTCTAACAGACGTTTGATCTGTGGTTTCAGCCAAGTTCTTGGAATTGGAGCAGTTGGATCATGATGCAGCTTTGCCTACAGATACAGCTGGAGTTTCAATGGACGGTACTGGTCAAGTTGGAACCTACTTTTATACTGCTCCTGAAATTGAGCAAGGATGGCCAAAGATTGATGAAAAGGTAAACTTTTGGTGGCAGCTTCTTCAACTTAATCTTCAGCATTAGGCATCATGCTAGTTAAGCTCCAATTTTGCAGTCATGTAATACATTTTGTTCAGATATTATTTGCAAGATTGCTAACCCATCTACATTTCAGGCTGACATGTACAGCTTAGGAATTGTGTTTTTTGAGGTTTGGCACCCTTTTGGGACAGCCATGGAGAGACATGTTATTCTATCTGATCTGAAACTAAAGGGAGAGCTTCCTCCCTCATGGGTTGCTCAATTTCCAGAGCAAGCATCCTTGTTGCGGCGCTTAATGTCTCCAAGTCCATCAGATCGTCCATCTGCCACAGATCTTCTAAAGCACGCTTTTCCTCCAAGAATGGAATCCGAGTTGTTAGATAGTGAGTATTTTTTTTTTTTCGTATTCTTGTGTGTATGTATTCATTTGCTCATTTGTGTCTTTGAAAATTACATACAATATTATTGTGATGGACAAGTAGGATTTATTGTCTTAACAGATGAAGAAAGGGAAACTTGGAGATCATGATAAAGGATGATAAAATTTGGACTTGCATTTCTCAGCTTATTTCCAATTTTTTTTTGTACCTTTTGACTTTCATAAGAATTGAGTGTTAGAATTTGTAAAAATAACAGAAACTGAGGAATTTCAAGAATGTATTTAGATATATGGAATTGTATCATCAGAAAAAGAAGAATGTACCGGGATAGAGGATACTCAATTATCAGGAATTTAAAATCTGTGGTCACAATTCCATCAAATGAATGGGGCACAAAAGACTTGTATAACTCTTAAAAGTGGTGCGCTAATACCAGAATTTTTTTCTTACAAGTTCAAATAAGTAGTATGATTACTGCTAGGGAGCGATCTCTGTGAAATTACAAGCACTTTAGAATCTATAATGAATTTTTATGGACCACTTTTTTTAACATATATATATTTTTTTATTTTTGGAAAAATATGGAATTTTATGTCTTCTGAAGTGATCATGTAGCTTTTTATTAATCAGTTCAACTTATTGCCCTTTTGCCTTATGTTTTCAGATATGCTAAGAACAATGCAAACTTCTGAGGACAGAAGTGTGTATGATAAAGTTGTGAATGCTATCTTTGATGAAGAGATGTTACGCATGAAAAACCAACATCAACGTGCTGGTAGATTGAGGATTGCCAGAGATGATACTTCCTGTATCCAGCTTGAAGATTTAGACACTGAGCTCCGTGATTGTGTTATTGAAATCGTTAGAGAAGTGTTCAAACTACATTGTGCAAAGCATCTGGAAATAATACCCGTGCGCTTATTGGATGATTCCCCACAATTTAACAGGTTAGTTCTACCCAAATATTTCTGTCATCGTTTTTGTCTAGTGTTAGAGCTGGTTCTAACTTATGGTTTTGCATGAGAAGGAACACTGTAAAACTTTTGACACATGGGGGAGATTTGCTCGAACTTTGTCATGAGCTGCGTCTGCCTTTTGTTAGATGGCTTATTGCAAACCAGGTACCAAACTCCATACTGTTTGACATTGATTTCTTGCCATATATATGATAATTGTAAATTGGCATACAAGTTTAAGGAGGGAGTTGCTTATCTTCTCAGTTTGATTAGACTATCCCCTTTTTCTTTTTCAATTGTAGTTTTTTTTTCTGTTTTCTTCGTTCTCTCAACTTTCCTCGTTAGCTGCACACTGTTCTGAACCATGACATACCTAGAGGGAGTTGGCATCACCAGGGTTTAGCAATCCAGGTCAAAATCAGGGAGTACTTTTTATTTAATTTAAAATATGCAAAGTGGAAATGATATTGGTTTTGAAAAATTCCAATTCATTTATGGTTCCTAATAAACATATTGCAAAGGGCTTCTTTCTTTATTGAATGAAAGTTTTCCTTAATTTGGGAAATTTGACTTACAAAGCATCTGAAATGAACAGACTTGAAAAGTTTGCTGCACAAAATAAACATGGCACTTAGATCTGGAGACTCATCTGATGGATGATAGTCAAAAAACCTTAGGGGTTTTGTTTGACATGTCAACCCTTCTCACTCATTATTACAAGTTTCTACCAATCAGTGGGAGGAAATCTGAATTGAATAATTGAATAGTAGAGGGGCACACTATTTTTTTATAATTGTTTGGGAAGAAAGATTACGAAATAATTACCAGCAAGGATTTATTTTGTTTTTACATGTATGCATTGTTAAAGTAGTAGTAGTAGTTCTGAAAACTAAACGTTTACATGGGTTTTATACTGAATGAAAGAAGTTATCTTAATATGGTCAGGAAAAGGTTACTTTCAAATTATTTTAGCATCATCCCTTACCTTTTTGTCATTTTTGAGCGAGATCAGGATAGGGCCTATTAGGGATAAACTTGGATAAAAATATGCACGCTGTCGACTTGTTATCATGAGCTTAAAATAAATGTAAAATTGCCAACTGTTATTTCTACAAACAAAATCTGGGATGTAGATGTAGATGTAGAATGAAGTTCTGTTCAAGAAGATGTTGACATTGTGTGCAGACAAGTTCTCAAAAGTTAGGATGTATCACTGAAGATGAACTGTGCAAAATCCAATCCCAGCAAAGCATCACCATACACATGCTTCTCTTTGTTACCTCAGCATAACTGTTCAATTAATATATTGTTAATCATCTAAAAGAAGTTAGTGTGGAATGAGTGAACCATTCTTGTACTTTATCTCTTACAGAAATCATCTTTCAAACGTTATGAAATATCATCTGTTTTTAGACGAGCAATTGGTCATTCACCACCAAATCGCTATCTCCAGGTACGGATTTTAATATTTGTCCAGCGAGTCATCTGCAATATCTATGATCAAATGTTTTTGCATCCACTTGCTTGTCAGAACTCTGAATATTATGCATTTTTTTATGTAATAGGGAGATTTTGACATTATTGGAGGTGCATCAGCTCTGACAGAGGCAGAGGCTATTAAGGTACTGTTCTCTTTATCTTTTGGTTTTTTCCAGGATAATCTTTAGATATTTGTGAAACTACTCAACTTGTCTTTATGGAGGTAATGATGAGATTTTACTAAAGCATCTGCCAAGGTCCCTGATATGGGACTCCAGAAAAATTTCTGTAGCCTATTTGAACTTATGGAAATAGGGTTTCCAATTGAAGAAATTGATAGAGAGATTTTGAGTAAAAAAGGGAGATTGATGAGGCAAGGTTAAGTATACATTAAATAAAATGACACCTTCGAAGAATTTTTACTTTCTATTTCATTCTCTCTGAATAAATAAATGTTGATGAAGTTCATATAGGATGGAGATGGATTAAAGACAATTAAAAAATTTAGCTAGCTAGTTAAAAAGATTAGCTGAAGAGGCTGAAGAGGCTGGATGTGTGTCGGGTGGTGGGTTGACAGTTAAATTTTGTATCTTTCAAGACCCATTCTTTTATTTTGCAAGTTCTCATCTCTTGTTAGTCCACAGTAGAACTGAATGAAGCTAAAGCTGAGTTGAGTTATATGTCGTTTTAATTCTTCTCTATTCTGTTCACTTGTCTTCTGAGAATGGGGGGGTATCTGTTTTCAAAAACATGTTGAAAGGAGCTGATGTAAAAATGTGAAAATATTTAATATCAATTATTGATGACAACTATGCATCCTGTACAACTGTGACTAGGATAATAGGATTCATCCAAATGTAAAGTTATTCTGTGTATGATAAAAAGTTGACTTGTTTTGATCTTATAGTAACAGCACTACCGCCTTTGGGGAAAGGTTTATGTCATATTTTGAAACCTATGGAGAGTGAAACTGAGATGCTCTGAAACTATCTAATAAAAGCTATGTAATTTAGATCGAGAGAATACTTTATGCAATCATGCAAGGTTTCAAATTCTGCTATTCTGCATTTTTGTATTTTTAGTACCTGTAAATTTCCCACTTAATGAAGATAAGTGTAATCTAGTTTCCTCTCTAAATAATATTTTTCTGAGGTTACTATCTTTTTGAGTTAAACAAAACACCAAGTTTCTGTATAGTTTCATAAGACTTGGCAATGTCTTTTCAATAATACCCCTCCATGGACCATTTCTAATTCAGGTTAAAATGATTGTTGAAAACTGGTTGCGTCAAGGTATACTGTTATAAAGAACTAGTAGTTTTTTAGGATTTTTACAATCCTGGTATACTGTTGCAAGAAGTTGCATCAAATAAAGGTTTATATAAAAAGAATAAGTCACAACTATCAATATCATGGAGTGACTGATAAAAGTTACATGCAATATATCTTTCATTAACTAGTCTCTTCACCGTATTTACAATTTTTAGAATGCTTCATTATTGAATTCGTTGAATTTTTTGTTTATTTCTCAGGTGACAATGGACATTGTAACTCGCTTCTTTTTCCCAGATTCTTGTGATATTCATCTAAATCATGGGGACCTACTGGATGCTATCTGGTCTTGGGTAGGAATCAAGCCAGAGCATAGACAGAAAGTAGCAGAGGTATTCTGTTGATTTATATATGAGATGCATTATTGGGTTTGTCAAATATGACCTCACAGATGCTTCTTTTCAAATGAAGCTTCTTTCTCTGATGGGTTCTTTGCGCCCCCAATCCTCTGAACGGAAGTTGAAATGGGCAGTTATTAGGCGTCAGCTTTTGCAGGTTTGATAAATGTCACAAATCACTTAAAACATTTGTTACCCCCCATCAGTTATCAATGCCAATATCACTTTTATCCTCCTTTGGTCCGTGTGATTGTCCTGTGGGAATTTTGGTTTTTTTTCTTTTTATCTTTGATTTGTACACGGTTAAGAACGCTTTTAGGGAAAATAGCATCTGCTTGCTTATTGGTAGAAGAATACCAAAGTTTGGGCTCCCTCCAGAAGTTGTATCTTGAGTTTATTAATGTTCATTTTGTATCAAGTTATTTAGGTAAATAGAGAATGGAAGGATGGAAATCTTTGTTTTTGAACCCAAGAGATTTTGGAAAGTCTAAGTTAAACTCGGGGATACTGCTAGCTCATGGAGAACTAATGCTGAAAGGAAAAACTAAAAGTTTGCTACAGAGAAACTGGAGCAGTTCTCTAGTACTCCAGGGTACTCTGTCATGGACAATACAGCAGCGCTATTCAAGCAACTGTAGCATTCATTTTTAGAAGCTCTTATGCCTATTTGTATCTTTTTGCTAGGCCATTTGAAATTAGTTATTTAAGGCACATGACTTTGTTTAAGTTCTAGTTTTTCATTCCTCTTAAATAGTCTTTGCAGCCATTTTGCGCTCCTGACTTTTGATTATTAATATAATTCAGCTGTTTGATTTTTATGCTTACTGAAAATGTCAGGGTTTACATGATGTAGCACCATGAAAAGTGTTTCTTCCTTTTTCTCTAAGAAACTTAGATCTGAATGGAAAATAATTATTGGTCCCTCCTTGTCACATTGCTGACCGAGTAAACATATAATTTCAAAGTTTCCTTGTATGCTTAATCATCTTCTGATGCTTTCAGTGTCTTCGTATTATTTTGTACTGTGTTATAAGCTAGGTTCATCTGTCCTCGTTTGGGCTTCATATCTTCTTGCTGACTTCTGTTCATTCTCATTCTATCCTGCTGTGGTATTGCAATTTGCATCCCTTTCCTTTTTGTTTGCTCACTTGAATATGCTTGGTACATTGATAGGCTCATGACGCGCAGAATATTCATCTTCAGTGGCAAAGCCATGTTTTTTAATATTGCAGTTCATATTCTACAATATTACAATTCGAAACGATATAACTGCCCCCCAACCCCAATCTTTCAGGAATTAAATTTAGCAGAAGCTGTTGTGAATAGGTTGCAGACTGTTGGTTTGAGGTTTTGTGGAGCAGCAGACCAGGCCCTTCCTCGGTTAAGGGGAGCTCTGCCAGCTGGTACAAAGCGTGTTTCTGCTTTGCTCATCTGATATCCAATATAACTTTTACTTAGCTCTGATACAACTGCAGATAATCGTATCCGGAAGGCACTTGATGAGCTATCAGACCTCTTTATCCATTTGAGGGTTTGGAAGATAGAGAACCATGTGTACATAAATGCTCTGATGCCACCAACTGAAAATTATCATAGAGATTTGTTTTTTCAGGTAAATTAGCTGCAGTCATACGTCTATACTAGTATAATATTTTATATGCTCATACAGAATACTTATTTACTACTGCTTTCTAATGCTTGTTGGTCATAGTTATCTTGTGTTTCTGTCTCTGAGATAGTGACTATTAGCCTAGTGATTGTGTGGAATCTTTTATTGTAAGATCCCACATCGGAAGCGAGCGTCCAGAGCCAAGGCCTTATAAGTGCTCTTGCTAGTGGGGTGGGGGTGTTACATTCATCATTCCAGATGATATATAGCTCAACCTAGATACATGCAGATTCCTTTTGGCCCAAGTATGATCGTACCATATTTTTTAGTTCAATTATGCTCCACATAACCTATGGTATCTCTTAATTCCAATTTGGCTAGTTGAACGATCTATTCTGCAAGCTAATTCCAATGGCCTAATTGTGAAAAAACATATAATCATTTTGGTGGAGAGGAGTTGTTAAAGGATACGCGGAGCTGCTCTAGGCCTGGGCATAGCTCCTGACTCACTCTCTTTGTTTGATTTCTCTATATCTACTTGATAACTATATGCACATATTTTTTTTTGGCTGATAGTTTTGATAACCAGTTGTTATTTCCTTGCCCAGATATATTTAACTAAGGAGAACAATCCTGGATCAGTTAATGAAGGCGCATTGCTTGCTGTTGGTGGTCGGTATGACTATTTGCTGCATCAAATGTGGGATAATGAATATGTATGTCATTCTCCTTATTTCTTCCCCTCTTTCTCATCTGTCCATTCAGTTCTGTGCATTTACTGATATCTATCATGTGTGGGTAGTTCAGCCATCTGTTTTTGATAAGACAACTTGATATTGTCCAGTGTGGCATAGATTATAGTTTTGAAGCATAATTCTTATGTGAAGTGTGCATTTTTGTTAATGTTTCTGTCTTCTTTTATTCAGAGAGCAAGTCCTCCTGGTGCTGTTGGCACCAGCCTTGCATTAGAGACAATTATTCAGTATTCTCCTGGAGAGTTCAAGCCTGTTAGGTGCAGTTTCCTTCATTTGCTCCTCTTTTTCTTTCCAATCCACTGTTTTAATATTTAACTATATTCGCAAGAGTGGATATTGTCTTGCCATTTGTTACTGCAGAAATGAAGCTGCCACCACTGTTCTTGTTTGTTCAAGAGGAGGAGGAGGTTTATTGGTTGAGCGCATGGAATTAGTTTCTGAATTATGGGAAGAGAATATTAAGGTTGAAAATTAAATACTGTGCCTTCAAATGTCTTAGTTGCACTGTACTAATTGGTTTGTTTGTCTATGATCACCAGGCTGAGTTTGTCCCACAACCTGATCCAAGCCTTACAGAGCAGTATGAATATGCAAGTGAGCATGATATAAGATGCCTTGTCATCATAACAGATGCAGGGGTATCACGAACAGATGTTGTCAAGGTAATAATGATCAAAACCTGTTCTGAACTTTGCTGCATTTTGTATGGGGGAATGCTCTAATACTGCAACGTTCCATATAAATTACTTGGACACTGTAAGTTAGGCATACCTCACCTACCTTGGCTAGCATAAGCTGTCAACTTTGACCAAAGTCTTTGGGGGAACCCTCAAGCGTTTTTTCTCCTTTCCTTTTCCAGTTTTGAGCTGTTTAAGTAATCTTGATGCAGTGAAGATGAACTGTTAATTCATGGACTGATATTTCCAGGTTCGTCATATCGAACTTAAGAAGGAGAAGGAGGTTGCAAGAGAAAAGCTTGTCAGGTTTCTGTTGAATGCAATGGCAACACTGTTTAGAAACCCCTCAGTTTGGAATTAGGCGCTCATGCAATTTTTATCTAGTTTTTGTTAGCTGTTTTCTGATCCATCACAACTTTCTAAGAATCGAGAAAGATTCAAGATGCTGGAGATCAACTTCCAAATATCCCAAGAGAAAGATCATGAAGTTTATCTTACACAACACAACAGAATTCACAGTTAGTACATTACAGACAAATTTTTCTTCTTCAACAATCTGCTCAGGAGAAAGTTTTGCAGATGTAGATTTTTCTCACTCGAGGACTTCAATAGTACAATTTTGAAGTTTCATAATCAAAAGATCGATGTACATTATAAATATGTAAATATATATGGTATTCCAACATAGTAATTCCTCTTGGAGTAGGAACTAGGAAGGCATCAACAAGCATTGTGAATGCACAAGAAAACTTGATATGTAAAGTAAAAGATAATTGATTTATGAAAATATGAGAAAGCAAAAAGGCACATGTTTATGTTTTGTTATTAAATCTAGCCTAGCGGGTTGATATAATAACCTGCAGACCCAGGACGAGTTTCATTTTGAAATATTTTAGACATTGATTCGGCCCTGCAAAGACTTATTCTTCCTGTTTTTCTAGAGTAGCAGAGAGAGCTTAAGATCAATGGTCAAAGATATCTAGTTTTCAAGTGCGCAGTGCCTGGAAATCAAATCTAACAGTGGCTGCATGTTGAAAATATCAAAGCATATGATCTGACTTTTGATCCATGTATTAAAGCAGTACTGTACTGAAGTGTCAGAAAAACTACAGGACATACAGGTAAATGAGTTATGAAGATCATACTGATAGAAAAGATTCATCTAGTTTTTTCTTTACCTAAATTGTCTTCTAAGCTGAAGAATCACTTAGCATTATTTGGTAGAGGGATTAAATAGGAACTAAATTGTTTACTATGTAACACCTTCTTAACTTTTGGGTTGCCATGGCAACCGCTTCCCTAGTGGCCACTGCCATCATAGTCGTAGTTTTCCTTGTTGTCACCACGAGGTCCACCACCGCCGGCATGGTTGTTGTGATCTCAACTGGGTCAATAACACACTCTACTATTACAGAACTTCCATGGCCAGAGTTTATAGCATTAAATGCATTACTATAAATAAACATATGCATTTTTTACACCTTTAATAAGAAGCCACCCGGTTAACGCTCCTTTTTAATCTGATGATTAGTAAATATAGTTTTATAACCTGTACCCGAAAAGCCCCTATAGCTCAGTGGTAGAGCGTCAGTCTTGTAAACTGAAGGTCCGTAGTTCGATCCTGCGTGGGGGCATTTTTGGTTTTTAGTTTCTTTATATATATATATATTTTTTTTTTCTCCTTAGCTTCTTTTCATTTTCATTTCACTATCAGATGTCAACAACAAGAATTAAAAAAACAAAACTAATTTTTTTAATAAAAATAATTAATTTGAGTTGACATAATAACTCAAACTCCTTTTCAAGTCAATTTTCAAACCCAATGTAACAATTATATTTTTATAATTTCTGATTGGTCAACATCAAATTAAAAAAATAATACAGACTAATGGAAATCATGGGTCCAAATTTATGAAGGGAACTACCTCATTGCTAGAATTGAAAGCATAAATTGCCAGCTGAAAGTTACACCACAACAAAGTGATTGCCCCATGCTAGTATCAATTGTTGTGTTGAGCATTGCATAACTTTTATGATTATGATTTAAAAAATAAATTAAAAAAAAAACTATAAATTTATGATTTTTTCTTAAATAAATTTATAATTGATTATCAAACACTTTAAAATATCTTTTAAATCTATGGTTGTGATAGAATGTAGTAATGCTAATGGTGGCACTACTATTACAGATGTTGAAACTCTTTTTTTTTTTTTTTTAACACATTTTCATTCAACAAGAAGCCAGAAGCAAACCCAACAAATCACAACCAAGAATTCAATATGTTTCAGAAGTTATGCTGCAAGAACAATCTTTCTTGAGGTGAGGCAGGTCCAATCTCTTCCTCCAAACTCCTCAGCGCATCCCCTACACTTGCAACATAGCCTAAATTTCTTGCTGAGGATTTACCATCGACATCTGCATCCGAGGCTGATGACTTTCTCCCTTGGGAGGAAGTAACGCTTGGAAAAGTTATCCATGAAGGTGCTCGAAACTCGATCCTTTGGTCTTCGCCTTCGACGACATCAGTTTCTGAGACTGCTGATTGGTTTGAAGACCTCTGAGAGGATTTCTTGTGCATTCTACTGCTTCCAAGAACAACTTCGGTCGGCAATATTGGTTGGTCATTGCATGGGCTGCCCATCAACTGTGCAAGGGCACGTTCTAAAGCTGTTGTTACTTTATCCATGGATGGCCTTTCCTTCCCCCTCATTCTAACACACTTGCAAGCTACATTTGCAATCCTTTTCAAAGCTTCGGGATCGGATGGAGGCTTCAAAGCTGGGTCCAATATGGCTGATATATCTCCTGCTTTGATCAGAGGAACTGCCCATTCAACTATATTTCCTTCTTCGTATTGCATATCTATGGCCTTTCTGCTACTGAGGATTTCTAAGAGCAACACGCCAAAGCTATAAACATCGGATTTGGTTGTGAGGTAGTGAAGCCTGTAGTACTCAGGATCAAGATAGCCAAGAGTTCCTGCAGGAAGCTCAGCCAACGGCGAACTACTATCAGCTGGTCCCAACAAAGAAAGGCCAAAATCAGACACCCTGGCATTGTGTTCTTCATCAATGAGAATGTTTGAAGATTTGATGTCTCGATGAATTACAGGTGGACAGGCATAACCATGCAAGTATTCGATTCCCCTAGCTGCTTGGACTGCAATGGTAACCCTTCGAACCCAATCCAATTGCTCTATTAAGGCAGGGTTCTTCCCATGAAGATGCTGGTACAAGGATCCATGAGCCATGAATTCGTAAACCAGAAGCCTTTCTCCACCCTCTTCACAATAGCCAAGCAGGTTGAGTAAATGAGCATGGTTTAACCTTGATAGCAGATCAAGCTCAGTGTGGAATTCTTTGGAGTTTTTCTGCTTATCAGTACACACAATAGCCTTTTTAACCGCAACAACTGTCCCATTCTTTAATACCCCCTTATAAACACATGAGAAACTTCCCTTTCCCACTATGGATTCTTCCTTGAATCCGCTGGTGGCCCCCTCAAGTTCCTCATAAGTGAACATCCTTGCCCTCCTTAACTTAATCTCATCCATGTCGGTGCGGATCTTCCCGTTATCTTTAGAAACTGAAGTACCGCCGCCGTTGTTTTTCTTGGGCTTCAATTGTTTTGCCGAGCATTGACAGTTCCTCAGCCTATAGTGAACATACAAAATAGCAGTTGTTGTTACAACAATCACCAAGAACACAGCAAGGCCAATCTCTGCAATAACAACCGGCAATTCCAATGACCAAAACCTGTTCTTTCCTTTAGCATTATTGGAATACAAGGAAGAACAGTTTGAGAAGCATTCTGCTGAATAGCAACTTGAACAATTATAATCACACTGACGATCTGATTTCAAAGTACATTTCATTTTCTGGTACATTTCAGCAGGGCAACCATTACTGCAAGGCAAACAAGCATGAGAGTCTGGAGACTTGCAAGGTGGATTAGCATCGAAAAATTCATAGGAACCAGGAGGACAAGGAGTAGTTTCACAGAGTCCAGGCCAAACAGCTAGGGGAAGAGAGCTAGGGAACTCAAGACCCCAACAAACAGGTAAGAGGGAATTCTCGGCGAGAATTCCACAAGTGAAGTAATTTCCAGCAGCGATTTCATAGACCTTAATGGCAGTCGGGGTTGGAGTGCTTCGCTTTACAATATAGCCCCAACAAATCACCTCGCGGTCATAGCTCTTGATTCCACAAGCATGGAACTTTCCTCCCACGACAGACAACATAGGATCACTAGGAGGAAAATCAACATTTCCTTGGTTCAAATATGCTGCTGATATGACAGAAATCTCTTCTTCAAGGCCCAGGCTCCTTCCCCAACAGAAGGCTCTTGAATTCACCCCCTCTAAAATCCCACAAACATGATATCCACCAGCGGCAATCTTTTGAAACCTCTTTTCTTGAGGAATCAAGCTGATTACACGACTATTAGCCTCATCACCCCAACAGAAAACAGTCCTATTCTCCGAAAACAATCCACAGTTGAACTCAGAACCAGCTGAGATTGATTGAATCTGCCCATCAAACACATGGTTCCTTGTCATGTTGTAACCCCAACAATCAATAAGGGAAAGGTTTCTACTCCTGCCTGTTGAAGGCTTTCTCAAACCACATAAATGGTAATCGCCAGCACTGATTTCTACATACTCGGCCTCTTCCATCATAGGCCGAGGCACACCTGGTCGAAGATAGCCACTACTTCCCCAACAATACGGTTGGTTAGATTCCAACAGAAGCCCACAAACAAAGCCATCTCCAGCAGTTAGACCAATAAAAGGGAAATGAGCTGGAGTTCCATAGATTATAGCTGAATTTGAACCATAACAATTCACAAGATGAGACCCATCTGATTTTAGACCACAAAAGACAGGACCATTCTCACCATAAGAAATGGCAATGGAAGACATGGAGCCTAAACCTGAGACTAGCCACAATAAATCTGATAGAACCACAAATTGAACCAAATATCCACCATTCCATTTGCCGATTATCAAGACCCTGATAAAAAAATCTCTAACAGAATAGCTCAAATTCCCCATCAAACAAGCCAAACCCCAAGATAGAAAGATATGAAATGGCACCTACTTTATGTTTTGATGGTTAACCACCTGCACTATAGGTAGACGAGGACTTCACCTTGATTATGACTTGCATGTTAGCCTCTTAAAACATGATGTGAAATTCTGATATCTGTCAGTGTTCAACAGTAACCAGCATGAAGTGAAAAAACCTGTCAAGAACGACACCTAAACACCATATTTTGCATCCAAAGACCACAACACACAACCCTCATCCATAGGCAACAAAGGAGAAGAAAATGTGACGAACATTGCAGACATACTCGAAGCTACTGATGTTCAACCAAAACCCAGATTAAAAAACTTACTATCTTGAAACAAGAAGCTCTACAAACTACAATCTCATAAACACAACACCTTATACTGAAAATCCAAGAACTTGAGCAGCTTTTGATCTTTACACCTTCCTGCTTCAAAAAATAACTCACCCTTTAACTGGAAGACAGACTTTTGCATGTTTCGGATCAACAAACTTGCATTAGATCACATTTAGAGCCAACACTCAGCTTCTTTCAAGTATAACTTCAACCCCATCTCATTTTGGTAAAAAAAAAAAAGTCTCTCTTTTGCATGTGGCCTACTGAAAAAAGTTGGTAATGCTTGAAGAGAAAACTTTAAGTGGGGTGAGTCTGTTGATGGTGGTAGCAGGAGTGTTGTTTCAGGCAAGAGAAGAGAGGGGGCGGGGGGGGGGAGGAGAGTCATAAATGTCCATAAAACTGTAGCTTCTCAATATGGGCAGGTGTAGGTGAAGACAATAAATGAAGCATTTAATGCTAATTGATCCTTTTCATGCCTTGTTCACTACACTCTTACAGTTCTTTCAAGCTTTCCTTTTCTTCTTCTTTTTGAGCCCTTTTTTACTCTTTCTAGCTTCTCGAGTGAAACTGTCTTTTGTTTGTTCTCATGCATGTCTTTGGTCTGCCATAAATATACTGAGTTGCAAAATTTATTTGTCTTGACATGTAAGAAGAGAATTCACTATAATTAGCATCCTCCAAGAGAATTTCCATGAATGCTATTAATGGCTGCTTAAACTCTTTTTTTTTTTTTTAATGACTAGTTTAATTAGGGGTGAAGCTGATAATTCACAGCTGAAGTTTCAAGTTCATATATATTCCATATGCTTACCGTGATAGAGTGACGTGCAAAGTAATTAATTTCTTATTGTACAGCAATAAAGTTAA
>Ga0325404_1001798_pt1 | contig 22800 bp, 13 predicted proteins | sample PopdelMetagenome_18_FD_205664 | JGI IMG/M metagenome (GOLD analysis project Ga0325404, IMG submission 205664) | Populus deltoides microbial communities from Bellville, Georgia, United States - Xylem-Control-R1 | ecosystem: Host-associated > Plants > Phyllosphere > Stem > Wood/Secondary xylem...
AAAGTGTATTTAATTAAGTACTTTATTTCGAGTTTGCAATGCCATGATGGGTTCATTTATGGCCGTTCCGTAGCTGGGACATGCTTTAGCATTCGTTGCCTAAGAATCTGAACTTCACAGATTCCTGGAAAGTTAATTTCACGGGAAGCTCCACTAATTTGAGTATCCAGAGCACAGAAAGAATGGTTAGATGGTAAAAACCCTTGCACCTCGAGACTAGGAAAAGGACTTGTAGTCTCTTGCTTTTGAATTTCTGTTCCCGACTGGTTCCTGGTCTCTGATTTACTCAGGTAGCCATATATGTTATGCTTATTGGATCTCCTGTCATTGCTCTGTTTATGTGTGAAAAAACAAGGGTGAAAATTGAAAAATGTAGAAGGGATATACAGCACCATATATATGGTGGGCTTAGAACTCGTTTTATTGGATGGATTTGACTGCGGATATGATACCATTCAGGAAATGAACAAAAAAGAAACTGAAAATGTGAAACGAATAAAAGAATTTTATTTCAAAAGTGAGGTATCAGATTGGTTAGTTCATGCCCCTCTGGTATATATCCTTCATGAAAAACTCTGAACAAAATCAAGTTCATCTACCAGCCCAAAATTAGGACACTTTATAACGGAGGGAGTCAGCTGCAGCTTCACTTGATCTGCACCCAGGATCGAGGAGACACTGGGTACTCCTTGATGAACAACAAAGAGCATGTAATACCCGGGAGGAGCAACCCTACCGCTCGGTGGTGACACGGCTGTGATAGTGTGGATCCCTAGGAATGCATTTTCAGTAATCACATCTTCCAAACCCAAGTCGAGGAGTCTTTGATTCATTGACACCCCATGAGTGGTAAAAGCAGGAGCGTACATTGTTACCTTGATGTCTTTCTTCTATACTTTCAATGCTTTTGATTTGATATAGAGCTTGAACAAGTTATTATAACCAATCTGCTTTGGGGCTTTATCAGTTATAATCACAGGTCTACGACCTATCACTGATGGATCCAAGTATAAGGTGGCAAGAATTTCTCAACCCTTAGTTCAGTGGGGAACATGGCATTATAAACGTAGCCATTGTTCGTGTTGCTACCAGCTACAAGGATTTTACCGTCTGGCAGTACCACAGATGATGAATGGTACATTCTTGGAATCGTAGAGGCTGTTAGTTCCCTAAACCTGCTGCCTAGCTTGGCTTTGGGATGATATATTGCTGGGCCCAAATTTGCTTCTCTGGCAAAACCCCATCCTGAGCATCCTATCTGGGCACCACTGAGCAGGAGGACATCCCCTGTGGGAAGGATCATCATGTCACCCATGACGCGGGGTGATGGCATGACTTCTCTCTTCCAGGCAGGCTTTTTATCTCTAATTCTGATTCTTCCACAGTCTTCGAGTGCAGTGTAGAATATATCTTTGCTAGCTTGGGTATATGCATCTCTGTGTCCGGAGCCTCCACAAACTAAGACTTCAGCCGGGATGACACGATTATTCTTTGAGTGTAGTTTTATTGGGAGCAGCACAGACATCCCGGTGGCAGGGTAGTTGCGGTGGCCACCTGGAAGGGCTGGGAACTCACGGACAACCTTGTTGGACTTGGGATTGAGCAGGACGGCACGATCATTGGCAAAGATGAAGAGGTTGCCATCGGTTGAGAGGTGGACAAAAGGATACAAATTGTTCTCATCCTTATCACTGGTTTTCTTTAGGAAGTCAAAAGAAGTAGGACTTGGCATTGGAGCGTCCTTCTCGTGGAATGTACACATAGCTGAAAGCGTCGCGACCACCAACCACGATGAATCCACCATCAGGTAGTTCCGCTTGTGTCGAGTACCTTAATTGACAAGGAGCAAAAAGTACAGTGTCAGCTTGTTGTAGCTTATAAACTATGCTTACAAGAACAGAAGAATCTAAAATGATTGTTCATCATGAGAAGAAAAATAGAGTAAATATATCTATATATATACCATCTACGATCAGCAAGTGCAATTGGGAATTCTCTCCAATTACACCCTTTACATGTCTCCAGATATCTAACAGTCTTGGCACCTCCCTGGAAACCGCCAGTGCCCACCAGGTTTCCATCAATGGAAAGACCTCCTGATGAACACCATGTATCTGTGTGAAGCTGTCATGAAAAAGGAATAATCTCAAACTGTTAGCTGGCTAGCTAGGAAAGAGACCGATCGATTGATCTAGCAAATTAAATTGAGAGGTTTAATCCAAAAACATGAAAGAATCCAAGAACATGAAAGATAGAATTAATTGCTTAGGTAGAATCTAGATAATTACACACGCACACACACAGACGCAAGCATTAATCGGTTAATCAGAATGAATACCTGTAGAGGTGTTATCGCCGTGGTGGCAATGTCAAACAGAACTGAATGACAAAAGCAATCCTTTTCACCTGTAGTTTTGTTAAGAAGACGGCAATGGCCAGCAGGCAACCGGATTTCTGATTTCTTCCAAATAGTAGCGTCATACATTAAGACCTTGTCAACTTTTGGAAGCAAGATTGCATGCATGGCTGATACTCCAGAATTCACAGAAACCAACTCCCATGACCCTTTAGGCTCATTAGGTAGACCAAAAAAACTAGGATGAGAAGGGCTAGCGGATTTTGGCAGTGGCTGGGTCCCGAAATCGTTATCGATCTTTTTCCTCAAGTAATCTTGAGCATCTCCAAAAGGGTTATTAAACAGCTCATGCGGGCCTAATATCTTCTTCTTGTTGAAGAATTCGTAGTCATCTGGCCTCAGATAATATCCCCTCCTCCTTAAATTGATTGTATTGTCCATCTTTTCCCTTCTTAGTCTAGGGGGTTTACCCATGGAATAATCAATCTCTTTTCTTTTTCCACTGTCTGGTTGGCCTTGCTACCTCTTAACAAATACACGCTTCCAGAGCCTGAGTTGTCGTGGTTAGATCCCTCATCATCCTGAATTGATGGGCTATCAATCCTATTTCAGTTCCTACCTTAAACCATCCTAAAATCTCTTTACCATGTGTTGCTCTATATGCACATGATCCGGGGCAAACATAGATAGGTCATGAAACCTCCTTTTATATTCAAGCACCGGTATGTCACCATGTTTTAATATTAAAAATTCATGTTCCTTTATTTTACAGTGATATCTTGAGTATAATTGATTTTCAAACTCGACTCTAAAATCACCCAGTGTCCATAAACATGTGGCCCTCCTTGATTGTACGGTCTCCCCATGACTATGCCTTATTAAGCAGAAACCGAGTGGCACAATCCATCATCAACTAATCTAGCATTTTTATCTAAATCAAAGTCTTCTCTATCTTTCTAATCCACTTACCAATAATTTTTACTTCTTGATCCCCTAGGAAAGGATCACATCCCATCTCTCTCTTGCTCCTTACAATCTGCACCAAGATAACTACATTGTCTGTAGGTTCTGTGATCACTAGAGCTAATGGAACTGCTAAGGCTACTAGGGTTGTAGGGGTATGGGCATTACCTATATTTTCCATCACTTCCCTCACTATCTATGCAATAAAAACAGGATAAGCATACATAGTAGGGGCTCCCGTAGGTACCATTAGTGAAGGGGCATCAACCTGTCACTATCGACTAACCTTTTCTAGCTGTGATACTCCAGCCCATCTGGAAGTGGTATCATATAGGAGTTCAACTAACTCATCTCGTATCCTCTGAGTGGATGTTGATGGCACATGAGAGATAATATTAGTTAATACATCTCGATCCCTCCTCCTCGCTGAAGAGGGGTTTATTCTTGTGTCATGTCTCATTCAAACTATTCTGCAACAATTCAACGTATATCAATCTTCATGATAGTTCCTAAACCCATGCTAGAGCTCTAATACCAACTGTAACATCTTTCAAAATACATGCAATCATACTTAATTTTTCATAATTATTACAATTTTAAGAGTAATTTTTTTCCCTTGCTATTAAATTTTAATTTAATCCATTTTATTTCTAGGTTAAAGATTTAATATTTCAATAAATATTTACTCTGGAGTTTATATTTGTTGACCAAAACCATGTCTTTTTTATCAAAAACACATTGTTCTAGTCAAAACAACACTAAAACATACTGTTTCATTTCAATGAAATGGCGTTGTTTTGGCGTTTAGGGTTAGTTTAGGTTTAAAAATCTCCTCTTTCAATTTCAGCCCTCAATCTTCTGATTTATTCAATTAAATCCTCAATTAATTTTTTATTCTAAGAATCAATTTAATTTCACCCCTGTCAAATCTCAAAATGACCATGAGTTTAACACCTTTTTAATTTGGTTCCCAATCTTGGATATTTTTTATTTTGTCCTTATTAACCTTCAAAAATCTAATTTCTTCAATTCCATATTTGATTTCATCCAATTAGGTCCACAAATTCACACGCCTTTTACAAAAAGGTCCTTAGAGAACTTCTTCAATTTGGCTCTTAATTGACCCTCAGACTTTAATTTTCTTGTAATTTTATCCCTGATTTCACCTAATTGAGTTTGGAAAAAATTAAAATTGATCTTCTAAAATTCTAATCTTTAATTAAGCTCAAAGTTTCCAAACTTAATCTTTCACCAATTGAGTCCCTAATAAAATTAATTTGACCCATTAAAGCCTAATTAAGTCCTTGCACTTAATTAATTCTTTTAATTTGACCCAAATTAATTATAAAACTTAATTAAAACTTCAATTGGGCCCATGATTAAATAAAATTGGCCTATTAAAAGCCTGATTAAGTTCTCAGATTTAATTTTTATACAAATTCATCCGATAATCATTTAATTTAACCTTGAATTTGCATTGTCTTTCAATCTAGAGTACAATGAGGTATAATAAGGCTTCCAATTTTATTCAAAATTTCAGCTTAATTCCTCCATACATTTGAAACCCTTCTTAACTTGTTCTTGTCAAGTTGTCAAAAAAAAAAGATAAATTTAAAAAAAACTCGAAATTGAGTTATGACAATCATGTTTTTGTAAAAATAGCTAATTAGTCATGACCGATGTTATTGTAAAATTTGATCAATGTCTTTTTTAAAGATTTTGATCAATGGTCAAAAGTTTGATCATTCATTTAATAGTAAAATCAAATAAAAGGGTAACATTTGCTAAAAAAATAATTATTCATGAATTCAATTGATGAATGTCCTGCAATCTTATATATAATGCAAGACAAAATGTCAAGAAGAAGGAGGAGGAGAAGGAGGTGTGATCGGATTCTCAGCTTGATTGAGGAGGGTAGATACGGTGGATGATATTTATGGAAACATGCCACTTGAGGTAATTTGCTGGGACAAATCTGTGCTTCATATTGCAACAACACACTCACCAAATAACAAGTTTTTTAAAAAGGTACAATCCTCATCTTGACACGTGTCATTGAATGAATTCATCGTTCACAAGATTGATGGACACGTGTCCAATTGAAGACTTCTATGCCTCCACGTGTGACTTAGCTTGGTATGGAATGATTGGGGTTTTATATCCTGTGTTACTCTTCTTTTTTCTTTTTTCTTTTTTCTTTTTTTTTCTTTTGTTACTCGGACCTAGCCTCAGCCCTTTGTGCCTCGAACTTGTCCAGATGAAAGCACCCAGACACTGCTCGATCTCTTGACTCCCAGAATCCATCCTGATCATTAACAAAATACTAAAATGTATACCTAAGTAGCTGTAATTATTTTTATAAATGGAATATTATTTTTTTTTTTAATTTAAACATTCAACAACTCAATTTTTTATTTTTTTTAGTTTTATCTTTCAATATTAGATTCCTTTGAAAATTATGTTTGATAACGTTTGTAATTTTCTTTGTGTTGGGATATACCGATTTTATAAATTTAATTTTTATTCCTTAATTTCAACTTTTTTAACATTATATTCGTTGGAAGTAAGACTTTATAATTTTTTTTATTTTTTTCTATGTATTTATCTTCATCTCATGACTAGTCAGTTTAATAAGTTAACTCAGGTTGATTTATTTTTTTTGTTTTTTCTAAATAATTTTTTTATTTCATTCTTTAACATTGAGTTAATTAGAAATTGATCTTCATATTTTTTTTCTATATGATTATTTCGATCTCATGACCCAGATCACAAGTTTGGCAGGTTGACTCGGGTTGACGTAATTTATTTTTTTAGTCTTTTGTTTTAACTTGAATGTTTTTTAATTAAGCATTGCAATTGTTTTCAATTTGATTTTTACGGGGTTATCCCGATCTCATGACCCGGGTCTCGAGTTTAGTAGGTTTACTCAGGTTAACTCGATTAATTTTTTAGTCATTTTTTAATTGAATATATATTTTTTTCAATTTCACCCCCAGCAACTCAATCTTATTTTTTAGTATTTTTTATTTCATCTTTTATTATTAGGTTGTTTAAGAATTGAGTTTCATAATTTATTTTATTTGCTTTCTATGGAGTTATTTTGGTCTCATTGAATCTTTTTCTCGATTTTAACCTTTAACATTAGATCTATTAGAAATGGGGTTTCGTGATTCTTTTTATTTGCTTTTCATGAAATTATCATGGTTTCATGACTCAGATTGCGTGTTTAGCAAGTCAGCCTGGTTGACTTGAATTGCTTTTTTATTCTTTTTATAATTGAATTTTTATTCAATTTCATCTTTCATTGGTTAGAAATTGGACTTCATAATTTTTTTCGATTTGCTTTTAATGGAGTTATCTTAATCTCATGATCCGGATTACAAGTTTGACAAGTTAACTTAGGTAGTTTTTTTTTATTCCTTTTTTAATTTAGTATTATTATTTTTTTTCAACATTGGATTGATTAGGAATTGGTCTTCTTTTAACTTGCTTTCTACAGGGTTATCACGGTCTCTTGAACCGAGTCATAGAATTGACAAATTAACCTTTGTTGATCTAATATGTCAATATATCAATATTTTAAAAAGATATCATTCAAGATACATTATATTTTGAATTTATAATCATTTAAAAAAACATATTAACAATGCTTGGATATTTTTGCATGCTAAAAAAAAATTAATATGACTCGCAATGCAGTGCACGCCAATAATTTAGTTATCTATACCCGATCTTGACTTTTGGGGCATTTGGATTTCATGAGTGTTTAAAAGTGTGGTTGCGATTGCTTTTCAAAGTGTTTTTTATTTGGAAATAAATTAAAATAATTATTTTAATTATTTTTGAAATCAGCATATCAAAATGATCTAAAAACACCAAAAAAATATTAATTTAAAGTAAAAAAATAATAAAAATTTAATTTTTTTAAAAAACACTTTTGACACTAAAAAACAAATAGGCTAACCTGACATATGATGTCAAGGACCTAACTTACCTGGCTATAACCTTGGCGCATCGATTTTAACCCATTCTGACCCTAATGAACTAGACCATACCAATCCCTAAACTTGGCATCCTAGATTGGACTAATGGTGCTCTAAACTCTAACTCTACCAGATATTCAGTATATATTGCGTTGTCATTCTAGCCCGAAGATGTATTGGATCCACTCTTAATGTTTTATATGAAACTTATACTTTGTTTTTTAAATAAATTTAAATTATTGAATAATTTTAAAAACAATTATTGACTACTTGGGGTTATCCTAATCTCGTGATCCGGGTTACAGGTTTGACAGGTTAACTTAGGTAGTTTTTTTATTTTTTTTAATTTAACATTATTATTATTTATTTTGTCTTTCAACATTAGGTTGATTAGAAATTGGTTTTTATAGTTTATTTTGACTTGCTTCCTATAAGGTTATCACGGTCTCATGAACCGAGTCGTAAACTTGATAGATTAATCCATGTCGATCCAATATGTCGCTGTATTACTATTTTAAAAAGATATCATTCAATATATATTATATTTTAAGTTTATGATTATTTAAAAATATATATATTAACAATACTTGGATATTTTTATATGCTAAAAAAAATTAATATGACTTGCAACATAGTGCACACAAATAATCTAGTTATTACTTGTACCCGATCTTGACTCTTGAGGCCTTTGGATTTCATCTTGACATTTAATATCAAGGACCTAACTTACCTGATTTTAATCTTGGTGCATCGATTTTAACTTATTTTGACCATAATAAATTAGACCAGACCAGACCAGACCCTAAACTTGGCATCCTACACTGGACGAATGGTGCTCTAAACTTTAACTTGATCAAATATTTAATATGTATTGTGCTGTCATTCTAGCTCGAAGATATATTGGATCTACTCTGGATGTTTTACATGAAAGAAGCTAAATTTAAATTATTGAATAATTTTAAAAACAATTATTGACTACTATTTTTTTATCAAGTTCTTAACGACATAGTGATTCATTATGCAATGCTTTTGCTTGAGAAGATTTGTGACGTGATTAGTCTTCATAATTTGTAATTATCAATTCATGGTTAGAAAAATTACAAGTGGAAGGCACAAACCCGTTATCTCTATCAACATAACAGTCGACCAAACTATCTATTTTGTAGCAGTATTTTTAACCAAGTGTGATTGGCAAGGTAGTGTTTTTGTTTTTATAAAAAAATTTATTCTTAATCATAAGTATATTAAAATAATATTTAAAATGATGTCCAATATATCAAAACTATTAAAAAATATTAATTTCATATTTTAAAAAATAAAACAATTCAAAAAAATAGATTAAAAAAAAAGTGTTGACTCCCGCTTCATAGCATAGTTATTAGAACTGACCCGAAAAATTAACTCAAGACTCAGGATCTTAACCGGATATGTTTCATTCAAAATCAGGATAGCAATTAGCTCGAAGAAAACCATTAGACCTCCCAAATCAACCTGGAATCTGGGTGACCTGGCAAAATCATGTAAAGGTTTTTTAAAAAAAATATATGTTTTTTTTTCTCCTAGCTAAAGATTTTTTTTCATATTTTTAAGTTGATTATTAACCCATTTCAAAGTTTACTATATAAATACTAGAAGAATGTTTTATTTTTTTCAATTTGAGATTTGAAACCCTTTAGTATATATTTTCTATATTCACAATAAAAAAAGTTATGTTTTTTCAATGTAAAATAAATTATTTTTTAATTTAAATACTTCAACTTAAAAGATAAAATAATATCTTTTCAATGTGAAATAAAAAAATCTTTTAAAATCTATTATATATATATATATATATATAAAAACTTATATTAATATGAATTATTTTTTTATTTTTTTATATGAAATATTAAAATTTTTATTATTTTTTTAATTTTTTTTCTAATTAATCCAAATTAACCGAAATTAACTCATATAACCCAGGATATATCCCTTACCCGGGTCAACTCCGGACAGTTTGGATAACTATGCCTCACAATTCATACCCCTTTCTACAACTTTTCCGTGTCTTTTCCGTGTGGGTCACAAAAACCAACCCCCAACAATCCCAAATCAACTTAAACACCCTCTCCTCTACTCGTCCTCCAATCCGAGAAGTCTAGATTCTCACGCTTATAAAATTAACAAATAAATAAACCCCACTTTCCTAGCTCCCATTGTAGAATTTTCCTTCTACTAGGACTACCTACTCTGTTCATCTTCTGAAACTCCAATTCTAGTGAGGTTTCTTCTCCTTACAAGTTTCCTTTGCTTCTTGCAGTCTTTGTTCTCCAAAACATGTCATCTAAACTAACCTCACAAGGTGTGGTATTAGCCACAGTCATGGCAGTTTCAAGTACGGTGGTCTTTCTTGCCTTTTCCAAGCAAAAAACGTTGCCCCATCAAGTACTCTCTGAGAGTCCAGATTCCGAATCTCCGACTCCAAGTCAAGACTTACGTTCTTGCTTAAGTTCAGGTACATGCATGGGTTTCCTTCTTTCCCCTCACTCTATTTTTTCTTGATAATTGATACTTTCTTGGAAAATTGATACTTTTATGATATTAATCAATCTTCTGGGTGGTATTTGAGTGGCTCGTTCTCTGTTTTGGTGTGTAGAGGGAAAGAGAAAGAAGAAGAGAGTGCAATTTGCAGAGAATGTGAAGAATACAAAAGGGAATGGTGATGAGTACAGAAGGGAGAGGCAGAATCCCTGGCTTGCAAGGCGAGAGAGAGAGGTTTCGAATACAAGAATGAGCAGAGTTTGCAGAAACGAAATCCAGGGAAATCATGGAATGCCAGAAAATAGGGTTGCTTTGTACAGTGGAATTCTCGTGGACCGTGTACACAAAATGGAATGTTCATATTTATTTCAGTAAATTCCTGGTAATTTTTACCTCAACTTTTCCTCTAGAAAATGTGTATATATGAAGGGAGGCTCTGTTATTTTAATGCATCAGAGCCTTTTCATATTATGGATTTTTAAGTCGAATTATTGTACAGAAGTTTATGGAGTTCCTGGATTTTTCAATTTTATTAATTTTCTTTTTTAAATATATTGGACCGCTGATACTTTTTTTTGAACAGCTAAAAAATGACTATTAATTTTAAAAACATTTTATTATTGATGAATATATATTATAGAATAAAGAAAAAGTCAAACTTCAACCTATGTTTAAAAGGTTTTTTTTTTTTTTTTCCATCCATAGATTAACAGGTCTTGAGCAACATAGATAGGTCATCTTCTTGCATTATTCTAACTGGAAGAAAAAATTTACTTGGAGCCTTCAAGCCTTCACCGAGAAGGAAGGGCTTATTCTATTCAGAACGGTATCTATCTAAAGGTCAATATCTGTGAGAAGCTTCATCTACGAGAAGGTGAGGTCGTCTTTCGCCGCCATACGGTTCCTTTTCAAGCTAGGTTAAAGAGCAATCCAGCAACCATCAGTGCCGGAATTTCTGAGCTGCTACTTAGGCTTTGTCACATGTCTTTAATAATAATAATAATAGGTTAGAGTAACGTTTATTGTTTTGACTTGAATCAAGGGAGGGAAATTATAAAATTGAAAGCTTGATTATAGGGTCAGTTGTCGTTGATTATAGGGAATTAGGAAAAAGAAAAAAACCCTTGGAAGCCTCAGCAATGACCCCACCGGAGCTGCTTTCTTTGTTGTTGAGGATGATGGTGGTGGAGCTGCCAAATTTACTGCCGTGATTGTGTCAGTCACTCAAACGAATATGGATTTTGTCCCCATTATTAAGAGAGAGCTAATTATGAGGTGACTGGTAGAAAACAGTGCTAAATGTGCCAATCTTATTTCGGCTACTGCCTGGCTTGACGGTGGTCTCCACCAGACGTGCTCTTTCTATCAAACACGAGGATTTAAGTTGTAAAACTACTCCTCCCTCCTTGTTGTCAATTATTCAAGTGTAAATGCATAATTATTTAAGATTAAATCCACATCCTTCGTCTAACTACAAACATATCATTTAGCCATGAGAATTCTGTTCTCACAATTTAAGTAGTTGAGATTTGACTCCGTGGACAAGAATGCTGACAAGAGAACCTTTGGCAAGATACGATACAAATCAAAGCAAAATTAAAATGCTTCACAGTTGATGTGATGGCGTGACTCCTCAAGTTAGATTTTATATCATTCTTTTAAAATTATAGATTCCAGTTTTATAAATTTTAGAATAACTAGAAGTTTTAATAATTATTAATTTTATAATTTATAGGATTAATTGAAACATACACAACCTAATTTGAACACAAATATTAATAAAAAAAAATTACGTGTATTTCATGCCTGAACTAGAAGGGAACCTTTGGGAGAACCAAGACCGCCGGCTAATTTCACCACCCTTCTAGACAATTCACATTTCCATCTCTTTCAATTTCATTTTTTATATATTTTTTTGTCATTTTCGAAAAATACTTTGAAATGTGTGGATCTACGTTTCCCTCACTCAAAATAAATTAAGTGGCTTGACACGTGTCGTCTAGAAGAACTATTTTTAATCATGAAGCAATGTATCTACACGAAAAGTTAAATGGGGTTGAGTTATAGCTATCTTTTCATTGCTCACTGAAATATAGGTTATTATGGATTGAAATATTATAATAATATGGTTATTTTTACTAAAAATAAATTAGTATATATGGGTGAAATTGTCTTTTCTATAGAATCTATTTAGCATTAAAAGAATAATTGAGAACAAAATAATTTGTTCAAGTTTTTTGAGGTCTAATACTGGGATATGGCATGGTTGTCAGATACCTGACACAGGGGTTAGGCATGTTTGCAGACCCTATGCGCTCAGGTCTGACATCATACATGGTTGTTGTTATTAAATTTGAAAAAAAAATTATTACTATTAAAGAAAAATCATAAATTTGATTTGAAGTATAAAATTAAAAACCTATAAGAACTTGAGTCAAGTATGTTTAATATTATTATTAGTATTATAAATATTATTATTAATATAATTATTAATAAATTTAAAAAATAAATATTATTATTATTGAAAAAAATCATAAATTTGATTTGAAGGATAAAATTAAAAACCTATAAGAACTTGGGTCAAATATGTTTAATATTATTATTAATATTATAAATACTATTATAAATATAATTATTAATAAATTTGAAAAAAAAATATTATTTCTATTGAAGAAAAACCATAAATTTGTTTTCAAAGAATTAAAAACTATAATAACTTGAGTTAGACAAGTTTAATATTATTATTATTATTATTAGGGGAGCCAGACTCTAGAAACTGGGTCTAACAGATTCAATTTGAAGGGTAAAATTAAAAATTATTGTTGTTATTGTTATTGTTGTTAGAATTATAATTTGAAGGGTAAAATTAAAAATTATTGTTGTTATTGTTATTGTTGTTAGAATTATTCTTATTGTTAATATTACTATTACTATTACTATTACTATTAGTATTAGGGGAGCCAAACCCAAGGAAGCCAGACCCAAGTCCCTAATAATAATAAAAATAATAATATTTATAATATTAATAATAATATTAAAGTTATTCGACCCAAGTTCTTATAGTTTTTAATATTTTCAAATCAAATTTATGGGTTTTCTTCAATAGTAATAATTTGTGTTCAAATTTATTAACAACAACAACAACAACAACAACAACAACAATAATAAGAATAATCATAATAATATCAATAATAATTTATTTTTTATTTTTTATTTTACCCTTCAAATCAAATCTATAGATTTTGTTCAATAGTAAAAAAAAAATTTAAACAATTATTAATAATTATATTAATAATATTAATAATAAAAATATTATAATATTTATAATATTAATAATCTTATTAAACATGCTTAACCCAAGTTCTTATAATTTTTAATTTTACCATTCAAATCAAATCTATGATTTCTCTTCAATAGTAATAATATCCAAATTTAACAATAACAACAACAACAACAACCACCATGTGTGATGTTAGACCCAAGTGCAGGTCTAGCAGTCCCAATCGAGTGGGTAGCAGACCTAGGCACCCGGGTATGTAAACCCAGGCGTGCAGATCTAGCCTTAGTGCCTACGGTCTTGGAGTCATGCCTGACCCTAATGCTAGGTGTCTGGCAGTCATGCCATTCCCCAGCGCCAACCCAAGTTACTTGGGTCTAGAAGGTGATGTCATACTCAAGAAACTTGAGTCTAGCTCGCTAGACCCCAGGAACTTGGGTGTGACATGACTGAACCCTAGGAGCTAGGGTCTGACAGGGGCGCTAGATCCAGGTTACTTGAGCCTGGAAGAGGATGTCATACCCAATGAACATGAGTCTTATTATTACTGTTGTTGTTGTTGTTGTTGTTGTTGTTAAAATGCATGAGGGCATTAATCCATACATAATGTACCTATGTATGAATAATAAGTAAAAATGCATGCTAAGCATGCTAAAATTAAATGTACTGAAACAAACAATCAAATAAACAAAGTTTAGTCCAACTAGACTAGGCGAACCTCAATGGATTCGTCATCCTATCACGGGGCGTCGAGCGATGACAACGTCTGCCTCCTGAGAATGTGTGGAAAGGAAAAGGGTTTTGAGTTTAATAATAAAATTATGATTATAAATTTTAGGAGTTGCCACTTAGTATTATGGTTACTAGGAAACATATGGTCTGTGAGAGCCCGGATAAGGGACTGCTTGTGCAAGGGAAAAACATATCATTCCTAGTACACCCTACTTAAGGTAAGCTGCATTGTTGTTTGATTGTTATTCTAAGTCATGTTCATGTTTTTTGGTCTTATCTAAGGTTCAAGGCAGATCTTTCTTCGTGAAGAAGTTTTTACCTTATAAGGTTAAATCCTAACTATTTTAAAGGCTAAATTTTAGCATCGCATTTATTTTTTTGTATCTTCAATACCTGAGAGTGGTATTGACTCTCAGGCCTGGATGACACTGACTCAGCCATCTAGGATGGGCCGATTGGCGGCCCAATAAACCCTTCTTCTCTTTTTTGGGTCTGGCCTGGACCCAGCCTAGCCATCTAGGTTGGCCCGAAACGGGTCTAGCCCAACGTGACTTAGTCAGTGTCATTGTCCCTACCTAGTGACTAAGTTGCATTGTAAACCATAAAATGTGAATTATAATTCATATTCTGCATGTTTACATGCAAAAGAAGAATAAAGGAGGAAGGAGAAGAAGAAGCTCACCTGGCGCAGAGGCTATGACTGTCGTGATGAGGAGGTCTGGTTGTTTATTGTCAACTGGTGGTGGAGCTATGGGTAGAGATGCCGATGACTGATGCTGGCATTGGCTGTTGGGAGAAAGCTTATGGCGAAGAGGGAGAAGTTCACGGCTACTGCCCTTGTCACCGGTGAAAAGATAGGTTAGTGGAGGAGGTTGGTTGCACTTAGTCACGACGGTGCTAGGTGGTGGTGTCTAGAAACACGGTAGGGAGAAAGAGGGAAGACTAATGGGAAAAAAAACCAGGGGGAATGCTGGTTTTCTCCCAAATTCGGCCTCTGATTTCTTCTTTTTTAAAGCCATGAAATCTACCCTTATTTATAGGAGTGGAAGAGGGACATTATTTTTTTAATGGTGCCAAATCTTGGCCCTTGATTCAACCCTGAAGGATTCCAACTATTGGTTTAAAGTGACCATCATAAAATGTCAAATTTGTCAGTTGAAAGTTGCATGAGTTGGCCTCTTTGGGTCAGCGCCACTGCCATTGTGGTGTCAAGCGGCTAGAAAGGATCATAACAGGGTGTAATCAAATGTCAAATGATCATTTTCGTGCAAGTTTTGTCAAATTTGATGGAGAGATGAAACATTAAATGCCCTTAAAAAGTAGTCTTATGAGTAGTATTTTTGGTGAAAATTGAAGAAAAAGATGAACACTAATCAAAACAGTGTTGTTTCAGTAAAGTTCAATTTAGTCCTTCGATTCGTGATTTCTCTCAATTACACCCCTGATTGGCTACAAACTTCTAATTTTATGTAATTTTGCCCATGTCGAACTTCATTATCAACCTCAAGTTCTATTGCTTTTTTCACATTAGCCCTTGGTCTTGGATTTTTTTCAATTTAGCTATTAATTGACCATTAAAATTTCACCTTGATTTCATTCAATTTTATCCCTATAGTTTGATGCCTTTTACATAAAGGTCATTGGCTATGAATTTCTTCAATTTAGCCTTGAATTGACTCTAAAACTTTGATTTTCTTGCGAGTTTACCTATAATTTGAACCATTTAACTTGATAAGAAATTAAGTTTGATCTCCTAAAATTCTAATCTTCTTAATGAAATTCAAATTAGGCTCTCAAACTTAATTTTTCACAAATTAAGCTCCTAATAAAATTAATTTGACCAATTTAAAATATAATTAAGTCATTGCATCTAATTAAATTCTTCAATTGGACCTAAATCAATTCTTAAATATAATAAACTTTAATTTAGCCTATGATTAAATCAAATTGGCCTATTAAAAATCAAATTATATCCTTAGGCTTAATTTTTATGTAAATTCATCCAATAATGAGTTGATTTGACATTGAATTTGCATTATCTCTTCAGGTTTGGGTATAATGGGGTATAATTAGCCTCCCAATTCCATTCAAAATTATAACTTGATTTTTCTGTATATTTGAAATTCTCATCAGATTGCTTTTTTCAAAATGTCAGTCTTCTTGCTATTATTTTTATTATTATTATTTTGAAAAGAAAAAAGTTAAATTTTTGGGGAATAACCCAAAAGTGGGTTATAACAATAAACTTGGGAATTGTTTTGCTATTGTATTATTCCAAATAATATTTCAAATAAAATTCCTTTTACTTTTTATCCTTATATTAGAAATGAATGAGTTGTATTACTACCAAAAATATTTTGGATGTTGACCTCCATATGAATTTTTTATCCTCATATTAAAAGTGAATAAAATGTTTTTTTACCAAAAATAAGTTTTTAATATTTTTGAAATATAATCCAAAATCCTTTTGATTTTTACAAACAAGTTATAAAATCTATGCAATACTTTTTGTATTTTTAAACATCAAAAATATTTTTTTGAGATTTTTTTTTTAATTTTAAGACTTGCTCCAATAATTTTTTTTAGGGTTTTTAGCCATATGCAAGGACACATTTTTTTAAGGCTTTGTTTGGTAAAAAAACTCATTATTTCTTTAAATAAAACCGCCAAAATAGGTTTAATGACATGTTTGTTTAACACACCCTCAAGCCAAAAAATCTGCTATCAAAAAAGTTGAAAGCCAAATAAGACTTTACCCGAATGACTTGAATTTGACCTGATCAAATTGACTTAAATTCTTTGATTCAACTATAAATCGAATAAAAAACACTGGTTTGACTTGAAAAATAAACCAAAACCATAATCAAAACTTAAAATGAATCAAACTTGCAAAAAACTCAAAAACATGAAATATTTTGTACAAAAACATATCAAAACCTAGAAAACTCAAGAATACGATGAACATCAAAAACATTCCTAGCATCATGAATCAAGATCCAGACTATATATGAACAAACCAAAGATATAGGCATGTTGGAAATCAATCACTGAACAATAATCAAGAATCAAACAACTATTATCAACCAATAATCACAATTTGATCAAAATAGATTTCGATTCAAAAACAAAACTCTAAGATTAAAACTAAAAAATCATGATTATTGATGTGAATTAACCCTTGATTATTGATTAACCAAACCTAACGAAGTTGTTGGTGCAAAAAATTGGATCTAAATTGATCCAAATCTTATAGTAAAGCAATGTCGTTCCCAATAACACTATCTTGAAAATTCAGACGCAATGTTGTTCCCAATAACACTATCTTGAAAACTCAGAAAATGAAGAACAAGTTGTCAACCAAGAAATGTGCATACTAAGCCCTAATACCATGTTTTTTTATTCACACAAACCACATTATCATAGCTACATTTGTCTGAGCTAAAACAAACAACAAACAACATCAAACTATCAAAATCATTCATGATGTTCTAATCTTAAAACTACCAAAACTAATAGGAAGCACATTTGAAAATTTTATAGTTTAAAATTGATATTTTGACACTAAAAAAGATTTGGCCAAAATTTAGGAGCTTAGAACATGCATTAGCAACATATAAAAAACATTAACAACCCTACTACTATATATAGTAGATTTCAAATCTATCCTATTTCATGAAAAACAATCATCCAAACATCTTCCAAACATCCATTAGCATTAACAACCAACTCAAAGCAAGATTAAATAAGAAAAAAACAACATTTTTATGCATCAATCAAAATCAAAACTAAAAACGTTATAACACTAAAACAAGTTCACAAATATTGTTAAACATGTAAAACAAGCTAGAGGTGTGCCTCATAAACATCACCTACTAAGTTAGTAAATGATAATACCTTCCCGAAACTCATTAATGATTGCTGCCCATTTTTGCTTTTCTTTTGTAAAGTTTAGTTTATTCACACTCAAAGCTTATGAAATACTTGTGCAAGGGTCTTACACATTTACACTTAGTTTTTCTATCAAGATTTTTTTGCCCTTCTTTCTCTTTTCCTCCTTTTTATCTGATTTTCAAGGGGTATTTATAGGGTTTCAAGCTACGATTTTGATCAAGGTTTGATCAATGCTTGACCCTCTAATCGAAATGAGAAGGGTTTTGAATGGTTTTAATAGCTGAAAGCTTTGTACCTTGCTGGTTTTGCATTAGTGGTTTCGCAACAAATTTGGTTTTAAAGATTTTGGTAGTTTGCTAAACTTTAAGACCATAAAGTTGTTTCTAGCCTTTTGATCTTGAGAAACATGTGTTTAGCACTTAATAAAAACCCATTAAGAAGGTTTGAAGTGTAAACACATAAAAAAAAATCAAATGGTTTTGCATAATGGGTATCACAATTGTGGCTGGCTAGTTGATCACTTTCAAGGCTTCACTAGAGCAATTCCAATGTAAAACATCATCGGAGACCACCTAAAGCTGGTAGAAGAGGTGCACTCCTTTTGTTTGGATCAAAACTTGCTTAATTTAGAGGTTTATAGCTTCACATTTATTTATTTGAAGATGTCAACTCGATCAACCCAAAAACTGTCTAAAGAAGAAGATGAATAATAGGCAGATGACATGTCATTTACCCTATATTCCAAATAGTGTGTTTTGAATATGAACTAGATGACGTTTCATCCAGGTTAACCACCGAGAAATTGGGATTTTTAATTTGGAATTTGGATAAAATTCATTTTAGTCCCTAAACTTTAAAAGTTCCTTGATTATATCCTTAATCACCCTCTAACTTCCAATTTTGTGCAAATTTGTCCTTGCCAAATTCAGTTACCAACCTAAAGTTCAACGCATTTTTCATTTTAGTTATTTGTGTTTGATTTATGCAAATTGATTCTCAATTAACCATTTACCTTTTAATTTTCTTTAATTTGACACCTAATTTTATTGATTTCAGTCCTTGAAGCCACTAATTGTTTGGTTATTTTTTGGTTTAGTCCTTAGTTTTGAATTTCATGAATGAAGTCATTAATTGTTCATCAAACTTTAATATTTATGCAATCAAACCCCTGATTTTACCATATTAGCTTTTCAAAATTGCAATCTTACCCCAAACTTCAATTTCTTTATATTAAAGCACAAATTAAAATCAAAAATCAATTTTTCTTGCAATTAAGGCCTCAATAAATTCAATTAAACCCTGAAAAATCCTAATTGAGTCCTTAAATATTTAATTTTGAATTCTTCTTCCCAAATTCAATTTTCTACTTTAAAAGCTCTTCATTAGTCCATATTGGACTGTCAATTATTTTAACTTTCTATATTTTGATCTTTCCCAACTAGTATTTGGTGATTCTCTAGGCGTTGTTCATATTCTCTTCACCGAATTATTTATTTTAATTTTTAGTTTTTTTCAATTTTTTCCTTTTTCTGATTTTTTCCTCTTTTCTATTTTTGTTGTATATTTATGTAAGACCTCAAAATGGATAACAATAACAACAATGAAAGCAAGGAAAACAATCCTAAGCAAATAGATTCAAAAACATAAAAAAAAATGGTTGAAAGAAAACACCACCATCAGTTCTATCTTTGTCCCATAGTAAAAAAAAAAAAACCTATGAAAAAAACCAAATACTTTTTTGTTAGATATCCACGACATCTTTAAAATCCATAACTTAACTTGAATCCCTTGTCTAATATTATCTAACATACTTTTATTAATACCAACTGATATATACATCTCCAAGAAACAATACTTACAATTGAAATTGATAAAAAAAAAAGTGCAAAAGCAATATAACATTCTTAACCAAATCAAGTGGAATTTTTTTTTAAAGATATTAGGTGTATATAGTTAGAAATAAAAATGCAACCAATGTAATTTCTTACATAGGAGAAAATATGTTTTGGATTTATACAAAAGAAACTGATTCAATGAATAAGAGAAGGTAAAAATTTAACTAAAGTCCATATAAAGTAAAGGTTTAATATTAGACAATTGAGTCATTGCTACTATCCAAACGTGAAACAATATATTTAGTAGTTGTCCAATTACAATTTAGTCTAAGGAACTTGACCAGAAAAAAAGATAGGCTTAACCTTAAACTGAGATGAGTTTGGAGGCCATCTAAAGAGGTGTTTCGCAGTGAATTTCAACCTGCTTTCCATTAAAATTCAAAAAATAATTTACTTTAAATTAATTTTTTAGTATTTTTGAATTTTTTTGATGTGCTAATATAAAAAATGAATTTTAAAAATATATAAAAATATTATTTTCATGTTTTTTTTTAGCGAAAATAATTTGAAAAACAATCGCTACCACACTTTCAAACAGTGGCAGAGCCATAATTTTTTAACTAAAGGAGGCAAATTACTAACAAATATTTGATATTATATGTTATACATACATGTGTTATATATATAGAAATTAATTTGAAATATATATACCAACTCAAGTCAAGCAAAATTAATTTAAGAATACTTTTAAAATGAAAAAACTTACATTATAATTGTTCTTTTCAAAATTTTATATTTTAAAACTGCTTCATAATGATTTTATTTTTAATCTCATTAAAAATATATTTCTCAATATATATATAACAAATTTTCATTTATTTATTTCTAAATCTTCTAAAGACTAGGAAAGTTCTTGGCAATAATTCTATGCTGACATATGGTACCTAATATCTAAAATCATAGCTTATAAGGATTGTCACAAATTGATGTTGTTCTTGCTGGCTTGTTGTTTTGTACAAGTGGATTAAATATAAATATTAAATATTTTCCTTTTAATTTATTTATTATATCCCTAATTTTTTTAGTTGTCTTGTACTTCATTTTTAATCATTAGTAAATTCATTATCATCATTTTTCATATGAAATTCAAACAAAATACTTATCATTTCATCAAAACTCATTTCAATTCATATTTCATATCCATTAGCATATAATATTACCCATACACATTAATTCAACAAACCCATAAATTATTATAAACCCTAACATTTTCAATAACTAATTATAAAGAAATAAAATTAAAATTAAATAATGAAATAAATAGAAAAGATGAAGGAAACTTTCCTAAAGCATAAAGCATAAGAGGTTACTTACTTAACTAATTAATAGCTTAAGGCTTGAAGAAAAATTTTATAGAATGAAGAGAGCCAGGATCAATAGTGAACAAAAAGCTTGGATCAATTAGTTGTTAACAAAAAAAAAAAGTTAACCCTGTAAAGCTATTGTATTAATAATTTAATATAACAAACTAGTTACAAATGACTTCCTCCTGAATTTCAAATTTTTATAAGTAGATAGAGTTATATTTTTATCCGGCTTAGACTTATGCAATCTCGGTTGCTATTCTTGAAGTTTCATTTTATTTAATGGAAGTTTTTGTTTAGACAACCTTTATTGAAAGGTGAACATCAAATACAGAGTAAAAATTATCAACAGATAAAATGTAAAATAGCAGCTATGAGAAAGACGAGCTGCACATCGAACTTGTACTAAAGCCTATGAAGTTGAATTTCAATACGCTGTAAAATTTGTACAAGGAGGAGCTGAGAAATCTCTCCAAATAATTATTATAGGCAAGATTATTAGAGGAGAATAAGAATTATTTAACCAGATATGGGGGGAGGGGGGCAATTGCCCCCATATGGCTCCGCCATTGCTCTCAAATACCATCTAAAAGTTATTTGCAACAAAGAACAATCACACATGGAAAAAATCCCCCAATGTTATTACAAAAGCAAGGTAAATAATCTATTTTATTGATACCAATTATTGCTTTGCCAATAATAGCCTCTCAGATTTCATACAAAAGTCGATATACAAAAGTCGATATGTTGTGCTAATTATAATTAAGGCACTGAAATATCAAATTATCATCCAAATTAAGTTCCTAAAATAAAGCAATAATCAACCAAACAACATCAAAACTCAAAAACCAAAGCAAATTAAAAATGATATTAAAAGAGAGTCAATACAAAGATGTATTGCAATGAAAACTGAAAACCTATAAAAGCAAAGTGGGAGAAAAGAAAAAAAGAACAGCGAGTGGAAAATAAACATGGAAACTTGCTTACCTGATTAGATTTAGTTAAATCTAATAAAAAATAACCTCGAATTCAACTCAAGATAGAAAACAACGTGTTATCTTTTTTGGATGATCATCAAATTCATATACAACCCACAAATTTAAAATTCTAAATCAAACCACCCAACAAACATCAATTAAAAAAACCATAAAATCACCTAAAAGTGTAAGAAGTTGTTGTTATCATTGGAATGAAAGAAAGAAAATTTATCGGGTTCATTCAAAAGGCTCACTATCCATCCACTCTTTTAGATGGAGAATTTGAAAGGATGAGAACAAAGAAAGCTTGTAAAATCAAAAAGAAAAAGGTTTGGTGTGGGTTTTTTTTATGAATGGAAAATACTTTTGTGTTCTTTATGCTTTGGACAAAGCCTCCTCCAAAGCTCAAATGTTAGAAGAAAAATTTAATACAAATTATTATGCAATAGAGTTAAATTTCATTTAACTTTAGAGGCGTGTTTTTTTTTTTTTGATACTTTGAGATAATAATAATGGTTAGAAAGGAAAAGAAGATCAAGAAACTTCCAATATGAGATCAAACAAAAAAGAAAGACAAAGTACAAGGTGGAAAAGGTGCCTCAAAGAAAGGAAAAATTATGGTAACTAGCCGATCATGTTACTAAATAAAAAAGAATTTTTTTTCAAAAACAAATCCAAAAACTATAGGAATGCCATTTATAAAATAGGAGCTACAGTGAAGTATCATCCTCTTTTAATTTTTTTTCGGTTAATTATCATTTTATCATCACCACTACTATTATTAAATATATTGTTGCCATGATGCCATCATTTAATCATCATTATTAAATTATTTAATATTTTTATTTTTTATATTTTAAACTAATAGTTTACTATTATGTTTTTTAAATTAAGGTTGTATTATA
>Ga0325404_1001799_pt1 | contig 22798 bp, 9 predicted proteins | sample PopdelMetagenome_18_FD_205664 | JGI IMG/M metagenome (GOLD analysis project Ga0325404, IMG submission 205664) | Populus deltoides microbial communities from Bellville, Georgia, United States - Xylem-Control-R1 | ecosystem: Host-associated > Plants > Phyllosphere > Stem > Wood/Secondary xylem...
AAAAGTTAATCTAGTGAGTCATAAATTAACTCAATGATTAAATAACTTTGACTTTTTTTTGCCAGTACACCTATTTCAATAATTCATCGGTAATTCAAGTGAAAAAGTTTCTCTAGGAAGCTTGCCAGTAAAAAATCTCCTGGGTGGCCAAGTTGGGAGACAACATTATTTTTTTTTGATAATCTTTTTTTTTAAGCTTTTTGAGAGACTTGTGGAAATAACATGAGTGGCTTTGCTTCTTCCTCCCTTTTCTCTCTATGAATGATACGATATCACATCAACATCGAAGAAATAATCCAAAATAAAAAAAAAGAAATATAATAAAGGAAATACGACATCTGATTTAAAAAGAAAACATAGCCACGCGTTCATCGAATGCATATAATTGAAACTCCATGTGCATATGAAACAACATGGCTGTCCAATCTTTCTTAATCATGATATTTCCTTCTTTGTCCATCAATAGCAATAATTTTCTTATAAAGGAGACCGGACCTTGTCCATCAATAGCAATAATTTGTCCATAAAAGACTACCATACCCGACCAATGTGATCGGCTCTAGACAACGGTCTATATCTATTTTTTTATCTTTAATGTCAGAGACTCGGAGCCCTGTATTTTTTTGGGATTTTTTCTGGAACGTGCACGGTTTTTTTTTTAAGTAATATATAATAATTCAATACATATTATTTTAAATAAAATACAACTTAAAATATCACAAAAATAAAATTACACTTTAGCCCTTCCTCTCCAAAAATAAAATTACACTCTAGCTCTTCCTCTTCAAAAATTAAAAAAAAAAACTAATGGACTATAAATATACAATGACTCATTTAAACTCAAAGTTCAAAATCTCTTTATTCTTAACATTTTCATTGTATATATTTTCAGAATCTATCTTTCTAAAATATCATTACACTTTCTCTTTTTATAAATTTATTGAATTAAATATCGAAAAGTCCTCACATCCATAAAAAAAAACATTTTGCATGTATCAACTATCAATCATATTGACTTACCAGGTACCACATGTGCTTTCTATATCAAGTCATCAAACACCTCAGACATGAAAAATATATCATATTATTTGAACTAAGAGATTAATCAGTTATCCAACATATTAATCTTATTTCTAAGCATCTTAGATTTTGAAACTCATCATTATTCAATAACTTCCATTTATTTTTTATTTTTATATATATTTTGTCTATGCATATTATAGCCCGGTGAATTGCCAACACTATGCAAATGTTTATTTGGAAGAAATTAAGTATCAACTATAAAGTTAAAATGTACTGGCTTTTCACTATTCAATAAATCATTGTTCACTATCTTATATATTATTGTGGATTTGAGCAATGATTTTTTTTAATTTTCAATTTGATATTCAAACTTTTATTTTGCATAATTAAACCCTTTTTAGCTCAAATTAGAACCCCATCGCTTTTTTTTTTAAGATATGATTGAATTGAAAATTAAAAGACTTAAATGATAAACATTGGTAAATAAGGTGGTGTTTTCAATTTTGTTTGAAAAATACATTTAAGTCCCTTATCTTTTCAGGTATAAGGTGACCGGCCCCTCTAATTTTAAAAGAATTAATTTTGATACCAAACTGTATTTTCAGTTCTTTTTGGATGAGAGAAAAGAGAGGGGATCGCCGGATTCCAAACTATAAAGAGAAAGTTTTCGTTACAACTATTCTAGCCACAAAAATAGTAGATTTTTGTTCCAAATAATTTTATATGATGAGAAGAGTTTTAATTAAGTATTTTTTTTCTATCTTTTTGGTTGAAAATGAATTTTCTTTTTGTAAAAAAAAAAAAAGCAACCACCCCCAATTTTAAATTGACAGCTTCTACTGAATTGATGGTGTCTCGATCCTTCTTTGCTTGTTTGGGACCAGGGAGGACAGCGGTGATCTCTGTAGGACTCGGTGGCTTTTCAATGCAATTGTTGATCAGACTCAGAAGTGACTCCAAAAAATTGCTCTGTTGTCTACCATATATACAGGAAGCAATATTTACATGTCTATTATGCTTCAAGACTAAACCAAAATGGCCTCGGAATCATGAAGTATCAACTTTATTCAGCTCCTAAAATTTTATCACGTTCAAGATCAGATACAGACTGACGATGATTATGAGTTATCGAGAAAAGAGAATAAATAAGAATCTTAAAAATCAACTATAATTGATTAAGTTTTACTTATGGATGATGTTGAGGTTGGGAAACGGTGACAGGTGACCAATTCTAAATGGCGGGCGCTGTCAAAGAAAGAGCCTATAACCAGAATTTTGGCGGGAAAGTTAGTTTCATTGGGCCAACCAAGTGAGACTTGTTCTTGAAAAAGGTTGATAATATCATGTAATAACTTTTAAAAAAAAATGAAATATTCCACGAAAAGGCGAAGTTCATATGGCCCAGTTACACCCATCTGACTGAATCTGTTATTTTTTTTTTCTGCAGCCAGAGTTTTGGCTGGAAACATAGTTTCATTCGCTAATTAAAGCAAGGGAGACTTGTAATTGATTGATCAAATAATAAGTTTTATTATATGAAAATATAAATCTTGTTATATTTATCATCGTACTGCTTTATTGACATCCGTGAATAGCTAGTTACCTCCACATTCAAGTGAATCACAGCTTTGTTTTGCAGTCACAGATGCCTATCTGTTTGAGGTTGTCAACTTCATCAAATGGTTAAATGGAATTGAGATAGTACAGAAATCACGTTCTCCTGTGGTCACTTTTGCAAATTAGTTGAAGAAATCTAAAACAATTATCAGAACATAATTATATATAATAGGCTAGGCGCTTGGCTTGTTCTTTTTTTTTTTTCTTTTTTTTAATTTAAAATTATTTTTATATTTTTTTAAATAATTTTTAAGTTTGTTTTTTAGTTCTTGAGATTAATTTTTTTTGCTTATTTTTTTTAGATAGTGATTATGTTTTAATTATATTGGATATGTTTAATTTTAAAGAGATTAGTATAATTCATTTGTATTTTTTAATCTTTTATATATATATATATATATATTCAATTTATTTCTATAAATAAAAAATATTTATTTCTTATAATATTTTTTATGGTCATCCTTGCATGGTATGTTTTATCTTTTTATTTTATTCAATAAATCTTATTTGTGTGTTGATTTTTATTTCAAATTGAATTTAATAAATAAATTCATTTAACACAACCAAATAAATGACTCGTATTGCGATATTAAATACTCGATATTTGTCTTTTAATTTTTTTAATTTTATTTTTATTTAAGAAAAACTCGATTTATGGGTTTAGTGAGGTGTCTTTTCTCTTCTTTTTTTTATATCAAACTTGACTCTCTTTTTTTCTTCTATTTTTTTTCATATAGTAAAAAAAATAGTTTCAAATAAAATTCATGTTATTAAACTTTATAAAGTCTATAGATATGTTCATATGTTTAGCTGGTTGACCTGATTCGTGAGCCTCATAAGTCAAAAAAATTTCTTTTTTTTAATTATTTTTTAACATCTTAACATAGGGTTAATGTTCGATTTTGTGATAATCTATTTTTGTTATCATATAGTGAAATAAAAAATATTTTTGAAAAAACCAAATTGCAATCCCACCGGAGTCCATAACTCGGTTCATAAGTTTGGTGTACTAGCTCGGGTTACTCAATTCATAGATTTGACGAGTTCACCTACTATCGGATATGCTCTTTTTTTTTGTCCTTTAATTGTTTTTAATTTTTTTCCTCAATTTTATCCTCCAATATTTGGTTGGTTAAAAAATAAATTGCATGATTTATTTTTGTTTTTTTTATAGTATTATCATTGTCTCAAATGAGTGTTTATTTTTAGGTTAATGCTCAATTTTGTGACAATATATTTTTATCGTATAATTAAAAAAATATTATAAAAAAAGTTATTAAACTCAATAAAGTCCATTACATGGGTCGCTGGGGACTAAGATTGTTCCAATCTATCATTGCCTCAATATTTTTTAAAAAAATTATTCTCTTGAAGTTTTTTAAAAAGTTAAATCGTGTTTTTAACAATTATTAAGATTGTATTTGGACCCATAAAATTAATTGATTTAATTCGGGTTATCCCCTATGCAGTTTAGTTGAAAACTCAAGTTAAGTAAAAAATTAAGTTGCAAGGTTTCAAAATTGAGTTGTTTAGAACACAATCAAAAAAATTTCACACTTATAATAATATTTTTTTAAATTTAAAAAATTAATTTGGTCCATTGCGAAGCGCAAGCTAATTAACTGGTAATAGTATATACTTTGTTTGATTGAGATTTATTTGAGGTCTTAGCTTTCATTCTTGTAAAAGGGGTTAGGTGTTTGATTTGTATCAATAACATTTCAATTCCTTTTAAGATAATAAAATACTGCTTCTAACAATTTCTAATCACTTTTGTTTATCACAGATGATTAAGCAGAAATTATACCTGACGACAAAAAAAAAAGTTTGAGCTTCCTAACCAAGCTGAATCTCTCAATCTCATCGAACTATCTTGGACTGATTTTTTCCATCCCAATTGAGTTATCATGTAACTCAATTGATTGATTTTTAAAATTCAACAAGCTCATCTTTCACTCTCTTCTCTTTGTTATTTGTTTTTTTATTTTTTACTATTTACCGTGTTGATTCTTTTTTGTTTTTGGTAATCGTGAGTATCCGGATCAACTTACACGCACATCGATTAATCGTCTAAGACCCTGAAATTAATAACTATATAAATCTCTAGTGACTTTGAGGTTTGTGGCATTCGAACTAGTGATCTCTAGAAAACAAACTCAATATCTAACCAATTAAGCTATACTCCTCATACTAGTTAAGCTTCCGTGTTAATTCTTTTATTTTTCGAGCTACCAACATGTTGAGTTATACAAGTTATGACCAAGAATGAAATTAAGAGGAGGCTGGCAGGCCTCCAATCCCTTCAAGGAAATTTTTTCAGCTATCCTTCTTCAATAAATTAGATTTTTTTTCTGAAAATAAAATAAAAAACTTAAATTTTACTCCCCTAAAACATTCTCTAATCTGGCTCTTCCAAACTAAAATCCCTAGTTAGAGCTATCACAATGAAAAGTGTTACCCTTTATGATGAAGCGCTTTAGATATTTTTCAAATATTTTTTGATGTAAGCTATATATTTTAAGATTTAGCGAGAGAAAAATAATTTATCTCAGCAACACAGAATAGAGATTGCATAGAGTTTCTCTACAAGTTGATCACTTTATCAACTAAATTAAAATACCAACTAAATATTGAAGTGTATCTCATTTTACAAAAACTTATTTTTAAGGAACAACTTAGTCTCGGAATTCAGCAAAAACAAATCTGTTTCAGGGTGAAGTTTTTCTATTTCTTCATCCATATCGTAACATCACTTGTTAAGCTTTCTACCTCTATCGATGGCGATGCACTCCAAAAATCCACTTGGCAAAGGAAGATAATGACATGAATCATGATAATTGGGAGAATAAAGTACCGGATAATATGATGGGCCAAGGACATGATTTTGTGTCCATTGTTCTACCGGACATAAAAAAAAATTATTTGTTGCTAATTTTTTCCAATCCATTATTGATGAAGTTCGAACTTATCCAATAGATTTAAGTTATATCTTGGATAATAAGTTAATTTATTCTAATAATTTAAATTTATTTTAATTAAGATGATTAGTGGATAATATATAATACCTACAAAAAATTTTATTTTATAAATTTGAAGACTTTCTAATTTTTAAATGAACATGAGTTCAGAGAAAATACAATTATTTTTTTAGAGAAATATATTAAGAATAGGTATACCATAAGGAGTGGTAAAAAAAAGAACATGTTTGAGTGATATCCTGATCCCCTTTTTACTGCCCATCAAGCTTATCTCTTTTTTTTGAAGAGAAAATAATAAAAAGTGAGTAAAATATCTTTGATTTATCATAGTAAAATATATCTCACTCGTCAAAGTAATCATGAATTCTAAGAATCTTCATAGTAAAAAAAAAATTATAAACTTGGTATTTGATTGAGTTTGAAGATAATGAATCTAACAATTCGCTAAACTCATATTTATATAGGCTCTCTTAAATGTTTTTATATTAATTAGATCCCTTAAATGACAAAATAATAATAATAATAATAAGATTTAAATTCACGAATTGTTAGACAATAAAAGCTCCAGGAATATATAATATAATTATTTCAATCCAACACTTGAAATTAAGAAACTTCAAATATAACTTTATATATCTCTAATAAAATTTATATAGCAAAACTATGTATTAATTAAAAAGATTTTACAAAACAATTATAAACCTTACAATAATGTAAGGTTTTTTGATTGGTTATGATAAGCTCTGTAAGCAAACGAGGGCCCTCTTAGTGGATGATCAAGTTTCCTGTGTTGGAAAGTTGGTACATAATAATTAGAATGCAGCCATACTTCTATTTTGGCAGCCACTGTTCCAATTATTCTGTGATGTCTAGAATAATAATTGATGGATTATTATTTTTGTTTTTTTACTGTGGATTTTTTTTTAAAATAACAAAATATAAGGTAATAATCGAACGCACTCAAGTTTATCTAAATATTGAGTTTATATGGATGTTATAAGTTATTAGGCTTGTTGTTTCTAAACTCGGGATAGTTGGAGACCTGGAGTTGGTGAAGCGTAATTCAAATTAAATTCAAGTACCTCTCCTCCAGACTACCCAATTTTTCATGTGAAGCAAATTTATCACCTATCCTTGTCAAGTTTAATCACCAAACTGGCATCCAATCACACCTGTTGTTCACATATACACATCGATATTGGGAAGTAATTACTTATGTTAATTCCATCTTATTTGATACGGAGGAATTTTCTAACACGTTAGATCAATATGGGAAAACAAAATCAATATCATTAACAGCATATATGATTAAAAAATTCAATCGGTAACATGAAGTTGGATTTGCGCTTACCTAGGTGAGTAACATTGGAGGCTCCCCGAAACAACGTTCAGAAACAAGAAAAACGTTGTAAATAGCAATTGAGTTCGTGTCCTAACAGTAAAAGAGACTTGTTTTTTTTTTTTTTTTTCATGCATCTGAGTTGGGTATTTTTTATGCATACTTGTTACTCTGTGATTTCTTACATGTTTGCTGGCTTTACAAGATATTCAGTGGACCTGAAAATTAGTTATGTTGCGCATAAGTTAACCTGAACATTCCGAGTTATAAAAAAAAAATACCTTATAAATAACCTAGTAGGATTGGAAGAGCAAATAGTAAAACAGATTATAAGAACAGGGCATGGTAATTATGTACTAGAAAACACGACATTGATGAAAATGAGTTGCCTCCTAAACCAATCTTTATCGAAAGGGATTTTGAATATCAGAGTGGAGCCTATCGTAACCAATCATCTCTCACTACAATCTTTTTTTTTTTTTATCAAATTGCATAGTATGATGAAGCGTCTCTTTCTTATATACACCACAAGTTTTAACATGCTTTTCATGAAAATAAAAATAAAATAAAAAATAAATCGTGAGTCATTAGCGACCATAATCACGAGCCTTCTTATTTCTGTTTTTCTTGTCTCTTCTTGTTCATAATTTGCCTATATATAATGAGAATGCAAGCGACCTCCACACCATCAAACTCTTTTAGAAGGATCTGTTTAATTTGAGACAGAAAACATGAAATCCTCCTACACTTTCTTCATTCTTTTCTCACTCTTTTCGGTATGTTTTTTTTTTTTTCAATGACAAATAGAATAGAGGGTGCACATGCACACAAATGCACGCAGTACTGTCCTTTTATCTATCAAAATCTTATAATATAATGTTTTAACTTTTTTTTAAATTTTCTGATTTAGCAGTTTGCTAACGTGATCGGTGCTAGAAAAGACACTGGAGAGTATTGGAGAGCTGTCATGAAAGATCAGCCCATGCCAGAAGCAATACATGGCCTTATTCGCGAAACCACATTGTCATCAGTCTCCAATGAGAAAGCCGATTGCCACACAACCGAGTCCAATGAAAAGAATAATTTGGTCAAGGATTTTGGCCCACAGCCTACTGTTACATCTTATGACAACGGTATAAAACCAGCAAAAGATAAGTCCTTCTCGAAAGATTTCCACCCAAACACTCAGTTTTTCCTTTACAATGATGGTGTAGTTAAAGGAGAGAGATCCTTCGCTGAAGATGTTGAGCCGAGGCCTAATGTGTCCGTTTACCACGACGACGCTACTCTTAAAGGAGAAAAATCTTTTCAGGAGGACTTCGAACCAGGACCTAACTTATCAGTTTATGATGATGGTGTCGGGCTTAAAGGAAAAAAATTGTCTTCGGATGATTTTGAACCAAGGCCAAGTACTACTGCTTATAACTTCTAATTAGCGAGACAAAGTTGCTTGTTGATGTGCTCATGGTCTCTTAATTACGATGGAGCAGAATTGATTTTAGCTAAGCCAGCTTTTGTTTGTGACTTTATTAAATAAAGGTTTCCCTTAACTAGGGGCGCTTATAAGCGAGCTAGCTTGTGTTTGATTAAGCAATGTAAGATGTTTTTCAGTCATTATGATATCATGTAATATTGCTATAAGAAGTGTGTGAGAATGTTACCGTTTTAATGTGTTTCTTATCAAACCCTTGCTAATGTTTCAAATCTCTCAATACATAGAAGATCTTAACCATTTTAAAAAAGAAACAGTTTCAAGTCGCCTGCTACCGTGCCTTCCTTGAAAGGGAAACGACGCTGCTCTTTTGCTGCCGAATTTCAGTACCACCAACAATCCCCCATGCTATAGATTGCGCTATCATAGGAAGCAATGTATGAAATCCAGAAAAGATAAAGGAAAATAATAAAATTAGCCCGCTTTTGAGTGAGTGAGGTTTTTAATATCTAAATATCTGATGGTTCATGTAGGGTTGTAAGGGCTATTATAAAAAAAGTAACCTTTAAAAACTCTTGTAAAAATTTAAACTCGATCGGTTTAACAATCGAGTTAAAAGTTACGGCTTTTTTAAGCTATTATTTTTTTGCTTAGAGCGACCGGACCTCCTTCTAGCCCTAGATCTATCCCATTGATCTACGTGGATAGTTAGGCTATCCACATAATTTACATATAATACATCATCATCTAATTGCAACAGATCTACACTTGACTTACAAACCCCTACAAAAAAATATACACTTACAAAATAATAGAAAATAATTTAAATTAAGTAAAAAGAGTTAAGAATGAAATGGAAGAGCATTTGGGTAAACCTGGTTAGTAATTTATAATATTATCTTAAAATGGTAATAAGTTCATAAAAAAACTAAAATGATAGAAAAAATAAAATAAATAGTTTTAAGCACAGTGAATGTTCATGAGGACTTAGTGAGATAACTAATATGGTTTATGTAAGGAGGAGGGGAAAATTTTGAAATTTGATGAAAAATTACTCGATGATCAGTTTTGCGTTATCAAGTATAACTTTCAATCAAATTGTTGGATCAAACTGAAGTTTTATGATAAATCTTTTGACATATATTCCTATTGAAATTTTAGATCAATCAGAGTTTTAAAAGCTCATACAAAGATGATGATGATTGAAGAGAAAAATAACATATAACTCATTAATGGTATTTTTTGTAAATATATGGGTGAGCTGGAAAGTTCCAACAACTTCTTCTCCTTCTTTTAACTCTTGGCAGAACAAGAAAAAAAAAAAAGAAGGAAAAGAGAGAAAAACCTTGTGAGCTTCCATACTTAGAAAATTTAGAGAAAGAAACAAGAATTGGAGCAAGATAAAGGAATTAAAGAGTTTTTTAAACTGTTCAAACCATTAAAGAAAAGAGTTAATAGGAAAATCAAGTGAAAAAAAGGAGAAACTAGAGGAGGAAGTCACGTTCGTCCAAAAGAGGAAAAGAGGTCAATGAGGGAAAAATTTGACTAGTTTGTATTTGAATTTTATTTTATTGTCTAAACAAGTTTGAATGAAAAGAAACGAATTTAATGCATAAATCTTTAATTTTTAAATTAGGGTTCTTAAAAGATATTTTGGGGAAGTGTGAAATTATTATAGTTTGATATAATTATGACAAAAATGGTTATACAAAATAATAAATAATTGAAGAAAATTTTCAGACTAGAACCAGCCACTTTAGAAGAAAATAGCGAAGGGAAGGACCCAATAAATATTTGTGTAATTATGTGTGTCGAGTATGTTTGATGTATTAATGATGAAATTGAAAAACATTTAAGTAAGCTTTTTTAATTAGTTGTAGTTGGATGTTAGTGCATTTTGAATGATTACATTAAGAAGGATTGATGATATAAAAGATTCATGTTTTAATTGATTTGGAATTATCATGGCTTGTATGCAATAAGCATGTAAATGAAGAAAAAATTAAACGAGTAAAAAACATGACTAAACTTTGTGTATTTTAAATTAATTTTGAAAAGTGGTTGAAATTAAGGTACAGAAATAGAGTATTAATTAAAAAGATGAGGATTTTCAGAATCTTTGAAATGCCAAATGAGTATTAATATAAGCAAATATGACTAACTTTGTGTATTTTAAGTATGAATATAAGCGTAAATTAAGCTTGGGACATAAAAATATACCTAGGATTGTGTGTAAGGAAATAAAGATTGTTAATAATTGAAGAAGATAACCTGAGGGGCATATCGTAACCAATCATCTTTCACTACAATCTTTTTACAGATCCCATGGCACAGAGTGTCTCTGTATAGACAAGTTTAAACAAGCTTTTCATGAAAACAAAACAAAAGAAAAACGTGAATCATTAGTGACCATGTATTAATCACGAGCCTTCTTATTTATATTTTCCCTGTCTCTTCTTGTTCTTTGCCTATATATAATAAGAATGCAAGCGACCTCCATACAATCATACAATTTTAGAAGGATCTGTTTAATTTGGGACAGAAAACATGAAATCATCCTTCGCTTTCTTCGTTCTTTTCTCACTCTTTTCGGTATGCTTTTGTTTTTGCAATGATAAATAGAATAATGGGTGCACATGCACCACATGCATGCAGTACTGTCCTTTTCTCTATCAAAATCTTATAATTTAATGTTTTAATATTTTTTTAAAATTCTCTGATTTAACAGTTTGCTGACGTTATCGGTGCTAGAAAAGACACTGGAGAGTATTGGAGAGCTGTCATGAAAGATCAGCCCATGCCAGAAGCAATACAAGGCCTTATTCGCGCAACCACATTGTCACCAGTCTCCAATGAGAAAGCCGATTGCCACACAACCGAGTCCAATGAAAAGAATAATTTTGTCAAGGATTTTGGCCCACAGCCTACTGCTACATCTTATGACAATGGTATAAAACCAGCAAAAGATAAGTCCTTCTCGAAAGATTTCCACCCAGACACTCAGTTGTTCCTTTACAATGACGGTGTCGTTAAAGGAGAGAGATCCTTTGCTGAGGATCTTGAGCCGAGGCCTAATGTGTCCGTTTACCACGACGACGCTGCTCTTAAAGGAGAAAAATCTTTTCCGGGGGACTTCGAACCAAGACCTAACGTGTCAGTTTATGATGATGGTGTCGGGCTTAAAGGAAAAAAATCGTTTTCGGATGAATTTGAACCAAGACCAAGTGTTACAGCTTATAGCAACTAATTAGCGAGACAAAGTTGCTAGTTGATATGCTCAAGGTCTCTTAATTACGATGGAGCAGAAGTGATTTTAGCCAAGCCCGCTATGGTTTGTGACATACTTAAATAAATGTTTCCCTTAATTAGGGGCTTATAAGCGAGCTAGCGTGTTTAATTAAGCAATGTAAGATGTTTTTTCTTCATGTAATATTACTATAAGAAGTTTGTGAGAATTTCCCCGTTTTAACGTGTTTCTTATCAAACCTTTTCTAATGTTTCAAATCTCTCAATACATAGAAGATGTGAGCCATTTTAAGAAACATTTTTAAGGCGTCGACTGCTACCGTGCTTTCTTTGAAAGCGAAAGGAGACTGCTCTGTTTCTGCAGAATTTCGGTTCCAACAATTCCCCGTGTTCGGAAGGTGGAAATGCACGTTCGTTAGAAACACTAAATACCAAAGGTCATACCAAAGGTCATTTATATTTGGTAAACCATTTATTACATCGCAGCAATAGCTATGTCCGAATGCTGGAGTACGAACCCGTACTCGACAGCTTCCAAGGCTCCATGTTCTGATCTGTGGAGGAGAGCAATACAAGAAGAATTATTTCCCTTTCAGAGAAGCAGTTGTAGAATTTGCAGCCTTGGTAATTCTTTTGTTGGATGTCAACTAGTGATTGATGATATGAACCTCCACATCCTGGAAAGTTGCCAGTTCAGATAAACAAGGAAGTCACGAATCTAGATGCAGTAAAGAGTGTAAAATCTTTATTTTACTGTAGTGGTGGTGGGCTGGGCTGGGCTGGGCTGGCAGATGGGAATCCTTGCCACCATTGATTCGAAAAAATTTCATGTATTCTGTTAATTCATGAATATGTGTTACAGGCAATATTTTATATCATGTCTTTTCTGGGTTTATGTTGGACGCGGCCCGTCAGTGCAAGAACTTATTATCTACAATAGTGAAATTGAAGCCTAGAATGAAAGCTCAATAACCAACTAACCTGAACTCTAATTAATTTTTTAATTTAGATAACAGAAATTTATATTAAATATTTTTATATCTTTAAATTTTATCTGAACTCTAATTAATTTTTTAATTTAGATTGATTTTAGATTTTTAGATAATTTTTTAAAATTATAAATTGGTTTATTACGTTCCTAAAATGTTTTATATACATTTTAGGTTAAAAATTGATTGAAAAACAAGTTTTTAGATAAGAAAAACTTAAGTTTTAATTTATTTGACACCATAATAATTGGAATCTAAACAAATCAGATGACATATCATTTATTTTTAAAAAAAAAAATTTGAGGTGGAATCTATCCTAATTGCAAACAAAAAAAAATCAAGGACCCACTCACATGGACCTGCCAGGGCAGGCTCGCGCGTGGGCTCTAAAACAATAGAACAAGCTGACTAGCCTGATCTTTGATTATTATTTTTTTATTTTTTTAATTAAAATGAACAATTTTTTAATGATTTTTCTCTAAATGTTTTTAATTTATATTTAAATTGGCACATATTCTTCTTTTTATTTTGTTTGATACTCTTTTAAATAATGATTAGTTTTTAGTTATGTATTTAAATTTAAAGAGTTTTTCTGATTCATATATAAAATTTTTTTTGTATAGATAAAATTTATTATTGAAAATAAAAAAATATGTTCAGATAATATTTCTAATATGTGCATCTTTACATGATTTTTTTCCTTTTGTTTTATTTAATCAATTTAATTTGTGTATTTATTTCTATTATCGTTTGCTCAAATAAAAAATTATTTTAATAAACAAATTTAGTAAATATAACCGAATAAATATCTTATCTTTCGATATTAAATATCTTAATCTATATCCATATTTTAATTTTTAAAGTTTTATTTTTAGGTATCGTTAATAACTTTTTATTTATTTATTTGTATATACAATTTTTGATTTATTTAATTACATGTATGTATATAAATTTTTATTTGAACATAAAACTTTTTAAATTACAGAAATACTTTGAAAAATTCTATATATATAATTATTTTATAAAAAATAAAAATACCTAACACATAACAAAAGAAAAAAAAAACGAGTACCATAACTAGTTATATTTCTAAACGTGGCAGCTTGAAAGGGGTCAGTCCATTATAAATTGAAAACCAAAGGTTCAAAATTAATAAAAAAAACAAAGAAATAGGACTGAATTGACTAAATGTTAAAACTTTAGGAATCAATATGATTTCTATTCAAAATATTTAAAAACGCTTCACTAGTACCTGGAAATGAAAATTCCTCTTTGCCCATAACAATCCACTGAGATGGATCCCATCTCCTTCACTTCGTAACTCAAAAAACCCTCCAAATCAATCAAAAATGGAAGAGAAACCGGCGGGGAGCCACGCTGACTCGCCGGCGTCAGCTGAGCCTGGACCTTCAAGGCGCCGACCTGGAGGGCACAAAAGAAAAGCGAATTCACTCTCAAATTTTTTCTCTTCACCTTTACCATCGAAACGGCTCACTCGCGAGAAAGCTGCGATCTCTAATCTCTCGAACCATAACGGTCCTTTTACTAGAGCGAGACAAATCCCTAACATTTTGGCTTCTTCGGCGCTTTCAGCGGGCGTGAAGGTCGAGCAGAAAGTAGCTACGGCGGTTCCGGATGCTGCGGCCTTGGTGGAGGAGGAGAGGAGGAGTAAGGTGGAGGAATTGCAAACAGAAATTGAAGCAGAGTTTGAGGTTATTAGATCTCGTGATTCTAATGCTCATATTGTGCCTAGTCATTGTGGTAAGTAGTGGAAGTTCAAGTTTTTGTATGTTTTCTGGGCAAGTTGGTTAATTTAAGTTTAGTTGCTGAGAAAGTGCGAAAAGTTTTAGGTTTTGGTGCGTGTATTAGCTGCAATTTTGAGAAATCTTGAATTTCAAAGTTTTTTTAGGTCAAGTTGTGTGCATTTTGTACTGCCGTTCATGAAGTGAGAATGTAAGAAATTATGTGTTTTGTTTTATGTGAAAATTTTAAATTCTTGTGATAAGTCAAGTGGGGAAATTGTTTATTAGAGGCAGACAATGAGTTTTGGTTTCCTCCCTTTTGGATTACAGGTTGGTTTTCATGGACAAAAATTCACCCGCTTGAGGAGCGTTTACTGCCTTCATTCTTTAATGGGAAGTCCCAAAGCCGGACACCGGATACCTATTTAGAGATACGTAATTGGATCATGAAAAAATTTAATTCTAATCCAAACACTCTTATTGAAGTGAAAGATTTGTCAGAACTTGAAGTTTCAGACTTAGATGCAAGGCAAGAGGTGCTAGAGTTCTTAGATTATTGGGGATTGATTAACTTTCATCCATTACAATTCGATTCTGCTCCCAATGCTGATGGTGATGAAGCGGCAAAGAAAGATTCATCTCTTGAAAAGTTGTTTTGCTTTGAAGCCATTCAACCATGTCCATCTATTGTTCCTAAACCTAACCTCGCAGCTCCAACTACATCATCTAGATTGTTTCCTGAGTCGGCAATTGCTGAAGAGTTGGCTAAGCTTGAGGGGCCATCTGTTGAGTACCACTGCAATTCTTGTTCAGCTGATTGCTCTCGCAAGCGCTACCATTGCCAGAAGCAGGTTGGTTCTTCACTTGGATTTGTTGGTTTTAATTCTGCACCACTTGCATTCAATTGCTGTGAAGTATGGAATTTCTTTAAGTCAGTAGCTCGGATTGTTGGCACATAAGATAGGATACAAGCATGTGCCAAATATTAGTTTTTTACAGTATAGCAATATGGTACATGGAATGGGGCTACAAACGCTTGCTGAATTTAAGTTTCTCCTGATCCCCCAACCCGCTATATATTGCATTCTATCTAACTATGTTCCTATTGGACAGGCAGATTATGATTTATGCGCTGATTGCTTTAATAATGGAAAGTTTGGCTCAAACATGTCCTCGTCTGATTTTATTCTCATGGAGCCTGCTGAGGCTGCTGGTGCAAGTGGTGGAAAGTGGACAGATCAGGAGACTCTACTTCTCCTTGAAGCACTGGAACTTTATAAAGAAAACTGGAATGAGATTGCGGAACATGTTGCCACAAAAACAAAAGCTCAATGTATATTGCACTTTGTTCAAATGCCAATTGAGGATGCCTTTTTTGATGTCATCAATGATATGAATGGCACTTCCAAAGTAACAGTAGATGCTGATGCAACCGTTGATGAGACATCTGGCCCTAAAGATGTCCTTGATACAAGTGAGAGTAAAACAGGTGCTAGTGAAGATCAACCCCTGACTCCTCCAAGGGAAGCTTCAAAACCAGAAGATACAAGTGAAGTAAAAGGTAGTCAGGAAAGTACAGAAAATGAGAAAAGCAGTGAGGTGATTAATGGTCTGGAAATTTCCAAATCAGAAGATGCCAGTGGAGTGAAGGTTAGTGAAGAAATGGGTGAAAATGTTGCACTCAGAGCTCTTACAGAAGCATTTGAAGCTGTTGGCTATTCACCAACACCTGAAAACCGACTTTCATTTTCTGAAGTTGGAAATCCTGTCATGGCTTTGGTAAGTTGAATGTTAGCCTGCTGAAAACTATGATGTTTCTCAGGATGCATCTAGAAATGTGCCCACTATAAATGAATATTGATACCAGTATTAATGATGAAAACACAAGTGCTTCCCACACTTAAAAGTGAATTATCTTGATGAACATGCAAGGAAACCTGATAAGTTTCTGTAGCATGCTTCTAAATAACAAAAAATATATATGTAAGTGAAAACGTGGCAACTCTTTTACACCTAGCAGGTACATCTACCATGACCACTCTGTAGGTTCATGTTCCGGTTCATTCATAGTCATCTTCTACCTGCATTTGATTGGCAATCAGTAGTATCATTCCCTCCATTCACATAAAGTTTTCATGTTGCAAATAATAAAAAAAAGGATTGACCTTGAGGCTTAAGACCTTGTATGCAATAACTCATTACAAAATGCAGCTAATATATTTCAAATTATGGTTCCTTTCATCTATAGGCATCATTTCTGGCAAGATTGGTGGGACCTAATGTTGCTACTGCTTCAGCCCGCTCTTCTTTGAAATCCTTGTCTAGCAACTATCCTGGCATGCAGCTGGCAGCAAGGCATTGCTTTCTTTTGGAAGATCCACCAGAGGAGAGAAAGAAACCATCTGGCAGTGATTGGTATGTAAACCTTAACTAGAACTTAATTTTCTTTCCAATTTATGGGTTATGTGTCTTATGCGAGTAAGAGATTTGCAGTGTTGCTACTGAAATGGCTGATCATGATGCTCAAAAGGACAAGCAAGAGGAAAAAAACCAGAAGGAGAATAGCCCTACCTCAGGTTTAGGTGATAGAGACCTGTCAGATGATCACAGAGACAAGAAAGTTGGAGACTCTGTTCCAGAAGAGAAGAAACCACTGGATTCATCAAAGGGTGACTCCCCAGAGAAAGTAAATGCTGTAAATGAAGCAGAGACAGCTGTCTCTCACGAGGAAGTTGAACCTTGTAGATCAAAGGAATCTAGCAATTCAGAGTTACCGAAGGACCACACACCTAGTATTGTAAAGGAATTGGATGGGATACCACCCAATTCAGCGTGTCCACCAAGTTCCTTGAAGGAAACACTGGAAGTATCATCAGCCGAAGAGCATTCTCAGCTTACAGAGGTGGCTAAGGATGTGGATATGGTGTCTGATTTGAAGTCATCAGAAAAGAATGAGCCTTCTCAATCAGTTGCATCAATGTCAGTTGATGAACACTCTCAAGCTGGTGATGCATCAAAGGATGTAGACATGGTGTCAGATTCTCTGCCTGCAGACAAGGATGGGTCACAGCAACCAGCAAAATCAAATGCAGGAGACCACTCTCAGCCTACAGAGTCAACAGCAGATGTAGACATGTTATCTTCACAGCCTTCAGAAGTGAAGCCTCAGGATCTGAAGGTTGAAAGTGGAGTCACTTCAGGTCCTCTCTCTATCTCTGTGTGTACGTGCATGCGCACGTGTATCTATGTCTCTGTGTTTCAGATTTGGGGAAAACAATATGTATATTCAAGAGGGATCTTGGATGGAGTCAAAAATAAATGGGTGGGATGGAGTTCAGTGGGCATTTTATGTTCTGAGAAAGTGTGATTGTGTCACAGTGGTTGTGGTTAAAAAGAAAGAGAAATAAGAAAACAGTCTAACCACATAATGTCTTCTCAAAGCTTTTCCTGGATGAATTCATGAATTTTGCAAATTAATCTGGGTGCATACCAAAACTTGTATATCATTCTTTTGAATCATGTGCACTTGAATTGAGAATTGGAGGAGGTCTAATTGAAATTTGGTGGGAGAATTTTGACACCATGGTTCTTCTGTTTTGCAATGGTTAATTTGATATTTTGGCTGGGAGATTTTTCCTCTATGATTGTATCTTCTTAATTTGTCTGTTCTTTGCAGAAGAGGGTCCCAAAGATAGTAAGAAAGAGAAGCTTGACAGTGAAGTGATTAAAGATGACAATAAAATTGATAAAATAAAGCGTGCTGCAGTTTCGGCCCTATCAGCAGCAGCAGTGAAGGCAAAACTTCTCGCAAACCAGGAAGAGGACCAAATCCGACAACTTGCTGCCTCATTGATAGAGAAGCAGGTATTTTTACAGCCCAGTAGGCATTCTACGCTGTTATCTATGATTTTCCATAGAAGTATGACCTTGTGGATGGTTCCATATGTGCAGTTACATAAGTTGGAAATGAAGCTAGCCTTCTTTAATGAAATGGATAGTGTAATAATGAGGATGAGGGAGCAACTGGACAGGTCAAGGCAGAGACTTTACCAAGAACGAGCTCAGATAATCGCATCCCGACTTGGTTTACCACCTTCATCTAGAGCAGTGCCACCGTCATTACCTGCCAGCAGAATTGCAATGAACTTTGCAAATGCATTTCCGAGGCCTCCGATGAGCATGACTGCCCAAAGGCCACCGATATCAAGACCAATGGGTGCATTGGCTCCTACCCCTGGCACATTAGTGTCCACAACAACTACAGCAGGAAATTCAATTCGACCTTCTGGTCAGGAAAAACTTTCTTCAGTTGGGACAAAGTAGTCGTTCCTTGGAATGTTTGTGAATAGAGCTGCATTGATTTTTATACACCGGTCAGTTATGGCTAGTTTTACCAAGTGAGTGCCCTTTTCTGGTATTTCTGACTCACTTTATTGCATTTGATATCCTGTCACATTTCCATCTTTGCTTACATGTCCCAAGCCATCTAAAAATAAATAACCAGTGGATAAGCAGATCTGATGCTCTTTATATTTGCTCTTATATCCTTCCACTGACATGATGCTATCTGCCCACAATTTTTCCTACTTCTGTATCCTCTGCGTCTTAGCAGTGTAGAGACTCGACTAAGCTCTAACACTCTTTTCCATCTGTTATGCAGTTCATTTTTTGTAGGTCCTGAGGGCGCTTTTTATCTCCTGCTGCAGGATCATTATCGTGCGACATGTGTCTATATTAGATGGTATGTTGCACTCAGCAGTCTCCTGGAACGGGAAAAAAAAAGGGCTGGTGTCTTTTACAATCTACTCCTTAGAAGCCACTATTGTCAGTGTATTAAAAAAAATGTGGGGATGGAGCTTTACTAGCAACTCAACGGTGTATTGCAAGATCATTGGATCCATTCGACTCAGAATTATGTGAGAATGGAGAGAATAATAACTTGTACCTTGAAATTTTGCTGATGGTTGCATTCTAGTATCTTCTAAATATTAGACATATAGCTAGTGTTAATAGTTTGTATTGGCCTGTATGACCTCTTACTGCTCCAAAATGCAGGCTGTCAGATGTAAGAAAAAGGATATTTGGATTCACAAATTGATGCAGATGCTCTGACGTGATATGCACTTCTGTTCAATATGGTCTAGAAGCCTCTGCCTCGAAGCTGCTCTGTAAATTTGTAATGTCTAGCTTAACAGTTCACAGGACAACCTGGGACCCAGTCTACTTTCACAGGCGCAAGGATGAATATCTGTGCCTAACTTATCTATGCACTGCGTCGATGAAATCTTCATTAACAAAACACAGTCACGGCCTAAGGCAGTGCAGTATAGCAATTTCAATTGATAGATGAGCCTTGCAGTAGTTATGTGGATTAACTTTAATATTTGAAGTTCGCAAACAAATTTCTTGATTGAAAGAAAAGGTAACAGCATGATGTAAATAATAACAAGAACAAATGGCGCGGCGCGCGCCTACAAAAAAATCAAACACAGCATGAACAAATCCAGCAGTTTTTACACTAAGGCGCCATATCCAGCACTACGGAACAATTTTTTCCCACAAACACTTAATTTACAGTCTAGCCTCGTACACAACGATTGGAAGGGCTCAAAACAGCCCAATTGTTTGTAGCACTATAAAAGATGATTTATTGCTGCCGAAGAATCAGGCTATAGTTCAGCACTCACATCCAGTTGACCTAGGTTGACTGCTGGTTCCAACATCAATGGTATCTGGCAAGTATCTTCATGCCACAATTTGCACGGGAAACACAAAAACAAGGAGAGTGCCATTAGTATCTGTTAGCGTTGTTAAAAAAGATAACAAGCACTATTCAGTGTTTTAGGAAAGTTAAAAAAATAACGAACAGATTTTTTTTTTAAATGAGGTAACTGTTAACAAGTCCAAATTAATTGCTTTAAAAAGATCATCGGATCAGATATTCAGCAATCTTTACTAGCTAATTGCAGTCCAAAATAAGTACTGTACTGTACTGTACTTTAATGGCAAGCTCAGATTCTGATGTGAGAAATTTATCAGACCAGTCAATGTATTCACTGAAAGCAGAAATAAAGGGTGAGTTGTGAAAATAGATATGCTTATCTTTCTGACTTACATCTCTTCCTCTTCCCCACTCTTCAGGGCATTCTTTGCTATGCATTGGAAAGCTTCCTCAACATTAATGCCTTCCTTGGCAGAGGTTTCAAAGTAAGGGATATTCCCTTTCGAGGCACACCATGCCCGTGCCTTTTTCTCTGAAACCTGGAATTCACAAGAAGCAGATGTTTATCTACACAGAAAGGAATAGGTAAAGGGGGGAGTGTTGTGTGACGCATTCAAGATACATACCACTCTGCTATTTCCACCATCCACGTCGACCTTGTTTCCAAGAACAACAAATGGGAAATTCTCTGGGTCTGAAGGGCTTGCCTGCAAATTTTTTCTCAAATCATCATCGTGGATCAGCTTCAAAATAAAATCACAGATTTTGATAGATATGCTTTTCTGCAAGATTGAAAATAAATAGAGCGATACCTGAATGAGGAATTCTTCCCTCCAATTATTAAGGTTATCAAAAGATTTCATCGAATTGACATCATATACAAGAACACAACAATCAGCACCACGATAGAAAGCAACACCGAGGCTTTGGAATCTTTCCTGCCCAGCAGTATCCCAGATCTGCCAAAATAAAAGGATTTGCTAAATGTTTGGGTGCAGCAATCCAACAAAACACTCTAAGAGTTTGAGACACACAGGAGGGTTGACTAAGAATCCAATGGCATGATTGGCAAGCAAGAGAATTTTTTGTTTCTGTAATAACACATGGAATCAAGTTGCACAGGATATACAATAATCAAGTATTGGCACAGGTAGATTGCCAACCTAACGCCATAGGACACGGAATGCACACAGCAATCAATGTGGAAAGCTTCTCCCATGAAGTGGCAGGAACAGTGACCAACTTAGACCCCATCTGGAATCCAATAAATGGGAAGGAATACAATTACTCAAGTTCATTTTAGTCCAGTTGATATAATTGGATAGTGTGAAACAAATTGACATCAAAACTCATGTGAGCTTTTACAAAGACACAATAAGTTCCAAGGAAACTACTTACTGATTTTCTTTTACATGTATTCTATTAGGGATAATATGGAGACTTCTATTCAATTCAATTCAATTCATTTTCGTTTTGCTCTTACAAAGTAACAACGTGAGTCAGAAATCCATTCCAACTCGACACGCCGTAATGATATGAACAGAGTTTTGCAATGTCAGTCAAATTCTTTCAGTTCCCAAAAGTATACACGTCAAAAAAGCATCTATGAACTCCCAAAAGCATACACAATTTTACTACATTACTAAAATTGGAGTCACATCAATGAAATAACAAGGCGCTTAGGCTACTAGCACTACCAACCTGTAAAGTGAAGAGCCTATCTTCAAACTGAACTTCCTTGGTCAAGAAATCAGCTCCAATTGTCGCCTTGTATTGATTGCTAAACTTCTTGTTTACATATCTAAAAGCATTACGTCAAGAAAAACAACACCAAAACAGGATACATCTCGCAGTATAGCATGCAATACAGATTTTTTTTATATACTAAAACAATTACTAGTGAGATAACAACCAGGTCAAAAGGATACTGATTCATCAAAGAGGTCTTTCCTACCCTGCACATCGCGAACAAATTCTATTACTTCATTGAAATCAATCAAAGCAAACAAACATAGGCAGAGGCATTCAAAGTTAATCTAAATCCAAACTACAGATCAAAGCCTGAGAAATTGAGAAAAATCTCGGTACTAGAAAAACGTATAATTCAACCAAATAGATAAACAATTCTACAAATCAGAAAGAAATTTAGGATCTGGAAAGATCCGCCTAGGCAAACCCTAGAATTCAAAATCGAACTAGCAATAGAGGGAGGGGTAGGTAAGGTGACTGACCCGCTGTCTCCGAGGATGATGACCTTCAAGAGAGTTCTTCTACGGGAAGGCATCTTTGTTTTAATCGATTGATCTCTGTTTGGTTTCTGAAAAATAGAAGAGAAGGAAAGAGATTGAAGATTTCTTCTCTTTTCTTTTTTTTGGTGTGTTTAGAGTAGTTCTGAGCAGATCTTCTCTCTGCTAATTACTCTTGCGGAGGAGGAGAAAGGAGACGCTCATTTGTTTTTATATCTCTCTCTCTGTCTTTTCTTTTTTGAGTTCAGCTGAGAGCCTGAGACGGTCGGACTTCCTCTAGTTTATTAGAGCCTGCTTGGTTAGTGAAAGCTGGTAGTGACCTGTAATTTATGGAATCTATTTATTTATTTATTTATTTATTTATCTTGTTTCGGAGAAAGTTCTGGAATGACAGTTCGTTCGGTGACGTATTGTGTTTCGAGTTAACTGCCGTTATTATCATATTAGAGAATTAGCTTAATTTA
>Ga0325404_1001800_pt1 | contig 22797 bp, 8 predicted proteins | sample PopdelMetagenome_18_FD_205664 | JGI IMG/M metagenome (GOLD analysis project Ga0325404, IMG submission 205664) | Populus deltoides microbial communities from Bellville, Georgia, United States - Xylem-Control-R1 | ecosystem: Host-associated > Plants > Phyllosphere > Stem > Wood/Secondary xylem...
AACTATTCTCCCCCCCCCCCCCCTTCCTTTCATGTTCGTCAGGTAACTTAAAATTGATTGAACTTTGCCGACAAACAATAACTCGAAGACATAATAGAAACACAGGAAACATCTTCCGCCGTAAGTCTTCGTTGTCCGAATTCTGAGCTTGGCAGAGATCTCTTGAACGATTGCAGGCTAGCTTGTGTTCGTGGAGTCATACGACCAAGAGGTGCCATAGTTGTACGCAAAGACCATTTTCAAGACAGCTGCCTCTATGATTGGAGCGTGCTTGTAATGATCGAAATCATGTCCTTTACAACAAAACATGAAGAACAACAAAAGGAAAACATAAATAAAGGTGGCACTTTTTATGTCAAAAGAGAAATTCAAGCGCTTGCATTTTCCCTTTTACTGCTGGGGCAATGTTTGCGGGTCATTGTACTGTTGTTTTTGTTGTTCCTACGAATGTTTTTTTTTTTTTAATGTTTTGAAAAACTAAGCATGGTTAATTTATTTATTTTTGAAAAATAACATAAGTTGATAGTCTGTGTTACTGAGAACAACGTTACCCAATAAAATGCATTGCTGAGAACAACACAATCTCTTGGATTGTGCTGTTCCCACCAACGCAATAAAATAAATAAATTAATTAAAATATACATGTTGAAACTTGTATATTTTTTTGAAAAAAAAATCTTTCATACAACAAAATATCCAAATTTATTTCAATTAAAAAAAGCATATTGAAGATAATTAAATTCATAGGTTTCTCTCCCATTAATGATATGCAAAAATATAAACAAGTTAAGAGAAATTTATTGCAGATATGCTTATAAATCAAATAAATAAGAAAAACTACACAAAAAAAAAACTTAGATGTCTCAAACACACAATCTCACGAAACAATTATAATTTTAGATCTAATTATTACATCAAACTCGGATTTTATTAGATGATTCTATATAGACCCAGTTCTACATGAAAGTTAGTGAGTTATAGCCTGCCATGGTCTAAAAAACTCTTAAATCAAGCCTAAAATTATCGTTTCTTTTTCTATTTTAATTAATTTTCTAATCAATCTCTGATTTTAATTACTTTTGCTATTTAGTTTTAATTTGAAAGCGTGCATCCTTGCCTTTTGTCCTTGAAGTCTCATTAAAAGGATATTTTTGGCTTTTTAGTGTTAGTTATTTTCATAAACAAACATTGTGAGATCTGTACAATCCTTTTTATTTTTTATTTTTTTTTGTTTGATAGGTTTAATTTCAAATTTAATTTGGATTAACTCTCCACTTATCGAATCTATTTTCAACATTGTTTTGTTTAAAAAAACAAAAACAATTTTTTTTAGTTGTACTGTTGAGAACAGTGCAATCCCAGAAAAACCCTCAAACTAGAGCATGGAGTTTTTATTTTTATTATTTTACAAACTTTTCTGATTAATTTTGAATTTTAATTACTTTTATACTTAACTTTAATTCAAAAGTGCAAACCTTGCCTTTTCTTTGTTGAAGCCTCGTTAGAATAACTTTTCTCATGGCAATGATTATCTCGGCTGTCCAGTGGTGGCCATTTTAATTAACAAGCATTGCAAGGTCTGTGCGGTTTTCTTTTCAAATTCTTCCCTCTATTTTTTTTTTTAACCTCTGTTTGGTTAGTTTAATTTTAATTTTAATTTTAATTTTAATTTTAATTTTAATCTAGATTGAGTCTGAATTCATTAAATTTATTTTCAACACTGTTTTATTTTTTAATTTGCATTATCGAGATGGGCACGCAATTAGATAAGACGTTTTAAACCTGAAATCAAGAGTAAATATATAAGCCCTCCATAAAATTAACACTTTTACTGTCTGTTAATAATTGAACATCACTATTTTGGTCTAGGATGTCAGTCTATTGGTTTTTATATTTTAAAAATATTTTTTAAAAAATTTAAATTTATTTTATTTTATTTTTTATTTGAAATTAATATTTTTAGTGTTTTTAGATTATTTTAATATGTTAATATTAAAAATAATTTTTAAAATAAAATAAATATTATTTTAATATATTTTTAAATAAAAAATTTTAAAAAATAATTATTATCACAACCCTAAACACGCGGAAAAATACAAGAATAGCTTTATGCATATTAAGGACATTTTCTTCCCAACACAAAAACGAGGTGGGACATTTACATGGATACATTAATCTGTTCCCGTACATATATATGTTTCGATTTTGGTCCCTCTTTAAGTATATTTTTTTAACAATTGAGTTTTTAAAAATACGATGAATTTTACATTGCCATAAAATTTTCTGATGAAATTCAATACACACACTAGTCTATCACTCTTTAAATAATAAATGTTGTTATTCTAGAATTATATAAGAAAAAATTATATTTTTATTTATTAAGAATTCTTGAGCCACCTCAAATTTAATGAAAGCAAAATTCTTTTTTTTTGAAGCTATGTTGTGGGTCGGGCTATCTCTTTTTTATTAATATAAAACAAATATTCAAAAGTGTTGTTAATGTGTTTTCCAGCACCAGGAAAAATCATAATTCTTGTTGTAGCCTTTCAAGAGCGTGATGTCGCGACAACTTTTTCTGGAAGCGGGGAATGATGTGGGGGTCTTTGTTTTGTAAAAAAAAAGAGTTGCCACCTAGTAATTATGGTCATTAGAAAAACCAAATTGGCTTTTAGATATTCTAAGACAATGGACTGATTGCGTAAATGGAAGGTTTTAACACTCCTAGTACGCTCTATCTAAGGTAAGCTACTTGGTGTTTGGTTTGCCTTATAATTGCTATGGTATTGATGTTCTCTAATCCCATCAGTTTTTTAGAATAGGTTTACTATGATGAATAAATTTGGGTTCAAAGTCTAAAAGATAGAACCCTTGGCCAATATGGATCATATCTTTAGATATGTCTATAGAATGACGAGGAGAACCAATGCAGATCTCTTAAAATCTGTATTTGATTCAAATTAAATTTACCACTTGTGAATTAATAGACGGCTAAGATAGAAATCCAAGGAAATTCAGGATGCTTGAAAGCTTACTTTTCACTTGGTATTTCAAGTGTTCTCGACTTGTAAATCGCAAGGAGAAAGAGAAGAAAAAAATTGAAGTCTGAGGAAATTCATAGCGCTTTAAAAGCTCTTTTTTTTTGCCTTAGTATTTTATACTTTCGCGGCTCGTAAATCGTGGAATAAAAAATTAAAATGTCCCTAACTATAATTGAGGCTTCTTTCAAGGATATATAATTAAATTGTTTAAAATAACATTTTGGGCATAAATCTGCCCTTATGTTAAAAAATAAACAAGTTGTATTACTCTCAATAATATTTTGGACATTTACCTTTCTTAGGTTTCTTTGCCCTTATATTATCAAGGGATCATGACTTATTATTCATAGAAAAATATTTTGGATATTAACTACTTGGAGTTTCTTTATCCAAATATTAACAGTGAATAACAGATGAGTTCCCTAAAAATAAAATTTTTATATTTTTGGAATATTGGCCAACACCCTTTTGGAATTTACAAACATGTTGTAAAATCCAAAATGTAAGAAAATAATTTTTGTGTTTAAGAAATCCATGTTAAAACACATGTTCTTTTAAACTTCAAATTTTTGTTTTTTTTTTTAAAGAGGAATGTTCAAAATATTTTAGGGTATTGGGCGTATGCATGAATTTTTTTTTTGCTTTTTCAAATATATATATATATATATATATATATATATATATATATATATATATGCGCGCAACATTTCGTTGAAAACCAGGTATTTTAATACTAGATTTGTATTTTTATAATATAAAAATACAGGCCTTAAAATAAATACACCAGAAAACCACAAATCTCTCTCTCTCTGTGTTATTTTGGGCTGGGTCCAGCTTGGCCCATATGGCTGGGCTGGACTCAAAAGGCCTAACTGGGTCACTTGCCCAAGCCAGTGACCCGGCTTGGCAAACAAGAGGCACGCGTGAGTTTCCTCACTTGTGCATGCTCAGTTTTTGTTAAAGTGAATTATAATTCACTTGAATAGTAAAAAAACAAATGAAAATGCATGCATAGAGATGAGGAGAACAAACCTGGAGGCGGAAATGAAGGGATAAAGGCGATGTCGAAGGCGTGCTATTTGGTTTGCCAGCGCTTTTGTCTGTTTTAGCTCTTCCCCTCTATTCTCTGTTGACGTACGTCTCCTGAGTTTTATCTATATATCTTCGTCCTTCTCTATCTCTATTGGTTTTTTAGTGTCTTTCCTCCCTATTCTCTTCTGTTTTTTTTTTTGTATTCTTCTGTGCCTCCTTCATGTTTGTGTGTTTTTCTATTTTTCACTTTGTATCCATTTTCTTTTTGCGTCCAGCCCTCTCTATTTCTTTTTTCTCTTCTTCTCCTTTTTTTTTAGCTCCCTATTCTCTGTGTCTTTTTTTTCTCTTCTCACTGTTTCTCTTCTTTTCTCTTCCCCCTCTCAAGGTAAGAAGAAGAGGCTTATATATAGCCTGTACACAGTTTTATTTAGGAAAAGACTTATTACACTAGTTTAGGATATAATCTTGGATGATTTACAATCAAATAAAACAAATTAGGAAACTAAAATATTATGTGATTCCTATTTCGTAATTCCAGTAATTATTCTTCACGTTAACACACTCATCCCAGCCGTTTGTGTTAGGGATAAAGTCCCAGCCATTAGATGATGGTGAGGCTCCTCTCTGCGTCTTCTTTCATAGTTGGCACAACGAGGTACACAACGGTTTCCCTTGCGAAATCGTAATTGGTAGCTAAAAACATGGCGTGAAAGGGGGGCTGTCTTGTACACCAGGTTGCAGAGGATGCAGGGCGAGAGAATTGTAAGAAACAATTACAGTTGCAGACGAGGAGGTACTGTTCTCAAAATGCAAATGAACAGTGCTATGTTAATTTCCATGACGGGGCTGTACGGTTTGTGTCAAGACCAAGGGTTGTACGGCGTTGTCTTGTTTGAAAACGGGAGCAAAATGTGAGTTATCTCTAAGAGAGGAATCACATCGTTTTGTTTTTGAACTGAAAGGTAAAAACAAATAAAGAAACAATAATGTAATCCAGCGTGGCTTATTTTCCTTTTTTGATCTAATCCCCATTCTTCAATTCGTTCAAATCCGATAAAATTTCTTCTAATTTCATCTTCAATCAACTCTTTATTTTATCACCTTTTCAATTCAGTCTTTGGTCCAAAAAAATTCCTTCAAATTGGCCTGCAATTGGTCTTCAAACTTTAAGCATCTTGTAATTGTGTCCCCGCAAACTCCGGCCAAAATCCTTCTCGCGGTAGGTTTCTTTACTTTCACACTAGATATTCAAACGGGAATATCTTGAGCTTCTGATATCAAAATCAAGCGATTCAAAAACCCAAATTCATCTACACATGCAGGACTACAACTTTTATGAAGGATTCAAAGTCAGATAAAATCATTTTCAAGAACAGAATCTGGCCGTAATCTGGTTGGTAAAAATAGGTCTCCTAATTTGATTTAGAAACTGACAATGTTGAGCATCCCAATATGACTGCGAGTCTGACATAAGAACATTGATCCCTAGGACCCAATAAAGGTGCAAATTAATTCTTTAACATGTCATAAATGAAATAATATAGCTGGGATGATCGGATATTGCATGAATGAAGTCAGAATCAAGGTCGAAGTTGAAACATAGTTGGTTTATAACAAATTGTGACAGTAGTAGAATCAGTTTTCAGTACAAATTCTGAGGGATTTATCTAACCTTAAAAGACTAGATAAAGAAGGAACGAATTTAGCATCATGAAGACTCCTAATTAGCCTAAGAATCCTGGCGATTTTGGCAGCAAAGGGGGAGGATAAAGAGAGCAAAAGATAGTTGAAACAGGGTTTGAAAAACGTTTCTTTCTTCTCTATTTTTTGTCAATTTTCCAACAATTATGAACTAAACTCCTGCATTTGGTTCAAGAGGGATACACACCATCTCCAGCACGTATGACCCAAAAATGGATAATTTAATTTTCTTGATTAAATGTGTGCATGAGCTTTGATTTGTTTTTAGATTATAGCCACCACCAAGGTTGCAGGGAGATCAGGTAATTCATTTTTTGACATAAAAAAGCTTGATTTTCAATCTATTTTTACTTAAAACACCTAAAAAGCGGTTTAATAACCTAAAAAAGTAATCCAATTGGTTCAAAAATACAAAATCAAATCGAAAATAAAAAAACCTCTTTTAACTTTGGTCTAGTTTTTCAGGCGATATGAAAGATCAAAAACACCTCAATGGTATTTCTATAATTGAGAGGAACAATTTGACACCAAGTTTGCCATTTTTTTCCAACTAAATCGGACAAACTGACCTCTTTCTCTTCTCTTTTATTTTTTTTATTACTCTCTCTCTCTCTCTCTCTCTCTCTCACACACACACACACACACACACATTTCTTAAGCTCAAAAACTAAAACACGAAGAAAATAAAGTCCTGGAGCAAAATATAAAAACCTTAAAAAAAGGTAAAAAGAAATAAATTGAAAAACAAACATTAGGGACTAAATATGTTAAAAAGGTGCCTCAACAATAGTAAAAAATAGAAGGGACGATGACAGAGAAGAAAAAAAATATGTTTGGTTGAAGAGACAGATGTAGTAAAAATAAATCTGTCTCTATTACAGTTTTGGAGTGAATTCTTATTCCAAAATAGGAGGCACAAAGGGGACATGTCTTTAGAGATAATATCTATTATTTTTTATTCCTAAAATATCATTGTAAAAAACCCTGAATTGTAAGATTTTCCAACTAAGACATGTAAGAATAAAAATGATTATTATCATAGTTTAAAAACCCAACTTGGGGGGTCAATCTAGAGTAAAGCCCGAGTTATTAATCAATACCTGGGTCACGGATCATGTTGACTCAAGTTAGCGTAAGAATAAAAATAATTATTATAATAGTTTTAAAACCCGATTCAGGGATCGATCTGGTGCAAGGCTCAGGTCACAAGTGAGATTGACTATTGACTCGGGTTAACATAAGAACAAAAATAATTCTTATCATAATTTTAAAACTCGACTTGAGGTCGACCTAGGGTAAGACCTGACACGTGTTAGAAGGATCAACCCAAGTTGACCCAGGTCAATATAAAATAAAATTGGTTATTATCATAATTTTAAAACTTGATTTTATAGTCAACTCGAGGTAAGGCTTCGATCATAGATCAGGTGGGTCAATTCGGATTGACTAGGATCAATGTAAGGATAAAAGTTATTATCATCATAATTTTAAAACCGACTCGGTGATCAACCAGGGCAAGACCCAGGTCATAGGTTGAGAGGGTTTTAATTATATTTAATCAAGAAAATTAAATTTGATTTTTCCAAATCAAGCATTGATTAATGTCGGAATCTTTTAAATATTACGAAAAAACCTTAAGGAAATTAGTCAAAACAAATAATCAATTCTAACCTTAGATTAACTAAATGTGGAAGGATCACATTGAAAAAAAAATAAAAGGATAAAAAAAAAGAGAAAACATTATGCGAATCCATAATGTTTCCTCTAAGAAGGAACAATATTTTACGATGCCCTTTTAGTTTTTTTAATATCTATAGAATGGGAAAAAAAAAAGAAGAACATATTTATTGTTCATCCCATACCTATTCCAATACCATAGTTAGTTACAATTACAAAAGAATTTAAAAGAGGTGGGGAAAATACTTTAGCTATTCTCACATAACATTGTTTTCATTTTGTTTTGGTATTTGAAGTATTTTTTACCAACTTTCAATTTCATCATTTTACATCGTATTGATTAGAAATAGAGCTTGGCAATTTATTTTTATTTGCTTTATATGATATTGTGGTGTCAAAAAACATCATGATATTAAGTAGATGATTGGTTTTACAAAATACAATTTAGTTTTATTGTTTATAAGAAACTAAAACTAAAAGGACCAAATTTGATATTGAGGCAAGACTGAAGATTTTTTTTAATTGTTCATGCGACGTGTTTTTAAAATTTTGGCCTCTAGAACTTTTTTGTTTTCATTTTTGGTCTTTTTAGTTTGAAGATTTTAGGTTTTGGTTCAAAACATTATTTTAGTCATTAGGTTTGAGAGAGGAGAGAGAATCCCTGAACTTTCTGACAATAAAAAAGTCCATCTTAATATTAACGATTCCATTTATTAGAGTACCCGCCCCGTCTTGCTAGAAAGGTAGTTGTGGGCTTAAGAGTTTTTTTTGTTGATTTTTGGTTTTTTCCTGATTAATTGTTGTTTTGAAGTTAGATATGGATTTATTGGATGTTTCTTAGGTCATGTTTAAGTAGAAAACAAGTTGAAAATGAGTATTTTGGGTCCAAAAGATCAGAGCCATGAGTTTTTTAGCTACTTGAGATGGCTTTTATGTTTTTTTTTCCTTCACTTTTAATTATAATTCATTAAAATTAATTAACAAAAAATTTGTTAAGGACATTATTTTATTAAATATTTTTTTAAAATGAAATTATAGTACTTTTTTTATAACATTAACAAACACTTTTTTTGTACAATGGCTTTCCTTTACATGCTATTTTTATAAATTTTATTCAATGGCCTTCCTTTGCGTGCTATTTTGATTATCATATAACTAAATAAAAAAATAGATTAAAAAAATAAATTTATTAAAATCAATAAGGTTGATGACCTAGGTTAATCTGTATGTGTGTGTGTGTGTGTGTCTATATATGAAAACAAATTGTTAAAATGACATCGTTTTTTTTTTAGTCAAACCAGGTTTTGAATTGGTTGTGTTTAGACCCTTTATGTCATTCAGGTCACTTCATGTTAACTTTCATCCAGTTTAATTTGAAACCAAATTCAAGCTAAATCTCTAATCAAAAGGTTTATTGGTTGACATGCAAGGACGATTCAGGTTTGGTTACAAATCTAAACAGTTCCTCATCACAATACATAAATGGTGTGTTATTCTTATATTTTTTTAACACATTGACACCAAAATTATCATGATTTTATTTTTTATTATAATTAAAACTTGATTTTATAATTATGATTAAATGAGACAAAAAGGTTTTAATTAGAAAGATGGCTTTCTTATTCCTATTTCAAATCATGCAATTTTTTTTTTATATTTGTTTTGATTGCTTTTGATTTATGTTAAGTAAAGAACATAGAGTAAAAAAGTTACATTTCTTTTTAAAACAAACAATATGAAAAAAAAAGGGAATTATACTAGCAATTCAATTTGTTTCAATGCAATTTAAATTATTATTCTTCTTATAAAAAAATAATTTTGATATAATTAAATAAAACAATTTTAATGAACTTCCTATGATACAAGATCATATATCTTAATTTACATTAATTTTCTAGTTTCCTGATTTAATCTTTAGTTAGCGTTAACAACTCTTTTTAATATTTATTGACACATATAACTTTTATTTTATTTTATTAAATAAACATAACAAGTATTTAATTCATAATTAATTCTTTTTTAGTGTTAAAAAATGCATTGACAAAGCTTACACATTCTCCTTTTGTATTAGAATTTTTTTTTTAATTTAACCAGCAGAGAAACATGGGTAAACTAACTAGTTGTATCTAAAATTTCTTCTCTCTATGGTTATCTACCTTTATGGAGTGTGACAATGAAATCTTTTAAATAGTTCTAGGTTATTGCAATGAAACGTCCTAATGGAAATGTTCTATATTCCTAAAATTTAAATTTATAAAAAAACAAATAAAAAGCTCCATCATAAACTTTTTGAGGCATGTTTTGGTGAGTGAGGATAAACACCGAAAACAAGCAACTTTTTACAATACATGTTACATTTTCATAAGTGTTAGACAAGTAATGATCATCTTTTTGCATACCACTCTCTCCCCCCTCTCTAAATTACAGGCAATCATCTTTTAGGTATGTAGAGATATTTTGGGAAAAAATATGTTCAAGTTTGACAATTTCTAATCTTTTAAGATCATGTCAATATAGAGCATTTTGTACTACCACTTCTCGTAAATTTTGAAGCGTAACCCTTATCTTATTCGTGTCTCACTTATCTATCACTTATGTATGAGTCCTTTTACAAAAGTAAAATGTATAAAAGGCCTCTTAACTATTAATCTACTTTCATGAAGAATTTTTTTTTGTGATGATAATGAATTTGGATCACATGTGTAACTGAAATTGAAACAAAAATCATGAACTCGATTGATGTTTCAAATTATTAAGGCAAAGGGTGTTTTGTTTTTTTTTAATGCCACATAATTTCAAATAAAATATCCCCAATTTTATAAACAAAAGACTGAATTTTATGTTAATTGCATGTTCAAATAAGGATTCACTTTCTTTTAAGAAATTTGAAGTAAAAGGGATAAATTGAGAGATGATAGCTACAGGCCATAAATTGTGCTTTAATCTCCTCTAACTCATCATACGACCACCGATTGACAATTTGCTATTTTTTTCATGTGAGAATTTCACTTAGCAATTCAATCAATCATGTTGTTTACCAAAAACTCAATAAGATATCATAAATTAAGAATGAGTACCTTTTTGACAAAGTATTGAGCAAACTTTTACAAATTTGAACCTTTCAACATCTAGTTAATTGACTTCAAAGGTTGAAGGCGAAGTGGTTGGGTAGTAGCTAATTAGCTCCTACAAAACAAGTCATATGTGTAGTATAAAGGACCTTTCAATGTGTATGTTAACATATTCATAAAAGGAATGTAGCTTTAAAGGTTATGTGTTATATGTTGCAGAAGTAATGAATAAGGATGATAAATGCAGGAGATGTAAAGCAAGATAATGTATTTTGTATGTGTGTGTGTGAGAGAGAGTTAATGAGCTTAAAACTTTATTTAATGATTAATTTATGTTTATATATCCATGTATCACTTTAACTTATATGAAGTGAAGGAAAAGAAATTATAAAAATAAACTATGCATTTTATTGTACGAGTAATTATATAAGATGATAGCCTTTAAGGGTGGATGGTGACACTGTTGAAAGTAAAAAAGGCATCTTGATAGGACAAATTCTTTATTGGTTTAGTGATGATAAGGAGGTCACATAAGCATTAAATGCCAAGTACCTATGAAATAAAGGGTTGATGAGCACGAGTTGGCCTAGTGGTTGGGTTTGGCTTGAGACTCAAGCCTAACCATTTATCAATGAAAGTTGGGTTCAAGTACCATTATCCCAATCCATTATTAGAAGAGTGGGTTCCTAAGGTCTAACCCTAAGCCTTATTATTATGAAGCTTTTTTTTAGATAGTAGGTCCCTATAAGTTCCAAGTACAAGCTTAAGCCCACACTTAGAAGAGGTAGGTTTAGACAATCTATACCTAACTTATATCCTTTGAGTTCAGGTCTGTTTGGGCCTATGCCTATTAATAGTCCCCTTAGTTCTTAAGATTCATGTGACTTAAAAACTTAGATTACATTTGCGCTACATATTCAAGAGTTATATTATTTTCTTGTGCCATCATGACTACAAGTAAGGAAGAGAACTGATTATTTGTGTACATGAAAGGGAGGCATGCATGGGAAAGAGGTGAAAATTAGATAGTCTAGGGATTATTTAAACGACATTTAACCTAGCACATCCACTTTAATTTAAGTTGCATATGTTAATTCTTGATTAGGGATATGATACATAACAAAAATTCCCTTTCACATAGAAAGTGTTAACAAACAGACTAAAGGGGACTCATATAAATTGGTTAAAGATAACAATATGTATTTGTATGTTTTATGTATAAGTATGAGTTATTTCTTATTGGCTTAGTTATCCATTATAATATATGTGTAAGCTAGTTATACCAGAATAGAGAGGTAATCTTTGCCTCTTTAAAGAAGTATATAAGACACCTTAGAGAGGATTCATCCCTTGAATATTTTAGCATTGTTACAAATTGATGGGATATACTGAAGGGGACCTAGTTTTACACATTCTCTTATAGGCTTAAGAGTTCTATGGAAGAATATTTCCCGACTACACTACAATATCTCGCTCCTTATACAGGAGCAGCTTTGGCTGAATATTTTATATACCGTGAACGACACACTTTAATTATTTATGATGATCTTTCCAAACAAGCCTAAGCTTATCACTAAATGTCTCTTCTATTACGAAGACCGCCTGGACATGAAGCTTATCCATGAGATGTGTTTTATTTGCATTCACACAGAGCCGCTAAACCAAGTTCTTTTTTAGGTGAAGGAAGTATGACTGCTTTACCAATAGTTGAGACCCAATCCAGAGACGTTTCGGCTTATATTCCTTAACATACAATTGTTGAACTCCTTCACCATTTGAATATTGATCCAAATTCTCTAAAGTTCCTTTATCCATACATCTAATTTTATAATATCAAAAATAATTTATAATTGTACTTTCTTGAACATTTGTTGTCTAACTCGATATTGTAAAATTTATTGCATCTAAAACATTTATCGTTTCTAGATTTAGGATTCTAATTTCATAACCCTCCAAAATATTTTATAAAATCAATGACGTTAATGTATTTTAAAAGCTCGTATGACGCATATGCTGTGTTGGGTGGCTAGAAAAACAATTCAATATTTGTCAAACCCTCAATAGTTTATAGATTAGTGGGAAAATTATCAATAAGAAAGAGAACTTTTCTACCATCTAATTTTCTATCAAGTTGTCGAATATATTTATAAGAATAAAGTCCCATTCATCTATGCTTATTTATTAGCATGATACTTACAGCTTATACTATTGAATTCCACATTCTTGAAAAATAGTGGCTTAACATACTTACCAATGAATCATAAAAGAATTTTCTCAAAACTATTCTTATTTACTAGACTCCTCATCTGAGTCAACTTCTTTGTCCTTATAGTAAATCGATGCTCAACTCTATGAGGAATAGGTTAAGGAAACCCAAGTGATGAAGTAGGAAAGGCAAGCTCATCAACTAGAAAGAAGCTCGATCCACAAATCTCTAAGAGAAGCCTAATTTAACGAATGAATTTTATTAGAGATGCTTTTATATTAGCCTCATAGAAGAGGAGGTATGCATATGGTAGGGGTACTTTATGTTTCTTTATATTAGCGAGGAAGTCTAACTCTACGTCATCCTTTTGTTATAGCTATTCTTATTAGGACTACTCTAATACATAGGAACACAACTCTTTCACCCCCAACAAACATCTTAAAAAATGGTGGGTACTCTAACCTTAACACCCAATTCTAAGAGGCAATATTAAGGCACATTATTTCTATTGAGTTGGAGTGGACTGAAAAGTAAAAGCATGCCTCAAAAGTCTTATTTGGGAATAACCTTTCTACATTTAAGGAATATATGATGCCATCTATTGACATGTTTGGGCAAATATCATAGATCCCTGGAGATTTAAAGCAAATGAGTGGAGGAAGTCTCTCCCACCATTTAAGACACTATACAAATGAGCTTTTATATGAGTGTTTTTACTCTTTTTTTGTTATTTTTCTCTAAACTTTGGTCTCTTATAATGTTGTTTATATAAGCCTTTCATATACATATTCTTATAGCCAAAAGTTAGAAGGTCGAACATGAATAGATGGCTTGAACATTGATGATGGCTATGGAGAATTATTAGGCTCTTCAAGCAATGATGAAGGTACAAATGCATATAGATAACCCATTTTATGACTACTAAAAGGTTTACCGCAAAGTCTTATAGGAAAAAAACACTTAGGCTTTGCATTTTGATATTGTTAGAAATGTTATTAAGAGGGTCCACTAGAAGCTTTTTGCCAATTATAGGAAGATTAAGGAGCTGGACTTAAACCTGGTAAGGACATGAGTGATGTTGATCAAGCTTGGGTTAATTATTCCTAGTTGAGGCTTTAAAAGATAATCCTAAAGGTTTCCAAGTCATGTTCAAAAAGACATTCACTATAAAAGCCAATTTAGTGGACAAGTTAATAATATTAATGAGAGATGTTAACTTCCTTAACCTGTCAAAAAGTACTAAAATAAACTTCATATAGGTCTTTCACCTGGATGTGATTCCTAAATCTAGAGATATTTTTTCAAAGAATGTTGAAACCAGTACTTAATATGAGTATTTGGGAAAGAAATTTAATAATAAAGAGTTTTTAGGATCGTTGAGCTAGGGGAGCAAGGGTGGATTAAGAAGGGGCATGTACCTAGTGTTGTTGGAAGAAGTGATTCTAATTTAGAGGATAAAGACTAATGTAGTTTTTATTGTTTTATTTATAGTATTATGCTAACTTTCACCCTATTTTTTTAGGGTTTATCTAGTTTTTGGACATTTTCTCAAGTTAGGTTTTATGACTGACTTTTATATAATATGAGTTTTCCTTTAAAGAGATGGAAAATCATTCTATGCATTATAGCATTAGGCATTCATATTCAAAGTCTTTTTGTGTGTTTTAGCAAGGGATCTAAAGTCCCCGTACTTAAAAATAATTCTTAGATCTGAATGAAAAGTTTATCTGAAAGGGATTTTACATAAATGGTTTTTTGCTTGAATGAAGTGTGTTTGAATGGAGAGTTTACCCTAACTCGAATAGAAAGTTTACATAAATAGAAATTTTTTTTAATGGAGAGTTTAACCTAACTTGAATGAGAAGTTTACTTGTTTTTACCTAATTTAAGTGTATATCTTTTAATTGGAAAATTTTCTAAGTTTGTGTTGTCATTTAGTTTGAGCAAGATAGCCCTTAATGTTTTTATGGAGAATGGAGGATGCCCTGTATTATTGAGTATATAGGCAAACTCATTTTTTTTTAGCCTAAATGGGAATGATTTGTATTTAGGCAAACTTATATCCATGTAAACCTACTTTTTATCCTAGAAATAGAAGACTAAATAAAGACATAGATATTTTTCATGGAGACATCTTTTATTGAGAGTAACAAGGAGACAATCATATGGAGAAAACATAATTGTAAGTGAACATAATGGTAAGTGATTTGAATAGAGCACAAAATCACTACTTATTATATTCATAGAGTACAAAATATTCTTCATTGATAATATATTTTTAAGTGATTTGAATGTCATGCATGAGGAAACTCTTTCATGTCTTAAAGATGATAAGTGTTGGGCTTGATAACTTTTATGACTTTGTATTGCCCATCCTATTTTAAAGTTTGTTTGACCATTCCTTTTGAATTGTTTATTGCTTCTAATTTTTTTAACATCAAGTACCTCACTTTGAACTATCTATTTTTTTACCCAAGTATTATGATGTTAGAATATTCTGTCTAAATGCTAAATGCATCATTTCTCATCAATGCAATTAGTTCAGTACCATAGATGAGGATAAATGGTGTTTCTCTTATAAATAATTTTTATGTCATTCTATAAGATTACAAAATCTTATAGAGAAGATTGACCTATTCTCTTTTTGCTTCTTGTATTTTCATTTTAAGCTTGTTTAGGAAGACCTTGTTTGTGATTTTTACTTACCTGCTGGTTTAGGGATTGGACATGAAGGAGAACTTATAGTCTATATGAAACGTTTAACAATGTATCCTTATCTTTTTTTTAATTAGGTTTCCTTGCTTGTGATAAGGACTTTGGAGAGTTTGAATAAATAAATTATATTTTTTTATATGAATGAGATAACTTTGTTGATGGTTGTCTTAGTTTTGGTTGTTTTAATAGATAAATTATATTTTTTTATATGAATAAAATAACTTTGTTGATGGTTATCTCAATTATGGCTTCAACCTTTACCTATTCAATAAAGCATTTGACTCTCATCAAAACAAACTATATTTTTTTCTTAAAGCCTTAGAAAATAGACCCAAGATGTTCATCCCTCATTGAGGGAAAGATCAAAGTGATGCAATGGCAGTCATCTAAGCATATGGTTGGTGAAGAGATAAAAGTCATTGTGAAGATAAACTCATTAACATCAAAATTGATCTTTTCATAGTTGAAATGTGGTCAAACAATTATTTTCTCTCCCCTCCTCTATTTTCTAACAACATTATCTCTCATCTCAAATATCAAAGATTTAAACATAAAATAAATTAAGTTTAGGATTGAAAACTTAAATTCTAAAAAAATAGAGACCAAAAGTAAATAAAAAAATTAGGACCAAATTGTTCTTTTTCTAAGCCTCATGAATCATTAAAAAAGAAATAAATTGTTTTTTTAATCAAATTTATTCCATGTTGTTTAAGTTATTTAGAATTGATAAAATTAAATATAATTTTGTACAATATAGCATTAATTTAATGCGGAGACATTTCATAAGTACAATGTATAATGATAGAAGAATCATATTTTGAGCTTTAAAATTTTGTTGATGTAATATGAAAAGATAAAATTGAATGAAAAAAAAAAAGATTCGGTAGCAAATTGAATAATTGTTAAAGAACCATAAAAAAAGGACCCACCCAGGTGCTCTGTAGCTCCGTAGTACACCTGGGTTTACATGATCAGTGAAAAAAAACAATATATATATATATATATATATTCTAGTTCATGTAGAATTTGTAAGAGATTGTTTTTACACAAATTAGTATTAATTGCTTAAAAATAAAATTAATTGTGTAAGTATTATTTTTTTAACACAAACTTCTATAATAAAGCTAATGCCATTTGAGTTGGTATTATCACAAATTAGAACTTGAATAATAATCATATTAGAATACAAAATCCTTTAACAAAATTTTAATATCAAAAGAATTATTTTGTAATACAAATTGGTTGCTATATATATTCTTTATTTGTTGCTTATATTTTTTTAATATCAGGCATGCTCTTTCTAACCCATTGTTTTCCCTTTATTTTTATTTATAAATTTTATTTAATATTAATTTAGTATATTTATTTTCTTATGTTTATTTTATTTAGTTTCCTTTAATACCAGGTATGCTACTAATTTATTTTCTTATGTTTATTTATGCATTAATTATTTCACAATTACCAACTTATCTCTTTATGAATACTTCAAACTTATTTTTTGGATGGACGTTGCAATAAAAAGAAATCATTAATTATCTCACTCCTTGAGTTCTTAATCCCACCTTGTACTCTTATGGAGTAACCAAATTAGCATCTTTTATTTTTTTTAGGGTAAATTATAATAACCCTTTAGGATATTATAAAATGATAAAAATCACCGAAAGAAATTAAAAATATTAGAAAAACCTCCTTTTATACCCAAAATGCCTTTAATCTTAAGGAAGTTATTCAAAATTATTAATGGTATTTTGGATAAAAAGGGGTTTTTTTTTGTAATATTCAGTTAAACTTAAAGGCATTTTTAGTAATACTTTCAAACTTTTGGACAATTATTATAATTTCATGACACTCTAGGGAGGTTTTTATAATTTACCCTTTTTAAAATAAAAGATTTTAAATATCAAATGAGAAAAATATAAACCTTACATTAACATATAATAATAATAATAATAATAATAATAATAAAAAAGGAGAGGATTTTATTGTACCATTCCTCACATAATACTATTCATTAGAATGATATTTTCTTACTCCTATTTTGGTTTTCTTTTTTCCTAATTTTTTTTTCAATTTCAATTCTATTCTTTAATATGAGGTTTATTAGGGATTGGGCTTTATAGTTTTTTTTTAATTTAATTTTTATGAAGTTTATCTAGACTTATGACCCGAACTGCGAGTTTGATGGGTTAACTCGGTTGACTCGAGTTTTTTTCTCCTTTTATAATTAACTTTTTTCATCAATTTCATCCTTCAACATTGGGTTGATCAGGAATTAGGCTTCGTGATTTATTTTGAACTACTTTCTATGATGTTATTCTCATCTCATGACTTGGGTCACAGATTTAGTAGGTTAACTCTAGTTGATCCAAGTTTTTTTTTGTACCCTTTTTTTTAATCGATATTTTTTCAATTTCATCTTTCAACACTAGGTTGATTGAGAATTGGATTTCATAATTTATTTTAATTTTTTTTTATTATGTTATCTTGTTCTCATGACCCAGGTCATGGATTTGGCGAGTTAATTTAGGTTGATTCGGGTTTTTTGGGTCTTTTTTTAATTGATTTCTTTTCAGTTCCATACTTCAACATTGGGTTAATTGGAAATTGAGCTTCGTAGTTTATTTTGATATGTTTTCTATAGGGTTATCATGATTTTATGACTTAGTTGTGGATTGGCATGTTAACCCTGGTTGACTGTATCGATCCAATCTGTTATTCATTTAATGTTTATGAAACAAATTTTATCTTAAATATTTATTTTGAGTCAAACTATGTTTTTAACGGTTACTTGAGTTGCTTTTGTACCCACCAAGATGATTGAGTCATGTCAGGTCAATTTCTGCACAGTTTAAAAAACATCTATTAAAAAAATATCAGCAAGGCCAAGATATTTTTTTAACATTAAAAAAAATTGATCTAACTTACAGTGTAAAGCGAGCCAATTATCATAAATAACAAATATCTTTTAAGGCTTATATTGAATTAAATATTATATATTATTTTCTTAAGTTTTATTTTTTCGGCGTAAGTATATATTATCTCTTGTCAAAGTTTGTTATTTTTATAATTAATTATAAATTTTTGTTAAATAGTACATGTCATAAAAATGACTTGACTTTTATGATTAGTTTATTCTGAAATATAAATTTCTAGTGATATATATATGTATATATATATATATATATATATTAACATATGTGGTTTAATTGTAAAAAAAATAAATTGAAAGGGGATATGAAAATAAACTTGCTTGATTTCTCGATGATATTATTGATTAATAATAACAATTATCATATCTTTTATTTTTATAATGAAACTATTTTTTTATATAAAAAATGGATGCTTTGAATGAGGAACTATCAAAATATAACTATTATTAAAAAAAATAGCTATAAATATTGGGGTCTTTTCTAATTTATTTACTGTTTATATGATTAATGAAACTATTGCCCCTTCTTTTTTGTTTTTTCCTTTTTTATTTTTTTTTAATTTCATCTTCTAAATGTTTTTTATTGAATCATTTTATAGCCTCTAATTAGATGAGATTAAATTTGAAATTGTGATAGAAATACGAAAATAAAACACATAATACTGAAATGTAAAACACATGACTAATCCTAAAATCATGATACTTCTTATTTTGATCTAAAAATTCATTTTGTTTATTTTTTTAGTATCTAAGTTTGGGAGATGAAAGAGAAAGTCGCAAAAAAAAATAACAGAGAGAGATAGTTGTCATTATTCTAACAACCAAAATGGTCAAGCTTGATATCAAAGGGTTCTATTTAATGAAAATAGATCGATTATGGTGGTTTTTTTTTGTCATCATCTTGCCAAAAAAAATAGATCATGCATTTAGAGGTTTTGTGGTTTTGGGTTATTTTTGTGAATTTTAACCAATGCTTTTGCTATTTGAATGTCATAAATAAGTTTATCGAGGTTCCTAAAATATTTCTTAGTTGTTTGCATATGAAAAGTTGGTTGAAAATGGTTTTTATTTCAGAAGTTGAAACCTGACTTTTTGGAAGTTTTGTCAGCCACCTTAGGTGGCCAGAAACTGATAAGCAAGTGATGCGTCATCTACTATTCCAAACGACATGTCATCTATTTTGAATTGTTTTTTTTTTAAGGACTGACTATATGTTGTCCACCCATTATTGGTATACATATAAGCTCAAGTGCATGAGCCTTAGTTTCAAGGTGTAAGCACATTTAGGTTCACGTGGTTGGCCAAGTACATGTGCCTGACTTCTCTCTCTCTTTTTTTTTATATTATTTTTTGCTAAATTTTTAATTATTCTGTTCCCTCTTTTGTATGTATTTTTATAGTTTACATTAATTTTTTTAATTTAAATTAATATCCCCTCTCTTAGATTTTTTTTAAAAAAATTGTTTTGTTTTTTTTAAATGGTTGTTATTATTTTAATTATTCTTATTTAAAAGAGATTATTTTATATATATATATATATATATATATATATATATATAAACCTCTAAAATAAAAAATGCATAAATAAAAAAAATGAGTGGTAAATATTTGCATACTCATTTATCTTTTGCTTTTAGAAGAAATATTGTCTTGACACTTTTAATATTTAATTAGCATTATCAACTCTTTCAGAATAGATGATTAAACTATTTTTAAATTGTATTTTATTAAACATAAATAGTATCCTTGTATTTTTTAATTAAAAAATAAAATATAATAAAATATATTTATAACATTGATACATGTCTATACTAAAACTAACTTGAAATCCTACCTGAATTTTAAAGATAATTTTAACTAAAAATGGTTATCAATGAAAATCACACAATCATATTTAATGGATAAACAACTTCTTTAAACCATTTTTGCTAATAAGTTTTAGCATAATCAATGTAACCTCGCTCCCTTATTGTTAAAAGGTCTTGGATTTGAGTCTCATATATATAATTAAAAAAATCACTTATAAAAAATAAAGAAAGTCTAGCTGATGAGTACACGAGGCAGGTTGAAGGCAGGTTGAGAGATAAAACATCAAGAAGTTAGTTTCAAAGGATAAGAGAACATTGTAGCTTAAAAGACTTGTCACTTTTAAGACTTTTGTGCTCAATCCAAAAATATGATTTAAAACTCCATGTATAAAGATGCTTATGAAGTAGGTGTAGGCCTTCATATGCTTCAGAATCCACTATGAAGGTCCATTTCTTTATCCTTATAATTTTAACATTTTAACTAATTAATTTATTTATTTTCATCAATATTTAAGAATGTTAGATTTTATACTTATTTTATAGTCAGATTTAGCTGTTATTCAATTAGACAAAATTATTTGATTAGTTATATAGTCTTAGTGCTATTAGTTTTAATTAAATAAAATTTTCAAAACATCATTTATGAATTGGATAGGAGCAAGAGGATCTTAAAAGATTATTTTAGCACAATGGATATACTTCATCACTCTAAAAAATAAGAAATTATAAGCTTTGATCTAAAAGTTTTATCATCTTTTTTTTTTATTAAACAGTAAAATTACTCATTTAACCTTAAAAAAAGTATTTTTATAACTTATGCCAAGGGCTTTTACGTCCTTTTGCATTGGTTTTCTTTTTTGTAATAATCAAGGTGATTGAAGGGCTATCTAGAATTGATTTGAATATAGATATTATTAAAAAAAAAAACTAGCTGGCATGCGAGATGCTATGTGGTGGTCAAGTAGTGGCTTTCAAGACGAAGTTTGAATCATCTCGGCTTCTCCTCTATACTGGTGTGACGCGTGTTCCAAATGGATCCCTGGTTTGATGTGTGCGACCCTTTCTTTTTTTTCTTTTTTCCATCTCTCATCCTTGATTTCCATGCTAACGCTGCAAAATTTAAAAGTAACTCTTTAATTTGTTGTTTTTTTATATTTGGTCTTTATTATTTTGAGTACTATTTATTTTATTTGAGATGATTTATGAAATAGATTTTCTTTTTCAGTTTCACCACATTCAATTTTTTTACATTTTAAATTTGGTCCGCATTCTTTTAATTGATATTTATTTTATTTTAGATAATTTTTAAAATTTTGTTTGTTTTTGTAATTTTATCCTCCTTAAGTTTTTTCTTTCCCTACCAATTTGACCCTTATTTTTTTTTTATTGCTATTTGATTTATATTTTTTTTTTATCTTTGTCTGATTACTTTTTTTTTCTTCAATTTAGTCCCTCATCATTTAGTTTTTATATCAAATTTGGTCCTCATTCTTTTAATTACCATTTATTTTTATCCTTTTTTCTTATTGATTTTTTTTCTTCAATTTCATCCCTTATCATTTGATTTTGAATTATTTTTATGTAAATTTTGATCTTTATTCTTTTAATTGTTATTTATTTTGTTTATTCCCTATTTTTTTTTTCAAATTCATCCCTCGACATTTCGTGGTTAAGGATTCTACTTTGTTATTATTTAGGGTTTGCCTTCTTTGACGTTGGTCCCGAGATCATGACAATGGTCCTGAGTTTCGGATATTAACATAGGTTGACTTTATTCTTTTTTAAGTTCATTTTAAATTTGATATTTTTTTCAATCTCATCATTCAATGTTTAATTTATTGGGAATTAGTCTTCGTGTATTTTTTTTACTTTTCTATCTATGAGGTTATTCCAATCTTATATTCATGTTCGTAGAGTTTGCAGGTTAACCCAACTTAATTTAATTTTTTTTCAATTGTTTTTATTATTCAATTCCACGCTTCGATATTTGATAATTAAGTTTCATTATTTTATTCAACATGTTTTTAATAGAGTTACCCTGGTATCACGACCAGATTACAGATTTGACATCCTAACTATGATGGATTAGGGTTGGGTTTTTTTACCTTCTTTTTGTTGATAATTCTTATGTTAATTTATTCTTGTTGTATTTATTTATTTATATTATTGAAATTATATGAGATTATTCAACTCAGTTAAATCAATAACCTGAATTTTATTTATTTATTTATTTTGCTTTTTAAAAAACCGCTTGTATCATCTGAACAATTCTTTTACAGTTAAAAAACGCCGGCCACCAATCTAGTGGCCACTATATGGCCTGTTGGTTTGGTGTCAAAGGAGGTTGGCCTAACTAAGAGAAGAAGTCAATATTAACCATCGGAAAAATCCAAATCAAGAGGTGCTAAAGGAGGTCGTTGTCAGAATCGTAGAAAGATAATAAATCCACCCTTGACAAGTGCTTTAGTGTGGGGATAATGATTATAATATGTGCCAAAAGGCTATTAATATGGGTAAAGCTTATGCAGTTGAAAGATTGCCAGCCCCACAAAATATTTCATATCAACTACACTATTAATAAAAAAATTATTTGATTTGATAATTGATGTTGTATTCGTGA
>Ga0325404_1001802_pt1 | contig 22782 bp, 11 predicted proteins | sample PopdelMetagenome_18_FD_205664 | JGI IMG/M metagenome (GOLD analysis project Ga0325404, IMG submission 205664) | Populus deltoides microbial communities from Bellville, Georgia, United States - Xylem-Control-R1 | ecosystem: Host-associated > Plants > Phyllosphere > Stem > Wood/Secondary xylem...
ATATATATTTTTTAATTATTTTATAACCTCAATTTGAAAAGCATATTTTTAACCAAACACATTAAACTACTTTTTCTTCAACCTCAATTTCAACCACAGTTTTAACCAAACACCTATTTTTTCAAACCAACCTCAACTAAAAGAACTTTTTATAAAACAACTTTTTTCAAACCACAACCACAAAAGCTACCGCAATACCAAACACACTCTAAATATCTTTTTTTTCTATTTTCTAATTTATAACAAGCTTAATTAATCAAAAACACATCCACCCATTCATGTTAAAATACTTGATTTTATATGCAAGTATGTTAAATAATATTCCATCAAATTGCTTTTATATCTTTTAATAAGATTATTTATAATAATTATTCATGTCTGTGTTCATATTCAAAAAAATTATATAGATTTATGGAGAAGTTATAAGAAAAATTATTTAAAAGATTGAGACCATTAATAGAATAGAATGACATGCTTTATGTTAAACTAATTCGTATTTATTAAAAATTAAACACATTTATTGTGAAAACTTTACAAAAGTCGTTTAAAAATACACATATTTTGGATGGCAAGATATTTATAGAAGTTTATACTAAATGAATTAAGACCATTAACATAATGATGTATTTTATTAAAAAGTATAAATGAAAATAACTTTTATTTATTAAAATTAAACATTTAATTGTTGAGAAAACCTTAAAATGATTGCTTTTAATTAAAAAACACTTATTGTGGTTGAAAATGTATATTTATGGTGAAATTATAGGAAAATATATTCAATTTATTGAAATTATTAATGGAATTTGTCTTATTAAAAAGATAAATACAAAAACTTATTTTAATTTATTAAAAATTTAAAAGATTTTGTTTAAAAAACACTAATTTTGGTTGAAAATATATTTCTTATGGACCTTGTTAAAATGTATAAATAAAATTACTATTATTTTACTAAAAAGTAAATACGTGTTTGTTGAAAAAACCCTAAAACGGGCGTTTCAAAAAAAAACGTATATTTTGATTAAAAATGTACCTTTTAAAGTATTTAAAATTTTACATGGTTGAAAAAAAAATATGTTTTCATTCGAAATAATAATAAATAAATAAAAACTATTAGAATGATTTTAGAACTTCTTAAAGACCCACAATTTAAATGTTATAATAGATATCATTAACATTAACATGTCCTGGACGTTGGACTCATTACTACTCAAAGGTCAGATATCTGAGCAATGCAGATTGGAGAAAAAGAGGACTACAGCGTGGGCGAGCGCTCAAATACTTTCAAATATGTAGATAAATAAGATGAAAGACGCCAAATTGTCATCTTCACAGTAAAAAAAAAAGGGGGACTTCAGATCACCTCTCTTCCTAAGAAAATAAAGACAAATTATGGAGTATAAGCGATCAAGGGAAGATGAAGAACAGATGCTATTATATTGTTTCTTTCTGCAGAGCATGTAATGTGTAGCTAGCTGAATGGCTAAGATTGCAAACTTCGTTAAAATCCAGATAAGGGAAGCCAAAAAAGAAAAAAAATATTTTTTGTTTTTCAGAATTAAGCCATAACATATGCATCTGTTTTCTACGATCATATAACAATTTCCTGAACTCTGCTCTACCTCACTAAAGCTCGGTGTTAACATATTGAGTACTGGGCAGAGAGTCTGTGACATGTAACTACTGCAACTATACAAAGAAACAGTCTAACACATAAGCTGAGCTATTTTCACTGCAGACCGTTTCGACATCAGAACTTCTGTCAATTTCTTTCTTTTCTTCCTGTAATTTTATTTTTCTTGTAATCAATGTCATTCTACAAGCTTTGTTCCACTGTGTCAGATATTAGCAATTCTGTTGAAGAATCTGATTGAGGTTCTTTGGAAATAGATTGAGGAAATGATAAGGCATTGGGAGGTAATTGCAGATCATCGACATTGGCTTCAAGCATTTCCACAACTTTGGTCATTGATGGACGATCTGATGCTGCCTCTTGGATGCACCACAACCCAACCAAACAAAGCTTTCTTGGTATAGCAGCCTCAATTTCAGTAACATTTTCAAGCTGTAAATCTGCCCTCTCAATCAGATGGTCATAAACCCATGACGGGAAATATACTTCACTTGAACAATTTCCCTTTGAATTAGAGTTCCTTCTTCTTCCAGCCATTTCCAATAATAACATCCCAAAACTATAAACATCTGATTTGCAAGAAACAGCTCCAAGGTTCCTCGAAATCATTTCAGGAGCAATGTACCCTATAGTTCCTCTGGTAGTACTAATGGACACAAAATCCTTTTCCTCGGGATAAAATTTTGAGAGGCCAAAATCTGAAACTTTTGGGATGAAATTATTATCTAGTAGGACATTCTGAGGCTTAATATCTGAATGAAGAATACATACATTGCATCCCCCATGAAGATGCTCAATCCCTTTAGCTGTCCCTAAGGCTATTTGAAGGAGTTTCTCCCAGCCAACTAGATGACGTTCTGCTTCTCTTGAAAATAAAAGCTTATCAAGAGATCCATTAGCCATGTATTCAAAGACAAGAGCTCGGTGACACCCCTCAGAACAAAATCCCATCAGCCATACTATATTGACTTGATGAATTCTACCAATTATGGAGATTTCATTAATGAAGTCTTCATCGTTGCATTTGGGATTGTCAAGCATTTTAACAGCAACTGAAAACCCATCACGAAGTTGTCCTTTATATACAGTCCCAAATCCACCTTGGCCTAATTTATTTTCGAAGTTGTTTGTAATTGCAATAATGTCAGAGTAAGAGTACCTCCTTGGCATCGAGTGTTGCTGACGGTGCAGAAATCTCTGCTCGTTGTCAATCGCCTTCTTTGTTGTCATATACTTGTGGATAAGGAATCCAAATATACCTATCGGAGCGAGGATGAATCTTCCAACTAGATATATTGCTGGAATCAAATTGAATTTTTTTATTTTTGAGAGAACCAATACAACAATAAGCTCATAGAGTATTAGGAGTTCCAATGAGAAAGATATACCTGACAAAACGTTCCAAGTCATCGAGAAAGCTGCAAACCAAGGGGGAAGATAATTACCTGCACAGGCACGTAAACAATGAAAGTTAAGCATTTTCCAACATCATTGAATAAATGATCAGCAATAATCTTCAAAACAAAATAATGATAATTAAAGCAGATAAAGAAAGAAAAGAAGATTGTTAGGATTTGACTGACCTGATTTGTAACAATCATAGCTAAATGATGAATCCCAGCACTCAATAGACCATTCAAGATCAAACCCTGTTTGCATTAATTGCAAGATACTGTCGAAGGAAGGAAACAGGACAGTCTGATAAACTGTAGGAACTCTTGAAATGAACGAGCAAGGTCCTTCGAGATTAGAAATTATGTAGTTATCATAACTAACATAAAAACTAGACCCGTTTCCACTCAAACAAGGAAGTAGTCTATAAGCTTGATCACTTAAATTACTTGAACACTTGATAAAACTTGTATAAGTGGTAGAGACTAATCTATAGTGATGATCATCTATAACCTCATCAACCGACACTGATTTGTAAGGAAGGCTGCAGCTACCACTAGCTAAGTTAAAATCAACAACGCGGAGTCTATTATCATCGTAGGAAATTTGCTTAACATAATACTTCCCTGAGTGGAATTCTAATATGGTCTTGTTGTTCTCGCAAGAAAGTTGAAAAACTGTTTCACCACAGCCAGGTGGATCGGTCTTTAGGCGAAAGGGGTAGTCGATGATTTCGATGTCTCCACATGAAGAACGGGAGCAACCATGTGGGATGAATCTTGCTTCAACTTCAGTTGAGAGTATAAAGATTAGCACAGAAAACAGGGTAGTTGAGGGTACCGGTGATTCTTGCCTTCTGATCATGGTTTCTTTTTCTACAGGAAAGACGTAGATCTTGATAATAAATTAAGACAGAGGACGGGGCTAGGATATGATAGCACTTTAGCAGCAATTTTTTTTTTTTTTTTTGGAGAAATCAGCAAGGAACTTGACTGGTTACGTTTATCAAGGGGTCATCGATTCAATTCAATAGTCAATGGCGAAATGATACACAATGATCAGCACGTCGAAAGTGAATTTTACTTCACGTAAACCAATAGAGTTAAAATTAGATTATTGACATGCACTGTAGATAAAATAATTATTTTTTTAATTTAAAAAATAAAAAAAATTAAAAAACAAAAAACCCTTATGTACGCTAAATAAATTATTTTTAAAATATTAAAATGTTTATTAATTTTTTTTAAAAAATATCAAGGTAATGATATGTTGGTTTAACCAGCACTAATCATGGTTAATTCATAAACCAAGTGATTGAGAATACTTTTATTATTCGTAGGAGAATTTTATTGCCATATCTGTAATTGCAAAGAATAAACAACAGACCATAAAATAGGAACAAGAGGACTGTAGTAAGAAAAACAAGTGAGACATGGGTTTTTTTTTTTCTTTTTCTTTCGAATTATCAGCTAGAACCCAATTCGGATTCTTTACAGATTATTAGATTCGTGGATCAATGAATCAAAAGAAAAAGAAATTAAGATGCGTGGAGCATTTCGTGCTGGTTTCTACTTTTCTACTGCCTAGCTTTATGTTGGGCAAGTGGACTATGGATATAGGTAGTGTTTTGGATTAATCTTTCAATTGTTTCATGAAGTATTTTTTATTTGAAAATACATTAAAAATTTATTTTTACCTCCATATATCAAAACAATTAAATAATAAAAAAATGATTTTAAAAATTAATTTTTTTTAGAAAACAAGGCCACACCGAGTAATCATAGACTAGAGAGGAAACTGGATTTCCCTCCTGTTCTATTAGTATTTATCCGTACTGCAATGGATTGGAGGGTAGAAGTGAGTGCATTTGTCTTTCCTTAGTCTAATCACGATGGAAGAAGCCTTCTTTCCACTGGGTAACTATCACCCCTCGATCAAGATCTCAAACTTTGTTTCATTTGTAAAAAGACCAAGCCCACTCCAACCTTTCTGTACTGATTAGAACCTTGAAACCGGGTACTGCAATTGTTTCAATCACCTCGAACTTTTTTTCTACGTACCCTCTTCTGTTTCCTCATATCAAGTATATTTATAAAACCAACAGTTTGGTTCCATGTATATTCAATCACATCCTTCACTTGGATCATTCTATTTTCATATTTCTTTGCACTTATATACATATATATATATATATATATGAAGCAATACATTCCATTTATGTGTAACATGCTTGCTACTGTGGTGTGAGGACGAACATTTTGCATGCGTGGGATTCAACAGTTACTGTAAGTTGATGCCGGACTGAAGTCATTGTTGAATGCTGCAAATTGAAGTTCCCTGGTATTAGTTTTCTTTTTGCCAACAAAAATCAATGAAAATTTGAGAAAGGGATTCTTAGAGTCAGACCGCCCAGAGGTCTCGAGCATTGACTACTGCTGATGATTTGAGTCCAATGTCCTTGAAATCTGCAGTTATAGCAGCCCTTGATGATCCTCTGTTCCACAAGACCGCTGCTATCCTCTTCCCACTTAAAGGACCAGCCCATACCTGTACAGACATCCCCGTATTAGGGGTATTTAAGATGATACTAGGGGTGTTCAGTAGGGCGTTAAATTTTATTCTTGTAAGCTCTAAGCTTGTTTTCTTTCCTTTCAGGGGGTTAATTATTAAAGGGATACCAAGGGTCCATTTGAAAAGGTTATTACTTTTGAAAAGCTATAAAATATAGTTTTTAAAAATAATATATGAAAATCTCAGTGTATGAATCATGAAGCACTACCTCCAAATCTCCAGTTTTCTTTACTTTCTTTCCTTGGAGTCCAAGCTTATCTGTCAGTGGAAGAATAGCAGTGAAGCAAAAGCTCATACGCTTGATTAATAAATGGAATGGATTTGAATAGAGAACAACCAAAACCTACCCTGATTAACTGCAATAACCTCTTCATTGCTTAGCAACTCCAACGTGTCGTTGTCCATGGAGCGGATATCGCACCCAAGAAGAAGGGGGGCCTAATTATTCACCATTAAGAATCTATTAACTGCTCGGCTACAGAAACAATGACACTAACAATCATTTTTCTTTTCTTTTCCAATACCTTCATCAAAGCCCAAATACTAAAGTGAGAGCGGTATTCTTCGGTTGACATGCCCCCATTGCCCACCTCAAGCATGTCTGGGTCTAAAACTCAGTCACAAATAAGAAAACAAAATGTTTGATGCCATAACTTGTCAAGAAAAAAAAACAATTTGGTTGTTGACTGATAGTAAGAGAGCAACAAGCCTCACCATTCCATCCACCAGGTCCAGCATAAGATGCCCAATCATCATTTTGATCAGCACGGGATGTCATGCTGTCAAAAGAGTGGCCATTTTATAATTTCTACCTAAAATTCACCAAATCTATCTCCCTCGCAGGGATATTTTGAATGCTCATTTCCACTTTGGATCTCATATATAAGATGCTCTCCTTACCTATCCCACGTATCTTTGATGTCTCCAGTCGTCCTCCAACTATTTCCAATTCCAGCTGCCCAGGTTGCTGGATTGTCCTGACCCCTGCATACCAATGTATTATGGTTCCGTTGTTAAAAGGGTAAGTATGGAGATTTCTCAGGGAAATGAACACGGCACAGATTTCTAGGAACAGTAATATACCATTCACAAAGAGAGAAGAAGATAGGTCGGCCTGTGCTTAATAGTGCCTTGCTCATCTTTGAATACCTGTCATCAAGAAGTGAATAGGTAGAGACCACTTATTTTAATCTTGAAAGATCATTTTTTCCATCAGATTTCAGAACTTGTACCACGTACCTTTCTTGCGGGCTCACCCCATTATTATGACAATTATCATATTTCAGATAATCAATTCCCTTGAGAAAATAGCCAAAAAAAAAAACAGTCATGGCGATATATTTACGAGGTTTGACGGACGCACACTAGGCAGAAGCCAAAGTCTTTTAAGTTTCCTGAAGGAAAAGGTTTTGTATCATGAAGAAGAAAACGACTGAAGGAAAAACAAAATTACCCATGAAGCAAAGGTTTTCGCATCCTGTTCCTCGTAACCAAGTGATCCTGGCATTGTCTTGGCACAAGTCAGGGTCCTGCAAAAATAAACATTTCTTCAGTGCGCTATAAACGTCATAGGCCAATTCACTTTTCTAATCATTAATTCCACGACATTTATCGCTGTGTTCTGTCATGCTCTCATGATTCGAAGTCTTAAATGCGAGGATACAGCTTCAAACTTGGGGCAGATCCTATCTTTCCTAGTGGAAGAAAGTTAAGATATCCTAGTGACTTGGGGCAGATCTGTATATCTAGGTCTTTAGAGAAACACTGGTTTTACATCAAACCGTAAACTAGACGACCTGATTCAGTAGGTCAAATAATATTTTCCGTTGTAGCCGATCGGACCCATCAATACACATGCACTCATTTGATCTGCTTGTTTTAGCAGAAGTATCAGGTCAACACAGAGTATGGCCTTACTGCACAGTGCACAACCGTGATTTCTTGACCAAACTTCAGAAAATGTGAAAGAAGGAAAACATTATCACAAGTACCCAGCATCGCCATAAATTCCGATCTTTAGCCCTTTGCTGTGGACATAATCTGCTAGAGCCTTCATACCAGACGGAAAAATAGACTTTTTTGGCACTAAGTTCCCCTGCACATAATAGGTGCAGATAAATATTTTCAAATTCTTATAACAAAATATAAAGACATTATTTCACTGAAGACTTATTCTCTGATGCTTTATGAAAAAAAAAAAACTTCACAAGCAACAGAAAGAATCCCTCCTTCACGGATAAATTTATGCTGCCGCACTAAGAACTAATTAAGAAGGATACTGGCAAAAGGGATTGTGTTTATATTGTAATCCCACAAAACGCAAAGGTTTTTCAGTAAGTACGTTGTACAATATAAACAACCAAACAACTCAGTAAAATAACAAATGCAGGGAAAAAAATTCAGTCAGAAATGTAAACAATAGCAAGCGACTTGCAATATTTTCCTAAAAATGTTGTACCTTGGAATCTCTTTTCAGTTCTGCCCAACAATCATCTGCCGAAATCAAAATTTTAAAGGACAGGAACATATTAGTTCACCAATTAATAAGAGAAAATCAGTAGCTGTCTAATGCTTTCAGCCTCTATGTTGAAAAGGAAGATTTTTAACCTAGATTAATATACTTGTATCCAAGAGCTGCTATTCCACTCGAAACCATTGCATCAGCTGTACGAAAAAAGGACAAAATTCAGCCAAAATCACCAATGACAACTTACGTTATACCAAGACCAAAACTTAAAAGCAAGTATTTCATGACCAAAAGAAAAATAAAAACATAGTGTGCTGTAAGACATCACGATTGTACCTGTCTCACGAATCAGTTCTTCGTTAAGCTTGCAGGGAAAGTGATTGTAACTGTTCCATCTGCACCAACCTTAATTCATTAGATACAACACAAAGTTTGTTCTAGAAAATATTGGCTCAGAAAAATGGAAGTCAGGTTCCATCTAAGTGGACTATTTGATTGAATATTTTACATGTCCGAGGTAAAACTAGATAAATGGTCAACGCTATGCTGCGGAACGAATAAATTTTTTGTCAATATAAAATAAGACATTAATGTTATATCAATGTTTTAAAATGAGTAAGAAAAATCTATGATTTTAATAATTAAAAAAGGTTGCATGTGTCATCAGAGCAATGGATAGAAAAGCAAACAGAAACAAAACGCCATGAATTAAGCATAAAAAAGTCAATGGAAAAAAATTAAAAATCATAAGAATAAAAATTGAATCCAAAACATGAAAACATAATAAAAAAATCAAACATGCAGAATTTTTTAACGTGTTTTCTTACATAAAAAAATCTCAGATGTAAATTAAAAAACTTATGCAGACATCTAACTAAACAAATCAATAATTATCGTGTAAAGAAATGAAAAAAAAAATCATCAACAATAAACAAAAACAAAACTGAAAAAAACTAAGAGACAAATATAGATCAAGATATTTAATATCGCAGCAGGTAATTTACCTAATTATGATTAATGGATTTATTAATTAAAATAAATTTGTAATAGAAACCAACATACAATAAAATTTATTGAATACAATAAAAAAAAACAATGCCATGTAGGACTGCACAAATTAAAGACTTTATGAAAAATTCGATATTAAAAAAAAATTTAGTCCATATAAAAATTTTAAAAAAAATCACAAGAATCATACCAACCTTTTTAAAAATCAAACAAACCTAATATCATTAAAAAGTAACCAAAATCTAAAAAATGCTAAATAAGCAAAAAACATCACACATAAAAGGTATTAATTAAAACATAAACAAAATAATTATTTAAAAAAAATACATAGAAAATAAGGCATCAATTAAAAAAATCATTTAAAAAAAATTAAGGCAGGCGCTGCTAGGCCTCATCGATCAAACAACGGCTCGCGTGCGAGCCTTTATTAATTTTTTAAAAGTTAATGGGTTATGTTGTTTACCCCAATCATTTAAAAAAAGACACGTCGCCTGAAATCTGGTCACTGTGATAGTTGGGAAAATGGGGTCCCAAATTCTTTTTACAAACAAACTCATTTTTTACCTTGTTAAATCAATTCATGGCTTTTAAAAACAAAAAACAAACGACACAAAATCCAAAATCAACTTTAAACCAAAAATCTTTCCAAGCTCATATCTTGTTTTTTAAATACTTTCAAGGTCAAAAAAACATCTAATCTCAACTCTCCTCATCATATAGAACAATTAATACAAAAATTGACCATTTTAATGATTATAATCATCACCAACTATTACTTTTTCTCTTTACAATAGAATTAAGCTATTCCTTATATATCCGCTCGCCAAAAAAAATTGGAAATAAGGAAAATAAAGTTCGGTATCAAAATTAATTTTTTTTAAAATTAAAGGGACCGGTTACCTAATAGATAAGAATTATAGGGAACTAAAATGAGCTTTTATAACAAATTTCAAACCCGCCACCTATTCTACCCATCCTTTTCAGTCCAGTTTCTTGTATTTCAATCCAACCCTCCCTCCAAAAAATATGCAATTGGCTAATTCTTTTTTAAAAAAAATGGTTAAATCGCGCAAACTAAAAGTTGAAAGATTAAAATAAAAATTGCTTTAATCCATGGTATTTTGTGAGAAGATAACCAAAAACTGATCTTTTTTAGCATACTGAATAAATTTATTCGAAACTTGTAAATGAATAAGCTCACCCCATCTGAGGAGTGTGACCAAGACCATTATCCAACAAATTTCTTCTTATAGCTTCTGCTTCACCAAGTTCCCTCACACGAGCAGCATGGCTAACTGTCACCATCAAAGTGGTGCATAAAATGAACACGAGAAAGGGAAAAGATAGCCGAGAGGGTGCCATGAGAGTGATTATTTAGTTGTATCAAAGCAAAGTATAAACATGGCATTCATGAGCGTGGAGAGAGATATATAATGTTGCTGAGCTGACAGCTATCAAAAATCTTCTGAAGGAAAGCCAGCTGTCATAGAGAAAGGAACTACCTAAACTCCAGATTAAGAATCATAGATGGCTTTCAATAGGTAATCCCAACGTTAACAGTATGTTACGAGTCTTATCTTTTGGACCAGAATCTTGTCTTATGGGAAGATTAGAAGAGCTGTAAAAAACATACAATTAGCATAAATAGACCCGATTCCTGGCTTTGTCTTCTGGAAGATTGTTTTCAACTCTATTAAAAAATCAGCCAAGGCAAACATTGTAAAGATCCTCATCACAGGAATTCTTTATGCGTCATATCAAACCAAACACATAAGATATGCTAGCATCTAAATCAAGGTAATTTAACTTTGGCTAAATTAACATTAAAAAACACGGATTCTATGATCATCATAGCAAACTCGGCCTAATATTATCTTTTCTTTTTTTTTTTTGCCTTTGGTCTAATATAGTCCTGTTGTTCTGGCAAGAAAGTCTACAAAGTTAGATTCACCACAGCTGGCTGGATTGGTTTTTAGTCGAAAAGAGTAGTGGATGACTTCAACACTCCACTTATGGATAGAAAGATTAGCAGAGAAAACAGAGTAATTGAGACTGACGGCCGTAACCATTTATGCCATTTCGTCATGGTTTCTTTCTACAAGAACGATGTGGAAGTACAGTAGGGAAATGAATTGAAAGGTAGGGTTATGTTTTGACATCGTTTGCACTAAAAAACTAATGTTTATGGTTGTTTAGGGGTCTTTGATGCTAGTGAACTAAGTCGATGGTTTGAAGCATTTGCGTTTCCATAAAATCACTGCATGCCTATTAGAATGGACAACATTAATGGAAAACTATAAGAAAAATGGGCATTCAAAGAAAATACCCAATAAAAAAAAAACCCCGTTGCCACTGAGCTGTTCAAACGATGCTACAGAGGGATCAAAGTTGTTGGAATGGCGGAGGAAACTGCAAAACCTATGACCAAGTTAAATTTGTTTTACACTAATAATGATTAAAAGAGACATGGAGAAGAGATGATCGATGATGACAATATCATTATTGTTCATATTCTAGTAAGTATGTTTGTCGGAACAAGTACTTTCATTCATTGTTCCTTGGATTGAGATGAGGCCAGGCTGGTTACAATTTTAGAAAACTACTAGAGTTGTTTTTGTACGTAGTGGAAGTAGCTTGACACCAATTTGGCAGCTTATTCAATAATGATATTGTTCTTTCTTCATGAATTTATCTCATTTTCTCTGTCACAGACCCTGGTGGTGGTAATTGAACAGCTTTCCCTCCTCCATCTTCTTCTTCTTCTTTTAATTTCATTTATTTTCTTTGATATTGTTATTAAAAATGATTGCCATCGATATTTTTCTGGTAGTTTTCAGAAGATGTAGCTAGCCAGGAGTGATGTTCTGTATTAGGGCTTTATCTCATTTTCTACTGCAAGTTATCGCACCAACAGCCACTAGTTTATGATTTTAACAACGGTTTTGTGTGGTGTTGCAGCGGCAGCAATCCAATCCCTCAAGAATCAGCCGGAAAATACACCACCAAGATGGTACCAGTCTGATGATCCCTGCGGATATCCCTGGGTAGGAGTTGCTGCGACAATTCAAGGATCACTGCATTGTCAGTACTGAATTCCTCCTCATGTTCAGTAGCTTATTATTATATCCATCATCTCTAATAATTGATCTACAGCAAGACCATTCTGATCAACAGTAAGAATTTTATACATTCATGGTTATCAACCATAAGCCTTAAAGGGAATCTATGTGGTGACATTGGAGAACCGGCCGAATTGAGATCCTTGTAACTTTCCCATTTCTACCTCACAGGAACAAGTTTTTTATAAGCGATTTAAAATGTGGTTCTGCCTTAGCAAGTTCCTAAGAATCATCGAAATATACATATTTTCACAAATGGTCCTGTGCCTCCAAAAATCTATCTTAAAATCTTGATATTTAAGCTTTTGAGGTTATTTTGTTTCAGGGACCTGTAATTTAACCCAAACCTTACGGGATCTCTCACTCCACGGTTATGAGAACTGCAAAACTTGCACATCCTGTGAGATGAAATATCCAATTTTCTACATGGCCAGCCGGCTTATATCCTTCTTCCTTGAAAATATCAAAGCAATTGCATTTTATGTGTCTTTCCTGCAACTTTTCAGAATACTTGCTGGTTAGTTTCAGTGATAGTATTCCAGATGAGCTAGGCAATCTTGCTGAGCTATCCATCCAGTAAGAGTTGTTAAACTTCCAACAATTATGAATACATGAATCAACAGAGATGCTATATCTTCGCTTCATTCAAAACTATCTCTTTTTATTGTTAGAGAATAATATAAATTATATCCTGAGACCTCACCTAAAAGTTTAAGATATTGGATTGAAATGGTTCTTTGACATGGTATCAGAACCTTGATGATCAAGTGATCTTAAGTTTGAATCCCATCATCCTTATTTATTTGATAAAAATTAAGCGCGAGGTAATGTGGGTCTGTGCAAATTTCAAGTTTAAAGAGCTTTCACTTGAGGGGGTGTGTTAGAGAATAATATAAATCATATTTTGAGATTTTACCTAAAAATTTAAGTTATTAAATTGAATTGATTCTTTGAAATCTACGAGTATCTCAAAACAAAACAACTTACTTGGTGGAATCCCTCCTTCGCTAGGTAAACTCTCCAAGCACTACTGGCTGGACCTTGCAGACAACCACTTGACAGGAACCATCCCCATCTCCAAAATTGAACAACTTGTCAGAATCGGAATTACATAGTAGATCGGTTAATAATATATTCGTGATTGGTAGATATGTTCGAGTCTTGGAATTGCAAGGACCAAAGCAAATGAAGACTAGTTCACCAGGAAATTCACATTTTTATTTGTTTCAAAACTAGGTATTCCCCTTGCAATAGATATAGAACTAGATAGCTGATCGTGATAAGCTGTTAAATTTTTTTAATGTAAAAAAAATATTTAGATGATTTGATTAATACGCTACTTGATTTGATTTAAGGAAGCAAAATATGATTTTTAGAAGCTAAGCCGAAGATGATGTTGAAGAATTCAAAGTGAAATTAATTACAAAACAAATCAAGAGATGTATTGATTTAACTGTTTATGATTTACTGTGTATAGTTTCATATATTATATTGTTCATTAGTTATCTTTTTCTAAATTTTTATTTTGTTCATCACACTATTTTTTTTTCAATTGTATTATTTTGAGTCAAAAGTCATATCCAATGCTTCTTATTTTTTAAGAAAATATAAAATTTTGAAAGACAAAAAATCAAAATGAAAGAAAGTAGAAAATAGTTGACAACTTCTAATTTTGTTTAAGAAGTTTAGTTTGGTCCCCTTTTCTTTTCAGTTAATAGATAATTAGTTCCTTTAATTATCAATAATTTAATTTTCATACAAAATTTTATTATTATTATTATTATTATTATTAGTTCCTGGTTTGTGAGAGAAGAGAGAGTTATTGTATTTCGGTATAAATAAAAAAAAATTATTATTGATACCAATTCTGATCACTAAAACAGTTAAACTTGGTGTCAACAGATTTTATTTGAAGAGAAAAATTTGATAACGGTTGTTTAGAAACTCAATATTGCATGAAAAACATATCAAAGTTGAGGAGGAAATTTTTTTCCTGGTTTGATTTTTTATTTTTGGACCATTTATTTATTTATTTAGGTTGATAAATTGACTTATAGATATTCTATTGGTGTTTATAAAGTGTTTTTAATTTTAAAATGAGTTGAAAGAATGGGGTTTTAGGGTAAAAAAATAGTTTGTCTTGAATTTTTAGCTACCACAGTAGTGAACAAAACTTGAACAAATAGGCGACACATCGTATACCTCAGCAGATGACATGTCGTCTGATTATATTTTTTTTTTTACAAAAAAATATGATTGACAGTCATCTATCCCTTAAAAAGATATAAAAAAAATAAAACACGGCCTAGACGCACTAGGCTACCAAGCTCGCACATCTAGACTCTCCTTTTAGCTTTTTTTTATTTTATTTTCTTGTAGTTTTTTTTATATTCAAGTCAAAAATAAATTTTAAAAAAATAATTTATTAAACATGGTTGATTCCATGACTTGGGTAATGATTTTGAATGGTTAAGCCACAACATTCAAATCGATTTAATATGTTATTATTTTAATATTGTTTTTTTAAAAAAAAATTCAAGCATTTAGTTTATTTTGAATATGTCTTCATGATATTTTTTATTTTAATGGAATTAACTTGTTTAAAATTTTTTTTACATGATCTCATGATTTAAAATATAGATATAGTAAATTAACTTAAGTAAGTTAAATTAAGTTGATCGGACCACTTCAATATATAATATTATGAATTTTTTAATGTATTTTAGATTGGACTTGATAGTATATTTTGTTTTAGTGTTTTTTTATGTTTAATTGATTTTGATTTGCTACGTCACCGTTTAAAATTTCTCACACAATCTTAATATTTTTTTTATGTTAAAAAAAAAACACGGTGAAACACATATCAATGGACTAATGATTAACTATTTTTCGGACACGCAACATTCAAGAAATCCCTTAACTTTGGTGGCTGGGATATTCCTTTTGTCTTTCTGGAAGGTCAAACCTAGAAAAGCAAGTCTAATTTTGACTATGTTGTTTGTTCTATACTTTTATGGCAAGCACTTAAAAAACTTATTCCTTTTATAAATCATTTGAATAAATATTAAATGTTGAAAAGGTGAGCGTCTCATCCATAATTAGCAAGTAACACATCATCTCTTTAATCAGCTTACTAATAGATTTCATCATTTGATGAATTATTTTTTTTAATATGAGTATTCAGATTAATTTATTGTAATTTAACTAAATTCTTAAGTTTTAAAGTTAATAACTATATAAATTTTTAATAATTATCATATTAAAAACTATAGGGCTCGAGCATGAGACCACAAGAAATAAATTATCTAATTCTTTCATCTATCCATCCAAACAGCCAAAGTTAAAGTTTTAATTAATACCCATGAATGACTGTAATTAAATGTAATTCCAATTAATATTATTCCTAATTATTGCAATTAAATCTCAATACCGATGCCGATCTTATCAAAGGCATCATCTTTCGTTTACCTATATTTGATTATTGAAACTGCCGTGCAAGCAACGACTACAATCATGTCGTCGAGTGCTTTTCTATTAACAAATTGAAAGGCACCTTTTTTTAAAACAATTAAAAAGGCATTCTCATACTAGTTTTTACACATCAAAACACTCGTTAAAATAATTATATCTCTTTTCCATTGAATTTTAAGTGAATCATGTGCGCACCTAAATTCATAGATTCATAACGAGCTAGGTAATTTTCCTTTGAAAGACACCTCTAAGTAACATAATTACGATGAAGATGTTTTAAAACAAAACAATGGAAGCCAGGCCATGAAATACTGCCCGCTTCTCTTTTTTTATTTTTATTTTTATTTTTTATTTTTATTTTGGGCCTTTCTAACTATCAGCTGATAATCTTTGATCCTCGAAGAGTTTAATTTATAATAACATTCACATCTCACCATGTGTGATTGCTTCTTCTTCTTCTTCTTCTTCTTTCCAGTTGAAACATGGATAAAAATGACGATCGAGCACATGATATGCTTGGATAATTAATTAACAGGAAAATAGCTTCACGTATTTCAGGGATTGTGTTTAATTTATCTTTATATGTTTCATTGTATCCAGTCTATCATTGAAAAGTTACTCCGCTTCGGTCTATTTTTTTAATCACATTTTCATGGTCAAAACTGATGAAAGCACGTCATTTGACTCGTTCACGACTAATTCTGAATTTGTAGGTCCAAAGTACATTTATTTAAAATCATGTCAGGCTTTTTTCAAAACTCACCGCTTGTGAAATAATTTATACACGCAACCTATCAAAACCGAGTATTAAATGCTCTAATTAAAATCTCAAATCTTATTCTCCTGCTCCTTATCTCTTAATAAGAGATATTTTACACGTATAGGATGGTCATGTACATGCCAAGTGATTTATATAATATATAGTTTTCTAAGGATATGTTTTATACAATTAAACATATATGGACAAATTAATGTTGGACACTCAGTTTTTGAAATAGTATGTTTAAATATGTTTGCATTAATTAATGACTAACTTTAATTTCTCTTTTGATGGAGGGTGCGTGATATTGAATAATATATACGGACTCTTCAACTAACCTATATATTTTTTGAATAATATGTGCATTTTGTGACTTTCTAATATCATGGCAAACTATCCTTGGATTTGTGAGATACAAGGAGAACCTTGATAAAGTAGAGCTCGGAGAAGGAGATGTGAAGAATCAATGTGTATTATTTAATATATCCAAGTGTTTTTTTTTTGTTTTTTCATAAATAGGCTCAACTTTCATATTTGTATTTTTCACGGGTGTCTTAGGAATTTTATGGTGTATCCGTACTGTTTTGAGGATTAATAAAATCATATTTTTGATAAAATAAAGAGAGAGAAGAAAAGATAGAAAGAAATCCATATGTTTTTCGAATGGCAAGCTACTTTTTCTGAAAATTTTATAAACTCGGTGCTTAAAGTCTTAAAATCCTTGGAATTTTTAGCCATTTTTGGTAACGTAGTTAAGATTTGTCCAATTTCAACTCCTAAATAGATTTATTGTTAAAGTGATTTTTATTTGAAAATATATTAAAATAAAATATTTTTTATTTTTTAAAATTTATTTTTAACATCAAACATTAAAAAAAAATCTAAAATAAAAAAAAATAAACAAAAGAAGAAAATCTCAATTTTTTTAGAAACAAGACCCAGCCACGGAAACAAAAAAAGGGGACCTAAAAACCAACAATAACAGTTTTGTTTTTTCTGTTTTTTACAACAGCTAATTCTACAGTCAGCCAGCGTTACATTACCAGATATTTTCTACAAGTGGCTCTCACCGGGCTTTTTCTAAAATGTATTATTAATTTATCCTCCGCCGAGGCAATGCAAATCACAACATCAAACGCGCATTTACTGCTGTCTCCATTTTTTCCATTCAGATAAAAGAATTCAAAACAAGAAAATAAAATGGACAGCAAATTTGAAATCTATTTGCTTCGTCTCTTTACGGTGGTAGCAATTAGCAAACGTGCATGTCTGTCAAGTGCAAAAAGCACATGGGTTCTAGCCAGGTTGCCTTAAAAACCTTGACCTTAACCTAGATAGATTCTAGGTTGTCCTTTTCTGCTGTGTAGATTTATCTGGTATTATAGATAAACCAGCTCTCTTATCATCATTGTCCATATTCGCGCAAAACCATTCTAGCAAAATGACCTTTTATCTTAGGCTACAAGACCCTGCAGTTCAACAACACGAGGAACTGAGTGAAAGCTGAAGAGTTCTCTTGGCCTTGGCGTCTCCGTCTTGAATCTATCAATATAAACAATATATAACCACCACTCCATCCCATTAATAATCTACAAAATGAATAAAATAATAAGAAGGTCCGTCCAATTAAGCAACCAAATGGTAGTTTTTAATTTACACAGGGATGCCCTCTTATAGCAGACGAAAACCTGAAAATGTACAGCGGCAAAAAAGAGAAGAAAATAACCCTAAGGCCTCCAGGACACAAGAGCTCTTGAAAAATATGTAGCAGCTAAGAAATTCCAAGAAAGGGGTGAAAAGGGGTTGAAAGAGAGAGTTCACAGCCAGTCAAAACCGCCACAAACCTTCTCAAAATAGAAAGGGTAAAAATAGGTCTAATTAAAAAAACAAGATCATTCACCAACTATCATCATCGAACGATCATCACCACCATCATGCACATGCATCATCTCAAGGAGAGCCAATCCACTACATCCGCTCCCACGCGCCTCCGCGTTTCTTCCACGCGCTCATCGGACACAAGCGGCCACCGACAAAGGGGGCAATTAAAATTGAGATGATCAAGCCATCCATCAAAGCACTCCTTGTGAAAAACGTGGCAGCAATCAAGCCTCCTCACCTGGTCCCCATGTCTTAGCGTGCACAAGCACACCACACAATCCGATCCTCCCTTATCATTTATATTACTGTCACCACCGCAACAATACTTGTAAGAAAAAACCCGGTTGAGTTTACGCTGCTCGGCGAGCACGATGAGGCCGGCAAAGCCAGAGCCGATCGAACCCAACAGCCCATCATCCATAACGTGGGCCTGGTCTAATCGGTGAAGGCCCACGGAGTGGAAAACGCTGAAAAGGAAAGAGCGAAGGCAGGCAACACAGTTGGCTATGAGTGCTATGAGGAGCAACGGGATCGATTCAGAAGAAACGTCGTTCAGCTGGTTTTGTAAACCCATCTTTCTGGTTGAGTTTAAAATTTACAGTGTTTTAGGTTATGTGATAAAAAGAAAGAGAGGATGGTTATGCTATACAGAGACTAGAGAGGTGTTTGATAAATAGCCAGAGAGAGAGAGAGACAGAGGGATGGAATTAGGTTGAGAGGGTTGGTGATGTTATGGACGTCGAAGTTTGAGGGCCTAAAGAATGGGAAGGGGATTTTGGGTCTCCTCAAAGGCCATGTGTGGTGGGTCCTCCTCTCTATGGAAAACACGTTTACTTTTATGTTTACCATCATCATCACCACCACTACTGCTGCTATTACAAATACATTTTCAAGTTTTCTTCCTCTATATTATTTTACAGAGCTCGAATGGGGTGACAAGTAAAGATTGGATTGTCATTTCGAGATTAATTATTTTCTTATGAAATATTTTTACAATGAGAAAATCAGATCGATTGATTTCGATGCAAGCTGGATAAAATCTTAAATATATTTTATTTCTATAATAATCAATTAATTTATTAATGATTATTTGCTGAAATGCAACCATGAACCCGCTTCCAGCCGCACGAAGTGGAAAAAAGTTTAATTCTTTTCACGAACTGGCTGTATCATCCATTGCCCCTCAAAGGACACAGGGTGTCAGTACGTCATTTGGAGTTTGGGGTAATTATAAATATTGTATTGTTTATTTTTTTAAGTTTTTTATCGTAAAAGTATTAAAATAATATTTTTAAAAGTTATTTTTAATATTATTATATTTAAATTATTTAAAAATAAAAAAATAATTATAAAAAATAAACAAACTTAAAATCCATAAAAAAAATTTACTCATCAAAAGTAAATTGACTACGCTCTATATACATTACACATTACGTACACGGAAGAGCTTAGCACACGGAAACAAGAGGGATTAGAACTTATTATCAACAAAGAGTGAGTAATGGTTGCATTAAAAATAATTTTTTGTTTGTTGAAATACATGATAATAATATTTTTTTATTTTTTAAAAATTATTTTTAATACCAATACATTAAAACGATCCAAAATATATAAATTATATTAATTTTTAATTAAAAAAATTAAACTTTTAAAAACATAACTTCCAACGCGTTTCCAAAAGCATTCTAAAATTGATTGATTTATCATACACTCACTGGATCCATCTCTATTCAAGTATTAATGTGGACGTTAAGCTGTCACGTCCTGGAATTGTGTTAGTAGGAGGATGATGATATGGAATCATTATATTCATACATTTTCAAGAAATGAGTGGTCAATTTATATATGTGCTGTTTCTGAACGCCTTCCTTTGCGTGCAGAAGAGGGATCAATTAATATTTTATATATTTTTGTTTAATTCTGGAAGTGGAAATAAAATTAGATCTTTGTATAGGACCTGTTTATTTTTAGTTTTAAATTAATATTTTTTTAATATTTTAAAATTATTTTAAAATATTTATAGCTAAAATAATTATATAAAAAAAAAACAAAAGAAATGCTTGAGTCCGTTTGGCGTGCTTAAAAAAGTAATGTACCAAGTACCAACCATTGATTAGCTAACTGAGAGAAGCAAATAGAGAATATCTTTCTGCAGGGCCACGCCCAGCTTAAAGCTTAACCCTTTTTTTTTTTTTTTTAATAGATCAATAAGATTTTGGTCGAGTGCTGTATTTGAGAAACAAAAGAGATAAAAGGCAAAGAACTTTAGCGTAAAATTAAATATTTCTTGGCTCTCTAATAATCCAGCTAAAATACACACCACTGCTTTGTTTTTTAGTCAAAATATGTAAATAGATCCATACTGTTTGCTTTTTATTCAGGAAATATTTTAAGATTTTGGATTCAAAAAGTGTGTGAGTTTTAAGTACAATTAATTAGTGTACTAAATGGCCCAACAAACGTGTCTGAATTTTCTTTGCTATTATTGGAATATATATATATATATATATATATATATCTTCTTTTATTCCTCATCTGAAAAGAGATGTTTTGGATTGAATCGATCATTTATATATATATATAATAAATGATCGATTCAATCCAAAACATCTCTTTTCAGATGAGGAATAAAAGAAGATCCTTTTGTTTCAGTTTTTTTTTTATAGAATAGTGAGATCAGCTATTTTATTCTAATGAATAAAAAAGGGGATTCGTATATATTATTTCCGTCAATTAAAATGCACCAAAAATAGCTAGAACTAGAAATATAAAAATAAAACATCCTATAATGTATTTAATCAGAAAATAATTTATACTTTTGTAGAAGTATTTACACATCACGAAATCTCACGTGTCAGAGTATGGATTTCATATAGTTAAAAAAAAAAGAGAGAGAGAGGACATGCTATATATCCAAAATGTACAAAACATAGGAATCGTGTTTGGCAATTAGTTTTAATCTGTTTTTTATTAAAATTTATTTATTTATTTTAAATTTATTTATTTTAGATTATTTTGATGTATTAATATTAAAAATAAATTTTAAAAAATAAAAATAAAATATTAATTGTCACAGTTAAAAACACTTTTTAAATATTGTGAAGGCAGGTGAGGCTTTCATATATATAACCCAAAGTGTTTTTTCCGTGTTAACTAATTCTTTCCAAATAAAATTGAAAAAATGGAAGAGTACTTGGCAAGACGTGATGTAATAGTAATAGTCACAGGCTCACAGCTCAGCCGGGAAGAACAAAGAAGGAATAAAAAGGTCAAAATTCTTCCTCTAAAAGGTAATGGGCATGGAATCATGAAAGCAAGAGGAAGTGTATCCTTGTGGCCTCCTCCAGAGGAGGCTATAAGCTGCCCCACGCCAGGCGCTTTGTTCATGGCAGACAAATAACACGTGGAGCTTGCATGCGTTTGATGATACAGACAGTACTGTTACTGCTGATATATATAAAGGGAGGTGATCAGATCTTGGCACGAAATCCCATTAGATTATTATACGTACGAACGCATGTCATCTATAGTTAAAACAAACAATGGTCCCCGGGCCAGGATTGAAGACGCGTGCAGACTGCAGAGATTGTGGACTTCATTTTAGTTTTAACCCCTTAGCTTGCCGTAAACTCCTCGTATTTGGTTCCATCTTGCTGTACAAATATCCCTTTCAATTCTTGTTTTTTTTTTTTTTTAAATTTGAGTAACCTTATCCTCTTGAAAAACGAACTTTATGAACCTAGATAAGAGAATAAAACTCCGGCTATCCCAGACTCTTACAAGAAGTACACGTCCTGACTCGAACTCGAGACCTGCTGTGCATATCTCAAACCATTTACCATCACACTACGTCCCTTGAGAACTTTTCAATTCTTGCTATCAAAGCTTAGATTATAAGAGTTAAAATTAATACATTGACTGCGCCAAAAATCTACTCCCCACCAATAATAATAATAAAAATAAACTATATACTAAAACGACTAAAAAATACTAGCAATGATCTTACCAGAGGCAACAATATTTAATTATGTTTAAAATGTTGGCCACTAACCACGTAGGAACTTGGAGGTTCTGTAGATACTATATATACGCACAAATACACTACCAACTAATTAACCATCTATTTTCTCAAAACTTAATAAACTAAAATAAAATAAACATTATTTTTTCGGTGTGAATATTGATTGATACGAGAGAAATGTAGAGGGAGAGAGTTGAATATGCTGTCTTAATGTTTATTTTGGAGGTTTAGGGTCAATTGTATTTTAAAATATTTTTTAAAAATAAATTTATTAAAATAAAAAAAATTAATTTAAAAAAAACATTCAAATTTTAAACGAACAGTATTTTAGTAGCACCGCCAAAAACCTCATTATTTACCGATCAACGATCAACAAAAGCAGATTATACCAAATTATTGAAGGACCACGCCCATGTGCTAGCTGGGGGGGGGGGGGGGGAACCGGATAGTTATTAGCTATTT
>Ga0325404_1001803_pt1 | contig 22773 bp, 18 predicted proteins | sample PopdelMetagenome_18_FD_205664 | JGI IMG/M metagenome (GOLD analysis project Ga0325404, IMG submission 205664) | Populus deltoides microbial communities from Bellville, Georgia, United States - Xylem-Control-R1 | ecosystem: Host-associated > Plants > Phyllosphere > Stem > Wood/Secondary xylem...
CGCCAAAGTTAAAAGTCACGGCCATGTCAGACAAGCTCTGACGGTGATTGTGTGACATTTCCTCTCGTAGTTTGCGCCGGATAGAAGTTCTTTGATTAATTTTAATTACCATCACAACTTCAATTACAGTAATTTCAATTTTTTTTTTTTTATCTCAACAAAAGTTATTAAAGCATTGTTTATGCAACTCATTTATAAAAATGCGAATTAATTTAATGGAATCATGGTGATTAACTTCATATCATGAAAAAAATAATAATAATCAAAGATTGAGGACTCAATATTCATCAAGACTACGAGAACACACTTTAATATAAAATATAAGGGTATTTTCATATTTATTGAGATAGATTAAAAGGGTATTTAGATGTGTGGTAATTATTGTGATTTAAAGTATTTTTTGTTTGGAAATTTATTAAAATAATAATTTTTATTTTTTAAAAATTATTTTTGATATCAAGATATCAAAATAATCTGAATATATATAAAAAATTAATTTTAAATATTTTTTTTAAAAAAAATACAATTTCAACTATCTTTCCAAACATGGCCTAAATCTTGATATTTTTTAAAAGAAATCGTGATTAGAAAGAGAATGAAGAGTTAAATTATATGGATGTTAATATAAAAAAATGATTTCAAATTACATACGGAGAAATATATATCTTCAATGATAAATGAAAATTAAACTGTTTGGAAATTCAGAACAAATTGTATTTTATAAAAATTTAATTTTTTTATTAAAAATTATTTTTTTATATACATTTTGAATCATTTTGATATATTAATTTTAAAAATAAAAAAATAATATTATTTTAATATAAAATATACTTTAAAAAATTACCACCACAGCACAACCATGAGTAATGCAAAGTGGCAGACAAAATACAAATGCGGAGGGCTGGAGAGATCTGGAATCAACTGGTTTCGTCGTCAAGCGGACACAAAATTCACGTGCTCACACGGGGGGCAATAAGTGGCTGTCCTTTCTGGAATTTGAATGGTTCTGCTTATTTCGGTCGTTGAATTTTTATTTTCTTTTCAAGCACCACATCGATTCAGAGGTGAGCAGAGTTATTCGGCTGATGTTAAAGATTGATTTAAAATTAATTGAATTAAATTATTTTTTAAATTTGTCGTGTAATTTTCGTTGTTCTTTCTTAAAAATAAAAAATTTAACAAAAATAATTCGAGAAATTAAATAAAAAAACCAAGATTATATATAATCAAACCAAACTAAAAGATTCATTTTTTATCTCAAAAAATAAAAAAAATTGTGAAGTGTCTAAATCTTTTTATTTTCAACCCATTTTAACTCATTTAATTTTAATAAAAATAAAAATCAAATTAAATAATCCATTTTTATCTTCTTAAAAATGTTTTCAATTAAAATAATATATATTTTTAATATTAATATATCAAAAATTAAATAATCCTTCTATTATGAGATTATTGGATGTTTTTGTACATGATAAAAGGTATGATCTAGCGGGTTCTGTGTTGAACTGTAAGGCTAAATATGGGGTTTTGCCTAATGAAATTAATTTTAGTATTTTGATTAAGGCCCTTTGTTAGGAAAAAAAAGTAAATCCAAAGGTGATGTTTTATAAAATTATTTTTAATTAAAAATGTATTAAAATAATTTTTTTAGCATTTCTATAATTTCTTAACATCAATTAATCAAAATATTTACAATAATATTAACTTAATAACTTAAATGGATTTGTTTCGCGGCGGGGCGATTTTGTTAATGCCGAGAAGATTTTGTTTATTGCAACAGTCAAGAATGTTTATGGCTTTCATTTTCTTTTTCCTATTTTTTCCCCTTCCTTTGAGATACCCTGAAGCCTTGTGCAGGGATGTGATTAAAATTTGACACCTCCACAAAATTTTAATTCAAGTCAACACTCCTTTCGCGCGCAATGATCAAATTCCCACTGCTTTCCGATATATTTATAATCATACGCTAACTACTGGTTGGAACAATTCCGTCATCACCTCTTGACCTTCAGCTACCTTGGATGCAATTGGCGCGGCAGCTATTTACAGCATCTGCTCTACAGCTCTTAATGGATAATGTTCCTTTTATCGTTATGGATGCTGGTGGATGCTTTCCTGCACCAAATCAGTGGATGCTTTCCTGCACCCTTAAAACTGGAATGTCTTTGCCATCACTCCGGGTTGGAAGCAGTTGAGAGTACCTTGTGATTCTCATCATTACTCTTTTACAAATCTTATTTTCAAGGCAACACAAAGCAGTAAAATCTGCAGTACAAGGAGCCCCGGAGATATAAAGCTTGTTCAATTCTATAACGATCTTTGTTCAGAGGGCATTGCCATCTCATGATCTGCTAGTGAAGAATGCTAAAACCCAAAGGTCATGGGGGATTCTGGACCAACTTTGGATGAGTGGCAGCATATATAGAAGAATTCATATCAGGTTTCAAGTGAGAAAGAAGATGTTGCAAATCTGGACGTAGACTTTCTGCTGCCCTCCCACAAAGGGCAAGAACCTCTGCTTTAGGCTTGCTGTTAGCCTGGACAGGACCTCCCTGCCCTTCATAATGGACAACATGATGGCTGACGTACACGAGTTTTGTCAATGTAAGTTCTTTGAATATATGGAATTTCAAATCATATAAATAGAAGTTCCAAATAACGAATACTCACAGAAAGTCAACGAGATCTGCAATTTCTGACGCTTCAACAGCAGTTGATGTCTGTGAATTCCTCCCAAAAACATCGACCATTGTATTTAAAAGCAATGAGAGGGTCTGAAATGATGGTCATGAAAAATCAAACATAAATTCAAACCAATCAGAAAATATTCAGAAGTCAATGTTCTCATTGTGAAACACCGGTTTCTAAAAAATGTTAATTGACTTCCCAGGACAACGAAAATGGTTTCAAAAGGCAACTTTCTCACGGTCAAATTCACATAGTTCTTGCCTTTTTTTTTTGTTCCTCTTCATAAGTGAAAAGAAAATATATACAGTATATCCATGTGTGAGATAAATGAAACAAAAACACCAAATAGAAAATAACAAACATAAGTTTCTGTGACTTCAAACACCAAATAGAAAATAAAAAGGAAAATTGCACGATGCCTAAAGTGATAATGTCATTAGAAGCTGAAGTTATTCCCTTTTAGTTATAAATGGGTTTTCTTTCACTTGGGCCATTGAGTTTGACAGATTCTGGTGACAACCATTGCATTTTTTTTATCATCCCCCTTCGTGATATAATGAAATCTCATCTTTATCTCTAAATGCAAGAACTAAGACAAAATCACATAGATTCCATTGTTTTTGCGCATGAACATTACCTTTCTAAATTGGAGCTTCACTATCATATCTATCTCTACTAAAAGAACTGCCTGCTTTGTAGAGCTTCACTGTTTATATAAACAGTGAAGGTTTTTTTTTTTTTTTTAAAAAAATCAATTTAGCCTCTTTTTTTTCCTTTCAATTTCATCCTCAGACTTTATTTTTATAATCATTCGGGTTACTTTTAGACCAATCAAGTTAGCTGAATCATGTCAAGGCAATTGCTACATGGTTTAATTTTAAACCTAATTTAGGCATGGAGATGGGCTGAGAGTTTTTTTCCCTATCAGTTTCATCTTCTTTTTTTCAATTTTATACTTGCACTTTTTTTTTACCGGTAACCAGGTTCCCTTTGAATCGAGCAAGTCGATGGAGTCATGTTAGGTTAACTCCCACACTATTTAATTTTAAACCCAGACTATGCAAGAAGTTGAGTCAAAAGGTTTCTTTTCCTGTCAATTTATCTCATTTTTTTTAATGGTTAGCCACGTTGCCTTTAAACCGGCTAAGTCGACTGAAACTCACACCGTTTAATTTAAACCCCAACTAGGCAAGGAGTTGGGTTGAGAGGTTTTGAGGTTGACTCGTTGAGTCGGATTTAATAACAATGCCAAATTGTTCTCTTTAGCTTGGACATTTTTTGTTACGTCCAAATTTTTTTTATTCGACCTACAACGTAGCACGGACCTATAAACTAGTTGCTCTCTAGGTTTTTATGCGCCAAGAATTTTATACATATTTACCTTCGGCAGTCATGAATATCAACAGTGTCTTGTCTTTACAAAACAATTAACAGCAACGACGACTCTCATCTAGACCAGATCAGATAAAGTATATTAGTATGAAAGTAAATGATGCACCTAATACACTAGAGCCTGTTATTAAATTAGGGTTTGGTGTTTTCAGAAAACTTAGAGCAGTACGTAATGGTTGTTACACATAGAAAGTCATCTTCCTAACTAATTTTCCCCCCTCATTTCTCCTTAGTTCATCCTCTGTTGACAACCATTAACCGGCATCTTCTACTCACTTCCATCTGATTCAGATTTACATAATCACCTTCTAATTTCTATCTAAAAACTTAAGACATGATTTGCAAAATTAAGAGGATAAAAAGGACTGGTCAAGGCTTATCAGTCCAATCCCTCAGCTACCATCAAGCTACCCTCTATTCTTTTCTTTCTTTCTTCTTTTCTGTTGAATTTATCTTGTCACTTCACAGGGAAAGTTTAATCAACAAATTCAAGATGCACCTCATATTATTCTATATCTATGCAGTTATCAAAATATAGTTCACACTATCAACTTGTCAACGATGGAGTAGCTGTTTTTTAAAACAAACAAAAAAACCCCTCAGTTTGGGGTTTAATATTCTAAGTCATAGGTGATTTTTGTAAGCAGGGCAGAATTATAAGTTCTGCATCTTTCCATGAAAGATATTTGAAATTTGATTCAGCAGAAGGTCCTGGCCTTACTAAGGAACTTGGTGTTTTAATCTTCAATGGTTTATATTCCTCTTTATTGCTTACCTAGTCATGTTAGGACTCGTTATGCATATATCTTATTATTCCTTCTTCTTTTGATAAAGAAATCATATCAATAGACTGAAAAGAACTACAGAATCATGTTGTTTACCTTGCAGCTGAAGTACGCAATAAAAATGTGTTTTAAGGTTATTTTGATGTCTATGAACCAAGAGGTCTTCTTCTACTCATGTTCTTCTATTATTCCCTGACTATCATCCCTTCTTGCTTGAAGTTCGCTGCTACAATCCCTGTGTTACTGTTAACAGTCTAATTTCCATCCTATTTCATCTACAAAAATCCCATACAACCCTAATTCAACAAAAACCAACCCTAGCTCACACAAATCTTTTGTGGACATTAATCCTAAGTTGTCATAATGCATTATGACTTTACTGATAAGATATGGAACCGAAAAAGTTAAGCTCCAGCATTTTTCGGCTTATTGCCTAGTGCTTAGTTACAAATTTTGTGGATTTAACAACTCAAGAAATGCATGGTACAACCATTCAAGCATGACTGGACAAGTTCATCACAGACTAAACCAGACAAAATGAATTGTCTGGAGCATGCCATAATTGCAATCACACCTTGCAAACATTTAAGAGATAAAAACGAACGAGTAGCCTTTTATACCTTATTGAAGAGCGTTTGAGAGTTGGCAAGTCTTGGGAGCAATGGACCCATTATACGGAATACTATCCTCAACATTGCAACTGATGTTATTGGCCTGAGATGTTTAATGATAACATGTGTTCCTTCTAGCCATTCCTGTGGAAGGTTGCTAAAGAAAGAATGCAGCAGGGCAATTATGTTACCTGGCGATACAATATTTATAACACAGAATCAGAGCACAAGACACAAGTACTTGGATGTATAAAACATAAAGTAGGCAATGATGACAGATTTAGATGAAAGAATGCATGCCTTCCAGTTCCAACATCTAAGAAATACGGGTGTATTTTTTAAATAAGAAAGTAATAATTTTGAAGTCACATGATGCGACTGGCATATATCTGGGATACTCGCATTTAATGATAATAATCATAATACTTGATTGGGAATTAAATGCTGGCATAAGACGAGCTCATAACAGGGAAATGACTGCTAAAGATATGAAAACATTTGCTAAGAAAGCTAAGATTTAAAGTGGCAAGTACAAGAAGAAAACTTCAAAGTTTGGACCTTAATAACAACAACAAAATACAGATTGCATTCCTCCAGCCTGTGTTTCCTTACCAACCCACCACAAGCATAATGTCAACAACATTCAAGGGTCCTACAAACAACAACAACAACAACAAAGCCTTAACCCCAAACTAATTGGGATAGCTATATGGTTCTTTCAGTACCATTCAGCTTAATCATAAATCAAATCTGCCTCCGCATCAGGAGTTTAGATCTCTCAGCATCACTTCCATCCCATTATCTTAAATCTTCCTCTTCCTCTTTTCCTTCCTTTTACAGTCCCTAATAACTCCTCTGAATTGGGACCTTTGGCATCCTACATTGGGCATGACCAAACCATCTTAGTCCCACCCTTCTCATTTTATCTCCAATATGTGGCGGCATGTTCATTTCCAATCTTGTCCATTCTTGTCTCACCGCTCTCAAATCTCTACCACGCTCATCTAAGGGTACTCTGTTGCTTTTATTTCCAACATTCATTTCCATACAGCATGGCTAGCTTCACCACCGTTCTATAGAACTTTACCTTTCACTTTATAAGAGATATTCTGGCATAACACACCCTTAAGACGACTCCACTCCAACCTCCTTGCTTTTATTCCATGAGTTACATCCTCATCCACTTCTCCGAATGGAGGATACAACCCTTATACCTAAATTGATCGTATTTCAATTCCATCCAATGTAACATCTCCTTCATTCCTTTTACAAGAGCAAAACTTGCAGTGCATATACTTCTACTTCTACTTCACTAAGAACCTCGACTTTCAAGAGTATTCCTCCATAACTCCATCTTTTGGTTGACTCCTACACTCTATCAATTCACAACATTGTCGACAAAGCACACACCATGGTACATCAGCTTGTATGTGACTGATTAGCTCATCCATGACAAGGGTAAGTATGTACAAACCCTCCTCTTTTGTATCCCTCTCATACTTTCCTCACTTCCTTTGCCCCTTCCTTCTCCTCTCCTCCTTATTTCCTCTGTTTCTATAATCATGTCCTACATCATGAGGACCCTTGAGGGTATGGTCTACAACCTTGGATTCATTTAGGACCTCTACTACCACTCTCTCAACACGCCCTGTCATCTCCCCCCACATGGTAGCAGTATTGGTTTCTAGGTTCTACTAAACGGATCAAAGCATAAACTAAACTATCACCAAACTCGAGATGCAATTACGGTATTGTCTCCAAGATGGTATGTAAATGTATCTCATTGTGTGTTGTTGATATAACATGACTTAGTCTGCAGAATTAACAAGATGGCTTGCTTTAGAGTCATCAGCAAAAGTCAGCCATGGTCATCAATCCTTTCTAATCATACAGGTTTTGCACGGTTAAAAGATAGATGGGGCTCAAGTTCACAGAGTTTAGGAATGTCCTGAATTCAACAACATTTTAATTAAATAATTAGCATAAATATGAAAATTTGGGCACCTGAGCATGTTGAGAATAACAAGAGAAAAGGATGAACAGGACTAGAGGAAAAATTAAATAGAATACCAATTGCTGTAACTTAATTGTGAAAATTTGGGCATCTGGGAATGTTGAGAATAACAAGAGAAAATGATGAACAGGACTAGAGGAGAAATTAAATAGCATACCGATTGCTGTTGAGGTGTTGTCTTGAGCAGCCCATGTTGGATCCAACAATGCATAGCCAACAGCAGAGTCTAGTTCCCCAAGTGACCTTTTGCTATCAGTAAGCCACCAACACTCTTTTATTATGCGCGATGCCTCCATATAAAGGTGCACATGAAAATCAGGAGGGAGCTGAGCTAGTAAGAGACCGCAAGCTTGGATCAACAAGCAAGAAAGTTGTTGGCAAGTATAACCACTTCGTAAAACAAAATTTGAAGTATTGATTCCTGAAACTGAAGGGGTTGATCTGCTTCCACCCAGTGAATCAGTACTTCCCCCAGAAGGCGACGTTGGCAAAACTGATCCTTGTCCAACACAATTTGGAGCTCCATTGCTGGATTGAATTAGAGTCGGTTGTATATTAACAACAATCTGAACTAGAGAGGGGATAATTTGGGATGCAGCTACTGGAAGTGAGAGCAATTCTATGACAGCTGTTTCTAGAACCAGTTGAGTATGAGTTCCAGGATCCTGGATTTGATAGAACGCCTTTTGACCCTCAGAAGCATTCGTTGGCCCAGACTGAGAGGCTGCTGATGTCTTGGTATGTGGATTGCGCCCTGAATTATTTGAAGCATCTCCAACTGATCCATACTTTGAGTTGGTATTTAGTGGGGGTATCACATTATTCACAAGCCCTAACAAAAGAGTTGCAAAATACTCTGGGGGCGGGCAGATGACAGGGTTTGGTGAGCTAATGTGCTGTGGGAATGACTCGGAAAATGGGATCTGTGACAAGTTTATAATCAACAAAGAAATATACAGAAAAAAGAAAATAGCATTCCAAAGACTTGAAACGAGGAAACAAAGAAGAAAGAAAATAATAACAGGAAGGGAAGAGAAGCTATAAATACCTTACTAAGATCAAGTACATTCAGTATCCGCACAACAAGCTTTCCAGGAAGATGACCATAGAAGTAGGCAAGTATATCACGAACAAATGTGAATCTTAAGGGGTGATATTCTAAAAGTGGAGAATACATGGCCAGAACTCTGTCTGCTGGATCTACAGCATCATTCTCAAGAAGTCTATAAACAATTAATGGGATGACTGGAAGCAAGCGTGCTGCAATATCATCAAAAAATGTGGGATACCTGCAGAGCTTATAGCAAACAGTGTTAAGGAAGCTGCAATTCTTGTATTCCAATGAAATTTCAGCATTGCATTATTTTTGTCACCTATACCCTTTAACCCAAAACATAATCAAGATTGAAATATCTTTTTATTTTTCTTTCTTATACCCTGTATCCAATACATATCGTGCTGTATCAGGTGCATATCCATATCTAAAAGAGCTTGATGCATTTACGGGAAGCATTTTGGAGTATCTATGCTTCCTAAATTGCTAGAGACATCAATCAATTACCAATGCTCTAAATTATCATGAGTCTTGTAATTTCATATAACAGAATAAAATTCCATGTAGAAACATATAATCTAGAAGTCTTTACCTGTCCTTCCATGATAGATGATTTCCAAGTGCCTTTGCCAATTCAAGACGCTTGAACAGTCCTGAGAGAATCCAATGCTCAGGACGCACACGATTCATACAAAATAGTTTCACTCTTGATTGAAGTTCCTGCCTATCAAGCAAGCTAATCTGAAACATGCATTATGATGCATTTCAGTATCAGTGCAAGAACAATAAACATCGAAACTATGTTTGAACATGCATGATATCTCAACCCATACATAGGTCAAATCAAACAAACTCCCACCAAATTGCATGGTTATGCACGAGAAGTTATGTTCAAGTGCCAAAAGTTGCCTTCAAGGAAACTGTGTCACTGAAGATGTAGCAACCTTAACATATTATAACAAGTACCAAATCGCACAACAGGTATTTGGTTTTAAAATAAACACTCTTGAAAGTTTTTTCCTTACCATAGCACACAAAATTGAGCAAGTCTCGTTCTTCTCTTATATAATACTTGTAAGTTTACGTAACTGGCTGCTGGTTTGCATAAAAACCAGAATAAAAGCTGTCAGAGCAGCAGTTGGACAGATAACTCTACCATTAGAATCCTCTTAACGGATTCACTGTCTCCACATACCAAGATCGTTCTCATAGTGCAAACCCTCAACTTGGAGCCTTAAAACCTTAAGGCAGTCGCTGACTAGAAAATCATGTTTGCTTTTTAACACGTCTTCAATCTTGCACCTTCCCCTCTAACCCAAACCACAAAATCATAATTGCCCCAAGTCTTATTTCCCAGACAGTAATCAGATTCTCAGTTGATTAAAGCAACAGTAATCGCTATACTAATCATCCTTCATACACTACAGCGATTATGTCATGTTTGATGGTGCACATGCACACAAAAAATAAAAGGATTAAGAAATGTGCATATACAAGATCAAATTGTGCAGAAAAACATACCACAATACGCAAAGCATGGGGATCATCATCACGGTCAGTAAGTGCCAGAAGCAAAATATCCAACGGCAGCAACTCATGAGTCCAAATGAAAAAGGCAAGGTTTGCACAAGTTTTCAATAAAAGGTCCTAGGAAAACAAAGGGAACAAACAGACACTAAATGAACTAGCACACAACAAATAAGACTGTTAGTGCATATAATTTGCAAGAATAACCAGGGCAGAAGATGCAGACCTGTAAGGTATGCCCAAGCTGAAGGTCCACATGAATGTGATGAAGTAGAACATCCACCATTGTGTATATATTCGCTGTCACTTCTTCAGGGGAAAATTCTCTCAAAACACGTGCCTGAACTCCATCCACCAACACATAATTAGTCAGGGGTCTTTTAAAAGAAATCCAGAAAGATAAAGCTGTCAAGAAATGATGATTTCTATAGGAACAATCGCTTGTGCTAATGATGTTTTCCCAACAAACAGATTAGAAGAATGTAGTCAATACCAGATGTCCACTATTGATGTTTTCAGGGTGTCCCTGCATCAGTATCCATGCGCCAGCACATAGATATTGTCGGTGTTGGGGGAAACTATGATTGATATATGTCATCACATAAGTGGGATCAGCTGATAGTGAGATCAGCTGGGTACATTGGTTAATCACTGTTGTTTCTGCCTGCAAAAACACTGGGCATTTTAACACTGACTGAATTGCCAAGCAATCTGAACAGCAGGCATGGAAATATTCAAATCTAAAATCATTTCACAAGGTTAAACTCTCCAATTAAGAGTAATACAAATTTGCAAGTTAAAACTTTGCATTTCTAACTTGAAGCTCTGGTGTTCTCCTTCAAAGGAAGGTGGGGACTTAAGGGAAAAGGGAGGTTACTCGAGTACTCCCTGTCCAAAGCCCAATAGGCCCTCCCATGGACCCCAGAAAAGAAGATGAAGACGAAAAATAAAAACAAAAACAAATCATTTCATTTCCCTTTATTTCATAAAAAAATTAATGATAGAATCATATTAGTCTTTATGTGAATCTTATGTACTGTTCTATTGGATTGTCAACCCTAAAGAAAAGTACACGTGCAAAGAAACTTAAATGAAATAGTCTCTCTTTATTGCTTTAATGGTACAGGACTGGCTAAAATATAAGTAAAAAGAATCCCAATTAAACAAGATAAATCTTCATCCAATAAAGAAAACAAAAATAATTCCCAAACCAATAAGGCTTCTTAATGGTTTAAAGAAAACCTCAATGATACTAAATTGAAACAGGATAGACTAAATTCATTATTGAATATCTGCTAACTCTGACCAAATCTGAAAACCACAAAAATACCCATGAATATCATGCTACATTTGTCTCCTTTGAATGAAAATCCTTAAATCAAGTTAACTAAACCAGACTGCTAAGGTGCTTCTTTAAAATATAATGCCTACTTATGTAAGGATCCATTCTCAAATCATGTCAACTTTGCCGATATGCTTCCCTGATCCATTATTAGAAAGAAGATGATAAAATAAACTGCACATAGCAAATTACACCCCCCCTCCTAAATCTACCCAGGTGTCAGATTTCTTTTAGCACAATGAGGAACCTTGATCCATTTTCAAGTCTTGAGATGCACATGGATAGCCCTCCATTCACATGTACCGGGCAAATCTTAGACTTGCATCCCACTAGATCAATGCATCCATCCAGTTATCTGATTCTAGACTTCCATCCTCAACAAAGAATGCCAATCAGCAAAACATGAAAGAAGTAAGATAATGACAGAATTAAAAAAAAAAATGGCTTGCAATAATTGACCTGTTGCCAAGCTTTAATAGCCAAACCCCTTTTATCTATCCTCCCACTCAAGGTATCACGAAGAAGAGGAGGGAAGTAGCTTAATGTTTTTTTTGACCATGTATGTTGACTTGTTGCCAATATCTGTTCTAACATAGTTTGAAGATAAAGCATGTGATCAGCGTCAGCAATTCCACGTGTTTTTATGATGATGGCAAGAGTGACTATAGTTACACGATTCAAAGTTTCAGTAAATTCAGTGGGGCCCTGCAAAATATTAAACAAATCTTAGATTTTTCAGATACTAACAAAAAAAGAAGAAGGAACACAAGCTACAACAGAAAATCTTCAGTTTAAAAATGATAGTCTTTTACCTTCCCTTCTCTCTTCACTGAGAAAAAATCCCTTTGTGATAAAACGAGGTTCATGCACAAGTTCTCAGCCAACCTAAAAACACGGTGATCTCCTCGTTTCCCCTTTAAAGTAGAAACTATTTTCGTAACATCATACATTAAGGTTTTGCTTTTCCCTTGATACCTAAGAAAAAATGTAACGAACAAGTGTGATTTACAGTTTTTGTTTTAAAAAAAAATTCATGGAAGAAAAAAAATCTTGAAATTATTATTTGCATAATTTGAAGGTCCATCAACCCAAACACAATAGCTATAAAACTCTAAAATATTATCTACATTAAGCAACCTAACTTCCAAACAAGACATGGCATATGTTTGGGAAGCCAAGAAAAAACAAAATCCCTGAAGGTAGATGTTGTCCACAATTAAAAAGATTCTGAGCAGAAATATCTGGATGCAGACTTTAAATATATTCCCAAACCTCACTAATTTCAATACATTAAGCAAATTATCACCAGTTTGAAGGAAAAGGAAAACGAATAGCTTCACAGGATGGAGTTGGCAGATATTACCTGTAAAGTGGAAGCAAGCGATAGTTCACAATTTCTAGCACCAAAAGAGTCACCCCAGGCTTGCTCAATATTGATTGATACCTCTGTGCCAAATGCTTTACAGAGAAATTATAATGTACATCATCATCACATTAAAATTACATTACCTCACAAAATATACAGGTGAAGTGCACAACAATTAACTTATGCAGAGACATACAAAGATTCAGCATCCACGGACATTTAAAGATCATTTGGTCAGCCTTAAGGAATGCACTAACATTAGTTTAATAGCATGAAAAGCTTTCCATGAAAATGGTTGATGTGTTCATCTAGCCAATTTTTTAAGCTCTCAAAGGCAGTTCACAATCCATCAAAACATGACATGCAAAAGAACAGCTTTCCTTTTCTATATGTAGATCAGTTGACTTGAAATTGTAGCATGCACTGCAAGTACCAGGCAAATTTTTAATCTAAGGATCAATTTGGTAAAAGGTTAAAATTGAAGATGAATTGTTATGAAAGTATTTATCACGGGAGAAATCATTAAGGGTATAAGAGTGAATAAAAAAGCTATTTTCAAACATGTTTGGTAGAGGTTTAAAAACTCAAGAGCATTAGACATTCCATAAAATGATATAAAAAGGTCCCAACGGCTAGTTATAAGTAAATGAGAGAATCTAGGAGTTAAAATTTTATACGAGAAAAAAAGAATAAAATCTATAAGCCTTCCCCCCTTAAAAGACTTCGAACCATTCCCTTGGAGATGATATTTACACCCACTTTACCCCACTTTTGGGATAAATATTTATCTCAATCCATTTTATTCACCAAACACAAATAAACTTTACCCCTGATATTTTTGAGGGCTCATAACCAAGGCTACTAGGGAACAGAATATATAAATAAGCAGTTGTGACCAACAGTGATTTCATGCTGATATCTACACGAGAATCGCCAAACAGGCTTGCATATTATATGATTGCACTTAAGAGAGATTTTAGTATTTTTCTATGTATGTGAGGGCTCATAACCAAGGCTACTAGGGAACAGAATATATAAATAAGCAGTTGTGACCAACAGTGATTTCATGCCGATATCTACATGAGAATCGCCAAACAGGCTTGCATATTAAATGATTGTGCTTAAGAGAGATTTTAGTATTTTTCTATGTATGTGAATGCATCACTGTGATGAATTTATCTGCAAGAAATGGTGTACTTTTAGAAGCAAGGGTAAAGAGAAATACACTGAAGTGTGACCGAAACAGTGAATGAGGAGCGATGAGCAGCAATCGACAATATGTTTCAACCATTGCAATGCTAGGAACAACCTGCACCAAACATTAGATCACATTAAAAGAAATGTCAAAACTGTCAGACATCTGATAGATAGACCACAACATCTATATTGGAAAGTAGAAACCATTTAGTCCCAGCTACGGCAAGTCATTCCCAGAAGAGCAAATCACAGGAAGAAAGTTCAAAAAGCCTAGTCTCAATTTATAAACTAGACCCATTAGATATAATCTTCTTCAAAGCACCGTGTTGTAGCACTTATTTACACTTTGATCACAGAAGCCAGTGCAACATACATCATCAACAATTCTCTTTTTGCCAATTGCTGTCATTAATTACAATGTTTCTTTCTGAGTTTTACTTTTGGACAAGAGACCTTTATTTTGAACTATAACTAAGTTTCCATTTTGAATCCCACGACGGACTTTTTAATACTATGGGCCACCCCACAAGAATCATAAAATAACGACAAGTTATGAAGATGGATGTTAGACAAATAAGGCTGACTAAGAGTGGGTTTCCTGACTAAAGATGTTCCCCTTTCTACCCGCCTACCAAGTTACAGATCTTTCTGCCATAGCACAGAAAGCACAGAATGTGAGTTCGACCAACATGCATTGCCAAGGAAGCAACATAGAAAACAGACTTGGACTGTACATGAATACCTAATAAATCACACTACGAAATTTATCTTCACGACAAAACTCTTTCATTAAGATATGTAATCAGGACATATTTTCAAGAACCTCTCCATATCATCAGACAGAAACATAGCATCATCAGCAAAACATGTAGACATCCTCAACCAATTATCATACCCTTAACTCTCTATTTTTACCCTCTGCTAATCATTCTACTTAAACCATCAACTTCAAAGGCAAACAAAGAACAAGATAAAAGACATCCCAGGAAAACCACCCTTAAAATAAAGATTGAGCTCCACATTAACCAAAGCTGAAACAAATATAAAACACAATCCCCTCTCAAACACACAAATGTGTAAATGTCAGTTATGCAACTAATAATTAGGAAGACCATTTACAGGCTCCCGATGACAAAAGATAAGGCTTCAGCATTTCTTAGAACTGTATAAAACAATTAATTATAAACTGATCTTCAACACCTATATAATCTTTTCCCTTGTTTCATCACATCCTTGTTCCAAAACGAAGCTCAAAAACTTAATAACAGGAAACCCATTTTGCTATCTGTATTAGTTGTCTGAAGCAGTAAGGATGCTGTTTATCATTTTTATATTTTATGACAACCATCTAGGGATCTGGGAACAAAGCACTATGCCATTTACGCAACAGCATTAGGTGCTACTTTCTGAAATGAGACTGAATGCATCAATCCTTATAATAAAAACTGTCATTTCTTTTCTTTTTGCCATGCCTTTGTTCAAAATGAGACTGAATGCTTCAATTTGTATAATAAAAACTTGGAGGTTTCTTTTCTTTTTTGCTATGCCTTTGTTCTTTTGACCTGATTCAAATCTTGCCAGTAATGCTGCAAGAATTGCATTGAATGACAAATGGTTTTTGAACTATGCACCAATTTTGCAAGCATGCATTTAGGGAGCAGATAAAAGTGGATCCTGCTGTCAAGTTGCCAACTACAACATAAGCAAGCACTAAAAGCATTACCTGCCCAGCAAATAAAGAATCTTCCATTTGAAACACCAACTTCAAACATAGGTTCATGGAAAGTCCAGATAATAGTGACATCGGCAAAGGGCTTACTTCCCTCATAACCATTAACCGCTCATTAGACTGCATGTTTGTTCCAGTTAATAATTCAGAAACTCCAGCTGAGGATAACCAGTTCACCACTGTTTCAGAAGCTGGCTGAGCCATGGTGTAGGATACAACCCAAAACATTCCAATTGATTTGTCATCCATATTCATGTAATCCAACATCCGATCCCCTGGAAAGAAAAGTCAAACAAATTTAAACATGAGTACGAATTTGTTTGATATTTAATAAGTGTCAATCCTCATACTTAGCATTGTTTAGTAAGAAGCATGAGTGTTGAAAAGTATGCATTCCACGAGAAGTATGGCAATGTGAAAAGTGAAAAGTGAAAAGTGAAAAATCAAGAAAGAACAGGTCCCTTCCCCCCTTTTGGTAACAGCTACTGTCTTTGTTGGGAGAATATCAACAAAAATAAGTGAGCACACACATGCATATGTATGTGAACGCACATGCCCACAAAATGTGCTGACATTCAAGCAGTTTTCTAAAATCAATATATCCTGATGACAAAAACATGCATTTACCTTAAAATGTAAAGTAGAAAACTGAAAGAAGCAGAAGAGTGCTTCACACTAAAGAATTTTTCTAATACTAACCACCAGCAAGATCCACATTATCAAACCAGTTCGATTCTGCAATTACTTTTGGAAGAAATTTACCTGCTCTTTTTTCTATTTCATATGTGAGAAATTTACCTTTGCTTGCTTGCCTCCACCACTCATCTATTTGCTTTCCTTTCTGAAGCTGTTCACTATTTAAACATTCCCTTGTTGATGTGTTCAATGACCAAATACGTAAGTTTTGGCAACTGCTAATATAATCAAGCAGGATGCTTTGAGGATTATTAGGATCAGAGCTTCGATCTTCCCTGTGAAATGATAAAACCTTTCGGGTTGTCTCTACCTGCCAGAAAAATTGCGACGCCCAAGATTGAGTGTGACAAGTTGACCCTAAGATTATGGCTAATATTATGACCAAACCACAGTCCTAAGCATGAACCCCCTATATATCTGCTACAAATTAAGGCCAATAAAATTTCACCAAGGATGAAAGAAGCTAATGTAAATGCATTGGACAAGGAATAAACAACGTTGAGATATATTATAACGTTGAGATATATTATGACAGTGAGAAAAATGCAAGACTACACCAGGCAGTATAAAGGCAATGAATTTTACGGTAACAACAACCTTTCTAGCATCTGTATTTAATGCATTCATCACAAGCTCGATCTAAATAATTTGTGCAAACAGCCAAGTAACATGATTTGTTCAAACAAAGTGCTGATCACCCTCTATTAGCCTTGAAACCAGTTTGTCCAGAAAATCGATAAAATAAATAACGTTGAGATATATTCTGACGGTGAGAAAGATGCAAAACTACACCGGGCAGTATAAAGGCAATGAATTTTACAGTAATAACAACCTTTCTAGCATCTGTATTTAATGCATTCATCACAAGCTCAATCCGAATAATTTGTGCAAACAGCCAAGTAACATGATTTGTTCGAACAATGTGCTGATCACCCTCTATTAGCCTTGAAACCAGTTTGTCCACAAAATCGATAAAATCTATGCACCCACTTTTCACAAGAAAGTAGAAGATATCAGAGAATACAAGCCACTCCTGCCAACAATTCATTTCTGCAAATGAAAAAAAAAAATTACAAGAATTATTATCCTACAAAAAGAAGCATTTCAAAATTTGCTATAATCAATTTTTAAACCAGACACACTAAACATATTAGAAACATAAGCAGCTTCATGCACTTAAAAGTAGTGGGGCTACCGTGACAAACATGTCCACCAAGTTTCTCAACCATGCTTACTGCTTCATATTACTTAAAAATTGTGCTATTACATTTTCAATTCTGCTGGTGAAAATATGCAATTTAACAGTTGAACAATCCTACCAGACATTCAATGAAGAAAATATCATGAACAGTAAGTGATCCTTGAGCACATTATATAGGAACAAAGAAAGTAAAAAAAATGAAAGGAATAAATAATTGCCTGAATTTGTCAACTTCAACAGTTCAACAATTCTATCAATAGTGGCCTCACAAATCATACTAGAAGTGAAAACAGCACCAGGAGTAGGCCCATGAGCAGGCCTATAGCAAGAAGCCACAAGAAGCACACGCTTCCACCAGTCAGGTGATGGAGTAGTACGAAGAGCATGTCTTATACAACGCAAAGCTCTTTCCCAGTCCAAACTTCCCCTCTGAATAGAATTTGCAAGATCCTACATGGTTAAAAGAAAACAATTTCACAGGTGGTAGTAGATAGATGCATGTGTTTTTGCGTTTGACAGGCACAAAATTACCCAATTACAAACACAATATTTACTTAAAAGCATTGCATTTTCAGACATAAGATAAAGAACACCCCTTAAAGAAAGGAGGGAATAACAGCTTCCATGCACTGTACAAGGCTCCAAGTTAGCTGGTTCATCCCAGACATGCATTCAATGATTTGACAAAAATGTTTTATATAAAAATAATCTCACTTTTTTTAAAAAAAATACATGCTCGAGTAAAGACATATATACCATGGGGAATACTAGAGAGCTTTTAAACCAAGTTTTGAAAGGAGCTAAAGGATGGGGAAAGAATGCACTAAAAGTTTGGAAATGTACTTTAATTCATCAAAAAACAATAGAAGGCATGTAAAAAGTGAATCAAAACCAAATTCATAACTTTGATACAAAGATATCTTTCCATATAAATAGAGTAAAACTTTTGATAAACTAGAGTGTAATGATAAAACTCATCAGACAAATTGAAGTCCAACAAAAATATCATGGTATAAGCAACAAACTGCATATAGAATTATCCAATTTTTAACCAGAAGCAATTAAAGAAAGAATGAAAGGTAAATACAGCCCAACAGTGCACATGTAAATATATAAATATATATGCAGACACAATCATAAGTGCAAATTGTTAAAAACTGTTGTTAACTTTGCAGCCATTTGACTTTTAAGCAACATTGTATAAAGAACAATCTCCATAAATCAATATTTAAAATATATTTAGAGATAAGAATTATAATGATGATACATTTGCCATACATGAAACAAATAAAAGATATTTCACCTTACAATGTCAGAATGTTTCTTTCCAGGTTAAGACACAAGAAAAACATGATTATTTTACTGTCCTGTTAAGGCTGACAAGGTAAAACAGAGAATCCAAGACAAAACACAATCCTCCAAACCTAGATACAGGGATCTCATGGAAGATACTCTGCGACATATACAATAAAATACTAGCTTCATTCACTTAGAAAGTCTTTCACCGGTTTTTTGCAGTTCTTTCTTTTCTAAAGCACAAGAGAACTACACAAAACAGTGGGTATACTAAAAACGAACTTGTATTTTCTATTTTTATTATATGTCTTATCTGGTGTGCTTCTTGTTCTATGTTTTAGACAATGCAAGCTTCATTAACACACAAATAGGTCACGAGCAAATTTTGTATAAGATCCAGAATCTGTCGTTCAGGAAGTCCACACATGAATCACATCTCCTTCAAAATACTATAAAAGCATATTGTTAATGATGCAGCAGCCCATCTCTGAAGCATCTTAGCTTGCTGAAGAAGAAATTTTTATACAAGATTATATAAAACCAGACAGAATGCTGGAATTTTCTGAAATGAAGAGAGTTTATATCTATGCTAATATTTTTGCATATAATGTCTATTAATATCTTCACAGTTCAAATTCACCAATATCATAAGTAAAATGAGCAGCCACAATCACCATGTTGGCCTTTACAGCATTTGTCTAGATAATTAATAAAATGCCCAAGGATACAGAATGTTAGATGGAGGAGTTTAGGAAACAAAGATAGGTTATACATTATCTCGATCATCTTCATGTGGGTAAAAAGGAAGCAGTTGTCATCTTTCAGGCCTCAACAACATATGTCTAGATAATTAATAATACACCAAAAACAGAATGTTTGATAAAGGGCTTTTTGAAACAAAGATAGCACATGTATTGTCCCAGTCTTTCCATATGAAATTCCATTTGATGTCTTCACAGTTCAACTTCACCAATAGTAGTGTACATGGGGAACAAAATCAGCAGTAATCATTATTTATGACTCAAAATTGACCTGATTGCATAATTACTTTTATCCCATATTCTCATTGTGGCACACCACAGCATCACTATTATAACTATGGCCATTCCTTGTTTCCAAAAGTATTCATTTATGAATCTTCAATGCATCATATCCTCACATATCGACCCCTCTACTTCCACAATCTCTTTTCAAGTGCTTTTAATTTAATCCAAATATACAGAAATGAATAAGAAAATGGTGACCATTGCTGTCTATATATCCTCAACTGATTACACTAATTAGTGTCGGCATCCAAGTACAATAAGCATGGAATACGTGCAATAAAACAATACAGGTCTCTGGAGATCAAAATTAAATTCATTTTCACAAGGAAAATGCTACGCATACAACAAATCATACTAAAACTCCAAACAAACAGATGTGGAAACTGATAAGCGGTGAATTGTGGGTCTCAAAACTATTAAATGAGTGGTAGAGGATAAAAAGGGAAAAAACAATGCCTGTTTGTATGAAAATTTTGTACGGTTTGTTTTTATATATAGCATTGCTTTCACAACTGCAAAATGTCACTACTTCTAAATCATGATGGGAAGATGCATATCTACCATGTATTGTTCAATGAACAAAAAGAAAATGAGGATCTCTTTATGATTATTCCAACAGGAAAGCATCTATAATGCACTTCGTTGAAACTTGAACTAATTTTGGATTATGAATAATTTGAAGAAATTCTACAAGGCATGAAAAAAATGGTTCTTGTTATCCATTTAAAAATGCACTATTGCAAACAGCAGTAATGATATAAGCCTGCACAACCAGCAGACTACCATTGCTGGTGGCTGTATTTGGAAGGCCCCGTGATAACAGGTCCTGCCATCAAAAGGATGCTATTCAAGGATAGCATAAACCAGAACCATACTATTTCACTAGAATGAGGTATAATTTTTCGAAGTTCCAGAGTGAGTTCTTAGAAAAATACATCACCTCTCCATGCAAAGGTTCTCCAAGCACGCTTGGATATGTGATTGGTGAATAGCGCAAGTTAGCCACAGCTTCAACTGAAACAGTAGGAATTGTAGGAGACAAAACCCGATGGGTACCAAATGTGGGGCAGTGAAGGTGTTGGTCCAACATTTGCATGTGCATAGCCATCATATCTCGCCTCCTATGAATCTCCAAGATAAGTGTAAATAAGGCCTCGTCATCAGGAATGTTCTCTATAAACTGCAACCCGCTGCGCAATAATTCATAGAAGGGCACTCGGCATTTATCCTCATCCACCAGCAGCCAGATCACATCCAAACAACTATGCAGCCATTCAATCAGAGCCTTGACAGGTCTCCAGGATTTCACACCATCAGATTCATCGACACCATGTTGTCTTTGATCCCAATTAACCAGCCAGCTCAACATATGGTTGAAAATATCAGCATGAGTCACTGGCTTCAAATTAAACTCAAGTCCAGTTAAAATAATCTTGCAACATAGCTGGCGAAGACTGCTCATGGCACTGTCCCTTATCAATAAATTGACCCTTGCTGAAGATTGTGGCCCATTACCAGAAATATCAGATGATTTAACCGGAGACATAGCTACAGAAGGTGAAGCTTCCATCCCCAATGGGGCTGGAGAGCCAATGCCATGAACAGAAGACAGTGGGGATGTAGGATTCAAAGACTGAAAAATTGACGAATTGGAGATTGTGCTTGAAGAAGGAAGCATCCCATTCTGCGCTAAACCAGTGGACGAAACAGCTGGCACTGCTTGACCTGCCTGGCTGACTGACAATTCGTTGGTAGATACTGAAGAAAGAAGACTCGGCAAGAAACTATCCCAGTTAATGTACTCTATACTACATAAACTCCGTAGGGCAAATAGAAGAAAATCCGCCCGCGGGGCGTGATTACTACATTGCACAACCAGAGTTATAAGTACAGATTCTGTAACAGCACGCAATTGCTCTTGATCCTGAAGTGTACGAACATACACACGTCACATTATCAAAACACGATATTTTTTTACCATTTAAACACAAGTACACCAAAAAAAAAAAGGTAATTCGATGGTAAAGCACGAATATTTACCGGAAATTGGGTATGAAGTTGCTCGAAATCTAAGAGAAATTGCTCATTCGGAGGAGGAAGCTCTCTGTTGAGAGCAAGAACACGCTTTTGGGTCTTGTTCCTGAAAAAAAATCAGATTTTTTTAATAATAATAATAATAATAATAATAAGAGAATAATCCTCAAAGGAAGAGCGAATTTAAAACTCACGGCAGTTCGCGAGCTGAATCATCGGGTTTTTGGCGGCTGCTTCGCTGCGAAACGGAAAACAAGAAGTATTAATGACTAATCTTTTCGCTTTTTTGGAGGTGATTGATAAAATTGAGAATAGGAATGAAAACGATGATTTACGCCTAAGTAGAGGTTGAAGAGATCGAAAATGGCAGCTCGAGCTGGGTGGAATTGGTGACCGCGTGAGGAGGCTGAGGCCGAGGCCGCTGCTGCTGTTATTGATCTCTGGCTTTGTTCCATTTTATTTTCACTTCATTTCATGTTTTGTCGGAGGAAAGGTTCAGAGTCGTGAGGAGTAACGAGAAGAAAGAGCGATGACCGAGTCACTGTGAGTTATCAGCACAGAAGTATAGTGCAGCGGAAAGTAAAGGGAAAATTTGTCGAAGGTGAGTGTGGGTGCTGCGAGAAGTCTTCTAGGCCCATTAGGGGGGATTGCATTTGGGTCGGGGGTCCGGACCCATTTGGAAAATTTAGTTAAAGAAGAGAACCCGTTTTTCAGCTAAAATGGTTCTATAATTTCGACTCTACCAACAAATTATTTTTTTCCTTTTTTGTTCTTGGCTTCTGGCGATGTTTTTTT
>Ga0325404_1001807_pt1 | contig 22760 bp, 16 predicted proteins | sample PopdelMetagenome_18_FD_205664 | JGI IMG/M metagenome (GOLD analysis project Ga0325404, IMG submission 205664) | Populus deltoides microbial communities from Bellville, Georgia, United States - Xylem-Control-R1 | ecosystem: Host-associated > Plants > Phyllosphere > Stem > Wood/Secondary xylem...
TTTTGTAACAAAGTTTATTATAAAATTATTAATTTTAACACTCAATATAAAATAAAGTAAATATATTTATATAATTATTTTTTAAAATATACAAATTTAACAACAATATATATTAAAAATAAAATAATTTTTTTTATATTATATTTTATTATATATATCACTACAAATTTTATTTTCTATCTTACAATTTTATTTTCTATCTCTTTTACTGTCTTATCTTTACTATCTCTATTTTTTATTTTGTCACGGGCTAACCACTCTCGACATAAAAGTTTAAACCTACATTAAAACAAAATCGCAAACGCAAACGCAAACGCAAACGAAACCAAACACAGTGATATAAATTGAAGTTAGAACCAAAAACCCGTCGTCACACACGTACGCCCCAACTCGCTCTAAGCTCGGGACCTCAGCTCTCTCACTTTTCTCAGGAGCCGTCATTCCAGAGAGAGATGCTGAGTCTGGCTATTCGTTAAATTAATAAAGCAAAATTAAGATCCGACTCGGCACCCGATTGATTGCCGGAGAATCCGAGATCTTTTTAATTCACAGAGTTGATTAATTAGGGTTCTCTTTTGGTGATTGAACGATGGCATCGGAGGATGTGAAGACGAGCGAATCGGCTGTGACTACCATTGTCAATTTGGCGGAGGAAGCTAAGCTTGCTAGAGAAGGAGTCAAAGCTCCTAGCCATGCAATTCTCAGTATCTGCAAGTCTCTTGTTGCCGGTGGTGTAGCTGGTGGAGTGTGAGTTTTCATTTCTTTTTTAGCCATTACTATTTAGTTAGTTTCATTGCTTTTTTTTTGCAATAATGTGAATGGATTTAATATTATTTGAGTACTTGTAAAGGAATTGTTGTAGTAGGTAGAAGCTGGAAATTGGAGCTTCTTTCTTGTGCTAATTATTTATTGAAAACCATCCTTTTCAGTAATTTTTTTCAATTTTCAATTTTAGTGAAAATATTTGAGGAGAAATGGAAATGATAAAAAAAAATGAAGTTTCTAAAAGAGATCAATCTATACGAAGCAGCAAGGACACAAAAAGCTGTGACACTGTCACGTGTTAGGATTTGAAAGTTTGGTTTTCAAGAATGTCAAGAAATTAGAAATATTACAAATTTGATGATTTTGTGTTTTGGTTAACGACAGACATCAAACCAACATAAAACTTGCAGTACTGTAGATGCACTAGTCTCTACCTTTTCTATGATATTTCTCGAGCAAGGAGTTGTTCCTCTTTGTTCCACTTCAAATGCAGTGAATGTGGAAAATTAAGTCGTAATTAGAATATCTATTTCAAATCCATTATTTTTTTTTCAAGTTTTGTTTAGGACTTGTGACGCACTTATATCTAATTTGTTTTGTTTTGCAAATAAATGACTGGTTTCTTTCACACTTGCAAGATGGTTTTTGTTTTTATCATGTATGGTGGTATAGATGTTGTGTAAGGTTTTGTTACCACAGGGTTACCCTTGAATGTGTGTATGTGTGGACCAGCAGGGTTTGTGTGTAGATTACCCTTGAATGCATGTGTGTGCACCATTTATGATTTTTGCTGTTTCTGGTGTTGCTACATTGAATTTTCTCCAACTGAAATGATTTCGTGTGTGTTCAGGTCTCGCACTGCTGTTGCTCCCCTGGAGAGGTTGAAAATATTGCTACAGGTTAGATCTCCCATTGTTTTTCAGCCATTGAATATGATTTTATTCACATCCGTTGGAGCACGTGCTCACAAGTAAATTTTGCATTGATTAATTCCTATGATTTGCAGGTTCAAAATCCACACAACATAAAATACAATGGAACAATTCAAGGGTTAAAATACATATGGAGAACTGAGGGTTTTCGTGGATTGTTCAAAGGAAACGGTACCAACTGTGCTCGTATAGTCCCAAATTCAGCAGTCAAGTTTTTCAGCTATGAGCAAGCTTCTAAGTATGATTCTTTGAAAATTTTAATTCTACTGGTCTTAAAAAATGTATAGATCTGTAATACATGGAAGGGCAACTTGCTGGTGTTCTTAATGATCCTCATTTTGCTTTGATCCATCAAAGCGAAAGAAATTATTATGTCTGTTCCACCGATGAATACATCGTGGATATGATTTTGACTGCTGGTAAACACATGAGATGTGCAAATGGTTTAGAATTGATTGCACATTGGGAGAAAATGCATTTAGGCATTTTATTCTCTTTTTCATCTATATATTTACAGGAGACTGATTTTTTCTACTCATACACACTTATTACAGAGTAAGCCCATCATGCTTACTTCTGTTACTGTCGAGATTTGGGCTGACATGCTCTTGTGCATATTGTGCCTTTTGGCTTGGAGTGTGGTTGGGCTTCATTGTCAATTTTTGGACGAATCTCCTCCAAAATGGCCTAAGCCATTTGGTGGTTGGTTCCTTAAGACATGTAGTGCTTTGCTCTCTTCATTTCTATTGGCGTGGGATTTTTAGTTTCCCACAGTTACACCATACTGCTTGTTCCAGGCGTTAACCTGCATCTCATTCTTCAAACATTTGAAATCACCTCCGTTCATGATTCTTAATTTATGCAAAATCCACTTGTGGAGTTTTTTTCTTATGCTGATGGGTCCTCTATACTTTATGACAGGGGAATATTGTCTCTCTATCAACAGCAAACCGGCAACGGTATGTTAATCTTTGTCATCCATCACTTTGTTTAAGATATTCTTTGTGCATTTACATTACAGTCAACAGATATTTTCAAAAGTTTTATATCGGGCCAGAAATGTTTTATTCAGATTAGGCAGCCTGCCAGGATTATATTGTTCATTAATCGTTACTAATAAAATATAGGTCCTTTACATGTCCATCTAGTTTCAGATCAATGTAATGAAAAACAGAGTTTGGAGATTTGGTTTGCCTTATTAGTGATTTTGAATATAGAAGTCATCTTTCATCTCTGTTTTCTGTTGGTATTCTCACATATATGCCACTCAATAGAGAAAACGTGTGCTATCTGAGACCTTCTCTTGTTGTTCCTGCAGAGGATGCTCAGCTCACTCCTCTTCTACGCCTTGGAGCTGGAGCATGTGCAGGAATTATAGCCATGTCTGCAACTTATCCCATGGATATGGTACGAGGCAGGCTAACTGTACAGGTATGATCACCGAGGTTCCATTGGAAAAGCCCTGGGAAAGGATTTTTCCCTTTGTTGTATATGCTAAAAAATATTGTACTTTGATTTCAAGCCACAGGAATGCATTTATATCTATGTAATAAGGCACGGAAATAAATTTATACCAATAAAATAATTTCTTGGAACAAATGAAAACTCTTTTTTTAACATGCCCTACTATTTTCTGTGACTATTTGGGGTTCTCTGCATCGGGTTTGCTACATAAGGTTTTATTTTTTCATTGTCTCATCTTTGCAGACTGATAAATCTCCTTATCAATACAGAGGAATGTTTCACGCACTTTCAACCGTGCTCCGGCAAGAAGGCCCACGGGCTCTGTACAAGGGCTGGCTTCCTTCTGTCATTGGAGTTGTAAGTCATTAGTTGCCAAATAACACTGCATATTAACATTCTCAATCTGTGAGGATAGCATAGAGAGAGATAGAGGAAAGGCCATCCATTGGTTGTTTTGATAGATTATGTACTATTATCTTCCCAGTAGAATTTTTGTTCCCCTGGATAATTGTGTTACTTCTGGCTAGCAAGGAGATGTTATTTGAGATCTTTTTCTATAATAGGCAGCACCCTTTTCTTGGTTATCCTTTTTGACAGATCATTTCTATTATTCTATTGTAGAGTTTCTTTCTCTCTTATGTTGTCATTCCTCATAAAATGCTTGTTCTTTTGAGGTTTTATTTCTAAAAAGATACCCTTTTAAGGTATCTTTTTTATTTATTTTGGCTCACATATATTTTAATTTCATGCAACTGATGATCTGGTATGTTCTTTTCTTTGTCTAAAGTTGGAAAGTAAAGACATTGCTTTGTCTATCATGATTTATACGCCTGCATATACCATAGATATTTGTATTTCACACTTAGATGGAAAGACTATTTTGAGTCTCTTGATTTGATGATTTAAGTATGCAATCTTCTTTATGCTTGGTATTATTAGCACTAGATGAGAGAATGTGGGAGCTATGTGTTGCTAAGATCAAGTTTTACTTGTGCAACTATGATGTATGCTTTGGCTTCACTCTCCCCTTCTCTCTTTCATTTCTCTTATATTTTTCAAAGGATCTTTAGGGCTTAATCCTATGCATTTAGCATTGTGTTCTTATGTTGTTTGGTGATATGTGGGAAGACAGCCCCCATTCTCCCATTTCTTTGATATTAAATAAGTAATGTCATCTTTGCTGGTACTGTTAATATCACTCATCAGAACTCTTATGTGACGCGAGGATCAAATTGATTTCTGTAACCCTTTACTTATGATGCTTGTTGGCAGGTTCCATATGTGGGTCTCAACTTTGCAGTGTATGAATCTCTAAAGGACTGGTTGGTTAAAGCTAGACCATTTGGACTAGTGGAAGATTCTGAATTGAGTGTGACTACAAGGCTAGCTTGTGGGGCTGCTGCGGGGACCATTGGCCAAACTGTTGCTTATCCTCTTGATGTTATTCGCCGACGGATGCAAATGGTGGGATGGAAAGATGCTGCTTCCATTGTCACTGGTGATGGGAGGAGCAAGGCCCCACTTGAGTATAATGGCATGATTGACACATTCAGGAAAACTGTTCGGCATGAGGGCTTTGGAGCATTATACAAGGGTTTGGTACCCAATTCAGTGAAGGTGAGTCATTCTATTTTCAGTGTTTCATTCGTATATAACTTTCAGGATTGCCTTAAATTCACCTGATCATCGTTTCCTAAAAGAAGGATTTAGCAAGGATGGGAAGACAGCCAATGTTGGCTGTTAGTTGCATAGGGCTTTCATGTTATCTTGTGGCATTTCCCCCCCTTACAAATCTTGGTATCTTGAGAATCAGTGTCAAGCATCTAAAATTCTTTTCATGCTCTATGGAGTTGTTGTGGGGCTGCCGAATCATGAATCGCAACCCACCACATTTTTTTGTTTTGCCAAATAGGATTGGTTGGTTGGTTCTGGAGTAACTGATTTGCTTTGATCCTACTAAATAAGGATTTATGTCTGAATGCCTTGATAAACAGAATAATTCCCACCATAGTCATTAGTAGCTTAAGTGACAATGATAACCATATCAATTTAATACCTCTGTTTTGCAAACATTTTACTGGAGTTCTGAATGACATGTTTACGCATTTAGTTAAGCTATTTAAATCAATCCTAGAACAGGCATAGTTTAGATTTTTTTAATCTTCTTTGAGTTCAATGCAGCTTTGTTCTGTGCATGTATTGCTATTTTTTTCTTGAAATTTTATAAGAGCTCGCATTCCATTTAATTTCTTCTTTCCTTTTCAGGTAGTCCCATCTATAGCAATTGCATTTGTGACATACGAGATGGTGAAAGACATTTTAGGAGTTGAAATCAGAATATCAGACTGAAGTCTTGGGGTCCTGCCTGATATTTGTTGAACCAGTGTGGTATTTTTGTAGGCAAGGGCATACAGAGAAGGTAAACTAGGAATTTTTTTTCCAGCTCTCTTACAAACAAGCGAGTTTAGAAACATGTCTGAACCTGTGTTTATGTATCATTTTCCCTCCTTTCCTTTCTTTGTTTCCTTGAGAACAAGCTTGGCCTTGAGCTTCCCATTCATATGATGTGTCAATAAAGCATGTTGATGGGACAACTCATGATTTTCAATTGTACGCCGCTTCATAAGAGCTGAAAGCATCTTCTGAGGCTTGCTTTGCACTCACTGGCTATTAATTGAACTCCCCCCCTATCTTTTGTGTGCATGCATGGATGGCAAAGATCCTCAAACAATGCTCAAACTGTACTTGCGTTATGTCTGGTGTTGCTAACAGCGTGCCTTAAGCTTTAGGTGCAAAAATCAAAGTGCTGTGGTATCTTAGGCAAAGCTCCTTCACCTACATGCACTCTAGCATGCGCCTTGTGCACCGAGGACTTATTCAAGAGAGGTGCTTTTTTGTGCCTAGTTGAAAATGTTTCTTCTATTATTATTAAATTTTCGTTAGATTTTATTTTTCTACTTTCGTTTTGTTGTGGACCATATAATCATATCAATAGGATTGATGATGTTTTGCGGATTATTAGATACATTATGATTTTAAAAAACTACCCGGTTCACATTGAATTTGGATGTGCAATCGTTGTGCAAAATCATAATTGTGCTGATTATGTTAAGCCAGATGCCTAATAGCTCGTGATTATGTCTAAGCAGATGCCTTTCCTGTTAAAAAAACTTGTGCGCGTACGTATGCATGTCGCCTACACCTGCTAGGATAAGAAGCCGGTATATTATTGATTTATGATGAGTTGACGGCTATTGAAGTAACGCTTGACAGCAATACCAGGAGAACTGTAGCAATTGTATAGCGTGAAGAACTCAAGAGGATGTTTCTTTCATTGTTCCTGGCGGATTTTATCACTCTCTTTGCTCCTGATAGCTTTCTCCTCACATTCTTCTGCCATGCCTGCACATAAGAGGAATGTTTCATCAATGTCTTTTTAGATAAAGGCAGCATAGAAAGAATGGATTTTATTAATAGGGAGAACCCAAATGGCTCTTTGAAGCCTGGTCTTGAACCACAAATGGGCTGAGCCGTTTGCACTTTACTACAGCCGACAGGATTCATGAGTTGAGTCCAGAACAAGACCTAAGTGCTCTGTTAAGGTCCGATCTTTTATCGATCAGAAGCGCGGCGTAGTGAAAGCCCACGTTTTGTGTCCGCCAAGGGAACCTGGTGGCACGTGCGAGCCGCTAAGTAGGGCCCACGACATGTAGGCCTTACCTCGCAAAATTACATGCCACTCGTTCTCTTCCAATCCTGTAGACGTGTTGTCGCTAACTACCTCACGTTAAAAGCACGGAAAATCGCGTATGCATAGCTAATGCCACTCTCTTTTACAGAAATTACAAGAAACACTCTCTCTCACTTGTCCCAATAATCACATTGGAATGGCATGTTGAGTAAATAATCGGTAACATCAGAGCGTTTACTAAAAACATAAAAAGAAATCCAAACGAGTGAATAAAAAAATATTAACAATATCTGAGTACCATATAATAAAAGGGCTCATTGGCTGGGAACTTAACTTAGCGACAATCTAAACAAACCAGACTCCATATAGAAATCCACTTGTCTGTGTATACTATACTATATTATTATTATTATTATACTAATAAAAAATTTCAAAAAAATATTGGCCAGAGAATTTGAAACGAGAGAGATTCTTCAAAAAAAATATCTAATATTTATTCACTGTATAATGCTATTCACATAATCTTAATTGATTAATGTTTTCATGTTATTTTCCAAAAATAAATATATACATATATATATATATATATATTTTTTTTCTTATAAACTTTAATTAATGAGAATTTAATTATGGCTTTTCTATTTCTGGAAATTGTTATTTAGAATCTCACTATGACGTAGAAAAAACGGTGAAATTCCCTCATATTCTTGTATTGGAAGATATTTACGTTTCATATCAGGTAAGTCCACCTCTCCACGGGTCTCCAGTGTTGGCATTTTTTTAAGACTGAAATCTTTTGCCTCCTTCGTTGGTAATTCGGATTTTTTTTTTATTTATTGCTTGCTGGAATTTTGTTGCTTTAAGGTTAACAGTTTTAATTTTGATGTTGCAGAGAAAAATTCTGGAATGTTTCTTTCTTCTTTTTCTTATTTTTAAAAATTTTTTGAAATCCAAAACTTCTTATTAGAGTATTTTATTCTGCTTATGCAGAATTGGAAGTGTTCGTGGTGTAAGCTAATGTGTCTAAGCATGATGTTACTTCATTGTGAAGATTATAGGTTTTTATTCTAAGTTCTAGTTTGGTGTTCTTGAGTAGTACTTTTTTTTTTTTTTTGCTTCTGTTTGTGAATTGAATTACAGGGCACTACTCTTTTTGCGTGCACAATTGATGACCTAATTTCACTTTTAAAGTCTGCATGTGACCAAGTGATGAATTTGGAGTTTAGGATTGAGCTGTGATCACTTCATGTTTGATTTGTTTGAATGATTCGATTGTTTTTTGAGATTCCTATCACACTGTTATTTTTCCATGAAAAACAAAATCAAGTACGCGTCCATCATCTTTGTGTGATTTTGTAATATTAACATACGGTGTCTATGCAGCGAAATTGTACATGCTTTGTTTAATGAAACTTGTTTTTTCACAGTATGGACCAAGTTGCAGAGGAGCTGGTTGCAAATGATGTACATGGGAATGCAGACCTTCAAGCAAAAGGCTATGATCCCTTGACGCTAGAACCTCGCAATGATTTGGGATCACCAATAATGTGTGCATCCACGAGGAGTGATTGGGCGGAGAGCTCCACCACTGATTCTATGGATACAAGCAGAATGGAGGAAAAGGACTTAAGTAGAAGTGCAATAACTTTGGCTGACGCTGAACCCCCTTGCAGTATCCTTTGCTCTGTGAAGGATAGTGGGCATGTGGTTGAAAAATTGACAGTGGGAAACTATTGGACTTCAAATCAAGCTTTAGGTCGAAGCCTAGACAGTAACAGGCAACACAGATGGCAAAATATATATCAATTCGTAAATGGATCAAGAGATAAGGCTTCACATGGTGATTATGTGCTCGAAGACGAGGAAAAACTGCTATCAAGAGCTGGAAAGCAGTTGATGAAAATGCGTTCTGATCTGTGGAGTGGCTTGAAACCTTTGTCGACGAAGCAAATTGGTCATGACAGCAAAGCAATTTCTCCACATTCGAGGGCTAGTGACAAGAGGGTTATATCAAGCATTATACTGCCCAATGGGGATGCTTCCTTGAAGACCTCATCCATGCCTGGCTTTTCTCAGCCACCGCTGAAGAAAGTCTTTAAAGGAAAGGGCGTTCTCTGCAGAAACCAAGAAGCTCTCCCTGAATGTGGGGGTGCAGATGCTGGCCCTATTGATGGAAAACTGGATTATGCAAGGAAAGTTGCTTCTGATGCACTAGTGAGATCAAGTTTCAATAACGATAAGAATAGGGTTGATAGGTCTTGTCCTGAATCCTTACATGAAGGGATCAGTTTGAGAGAGTGGCTGAAACCTGGGCATTGTAGAAGAGATAAAGTTGAAAGCCTGCTGATATTTAAGCAAACTGTGGAGTTGGTGGATTTAGCACACTCTCAAGGAGTTGCCTTTCAAGACTTACGTCCATCCTGTTTTAATTTATTGCCATCAAATCGGGTCATTTACACTGGTTCTTCTACCAAGACAGAGCAAGGGGTTCCTATACCCTGTGCTTTTGTTAAGAAAAGGCCACTGGAGCAAGTTGCGGGTTCCTATTGTAGTTTAGTTCCAAAGAAGCAAAGACTGGGTGAAGAAACAAAATCACTTCAACAGCAGTCTCGGTATAGCTCTAGTTCTGGGTTTGGGACAAAGCCAATGGATGGAAATAATATTCAAGAAACTGGTGCACAAGACTCTAGATTTGTGGAACTTCAGTCTCAGAAGCATTCTAATTACCAAAGTTCATGTATGGAAACAAGGCAACTGTCTTTTTCTTTAACTTTACAATCGGAAGAAAAATGGTATAGAAGTCCAGAACTGCTGAATGGAGGACCTAACACCTTTTCATCAAATATCTATAACCTAGGGGTCCTGCTTTTTGAGGTGACAAGATCTGGATTTTAACTTCGCATGCTGTTATTGAAATTCATTATGTGTCTTGCTGCTTAGCACACTAAATCAAATTTATGATTTTTTTAGCATGCCTGAAAATAATAGCTCAACTAAAACTGATTAATAGTCTTGACGCTCTTGGAAAGTAGTTTTTTGAATATGTAGTAACTTTTATCCTTTTTGTGATGCGTTAGAGCTTTTATTTAAACTATTTCAGTTTAGAAACTAGTCATTCTGTCATCTATAATTACTGAGCAATATTTGTCATCATACTCTTACATAGATGAGGAAAGAATTACTTCCCATACATAAAAGTACTCCTGCTTAGTAGTTGAGCCAAAAGCCTATCCTTTCAATCTAATGTTTCTGTTGCTAGCAGTTGCTCAGCAGGTTTGAGTCATTTGAGGAAAATTCTGTGGTGATGCTGGATTTGCGTGATCGGATTCTACCACCAAGTTTTCTTTCAGAAAATCCAAGGGAAGCTGGCTTTTGTCTTTGGCTTCTTCATCCTGAACCTTCATCTCGTCCAACAGCTAGGTATATAACCATGTCAGTATTTGATTTATCTACTGCCTTATACTATAACTGTTAAATTGTAATGTTCTTCAATCTCAGTGATGTTATTATTTCAAGGATCTGTGTTGTTATTGTTGCAATAGATGATTCATTGAACATCGGTGATTATGAACAGGCCTGAGAGAAGTGGAGATGTATTTCCGTATTCCTTTTCTTTAGTAGCCTTCCTGGTCCTAGCATAAACCAATCCACTTCTTTTTAGTATTTTTGTAGTGGTGCCACTTTTATGCCCTACCGAGCATCATTGGCAACTAATTATGGGGATCCATATGGTGAACTTGAGCCGTTTCTTCAATGGTGGCTTAGATTCTTGTTCAGCTATAATCATTCATTCGGATAGAGTTGCTGAGGTCAGCATGTAGTTCTATACATTATTGGGCTTCTTATGATTACAGTTGAATGCCAACTAAAGTGAGCAAGGGGCTCTACTCATAACAATTAAGCTCTGTGTATCTAACTGCTTGTTTACATTGATAACTGATGTTTTCTTATGCTTTTTATGTTCCTATTCCTATGTAACCCAAGATATAGCGGGTATAGCTTAAGCTTTTGTGATGATCACAATCGACAAGTAAAGAAAAATCATTAAATATTATTTCAATATCCGACTTCAATGATTCAGAAGAAGATTTAAGCTCAATATTTGTTACCTTTTAATCTTTATTTATTGTTCCTTTGGAGCCTGATGGGTTGGTTAATCTTCAACAAGGGCTTGTTTTTGCTATCTTTTTTCCAAAGTGGATTCTGTTATTTCTGCCAAACAAACATGTCCTTCCATTACGATGCCTTTTACTCATTCTTGGTTTATTAACCTATACAACTCTAGCTGCCAGCAGTATACTGTTCGTTCTGTTTCATGTAGATTGTCAAACAACTGCGATGCATCATAATGATACATTAGTTTCTGTACGTTTTAGTATGTGAACATGTTTAAACATGATGCGTTTCAAAGTCCTCTATTTGGTGTGCAACAGGGAAATCCTGCAGTCTGAATTACTATGTCGATCCGGGGAACTATCTTCCGGGAACAATGTATCAACAGCTCCTGACAATGATGATACTGAACCGGGGCTGTTGCATCATTTTCTAAGCTTATTGAAAGAACAAAAGCAGAAACATGAGGCAAAGTTGCTTGTAGATATTGAATGCTTAGAAGAAGATATCAAAGAGGTTGAGAAAAGGCATTTATTGAGAACACGCAAAATTGTTTCTGAGACACAAGAGAGATGCCTCGATTCAAGAGAACAGGACCTGTATCCTGGTTCAGTTGCTATTTCTAGTTCGTTTTCAGTATCAAAGAAGAATGAGGCAAGGTTGAGCAGAAATATTAACCAAATCAAGAATGCCTACTTCTCCATGAGATCTCAAATCTGCCATACTTCTTCTGCCCCTCCCTCTGATAAAGACTTGCTCAAGAACCAAGATAGTTTGCCTGCAGTTCAGTATAACAGAGAGGACTCAAACACAAATCAGAGATCAGATGATCCCCTTGGAGCCTTTTTTGAAGGTCTCTGCAAGTTTGCTAGTTATAGCAGGTTTGAGGTGTGTGGATCACTCAAAAATGGAGATTTTATGAGCTCCACAAATGTAGTTTGTACTTTGAGTTTTGATCGTGACGAGGATTATATTGCTGCTGCTGGCGTATCAAAGAAAATCAAGGTTTTTGAGTTTGGTGCACTTTTAAATGACTCCATAGATATCCATTATCCCACGGTTGAGATGTCAAACAAATCTAAGATCAGTTCTGTATGCTGGAACAATTACATCAAGAACTATTTGGCTTCAACTGACTATGATGGTGTGGTTCAGGTCTGTAGTCTTCGAAAAGTATTTACCAGTTGAGCATTCAATTTTCTCTTGCATCCTTCATGATATCTTATCATGTTTTGATAAATACACATCGTGGTTAATAATGAATATCATACTTTCCTTGTGGATTATTGTCTATGTGAAATCAGTAGCTTGAATTTATTTACCATTTTGGGTTGGAAGGCATGAATTTTGATTTGTTTTTGGAGTTGGTTTGATAATTTTGCTCTAGTTATCCTCATCTTTAGAAGAATAATGCTAGTTCATGTCTTAAGTGTTGGAGATATATTACAGCATTATTTCACAATTAGGAGCATATTTTCAAGCTATGCATTCCCTTATGCCCTGCAATTGCAATTGTTTGGTAGTCAATTTAAGGATATATTTATCATTGTCATATAGGTTTTATGTAAATGGAAAATGAAAAGTCTTGTCACCTGTTTGACCTTTAAATTACTGTATTCATCTGGGGATGCTATGCAAGTTACCATGGTTCGTATTTTTGTGCTCATCATCTTTTCCCTTTATAAATTGTTTATGGCATTATGCGAAATTGCATGGATGGTTTCAGATGTGGGATGCAGGCACTGGTCGAATATTCTCCCAATACACAGAGCACCAAAAGAGGGCTTGGTCTGTAGACTTCTCTCTGGCTGATCCTATGATGTTTGCGAGTGGAAGTGATGACTGTTCTGTGAAATTATGGAGAATTAATGAGGCATGTTTTCTCCTCTATCATTCAATGTCTGGCCCTATTGCATCATCGATTTCATGGCACCAGCTTGCATAGCTATTTTCTCATAGCTTTCCATGTGCACCCCCACACGTTCACATATGGGGGAGTAGAAAGTAGTAGTTGTTTTCTGTCTCAATGCATGTGTCTAGAGGAATGTTTTCTGTCTGAACCATCAATTTGGTGAATCAACAGGGGAGATTTTCTTGGTCAAACTTACAGGCTGGATTGTTAGTTTGATAATTCTTTCATAACTTATATGCTTATCCAATTGACTTTTTGCTGACTGGGGCATCAAATCCAGGCATTCAGATTTGTTCAGTCTTTCCTGATTCTAACCACCTCATGTTCTTGCATTGAAGTTTGGATTATGTTCATTTATAAAGCTGTCAGAAAAATTTGACTGTAAGTATTTTGCAGAGAAGTTCTATTGGTACCATTGGGAACCCTGCCAACGTCTGCTGTGTTCAGTTCTCTCCCTCCTCTACTAATTTATTGGCTTTTGGATCTGCTGACTATAAGGTCTACTGCTATGATCTTCGGCATACTAAGATCCCTTGGTGCACATTAGCTGGCCATGGAAAAACTGTTAGCTATGTGAAATTTTTAGATTCAGAGACCCTTGTTTCTGCATCCACAGACAATACTCTGAAGCTTTGGGATCTCAACAAAACTAGCTCTACTGGCGTGTCCTCTAGTGCTTGCAGTTTGACCTTTGGTGGTCACACTAACGAAAAGGTTGCAATAACTAGTACTGATGTATTATAAGTTTGAACATCTACAATATGTGTAGTTCTAACTGTTAAAAATTATGATTCAGAATTTTGTAGGTTTGTCTGCACTGGATGGATACATAGCATGTGGTTCAGAAACCAACGAGGTAAAGCCATTTAATCTAAACAGAAACATAAATTTGAAAAATACTTTTTATCATAGGATTGTTCTTTGGCATAGCCTTCCCTACATTTGATTGATCCTGCTTAGTTGGCTGTGCTCATATGAAGCATGCTAATAGCTTGGTTCCATTCTGATTCCTAGTGATCATAAATGAAGAAATTCCTGGTCAAAACGTTCCAATAATGAATTTATATTTTTTTGTTTGGGTATTTGGCTCTATACTTTTGTATCAAGATATATTGTCTCTGCACATATTACCCCTTTCAATAGCTCCAGTGCTTTTCTTTTTTTCCTGATTTTGCCTCCCATGGAATACGCGAGCCATCTTTCCAGTGTTGATTGATTTTGCGGAGTTCCCAGAGAAGAAATACTACGTACTAAAAATTTACTGCACTAAAAATAGAGCATGCTTGGAATAAGATGTTCCTTGTTCCTGGATGAGGCATGGCCTAACTGGTAGCTACACCTCTCCTTCAAAGAGGAAGTCCTAAGCTCGAATCTGCCCCTCCTCAAAAGTATTGAATTATGAGAAGAAGAAAGGCAAAGGAAATTTGTGAAATGGACTGGGTGTTTGCATTTTATCCATCACATATTATGCACACGACTCATCAGATATCTATTGAATCATAATTGAATAAGAAAAACTGTGTTCTGCAGCACTTCCAAGATTTCTTTCCTTTGAAAACTGTGGGAGAAGTACATGTCATCCTGCACTCTTTCTCGTTTTTCTTTGCTTTCCAGAATTCTGTCGATATTTTCAACTCTTCATAAATTCCCCACCCCATCCACTATATATATATATATATATATAGCAGAACTAAAATAAAATAATGAAAAGAGTGGATATCTGAAATCTTAACCATTACCAGTTGTCTTTCTCTCTCAGGTTTATTGTTATTATAGATCTCTGCCAATGCCAATTACTTCTCACAAATTTGGATGTGTTGATCCTGTCTCTGCAAACGAGATTGTTGATGGAAGTGGACAATTTGTTTCAAGTGTGTGTTGGCGACGGAAATCGAATATGGTTGTTGCCGCCAACTCAAGTGGAAATATGAAGGTGTTACGGATGGTGTGAGGTGCTGAAAAAGTGCGCATGTTCTACTTTCATCCAGGGAACTTGCTGTTTTGTGAGCATTTCTTATTTGAATGTCATTATCAAAAACTGCCATGTGCCTTCTGGGGGTATTAGTTGGAAGCTGAAACGTGAATGGGTCAAAGAGTTGGAAATGGAGCTGTTCTCAACTGAAGTGACTTTTTCTCGTATATTCTCCGCAAACAATCATTAATCAACAATGGCACGGATCTTGCTAGTTTATAGCTAAGCCTGTGGCGGAGTTTAATGGGTTCAAAACTCCTGACGAATTCAGCAAGAAATGTATGTAGCTGTTACATGACCAGGGTTTTGATCTGTACTCTGTTAAAAATCGGAGGCCAACTAAAAGATTATTCGACTGAGAGATTAAGCGAGTCCTCAAATCATTGAAATAGATCTTTGAAACAAGTTGATTTTGAAGGTTAATTTGAGTAAGAAATTTTAATGGAGTTCATATTCATGTAATCATTTGACTGCTGGACTGACGTTAAATTATTGAAACTCGAAATTTGAGAAAGGCTCATTGTTATGGATTGCTTCTGGGAACTGTAAATTTATAAGCCCAAGTGTGCAGTCTTTTATCGAGTGACGCGCATATGTAAGAAACAACCTGTTTTTCATACGACTATTGTCTAGTATGATTAATTTAATTATGTTCATGCTAATAATATACTCAGCCTATCAAGTTTTGCATGTACCTGTAATTTTATCTTAACGAGACCACCCTGCTGCATGGATTTACTTCCAGCTTTATTTCTAGTTATTTATCAATTTTCAGAGAACAAGCATTTATGCCAACGGAGATCTAACTTGTGTAAACTACTAATGAATAGAGCGTCAGTAAGATTTCTATTGATGATTCTGCTCCTAAATGAGATTGGAAGCTCACTCATTACAGCTGATAAGATGTGCCACTAGGATCACAAGAAAGTCATTACATGAAGTTAAATCTCCTGAGACAGGAGGCGAGGTTGTGGATTATATTAAGACGCTCGTCACATCCTCCCAGCCGTCTACGAAGAGGGGGGCAGTCAGTGCAAGTTACACTGCTGTTATGCTGAAAGACATCTTTTCAGCTTTATCTGCAGATATGTTTTTTTTATTATTATTTGAAAGCCATACTAAGCCTCATCTTCCAACAAAGCAATGATCCGGTATGTTCTGTCTAGGAGATCTCTGAATCTGATGCATGACCAGAAGATGTTCTTCTGGGTCTTGGACTGATCATCATCAACTGGCTTTCTGAACCTGTCCTTAAACTACGCGTGCACTGCAGTTGGGGAGGTCTTGAACGTCCTTTTGGTGTTCCTATATGATCAGACCACAGGATGCTAGTAAACCAGAACTTAACCCTTGTCTATAAACAATTAAGTGATATATCATAAAATAATCAGCAAAGACCTGATTTTGAGAAGCTAGAGTTACCTGATTGTTTGATGGTTTTCACATCTGACAATCTCTTCGATATTGAAGGTCTTCTGGGCATAGTTTCAGCTATTGACAACCTTCTTTCAGTAGGAGATGGGCAGGAAGGGGATGGGCATGGATCATCTAGGATGGCAGAATTTTCATCCCCACTAAATGAGGCTTTATCGCTCCCTGATTCTGAAGTTTCTTTCTGAGTTGTTCTTGCTTTCTCTTTTTCAACAACTCTGTAAACAAACATTTGAAATGGAATTTGTGCTACCATTGATGATTCTGCTGTATCCCAAGAAGGGAATTTCCTTAAAAGCTTCGTCTCCATGTCTCCGTAGTCTATCACTGGCATTGGCGGCTCTGGTTCTCTATTATAATCAGGGTTCATAATAAGGAACCGTTTTACATAGCGAAGGATCCTACATATGGATGAGAAGCTTGGACGTTGATTTGGGTCCGTATGCCAACATCTCTTTGTCAAGTTAGTAACATATTTTGGTGAATAAAATGGAAATAGAGGCCTCTCTCCAGCTAGGATGTTTCGGCTCATGTTGTCCCCTTGAAGATGGCTATCCTCAAATGGAACTTTCCCAGTCAAAAGTTGAAAGCAAACCATTCCAAAACTGTACACATCAGCTTTTGCTGTGTATTTAGGATTCTTTTCACTTCCTGTCTGTTCTTTCTCTTCCAAAATTTCTGGAGCATACCAGATGAATGAGAGGGTTTCGTTCTGGTTTGATGAGTTTTTTGGAGTGAAGTTCTTGATTGAAGAGAGCCCGAAACCCGAAACCTTAGCGTGCAGGTACCCTTCTGAGGTGATGTATCTTGGTTTAACAAGAATGTTAGAAGGGTTTAAATTACCATGGTAGATTTCCTTTGAGTGGAGATATTCCATTCCTCTGGAAATTTGAAGCATAAGATCAACCGCAATGGGAAGAGAGAATGGAATGCGCTTTCTTGGACCACAGGTTTCTCTGATGCAGCTGCAGAGGTCCCTAGTCATTAGTTCCATGACTAGAAAACACTCTTTCTTTTCCTCGTCAGTGAACCCACAAAAGAATTGCAATATATTCGGGTGGGAAAGGGATAACAATGAAGAAATCTCAGGAAATAGGGGCTCAATGTCTCCAAAAAAGTGTCTCAGGGCAAGGCTTTCACCCAGCCATAGTATCTCCTTGTACTGACTCCCGCTCCCAAGGCGTCTCCTTACACTATAGTCCTTGGACCGTACTAAGATTGAACATGGTAAGAGTTTCCCATTTACTGGCTCCGATCCTTCCAAGTTTTTCAATAGAATATCTGTGAGTTGCCGCTCTTGCTTTGTCGAGCCTGACATCTTCTTTTCCAGGATTTTGTTTAGGAGCACCCACCTATCTTCTTTCCATACTGTATTATACCGATTGCAAAGTTCCTGAGAAATAAGATACTGCTTTGCAAACTTCCACTGGAAAAGTCGGGGATCTTTCCATTCCTTCTGATATTTGTTCGAGTACACAAGTCTCTTCTTCTGTATCTCATCCTGATCTAATCCAGAAAATTCTCCAGCAATTTCGATTGATTCAATGACAACAGGGATACATGATAATAAGTTATGGATGTAAAACTCAACGCAATACGAGTTCTGATAGAGGGTAATGGCTTTGGCCCACCAATCCTTGGTTTCCAGGCACTGCTTGATGTAACCTTCTCCTTCTTTGAATATTCTATAAATCTCTCTCAATGGCTGTTCAAGAATTCTCCATTTCACGTTCTTCTCTTCAAATTTCAGGTTTTGTCTCATCTCTTCAGCTATTGAATCATATGCAAAACTGAATACATCAAGCAACAGACAGCATTGTCGTGGATTGATTTGTATATTGTCGCGAAACACCATCAATGCCTTCAGACTTCCGAGTACCTCTCCAATCTGCCTAAACTGCTCCATTCTGAAACTAATTAAAATTCGAAATATCTGCAAATGGGGTGTTGAGATTTAATATTATGCTCAAGCAAGAACTGAAAAACAAGAAGAAAGTTATCGGAACATAAACTTGAATTACATCAATATGAAGCAAATTGATATGACTTGCCAGATAAATATGGAACAAATAGAAAATGTATAGCCCCTTCCAAGACCGAAAAACCAAAGTCCCTGAACATATTACAGGTTATTGATAAATCGAAGAAAATTGGCTGAATCCCCAAGAATTCCCACAAACTCAACCCGGAAGAACATCAGCAAAAACCATAGATTTCCTCCATCAACAACAAAGATAATCTAAAACATACCATTTAAGCTATTCTAAAACCAGACAAAATGGAAAAAGACCATGTAAAATGTATTATCTCATAGGTAGTGGAATTTTCAGGAAAAAGGTGGCAACAAAATTGTTCTATAGCTGAATCAAGAATCACCAGATCGAAAGAATGAAGGAAAAGGAAGATTTTCCCAGGAAAATTGGGTTCAGTTAAGGGAAGCTGTTAGAAAGGGGACAACAACACTTTTGTTAATGGTTGTACGGCCTTCTTGTGTACGGTCAATTTGTTCAAAAACTTTCCCGCAATCTTCGACCTCTGATGCTCTAAAAATAGAACCCGCTACGCGTTTGTATTTTCTCCCTAAAAAAATTAATGTACTCAATTTAAATATTGTGGTTCAATAAAAAAACCAATTATTTTTTTTTTTGTACGAGTGCGGTTTTTTTTTTCTATAAACAATCTCAAAAGATTTAAACAAATTTTTAAAAACAAAAAAAGTGATTTATTTTTATTTTTATTTATTTATAAGATATTGTGTTATGAATATTACTACTACTATATATATCACCTCACCACCATCATTGCATCTACTATTTAATAATATAGTTTTATATTTCTTAAATATTTAAGTATATATAAGAGTGTTTTTTCACACATTCTGTTAAAAATAAATAAACAGCTTAAAAAAAAAACAAACAATAACACTTAAAATAGTTTTTGATTTTCTAAAAACAGAAAATGTTATCGAACCATGATTAATTGTTAACCCGTTTATTAAGTTAGGTTTTTAATTTGTTAATCAACTTAGAGAGGCAAGTCAACGGGGCTCCTTGACCAATATTGTAAAACAGTAATGCAAATTAACACTTCACAGCTCAGTTTTTGCTTATATATCATTAACTGGACAAGCCTTCTATTGGCACCCTGGTAGATCCAAAATGAAAGTTTGTGTTCAACATGAGCTAGCCTCGGTCACATTCCAAATATCCAGGGGTGTTTAATTCCTTCCAGAAATCTAAAGTTTTTATTTAATAATTATAATCTTTTATCTCTTCTAAATTTATTTCTTCACGATTTTTTTTCTTTTTTTTAAGAAATGAAGGAGACAGAAAAGCCAAGCACCAGGGCGATTGCGAGCACACACGGCCCCGCAAATGTCACCAAGCAGCAAACTAGGAAGAGGATGATTAGAAACAAACCCTAAAGTCCCATGAAAAACGGCTTTACTGAATCTAATTTGTGATTTTTCAAAACATTTCCTTAAAAATATCATGTATAATTGAATGATTGGGTCCATCAAATTCAACGGATGAAATTATTCAAAAAAAAAAAAGATTTTGAAAAGGGTTTTCCGGTATAAAATTAGCATCATTTCTTTTTTCAAAATAAAAACAAAATCCTTAATATTTGCATGTTAATTTTCAAGATTTAATTAACATGATAAAAATAAGGAAATTAAAAAGAACTCGATCTGTTTTAATAATTTCATAAATAAAAAACATCAATTGAAAAAAATATTTTAATTAGTAAACACAATTTAAGAAAGTTCCAAGTAAATCAAAAACTTTTCCACGTATAAACATGTGTTGAGCCTTGGTGTTGTTAATTTTCGGGTTCACTACAATATTAATACCCTTAAACTATATAGCGTGTTTATAATGCTACCCTTTCCCAATTGGTTGAACCAATTTCACTCTTAACATTGTCTGATAATTTTAATATATATTCCTTTGAAATTAATAGTTAAAAAAGAAATTGATATATAGAGTACATGTAACACATAAAAAAATTTCACCGAATTAAAGAAGATCTTGACAAGATAATCTCTTGAAAAGGAAAAGAATATATAAACAATTGAAAATAATTACGCTTAATTTTTGTTTTTATTAAATGATTAATTCGTAGTAGATGTTTTTTTTTTTTTGGTATGTGCAGCATGTTCTTTTAACAGAACATGTTGAACCATTTTTTAACGAAATATATATGGACGGAAGAGCAATATTAATATTTTTAGAAAACATTGGTGATAAATTTCTCCAATCCGTGGATTAAAGATAACATTATTGTTTGTGAGTGTGAACTTACGGGACAATATTTTTATAGTTAACCCTCACTTGATTTCTCCTCAAGTTCTTAACCAGGCAATATGTTGAGTTTTGTCATGTATGAAGAGAACAAATGGACAGAAGAGAACCGACTATGTATGGAAAGGTGTTCAAGAGAGTAGGGAGATCAAGGAGGAGCATACGCTTGAGCAAAGTACAAGAAAATGCTAGCCAGTGTAATTTAATTAATCAGGATTTTAAATTTGTTTTTTAGAAATTATAAATTTAAATGTTTTAAATTTTAGAATTATTATAGATTTACTTGATTGTTAATTTTAAAATCTTGAAAGATTAGTTAAAATACGTGAAAGCTGGTAGACCACCTACAATTAAAAAAAAAGAAAGAAGAAAATGCTGGGCATGAATTAATTAATGTGAACAACTTGAGAGATTGCAGTCATGGAAAAACGACTGTATATTTAATTATATGATCTTCCACTGGATTTTGGGTCAGAACGTTTGCCTGGTATTGCAGCCACCTATCGACAGCCGTGTACAAGAAGTTTGCCACCATGTGTGGTGTATATTCCTTTCTGGTTCTTCCAAACTCTTGGCAGCCAGTTATTTTAACTGTAGATGTGCTAGCTAATAACACAATGGGCCACTATAATGTGTATAGTTTCCTGCTCGTAGTGAATGCCTGCTTGATCAATAATTAATGCAGTTGCAGCCATGTCTGAGATGAGATGATGTGTGGTGGAGAGGATTTCGAGAAATAGGAGAGTTATTGCAATCTATCTAATCTACCTTAAGTTTGTGGATTTAATCAATCAATGAAAAAGTCTTGACGAAGATCAAATCAAGCATTGATTTAAGTAGCTATCTTGGCCATTAACGTAATGGAGCCATCGCCATTAATGTGGTTGATGGGATTCACTTGTTATCTTAGGACAGAATGTAGTGGTGGTGGTATAAGAAAGTTTAAGTAAGAATATATATATATATAGGTTTTCCATACCAGAAAATACAAAATCTAGATTAATTTTACTTAACTCCATTAATCCATTTGATTTTCTTGGTAAATTAAGACAATTACTCTAGCTAGAGTTTTTAGATAAAAGAATGTTTTAGTATTTTGGATGGAAATTACTATCCAAAGTCTTTATATTCGATATTATATTTATATTATTTAAATTACATCTACGATTATATTATATTACATGACATAAATTGCATACATGCGATATACAATTATTTTTTATTGCTGCTGCAATCTTTAATTATAATATGATCATTGGTTTAAAGAAGAAAGAAATTTATGGTTTCTAGCGTGTGTGCATGTGTATTGTAGAGGTTATGCCATAAAGTATAATCATAAACAAAATATATATTATACATTATAATTAATCTTATATGGGTAAAATATAATCTATATAAACATTAGATATATATCTTTGTATTTGGAAACCCAGAATAAGATTCTGCATACCAAAAATTCTATATGTGAAGGCCGGGAGAGTTAGATATGTGAATTTCTTTTGGGGTTGGAATATATATATATATATATATATATATATATATATATATATATATATATATATATAGGTTTTCCATACCAGAAAATACAAAATCTAGATTAATTTTACTTAACTCCATTAATCCATTTGATTTTCTTGGTAAATTAAAACAATTACTCTAGCTAGAGTTTTTAGATAAAAGAATGTTTTAGTATTTTGGATGGAAATTATTATCCAAAGTCTTTATATTCGATATTATATTTATATTATTTAAATTACATCTGCGATTATATTATATTACATGACATAAATTGCATGCATGCGATATACAATTATTTTTTATTGCTGCTGCAATCTTTAATTATAATATGATCATTGGTTTAAAGAAGAAAGAAATTTATGGTTTCTAGCGTGTGTGCATGTGTATTGTAGAGGTTATGTCATAAAGTATAATCATAAACAAAATATATATTATACATTATAATTAATCTTATATGGGTAAAATATAATCTATATAAACATTAGATATATATACCTTTGTATTTGCAAACCCAGAATAAGATTCTGCATACCAAAAATTCTAAATGGTTTAAATATGTGAAGGCCGGGAGAGTTAGATATGTGAATTTCTTTTGGGGTTGGAATATATATATATATATATATATATATATATATATATATATATATATATATATATA
>Ga0325404_1001808_pt1 | contig 22754 bp, 10 predicted proteins | sample PopdelMetagenome_18_FD_205664 | JGI IMG/M metagenome (GOLD analysis project Ga0325404, IMG submission 205664) | Populus deltoides microbial communities from Bellville, Georgia, United States - Xylem-Control-R1 | ecosystem: Host-associated > Plants > Phyllosphere > Stem > Wood/Secondary xylem...
CTTCTTTACGTGCTTTTCTTCATCATTAACATCCACTTTATTATTAATACACTAAAACATTTTACTTTACGACTAAATACCAATATGCCTAGCTCCGTGATCATCAACTTTTTATTGGGGATTTTTTAATTTTTTATAATATTATTTTTTAATGAGTTTTAAGTTTTATAATTTTATTTTAAAATTTACAATTTTATAATCCAAATAGTGAGTTTTCAGTTTAGCTAAATTGATTTAATTTTTTTAATTAAATATTTTTTTAATTTTATCTTTCAATATTAAAATGACTGAAAATTAAAGTTTATAATTTTTATTATTTGCTTTTCATAGAGTTATCCTGGTCTTCTAATCCAGGTTTGACAGGTTAAGTCGGGTTAATTCAAGTATTTTTTTATATTTTTCTTTTTAATTTAATCTTTCAACATTGAAGTGATTGAAAATTGAGTTTCATGATTTTTTTTATTTGTTTTGTATAGGGTTATCGCGGTCTTATAACTCGGGTTGCGAGTTAGATTGGTTGACTTGGGTTTTGTTTTTGTTTTTTTAGCTGTTTTTTTATCAATTTTATCTTTCAATATTAGGTTAATTGAGAATTAAATTTTATAATTTATTTTTATTTGCATTATATGAGGTCATTCATATCTCATGATTCAGGTCACGAGTTTTATCAGTTGATCATAGTGGTTTTTGTGTTCTTTTTTATTGATTTTTTTAATTTCATGATTTAAAATTGAGTTGATTGATAATTGAATTTTATAATTTGTTTTGATATACTTTTTACAGGTTTATATAGTCTCATAGCCCAGGTTTGGTATGTTAATTTAGGTTGACTCAACTTGTTTTTTTAATTGAGTTTTGTTTTCAATTTCATCTTGTAATATCGAGTTGGTTAAGAATTAGGTTTAATAACAAAAATTATTTTTTTTATAGGTTTATCAAGATCTCATGATCTGAGTAACGAATTAAGCAGGCTAACCTGAGTTGATCTTGGTCTTATAACCCAAATTTAGTATGTTAACCTTGGCTGACTCAACTTTATTTTTTTTAGTCAAGTTTTGTTTTCACTTTTCATCATGTAACATCGAGTTAATTGAGAATTAAGTCTAATAAAAAAATGTTTTTTTTAATAAGTTTATCAAGATCTCATTATTTGAGTAGCGGGTTAGGTAGGTTAACCCCAGTTGATCCGAGTCGATCTAATATGTTGTCATTTTAATATCTTAAAAAAAGATATCTTTTTAATTTCTTCTTAGTCAAACTATTTTTATCAGTCGTTTGAGTTGTTTTTAAACTTGTCTAGTCAATCAGGTCATATCAAGTTAATTCCTACATGATTTATTTTTTTCTATTAAAAAATACATTAACAATACCTAAATATTTTTTTTATATCCAAAATAAATTTGATTCGATCTGCAGCATAGTACGGACAATGATTTAAGTATATTATTAACATAACATTAAAATGTGTGGCTAAACTATTAACTTGAATAATATTTTGATTTGTTTTGTTTAGTTTTTTTATTTCAATTTTATTATTTAACAACTTCTTTTTATTATTTAGTTTGTTTTTCAATTTCATTTCGGTATTAGTTGTTTTAGGAACTATGTTTTGTAATTTTCTTATGATTTTTTTCTATTAAATTATATATTGATGTCATGAATTTAGTTTTTTCCCCTTAATTTCAATAGTTAATTTTAAGTCTATTTAAAGTGATTTTTTTTACTTGTTTTTTATTTATTTATCTTGATATTATCATTCAGGTTGTATGTAAAATGAAATACTGGCACAATGAAGTTCATGCCACATTGGAGAGAAAATACTTGTTTCATTTGTGTTCTAAGAACCTAAGAAGAAGAAGAAGAAGAAACCTCTGTAAGAACAAATTAGAGGTCCAACTGCATCACCCGAAATTTCATCCACTAAAAGCAATCTCGTTGCTTCTTTGAGCACCGAAAAAAAAAAAAAAAATTCCTTTATCACTCTGTCTCTCACTCTCACTCTCACTCTTTTCACTAACCAATCATGACAAAACGTTTTTTCCCCTGAATTATCTTAGTATATGTGAAGCCAAAATCTAAAAACAGGTACACATTGCTACCCACGATGACAAGGTGTTTCAGTTTCGTTGCAGCACAAGACTCATACTACAGGTACTGCTTTAAACGAGCCGGCCTGAAATCATCCACAACCAATCTCGGCGACGGCACGATCATGCACTGCTGGATTCCAAAGATGCACAACCCATCAATACCCACGCTACTATTAATCCACGGTTTTGGTGCCAACGCCATGTGGCAATTCAACGGTCTAATCCCTCATTTCATGTCCACATTCAACGTTTATGTGCCGGACCTCCTATTCTTCGGAGAATCCTACACAACACGGGCAGAAAGGTCCGAGTCGTTCCAAGCACAATGCGTTATGAGCCTCATGGAGGCCCAAAACGTAGCCAAGATGGACGTGTTTGGGCTGAGCTACGGCGGGTTCGTGGCGTATAGCATGTCGGCACAGTTTAAAGAGCGCGTGGGGCGCGTGGCTCTAGGATGTGCCGGGGTTTGTTTTGAAGAGAAGGACACGGGGAGCATGGAGGTGTTTAAGGTGACAACGGCGGAGGAGGCTGTCAGTATTTTGCTGCCGCAAACACCAGAGAAAGCCAGGGAGATGGTGAGGTTGTCATTTTATAAACCACCACCTAGCATGCCTTCTTGTTTTCTCTGGGACTTCATTGAGGTTAGTCATCGATCGTGTGTTCTATAACATAACATCTTATCCATTCTAGAGAATACAGTGCTTGATTATAAATTATTCCTTACAGTGCTGCTGATACGCTTAACAATAGGAAAATCATTTTTTTCTGATGAACACGTGACTAGTTTCATCGCAGACTGTTTTCCCCCCCAAAAGAATCAAGAGGAAGAATAATAGATTGAATGCTTGAAACACGAGATCTAGCTTTCAAGTCAAATGTTTTGAATATTCAACTATGGAGCAAGGTGTTTCAAACATTCGCTCCTAATTTTCCTTAGTTTTGCGATGATGTTAGGACATGTCTAGAGTTAGATCAAATGTCATCTTGGAAAGCTCCCTTCACGTCTGGTCTTTATTGACCTCTCCTCGTCAACAAATTAATATCATCCAATGGATCCCTGTCAGCATTGGAAAAAACAACAAGAAAAGCCAAAAACATGAACAATTCCATCGCTCACATTCATTGGTTCATAAAATAAATGGATAAATTGTTAAAATGCAAATAAATAAATAGTGAAATAACATTCAAGTCAAAAGTTTTGGCAAGATAGTATATTCGTGAATGTATTGAGAATCGTGAATGTTTTTTCATTAATATCAGGGTTTTTAATTGTAATATTTATTTAAATTTAAAATTAATTGATGTATCGGTTCGTAATAAAAATTATAAAATAATCAAGATTTTTAAAATTAAAGTCCTTGATAAAATTTTTAAAATTTAAAGATTTAATAGTCAAAGTATTAACTTCATAGTTACTTTTAAAAAAAAACCTCTGCAAATTCATGTTTAAATAAAAAATTATAATTTTTTTAAATTGTTATTTTAGTTTAGCATCATCAAATCTGCTCTTGGACTTCAAATTATTATATTATTAAATATACTAAATTAAAATTAACAAATGAGAGAAAAAAGAATAAGACAATCCCTTTATGATTGAAACCAAAGTTCATTCTACTCAGAAAAAAAAATCAAATCAAATCGAAAGACTTTCCTAATTCAGGTAAAAAAGCAATAAATACTTTTTTTTTACAAGTTGACAAGAAAAATTGCTTTCAACTTGAATAGAAGAAAAAAAAACATATTAACCCAAATGAATTAATATAACACAAAAAGGTACAATTTAGATGAAAAAACTGAAAAATGATTTTTTTTTTAAGAACCATGAAATAAAAAACTCCTTTAACATTCAAGATAATATTACTAAAAAATACAAAGTTATAAAATCAAAAGAATCATGTTCCGGTTTAAGATTCAAGTTGAACAAATTAATCCCAGTTAATTCATTTATTTTTTATAAAAAATTAAACTAAATTTTAACTATATTGTTAATTGACCGGTTCAATTATTTGGGTTAAATTTAATTAAATTTGTGTTTTATTTTTTTTTTTAAAAATGGTTCCAGACAAGGACCAGATCCGCAAAACCAGGTTCTGTAATTGCAAAAAGAAGAGAGTTTTACTTATTAAGAAGCCTAAAAATAAAAACACCTCTACAAGAGAAAAAAAGAAGAAGAAAAATCTACAAAACAAGAAATCAGAGAATGACCTCTGAAGTAACTTAAATGTTTTATCCCCCCATCCCCATAGAAGACGACGACGACACCACCACCACCACCACCACCACCATCTATCATCTTTCTCTTTCGCTCACGTTTTTTCATATATTCTCATCATAATAGAATCCGTAAATTCTTTCACCATCTTTTATTTTTCACCAAGCTCATCACAGAATATTTCTGAAACTAAAACCGCACAAGAACCCCCTATCCCTCGCTAATCTCCTCCCCTAAAGAAACTTACCCCGATGGCAAAGTGCTTTAGTTTTGCTGCAACACAGGACTCATGCTACCGTTACTCCTTCACTCGAGCAGGCCTAAAATCATCCACAACCGACCTCGGCGACGGCACGATCATGCACTGTTGGATCCCAAAGAGACACAAACCATCAAGACCTACGTTACTATTAATCCACGGCTTCGGTGCCAACGCAATGTGGCAATTCAACGGTCTAATCCCCCAGTTCATGCCCAGATTCAACGTATATGTACCGGACCTCCTATTCTTCGGAGAATCCTACACAACAAGAGCAGAAAGGTCCGAGTCGTTCCAAGCGCAATGCGTTATGAGCCTAATGGAAGCCCAAAAAGTAACCAAGATGGACGTGTTTGGGCTGAGCTATGGCGGGTTCGTGGCGTATAGCATGGCGGCACAGTTTAAAGAGCGCGTGGGGCGCGTGGCTCTAGGATGTGCCGGGGTATGTTTTGAAGAGAAGGATGTGGGTGGAGGAGGGGTTTTTAAGGTGGTGACAAGTATTGAGGAAGCTGCTGAGGTCTTGATTCCACAAACACCTGAAAAAGCTAGACAGTTGGTGAGGTTGTCTTTTTATAAACCACCATCCAGTATGCCCTCTTGTTTTCTTCAAGATTTTATCGAGGTTAGTTTCAAGCTTTCATGAGTTCGGTGCACACTTCAAAGTTGGATAGATGACATCTCTTGCTTTAAAACTAAGAAAAAAGAAGAAAAAAAGTTTGCGTTTTCTTTTTTTCTTTAATGTGAGAAAAGCTAAAATGTGCACTTAATTAGTTTACACTTCATATTCATAAAAACGTTTTGAAAAATTCACTATCATTCACGTCTGAATTCTCGACTTTTAGATTGAACCAACGGCCAAAAACAGGACAACCACACTACCTAAGAGCACTAGCATGCGTCAGACGAACCCTTTCAATAGTGCATAATCGTCAATGCTTTCATAGCAATGAAGTTATGATGATCTTAGATGTTGCTTTGAACACACATGTAATACGTTTGAGACTTTGTAGATTCATATGTGGAAGAGTATTGATTATACTTTCAGATTAAAAACAAATGTGTATTAAACTTGGAAAGGAAAATAGTTGTATTTAATTCTTTAGGATTTTAGCAAAAAATTGTCATATTCATTGAAGTTGAATGTGTGATTTAATTGCTAACTACCTTGTTAATTCAGTAAGCTATGACGCGTACACATTTTAGTATACCGACCTTTCCTTTTGTGCGTGGGCACAGTTTTATTGCACAGTTTTTAATGACCCTAGTGGTGACTCTTACCTATCCTTTTCTGTGGGGGGGCACAATTTCATTGCGCTGGACAGAGTAGTTGTTAATGCAGCTTAACTCTGTATCTACTATTGGGCGTGGGTGAGAAAAAGTTTGGCCCTGAATGACCCTGCAGCAGATAATTTGATTGCTGTGAATTTTAGAGAGAAAGAGCTCGCATGGCATGAAAAATAGTGGGGCAAAAGAGAGTGTATTCGTAAATCTGCAAAATGAGCAGTGTTCTTTTTTTTTTTTACTTTTGACATGCCCATTTGAATATCCCACTCATATTTTAAAGAGGTCGTTCATGATCAACTCTTAATGCAAGATCAATCAGTCACGTTCCAGTTTTATAAAACTAATTGTCCATTTATAAAGTCGAAACTGCAACAGGAAGTGCCTGAACAAGGAGGCAGATGTTATGTCATTTTCGGACAAGAAGCATAGCTATTGTACTAAGTGATTTTGAGATGATCATAAACAGCTGATTACAAAATCTGTTAGGCTGCTTATTATATAGAATCATGATATCCAAAGAAGCCAAAGCTACAGAGGTGATGGTCTTGAAGAGTAGTACTAAGACATTCCTGCAAGAGAATTTCAAGTTAATTAGAAAGAATAGCGAGGGCTTTGAAATTCCATGCTACTTGGCCTGAAGATTGAGAAGTTAATATGAATTGCATATGTCTGAGCACATTTCTCATTAATGTAGCTAGTCTTTTCTAGAGGTTGCTACATTTTTGTTTTTCGATTTTTCACCAGGCCTCGCCATTCTCATCTTCGGCATCATGTCAAAGGCCTTCAAAGAGGCCCTTGATGTGTGCTGACTGTAGTTCATTGACCGAGTGCATGTGACTCAAAAAACATCTCGTTGCTGCAGAAAGTGGAATTCTGTCACATCTAGTGCTATTTCATTTTCATCTTTTTTTTTGTCTCAAATTTGCACACTATTCGTTTATGTTGCATGTAAGTTGTTCTGAAGTAGAATGAGTCGTGTTTGGAAGTTTTGTCATCATTTTTGTTTTGTGAACAGGTAATGTGCACTGATTTCCGTCAAGAGAAGGAAGAATTAATCCAGGCATTACACAAAGATAGAAAGATGTCAGATCTTCCTAAGATAACTCAGGTACTGTAATATTAACACCTCTTTCAATTCCAATACATATATGTGTGAATATTTTCTGGTTCAAATTTAGCTGCTGTTGATCTTCTTGAGCACCTTCTAAAAGGAGTATTTTTCCTCTATGCAGCCTACACTAATAATCTGGGGAGAACATGACCAGGTTTTCCCCCTGGAATTGGCACACAGATTAGAAAGGTAATCAATTCTTGAGTACCTGTTCAGCTCAGTGTACTTTTCAAGCTTTCATATCTATCTAATAGGAAAGAACATAAAAGCATCCACTTTTGAACAATCTTGGAACCTGCTCTACCTACTCCCCTTCCTGATACGGTCATCTATTCAGCAATCAACTGGGACTTTTGTGGTTAGTAACTGTGCTAGTTGATGCAATAATAAGTTAATGATTTTTCTTCGTTGACCTGTGCAGGCATATCGGAGATAATGCAGAATTAGTGATAATAAAGAATGTCGGTCATGCGCTCAATGCAGAGAGGCCTAAGGAGCTGTATAAGCACTTAAAGTCTTTCTTCATTGACAGTCATCCTTTATCAAAGCAAGCAAGCCATGGAAACGGTACTAAGTCAGATTGAAATACCTACCTAGAATGATGAGGAGAACTCAGGAGTTTCTGATTTCTCTATTTAGATTGCAACTTGCGTGCACTGAAGACAATTCGAAGCTTATAAATGTACTCATTTAATTATTGAGAGACGAGAAAGTAGATCAATTCAATCCCCTCATCTCTGAGGAAACTGGTTAGGTAACACTTGCAATCTCCTATTTTGAAAAGTTTGCACTGCAAAAACTGGAGAACTTTTTCTGTGATTGTTGCATTCCTTTTGTTGCTGACAGTTTTGGACGCTCCTCTGTATCTCTGTATGTATATGCACATTTAGTTTTAATTTATTTATTATATTCTATATTAATTATAGGCTTATCCAAAAATTGCTTATTCGTATGTTACTGAATGAAAGCTGAACTGCCCTTTTTCTACACCATCATAGGCATGGATGTAGAACTCACAGTCCTTTGCTCTACCTCAAATCAAAGCCTTTTGGAAGTTGTTTGAATGGTGAGGAATTATGTAACTAGGAATTTGAGGGAGTTGAAAAGGGAGTCAAAGCTGAAGAGTGATTAAACAGTTTTTATTAGAAAGAAGACATGGTAAATGGAACTACTTGAGTAAGTATTTGGAAACCACATTCATCGCTATGATCACTTAAGTTCAAGTCTCTTTTGTGCTCTTTCCATCAGTCTAGTGCATATGGAGGGAGAGTGTTATCCTCATGAATGAATTATATTCCAGGCTTAACTGCTTTATTCCTTGTATAGTTGGTCGATGGAGATATAGATATATATTATAAAAGTTTTTAGTGATTTAATTTAATTTTTGAGTGATTAATTTCTTTGTATAATTAATATATTTTTATTAATAATATTTTGATTTAATATTAAAATATAAAATATATTTATTATATTAAATCATGTTTGTTCTTTATATAATATCATTGATCGTTTGAATAAGATTTATAATTTTTTTTAAATTTTATTCCTCCTTGATCTATGATTTCTCTATAAATATTATTTAAGAATAAATAGAATATATATTTTTTAATTCACCTAAGATGATGAATTTTTTCTTAATCACTTAAGTACTTTTATATAGTTCATGCTATATCTAATGTCTATCTCTTTGTTATCTTGATTAAGATAACAAGTAATAAGATTAAAATATAATATTTTTTATATAAAATAAATTAGTGATTTAAAGTTTAAAGATCATTTATACAACTGTCATATGAGCCTTTTCATAGACGTAGATGATTTTTTTATATGAAATTTTCAAGTGGGTCAGTTTAGTATACATGTCTTATGACAAACACCTACATATTAGTTCCAGGAATCTCTTATATCTAAACTTATGAGAACAATTATTTCCTTTTATAAATAAAAAAAATATAACATGTACTGGTTTATATGCAGTATACAAGAGAGCATCCATCATAAATATTTTAAAAACAATGATTTGATACAATAAAAATCTTATAATTATAATAACTTTATAATTATCTTGCAAAACATTTTTATTCTATAAACTTTATCTTTACTTTAAATTCATAAATATTTATTAATCTAATATTATATAAATATTTAAAATAAATTAAATATTTAATAATAATAAATATATATTCACATAAATATAATAATATCATTACTCCCTCTCATATTAAATAGATTCTGCAGGCTGCAGGTAATAAATTCTGCAGGCTGTAGGTAGCGCACTCCGTAGTGGTATTGATTTTTTGACAGCACAAACAAACAAAAGGACGATGATGTTGAACGGTAGAATATTTTCCATGGAGAGTTTGATGTGTCGGTTGGCGAAGGAAAAGGGCAGAGTAAAGAGGAAGGAGGAAATTAAGCAATCGTTGTATGCTTTCGAGGATTTGTATTTTGTATGTTTTTGTTCTTGAGCTAAACAGTAAACACCTGGGCTGTATCCTTTGCATGTGATGTAAAGTGTGGTCCTTGCCATGGTTACTTTTGTGTCCTGAAGCCCATCCAATATTCCAAACCCAGTTGGATGTCCTAGTGCTCTTCAAGGCAGCAGCTCGTATAAAGACTTTTGGGGTCAATCTCTAAAATCCTTTTGCTATCCATAGCACTGCATAGTTGACATTAAGAGTTTATTTTTGTCACCGCAAGAGGAAAGAGCTGTGTTTAGCAGTTACCACTCAACCAAGGCCAGGTTCCTCCTCTGTCCATGAGGAAGTAACCATATTAAACCTCATGGACCTTCACAGAGACAGGTGTGGAAGCTCACAAAGGCAGGTGAGTGGAAGCTCACAACAAGACTCCCCCACAAAAGGCCACCTCCCGGCAGGGTTAAGTAAAAATATTTTTTGAAGAGGCTAAATAAGAGGAAAAACTATATGAATATGTAAATCCATAGTTAAGTCTATATGTTTGTGTTTATGAACGTAAAAACAAGGAGGAAAAACAGCGCCGCTAAGTTAATGGGATTTGCTCTCTTTCCGAAATGGTACTTGAATCTTTCTCAAAACCAATGTGTTATTTCTCAAAGAATTCTATGTATAAATTGGGATAACTTCAATTAATTTATTAGAAAATCCGAAGACCAAGGGAGACATTAGTGTCTCTCCTGCAATTAAAATTTAGAAAAAGGACTAACACTACGACTACAGCACAATAATTTATACGGTCATCCCCTCTATCTGCGATCCGAGACAGAGACATGGTAATCCTTAAACCCGCCCACCATCTCTTTAGACGCCTTTTTCCCTCTCCTTTTCAAATTTCTTACCATTCATCTTCTAACTACCTTAACTGTCACATAGACTCTTTTCTCTCTAACCAGACCCAAACTCTCCAATCTCTACACAAATCCCATGCTCTCATAATCACTACTGGCAATGCAAACAATGTTTTTATATCATCAAAACTTATCTCTCTCTATGCATCTTTCAGAAAACCCCATTCATCCACCTATGTTTTTGACTCAACAAATCAAAAAGACACCTTTCTTTGGAATTCAATCATCAAATCTCACTTTTCCAACGGGAATTACTTCAAAGCTTTTGACTTTTACATCCAAATGCGGTATGATAATACCCCACCAAACCAATTTACAATTCCCATGATTGTAGCCACTTGTGCCGAGCTTTTGTGGCTTGAAGAGGGGAAATACATTCATGGGCTGGTCTCAAAATCTGGCCTTTTTGCGGAAAATTCTGCGGTTGGGTCATCTTTTGTTTACATGTACGCTAAATGTGGGGTTATGGAGGATGCATCTCTTATGTTTGATGAAATTGTTGTTAGAGATGTGGTGTCTTGGACTGCACTTGTAATTGGCTATGTGCATAATGATGACAGTGAGAAGGGTTTGGAGTGTCTTTGTGAGATGCATAGGATTGGTGGGGATGGTGAGAAGGTTAATTCTAGGACACTAGAAGGTGGGTATCAAGCTTGTGGGAATTTGGGCGCTATGATTGCAGGAAGGTGTCTGCATGGTTTAGCTGTGAAAACTGGACTTGGGTGCTCTCAAGTTGTTCAATCTTCTCTTTTGTCAATGTATTCCAAGTGTGGGAATGTTGAAGAGGCTCATAATTCTTTTTGTCAAGTTGTCGATAAAGATGTTTTCTCATGGACATCAGTAATTGGTGTTTGTGCAAGATTTGGGTTTATGAATGAGTGCTTAAACCTGTTTTGGGATATGCAGGTTGCTGATGTGTATCCAGATGGGATTGTTGTAAGTTGCATCCTTTTGGGTTTTGGTAATTCCATGATGGTGAGAGAGGGAAAAGCCTTTCATGGACTTATTGTAAGGAGAAACTATGTTTTGGACGATACGGTTAACAATGCTTTGTTATCCATGTATTGCAAGTTTGGAACTTTAAACCCCGCAGAGAAGCTTTTTGATGGTGTACATGAATGGAGTAAAGAGTCATGGAACACTATGGTTTTTGGATATGGTAAGATGGGAATAGAAGGGAAGTGTATAGAATTATTTAGGGAGATGAGAGATCTAGGCATTGAAGCTGATTCAAACAGCCTGGTCTCTGTAATTTCTTCGTGCTCTAAATTGGGACTGATTAATCTTTGTCGATCAGTTCATTGTTACATAATTAAGAATTCAGTGGATGAAGATGTCTCAATCGCCAATTCACTTATAGACATGTACGGAAAAGGTGCTAATTTGTCCATTGCATGGAAAATGTTTTGTAGGACGCAGAGAGATGTTGTCACATGGAACACCTTGATCTCATCATATACTCACAGTGGGCACTACGCAGAGGCTATCACATTATTCGATGAAATGATTTCAGAAAAATTAAACCCTAATTCAGCAACATTGGTTATAGTTCTTTCAGCTTGCTGTCATCTCCCATCCTTAGAGAAAGGAAAAATGGTTCACCAATATATTAAGGAAGGAGGATTTGAGCTAAATGTTTCTCTTGGTACTGCATTGGTTGATATGTATGCAAAATGTGGTCAACTTGAACAATCAAGAGAATTGTTCAACTCAATGAAGGAGAAAGATGTCATTTCTTGGAATGTAATGATCTCAGGTTATGGACTGCATGGAGATGCAAATTCTGCAATGGAGGTTTTCCAACAAATGGAGCAATCAAATGTTAAACCGAATGCAATTACCTTTCTATCACTTCTCTCAGCTTGCACTCATGCAGGATATGTTGATGAAGGGAAGCAACTGTTCGATAGAATGCAATATTATTCTATAAAACCCAATCTAAAGCATTTTGCTTGTATGGCAGATCTTCTTGGAAGATCAGGTAACCTACAAGAAGCTGAAGATCTGGTTCAGTCAATGCCAATTTGTCCTGATGGAGGTGTTTGGGGAACTTTGTTAAGTGCTTGTAAAATTCATAATGAAATTGAGATAGGAATAAGGGTGGCAAAATGTGCTATTGAATCTGACCCAGAAAATGATGGGTACTATATAATGCTTTCCAACATGTATGGTTCTATGGGAAAATGGGATGAGGCTGAAAGAGCAAGGGAACTGATGAAGGAAAGGGGAATAGGGAAGAGAGCTGGTTGGAGTGCAGTGTAGCTTAGAGGGAATGCCATTTGTTATTGTTGGCATATCTCCATTGAACCTTAAACTCATTTAAGTATACGAGGAGTTTTGCAGGCTACCTTAAATGTGACATTTTCTGACCTGAAAAGAGCTCTGTATACAGATTGTTAGGGCCAAGAATTGATGGTCATAACTAGAATTGCAAGAACGCATCTTGCGGGTAATCTTGTTCATCACAGTGGGTTGCAGCCTTGTATCATTTTCCATGGTGTTTGGGTGTTGTCAATACGAAGTACTTAAGCAGACTCATCATCATAAAAACCTATTGAACACTTATTGGGGCAATAATTGTCAGTTTGACTAGTTCAAACACTGCCTGAGGTTTCTGAAAAACAAAACCGGGGTTGCAATAAGTGACAATAAGAATCTATTTGAAGCTTCAAGGAGCCAGTTTGATAATGTTGAAACTTACGAACTCTATCAACATTCAGAAATCCATGGATTTTAAATCCTAGAGGTTTCTGTGAGGAGGTTTTGTCAGATTGCTTTGGAATAGGTGCCATCTTTTACGTTCTAGTCCTGGAGTATGTGCTGCTATCTTCTGGAAGATGTTGTCACTGACAGGTTTTCAACTAGTCTTGCAGCTCTATGCCTTAATTCTTCTTTCTCCACGTGCAAATTTTACGCTTGATATGATTTTCAATTTGTAATTGATATTGCAGTGGTACTTGAAGGAGAGCGATGGTGACAGTAGCATGGTATTGTGGAGGGAAGGCATCTTGTGCTAGCCTGTGAGAGTTACCATTCAGTATGTTCATTCGCCATCTGGAGTTAGTGTTGTGTAATAAATAACGTCAGCTTTTCTTTAGTCATGATATAATTAGATGGTCTAATTTGTTAGAATATTTCACCTTCTTGTGCATGCACTCTGTTGGTTTCTCCAAGTCAATGACAATCATGCTTTAATCTCATGAAAGATGTTTTCTTTTGCTATTATAGGAATCCACTACTAAGTGCTATTTATGAGAAAGGTTTGACACTTCATTACAATAGCGTTTTTGCTATTTTCTTTTATTCGCAATTACTTATTGTGAAGTCGATTAAAAAAAAAACCCCTTATCGGCATTTACTTAATTATCTGATTAAAAATTTTGGCCAGTTCACCAAAAAATGAAGTTCGCCATGATGCTTTGAGTTTGCAAGGGTATGATGCGACTGAGTTCGCTATCCCATGTATCATTCAACTGATCTCACACTTCTAACCACCGTATCATCAATGTTGGCCTCTACCTTCCGACCAGTGACCAATTTTTAATCCAAAAGACTTTAGCAACCAATTTTTGACAAGTTGTTTTAGCATTTTTTAATCCAAAAAGCATCACTTTAACAAGTTGTATATGTGATGAAATACGTTCTCTCTTGAACTTCATCTTTCATCTTAATTTGGTAATACCTGAAAAATAAATCTAAAAAACTCAACATGTGATGCTAAAAAACTCAACATGTGATGGTCGATCGTTGAATCCACAAGTTGATTAATTCTCAAGAGGATAACTATAATTCAGACAAGCTTTATTTAGGGTGGTAAAGTCTACACGTTTTCTCCACTTCCCATTTGCTTTCTTAACAAGCATCACATTGGCCACCATTTCGGATACATTTTCTCCCAGATTTCAACGGTAAACTATGGGGAAATCTGCTGCTCCGTGGACGAACCTAATTGAGGAACCATGTAAATCTGTTTGTTAACATGGTATGTCTATGTAGCAGTGAATTTCACTATATTGGAGGAAAGATACAATCACCCATCAAAACCTCAATACAAAATCAAGACAAAGCTCTCTATCTCTTTTCTCTCTTGCAAGTTGCTCACTTCTCACACACTCAATTAATCTCACTCTCACTTGATTTTTTCAATAATGAAGGGAGCCTCCTATTTATAGGGACTAAATGGTGCCATTATATGTGAAGTTGGAGGTTTGGAGTTGGAGAGTGGAAGTTGGTGGTTGGAGGTCAGCATAGTTATTAAGATAGAGGATAAGAGAAATCTAGACAAACTGCCATAAATCTCTAACCTTGCGAGATTTTTCCATCTAATCCTAGTGATCACTCAATGATGCCTTCAATGCGTCATATGATGCCATGCACCTTGAGGATACTTAACACTGAGTGATATTGACTATGTTTAAGCAGTGTTGAAACTTGATTCCCAAGACAACTTTTGTGAGCATGTCAGCTATATTATTTGTAGCACCAATTTTTTTATGGTAGAATATCCCTTTCATCCATAATTTCTTGAGCAAAATGAAATCGAAAATTGATGTGTTTGGTGCAGGAATGATGAACCTGGTTCTTTGCAAGATAAATAGTACTTTGCCTATCACAACGGACATCCTCGTGCTTTTGAACAATTCTCAAGTTTTTTAATCAACCCATATAACCAGATAACTTTCTTGAAGGTTTTTGTCACTACCATGTACTATGCCTTAGTGGTTGACAAAGATATTGTTGATTGTAACGTTGACCTCTAACTCACAGGTCTTTTAGCAAGTGTAAATACATAGCCTATAGTGGAACAACATTTTTTCAAGCCATTAGTATAGTCTGAGTCCACGTAACTAACTAAATTATATATTATTCTGTCTTTTAAACTTTAAACCAATATCAGTTGTGCTATGAATGTATCATATGATCCATTTTGTTACATGTCAGTAACCCTTTCTTAGATCATGTATATACCTTCTCATCATATTGAAAGCATGTGAAATTTCAGTCTCGGACAAATCGTTGCATACATTAATGCACCAACTATATTTGTATACAAAATTTGAGCAATATGTTTATGCTCACCCTTTGTGTATGGAGACAATGAAGCAATGAGCTTAAAATAAGGGGCTAAATGTGTGCTTACAGGTTTGGTCTTGCCATTTGCACCAAATCTCTGTAGAATTTTCTTCAAGTATTGGATCCGTGTCAGACAAATCATGCCTTTTTTTTTCCGTCTCTTTGAATCTCCATACCAAGAATCTTTTTAGCTTCTGCAAGGTTTTTCACAAACTCATTCCTTAATTGGGCTTTTAGTTTATCAATCTTCATCTTTTTCTTAGATATAATCAACATTTCATCTACATATAAGAGCAAATAGATGAAAAAATCATCAAGGGGCTTACAAAAATATACATAATAGTCAAACTGACTTCGTGTGTATCCATATTCTGTCATGAGCTTGTCAAACATTTATGCCACTAGCACAAAGATTGTTTAAATCCATACAATGACCTTTTCTTTTTCAAGCCCAATTCTCTTTCTTGGTGACTTTGAAACCATATGTCCGGGACATAAAAGTTTCTTCTTTCAAATCTCTATGTAAGAAGGCAATTTTAACATCAAGTTGGGCTAAAATTAAGATCAAAACTGTGCAACCAAAGCTAACATAATATAGATTGATGAACGATTAACAATCGGGGAGAATACCTTGTTATAATTTGTCCTCTTTTTTTTATGATAGCCTTTTACCACAAATCTTACCTTGAATCGGATGTTGTTTTTTCCAAGATTACTTTTCTTTTTGGAATAGACCCATCTATAACCAACTACATTTTTTCCTTAAGGAAGTTATATTAAATTTCAACTATGATTCTTGTTAAGATATTTAGTCTCTTTATCCATTGTCTTTTTTCATTTTGTATTTTCTGTACTTTGTATTACTTTTTTATAGGTACAGAGGATTTCATCATCAATCATAAAAAATGCATTAGCTACCATATTACAATATTGAGCAAGTTTCTCGACAACATTTTTTAGTTTACTTGTTGTAATGAATTCTTGTTGTTATGTGGTTGCTAAAGTTATAACATCCTTTTCGTGTAAACTTTCATCTGAATCTTCTTTTGCAGGGAAATTGACTGTTTCAATAGTCTTTATAGGAATGAGTAAAGTCTCAAACTCCACATGTTATGCATCACTTGGTTGTTTCTCATTCTACTATGATTTCTCTTATTGCAACATGCTAGACTTGTCAAAAGTGACATCTCTAGTCATTATTATTTTCTTTGATTCAGAACACTAAAGTCTATAACCTTTTATCATCCAATAAAACCCAAGAATATAGCTTTCTTGGCTCTAGGATCCAGCTTAAACTCAGTAACATGATAATATGCGGAGCATCTAAATACACGTATTGATTTATAATTAATAGCAAGAGAGTTTGACCATACCTCCAAGGGAGTTCTTCCATTTAATGTTGTTGTAGGTAATTGATTGGAAATATGACAAGCATAGCTTAATGCCTCGCCTTAGAATGCTTTTCTTAGTCCTGAATGTGATAGCACACGTCAAACTTTCTCCACCAATATGCAGTTTATGCATTCTGCTACTCTATTTTGTTAAAATGTTTTGTAAACAATGAAATATCGCTTGATCCTTATATTCTTGAAAACTTTAAAGAAAAGATCTAAAGTGTACTCACCATCATTATCTGTTCAAAAAACCTTCCTTCCAGTTTGAGTTTCCACCATATTCTTCCATTTAAAAAAGATACTAAGGACCTCATCTTCATATTTCATCATGTACACCCATACTCGTCATGAGAAATCATCAATAAAAGTAACAAAACACTAATTACCTCCAAGAGATTCATTATTTAAAGGTCCCATATACATTTATATGAACATAGTCTAAAATCCATTTTGTGTTGTGTACAGTGGTGCCAAACTTGATCCTTGTTTATTTTTCAAGAATGCAATGCCTACAAAACCCATGCTTCTTAGTTTTAACGCTTTTTAATAGACATTGTTTGATTAAACTTTGCAAAGCCTCTTCACCAGCATGGCATAAATGCATGTGTTAAAGTATGGAATAATCTATTTCATCGTCTTCTAAGCTCTTAAGATGGTTGCTCTACTGGTAATTTTCCCCTATTGCTCATGTATTTTTTACTGTAGCTCCATTTATCACATATCTTTGAGTCAAAATAAGGTGCCGATCTTCTTTTTCTTTACTGTATTTCACTATAGCTAATCTAGCATCTCTAGAGAAATCACATTTCTATCAGACCATTGAACATGAAGAACTCGATTATCCATTTGTCATCAACTTTATAAACTACCACCATTTCACCACAGACTATAGCATATATAATAATAATATCGTGTGAATAATACTTTCACTAAGTAAGCTAGTATGAAAGATTGGAGGGGTCACAAATAGTCCCATTTAAAACCTAATCTCCTTAAACAAAGTTTCATATACCATATTCATTTATCATATTGTCTTTCCAAATATGTTACTAGTACCATTTATATGAACAATTTCATTGTTCAAAAATAACTTTAACTTGTTAGCTGTGCTACGACTATTCTTGATAATTTTTCCATTGCATACTTGGCCATGAAGTCTCATTTTTTACTCTATCACAAATAATTTGAAAATTCTGGGTTATCTTTAGTCTAATTTCTTTACACTTAGCGAGACTACCAGCATTACCGATTTATTAGGATTGGTCTTTTATAATTTTTCACTTTACACCTTGATCTTCCATATTCTATATAACTGGGTGTATAGAATATCCTAATTCTGCCTCTTTCTTAAGGCTTCAAGTCATGCCAAACTCCTTTTAATAAGGCTGGCTTTTCACTTAGCAATTTAGCATATGTATTGGGCCAATATGTGTAACTTCTTTTTCTTCATCACCATCACCTACCAAGATGATCACTAAATGCTATATTTCCTAGGCAATTCATCTCATCATGTTTCCACCACCACCACTTTCAATCTAAATATCAATAAGTAAACCGTACTGATGCATCTAGAGTAATTAAATTTAAATTATTGGGAAACAAGTATGAAATAAATCAAATCACATTTCAAACTGCTCCAATTTGATCAACAAAGTTCTGGCCTAATGAATGGTCCATATTGATCTACATATCTGGTTGTATATGAGATTAACTACACTTAATCCCTATCCTTAATTGAGGCTCGACTCGACTCATATGTGACTTGATGGTTTACAACTCAATGACATGACCGTGCTGATATGGCGATGACTGGTTGCTTGCATGAAATGATGATGTGGCATTACATTTAGGTTGACTTTTCTAAGCAAAATTTCATTAGCATGTATAACTTCATTTTAGCTCCAATTTGCACAAAATTTTCATCATTGTGCTTCTCTCACTTTCAAAGTGGTATGTCTAAAAAACAATTTAGATTACTTTCATTTTCTACAAAAATCAAACACTTATGGTTTTTCTGCAACCATAACTCTAATACCACTTGCTAGGATCATATAAGACCATTGATCTTTGTCTAAACACCCAGCACAACATTTTAGCATGGTTTAACAACTTACTTATGTTTATAGTGCAATCAATATTATCAGATAGGAGAAACACCATAACATACAACGATGAAACATAACAAGCCTCATAGTCACACTCTTTTTTAATTGCCTAAAACTGGTCCCATAATTGAGATATATTGAAAACATTATCTAGATTAAAAATTGATAATTTTTTTTAAAAAAATTCTCATGTTATAACCCCCAACTAATTCAATTTCAAATCTCTTAAAATGATTTTATAAATGGACCTACGTGCATTTCCATATTTTTTTTCTTGTAAAAGCATAAAAATTATTTTAAAGCTGTTATATATTTATATTTTTAAATATGTTTTTTTATATATTTATTTCTTGAGTTGTGAAATGCTAATTAAACATAACATGATTATTAATTAGGTATCCTTATATCAGAGGTTAAATTAATTCTAACTTAAATCTTAATTAAACCAAAAATTAAGATTTAAATTAAGATTTAAGTTAGAATTAATTTAAATAAAAATGTTTCCCGATATGCAACAACTTCGCAAGTGCAGACTCCAAAGAGTTTGGAATAAAAGAAATAAAAAATAAAAACTCCATTTATTTAATTTTATAATAGGAAGAGTACAGAGTAGCACATGACCGAAGAAACTTGGGTTTTAGACAGTATCAAAGAAAAGGAATCTAAGACGTAAGATGAAACGAATAATATTGAACGGCAGAGAAGTAGGGTACAAATAGACATTAGTGAGGCCAAATCACCTAATCATAAGCCGATTTAAATTAGATTTTCCTTTTCTCCAATGAGAAACCTCTAGCCTCATCCTCCTTTCACTTGCTTCCTTCTACTCCTGCCTGCCACCAACACCTTTCCATCTCCCTCCCGCTGTATGAGCGTGAGAGAGAAGCAGCTAAGCAGGCAAGCTACTGAGACTTTAAAAGAGAAAAGAAGAAAAAGAATACACAGAGCAGGTTCCTTTTATATAGGGTGCTTTGCTTTCTCTTTGACTGCCCTACTTTTGTAGGACTTCTTATATATAGCTAGAAAGATACATTTTTTTGTTTTTTTTATTAATGGTTACGTTTTATCATTTAGGTGATGCTGTTATTGAATATAGGGTCCTTTTTTTTGTTATTGGGTCACTGGAAACTTTGTTATTTCACATGAATACCAAATTGCAAATTGCTTCTCTTTTGGTCTCCTATTTTGAGGTGTTTTTACTGTTGTTGTTGGGTTTGGAACCCTAGCTGTACATGTTATTTTGTGTTGTTTGGTGGGCATTTTGAATGTTTTTACTGAATTTGAAAGCTAAAAGTTCCATTCTTGGTTCTGAGAAACAAAGAGAAGTTCTAAAATGTTGCCAAACACAAAAGGAGTTACTTATAAGGTATGGAATAGGCCCCATAAACAGATGTGTTAAAAAAAAAGTTAAATTTTCTTTTTTCTAATTGCTTGTTGTCTTGATGTCCTGCATTGTTACCCTTATGCGGGCTTGGGATGGAAGTGTTAATCATTAAAGTTTTAGCAGGAGTGTCGACCACAAGTCGTGTGAAGCCCTTCCTGTTGTTGAGTGAAACTTCTGGTGGTTTTCTGTTATGTCTTAGTGGTTTTGATTCAAGCATTTGTCATTAGGTTCCCAGCAAGGTTCTATGCTGATGACGTAGAAACCTATGACCAGGGATTGGTTTCACTGCTAGCAATGGGTTTCTGATTATGTTTTTGTTCCTATTAAATCTGCACATGGCATCTCTTGCCTTATATATATCAGTTGGTCATTTGTTTTTTGGGAAAATATGAGCAAAACCCTGTCCATTGTGTACATTGTATGCAGTAATTTGTTCAATTCACTCTGGATTTTATTATACATGGTAAACTAAACCTCAAAGCTTTATACTTTTTTCAGCTTGAAGAAGGGCATCGGGTGTAAACTAGCTGATAACGTCTTTCTTATTGCTGAAATCTATTTAGATGGCAATTATGCCTTGTGGAAGCACATCAATTGCTCAATGGGGTATTCGCCCTCAGTTTATGATAAGATCCTATATGCCAAAAAGGACAATGAAAGCTCGATATGGGTGAGCATATCTATTTAACCTCTCTCTCTCTCTATCTCTCTCACACACACACACACAAAAAAAAAAAAAAAAACACATACACTAGATTATACTTATATATCTGTCAGTCCCTTTGGGCCACCACAATTTGTTCCTAACTGCTTCGAACTAGCCATGCCAGCTCATGCTTACTCTTGGATCAGCAAGAGCCCACTTTGTTTTACATAGACACATGCAGATAACTAAAAGTAGTAGTATTGAATTTGCCAGTGGTCAGGCCATAATAGTAATCACTGTAGCAGATCCTTGATTGCAGAAAGCAAATTCTGTTGACATGCTCTGTAGTGAGATTTTTACCTTTTTGGACTGACAAAGATCATGATCTCTTCTTCACTTGAGGGCACTCGAGGGTCCTGATAGTCTAAGATCATGAATGGTTCTTCAAGTCTGCAAGTCTTCTACAAATGCAAACAGAATTCGTGTCCAAATAAAGTGAATTTATCAGTGATCTTTTTTAGAATGCTGCTTTGAAAATGATCGTGTAGAAAATACTAGTATTTACCAAGACAAAAAGAAGGGCAGGACATGAAGGTCCTTTTACAAGTCGAGGAGGAAAGCACATGTTTACTATGAAGAATGGGTCCCCTCGCGTGGTTTTGTTTGTCCCGCTTCTGAAGCTGGAATCAGATGAATATCCTTCTTCTGTTTGCTTATGAGATCAACCCTGATGTATTTTTTTTAAATGGACAATTTGACACACTTTGGTGCTCCTTGAGGGCCCTGGAGGTTAACATTTCTTTTATCTAAAGATGAAATTTGATGCTCTTTCACCTGGTATGGGTCCAAGCAATAGGTGCTTTTCTACTTGTAGTCAGCCATATAACTGAAAGCTGTATTAAGTTATTATCCTAGGACCAGTTCCTTTCAAAATTAGTTATATGGCGGTTGAAGGAGTTCAACTATTTTTTTGGGCATTAGCATTGTATAACAACGGTTTATTATTATTGGTATCATGATTTTTGTGTCATGTGTTGCCACATGATTTATTAGCATGACATTTTCATCTGATCATGTGCTATAAAGAGTTCTCATAATTATTTTGTATAGATAGACGGATAATTGACTGTATTTAAAACCATCTTGCAGTATTAACACCATGATGAGCTACTTGGCGGCACCAAGCTCAAGCTTATTCTCACGGGATTCCTTCCCTGTGTTATCGTATACAGGGACTTCTCAAACTTCAAATCAGTGTAGGGGAGCACGGTTTGTAGTGAGAGCGGATAGTGTGAGTCTAAACTATAGTTTTATTTTTTTCTCAATGATGACATTGGTGGGCAGTATTGACTGTCTCTTTTTTTGCTTATTTGGTTCTTAAATGTTTGCTTGACTTAGAACTATAACATTATCTCATTTGCAGGATTACTATTCTGTTCTTGGAGTGTCAAAAAATGCAAGTAAATCTGAAATTAAAAGCGGTATGTACACCTACTATCCTTCATTTAATGAAGCCTAATCTCATTTTAGCAATGACTTTTTTGTGTAGGAGGCCTGATGGCACTGAAAAGTAATGTTTTGCTTGTCCCATCTTCAGAACTTTATTAATATTGCCTCGTCCATTCTACCTATCTCATTTTATGTTCTTGAGCAATATGCTTGAATGGTTGTACCACATCCTAATACTCATGCCTCTCATTTTAGCAATGACTTTTTTGTGTAGGAGGCCTGATGGCACTGCAAAGTAATGTTTTGCTTGTCCCATCTTCAGAACTTTATTAATATTGCCTCGTCCATTCTACCTATCTCATTTTATGTTCTTGAGCAATATGCTTGAATGGTTGTACCACATCCTAATACTCATGCCT
>Ga0325404_1001810_pt1 | contig 22743 bp, 15 predicted proteins | sample PopdelMetagenome_18_FD_205664 | JGI IMG/M metagenome (GOLD analysis project Ga0325404, IMG submission 205664) | Populus deltoides microbial communities from Bellville, Georgia, United States - Xylem-Control-R1 | ecosystem: Host-associated > Plants > Phyllosphere > Stem > Wood/Secondary xylem...
GATAAGTTTTAGACTTAATTAGACTTTGGATTTAATTAAATTAATTAAATCAGGGACTTAATTGAAGAAATATTAAAGTTTGGGGTCAAAATTACAAAATTAAAATCCAAGGATCACATTGAAAATGACGCGCAAATGCAGGGGGCCAATTACAGTTTGAACTAGGGGCTTAATTACAAAACGTTTAAAACTTCAAGGGCCAAAACACAAATAATCGTTAAACTTCAAAACGGCGCCGTCTGTGGATACGCTGTTCGTCTTCTTCAACGGACGCCCGCCGCTGCTATCGCTGCCATTACACCTGCAATCAATGGTTGGAAGAAACGGATTGTTCTCTGGCTATAAAAGCCAGAGAACGAAAGGTCAGAAGGGCCTGGAGAAAAAAAGACTTTCGCTCCTCTGTTTCTTCTTAAAGAAACAGAGGAGGCTAAAGAAGAAAAAAGACCACGAACTGAAAAAAAAAAAAAAAAGGCAGAACAAGAGAAAAAAAAACAAAGCGAAAAACCCAGAAAAACAGAAAAAAGACAGCACACAGAGCAAAAACCCGAGAGAGAGCACGAGCCAAACAAAGACTACACAGAGAGGGGTATTGCTTTTACCATTGCTTTCGTCCCTGTAGACCACAAAAAACCAGAAAACAAGCAGGGGGAAAAGAGGAAGAGAAACTGGGGAGAGAAGGGAGAGTTAAAGGAAAACAAAACAGAGAAGAGAAGGCAGTGGCAGTGTTGGTGGGGTAGCCCTTCTACACTGTCACCGTCTTCTGCAATTGTGAGTAACAGGAACCAGAGCATTTCTTTCTTTCTTTGAGAACAGAGGCAGAAAGGAGGACAGAAGGGAAAAACAAGGCGTTGCCTAACCAGTGCACCAATCACCCACAGCTTCGTCTTCGTCATAAAGCACCAGACCAGGTAAGTTCATCCTTTCCAATTCTGCAATTTAATTCATTAGACATGGTAGCTTTGAATTATAATTAACCCTTTTACTGCACCGCACGCGTCATGCGTGCTGTTGTTTTGTCCAGCCGGGCCACTGGCTTGGGCCAGTGGCCGGGCTGGGCTGGCTGGGTCTAGCCCAGCCCATGTGGGCTGAGTTGGACCCAGCCCTAAAAAAAATTAAAATAAAAAACAGAAAAGTAAAAAAAAATAGAAAAATAAAAATGTGTATGCATAAATACAAATAATATAAATTTATTGGTTTATTCACTGACGCCAGAGTCAGGAATAAAAATACCGGTTTAAATTTATATTATTTTTATTCATTGTATTTTATTTTATTTAGCTAGAAAAAATAAAAAAAGATATGCGCATGCATAAAAAATATTTTTTTCTTTTATGTGAATATTCACTGACGCCAGAGTCAGGAATGTTATAAGCAAATTATCATAGCATAAACTAATAAACATTTAGCAATTTAAGACAGAACCAGCAATGCAATCTGCCTCAGGCAGAACGTTTAAAGGGTGATAATATCTTCCTTTTTACGTAACTAATCCCGAGCCATAGAATCTCTGATGACCAGTTAGGGTTCCTAGTGACCGTAATACTAGGTGGCGACTCCTTAGACAAGACCTTTTCCCCTAAAAGAACCAGATATCAGAAATCTGTTCTTTTTCCATAATTCGAGAGAATTATTTTTTAGAGCCGCCGCGATGTCGGGTGCGACAATGATCAATATTCTGTATAGGTTTAATACAAATAATGGATGATCATTAATGGATTTATCGACATTTACCTAAAGGGTTGCTCAAGATAGATTATTGATATTGGGTTCAGGGTTTTATTAATTACGCACTATTTAATCCAAAAAAATATGAGTGGATGTAGTATTAGATATTCATGTGAGAGGTGTAATAATAAAAAGTTTCTCGATCCAAATGTTGTGATGATGCAACTTTTACAAAAACAAATTCACAGAGAAATATTTGCGTTGGTCTGGTTGGGTCAACTTCTAGTTCTAGTAACATGCGTGGAGTTATAAATGACAATAGTAATCCTTATAGGAATATGGTTATGGATACGATGTGAATGAATCAGGGTTATGCAGGTGAATGTTCAATCGTAGATGAAGAACCAAATGCAGAAGTGGCCAGGTTTTTTGATTTTTTGAAGACTTTGACAAAACATTATGAGATGAGTGCACAAATCACAATAAATTATCAGTTGTTACACATGTGTTCACCATTAAGTCAGATTATGGGTTGATTAAGGCTGATTACAACAGAATTGTTAAATGAGAAAAAAACATTTTACATGAGGGGAATAAGTTGAAAGAGAACTTCTATGTTGCTAAATCTATGATAAAACCCCTCGGCCTAGGATACTGTAACAGTGTCAAATGTGCATGGGATGCACACTTCGGCAGGCTGGTCAAAACAGGCCCTGAGGGTGCTGGCAGCTATGCCAACAGTGGGATAAATCGGCAGCGCAGATTTGTGCGGCTGTAGGTTCGTCAAAGAAAAATCGGCAGCGCAGATTGTTGGCGAACATTGGCTTGACGATGGAATGTCCAAGCCATGCGGGAAAACTCGTCAGGGGCATAGGCAGACGAGAACTGGGGCTGTCGAGGGATTCGGCAGCGAAGACATTGGCAGCCTGCATGCAGATGCGAATTCGGCAGCACACAGCGGCTTGTGCAAGTCAGGGGCTCGACTTGGCACGATCTAAAACTTGGACGAAGGACTTTCTAAGGCATACAAATGACTCAACAGCTGACGCAGCAAAACAGGCAGTTGGGACTGCCTTGTGGACAGGCAGAACGTGGGTGAAGTGGCAGCCTCATGGGGGCAGAACGTGGGTGAAGTGGCAGCATCATGGGGGCAGAACGTGGGAGCATAACTGGGCTCTCCAAGCTGCTGAGATCGTGGGATCATGCCCCATCACCTGCTGGAAAATAGGCCACTAAGATCATGGAGATCATGGGGGAGAAAGTGCCCCACTATGTCCTTAAAAATAGGAGATCATGGGTGAGCCTTGCAGCTCACATGCTTGTCTATAAATAGTGGCTGCAGCTCTTGGTAATGTATGCAATACGAAGCAATAGAGAGCATACGAGATAGGGAATGCATAGAGAGGAATAACGTGTGTAAGCTTGATTGTGTAGCATGTGAATTCTGTGCATAGCACACATTGTGTAATCCTTTGTTGATGAGATAAATAAAGGTTGAGAGTTCTTCTTGTATTCTTGGTGTGCTTTGTGTTGTGCAATTCTTCTTGTGTATTCCGCTTGTCTTCTAACTTGGGAAAGTGGGGAAACCTCTCGGGTGAGGGAAACACTTAGTTACTAGGCAAACACGAGTGGGATTGGCGAGGGAAGGCTGAGTCTAGCGAGGGATTAGGCTGCCGCACGGGTTTATTCGCGGAGCAAAAAATTACCCCGTGACAGATACCAAGAAAATGATATATGTCCAAACTTCTGCATGTTGTACTACCTTGAAAATACAGAGTTGAATAAGTGTACAACATGTGAGCATACTTGTTATAATCCTAGAATTAACTGGGACAAGACTTTTGTCGCACATAAAAAACTTAGATACTTCACAATTACTCCTAAACTGCAAAGGTTATTCATGTCTCTAAAGACTGTTGAGCACATGACATGGCATCATTTACATGATGCAGTGGATGGAGTCATGATTCACCTATCTGATAGTGAAGCTTGAAAATATTTTAATAGGGTTCATTGTCAGTTTTTAATGGAATTAAGGAACGTACATCTTAGGTTATATATAGATGGATTCAATGCATTCGGGTCATTTGTTGCTCATTATTCTTGTTGAATAGTGATACTCATGATTTACAACTTGCCACCAAGGATGTATGTGAGGTTGGGGTTCATGTTTTTATTTATGATCATACTCAATCCTAATAATCCAGGCTAAAATACAGATATTTGTCTTTGACCAAAATATAGATGAGGCCAGGATATAAATGTTTTTATCTTTGATCATACTTAGTTCTAATAGTTGGTATTTTCCCGAGAGTTTTGGAACTGTTGATTTCTTAATGTAACTATTCATTATGTTCAGTACAGAAGGAATTACCGAAGGTTAATGTCCGTTGGTATTTTTCTGAGAGTTTTGGAATCGTTCATTTCTTAATATAAATATTCATTTATGAGTGTAATGGTTCAAACTGTTTATTACAGATGGAATCACCAACGGGCTGAAAAGTTGTTGATGATATTTGGGGGGGTTTTGAAAAAAATTTGTTAAATTGAAATTTTCAATTAAATATTACAGATAGAATCACCGATGGAAGTGTTAAAAATATGAATATTTAATTATCTATCGGTAAATAAACCCCAAATTAAAATATCATAATCCTTAATTTCATAACAGACAAGCATTTCTTTTCTTCTCTTTTCCTTTACTACAAAAGCAAACATGTTTCTCTCTGTAACATTCTCATTCCCGGAATCAGGCATATCAACCATACCAATAAAAAATGTGGGAAAAATTTTTTGTTGCCGAACTCATCTAAAGATTATCGAAATTTTTGTAGAAATTTCGGTAGAGTTTCCCCTACTGAGAGATCCCAAGTTATCGACAATTATCCTGCACACACTTTATACTCATTCTTATACCATAGCATAATTACCTTGCACCACACAACAATCATCCATAGGTACAAGCGCAACAACTCATGTATTTATTTTCCTTGCCCATTTAAACACATATGAAATTCATAATTAAACAAAGAAAAGCAACATTAATATTACAAGTATAATATAGTAATGAAATTCTATGTCTCGACATTTAATATAAGGAGGTAGTATTACATTTCAAGTCATATAGTTACTTAGAGACAAAATACATTAACATTCATTTACTTTCTAATTCATACAAAAGAAACTAGAAGACTCCTAGTATGAATATGAAGGACTTGTAATATCACAACGTTGGAGTAACTATATTAAAAGTAAAAGTATAACAGGGATGAGAGAGTTACCCAATACACACACACACATACTCATAAGCATACAATCATATTTGTCTTGTAATTCACACTTAAATCTTCCTTTACTACATCTAACAATTTCTACACTTCCCCCAATTTTCACTCAAGAACCCTAATTTATAAAATCTGAAATTGATGCATGATTCCTAATCAATTGTCAAATTGTTTTTCACAATTAGTTCTAGTGTCCATACCTTGAGAAAATTCAGAATTTCAGCTCAATTTGGTTGAAGAATTTTAGTCTCTTCTCTCTTGCATACAACCAACCCTCTCCCCCTTTTTTTTCCAATTTCTTCACTTGTTTCTTTATTAAATTTTTTGTTAATGGGTGTCCTCTCAACTCAAAGTTTTAAGGTTTGCATAGTCCTAAAAGATTTGGTGTTTTTTCCTCTCTATTGGTAAAGAAAATTCTGCAATGTCTCCCCTCTTTTTCACTAGATGCAGTCGGCCATACAAGAGGAAGAAATGGGGTATTTATAGCCACATTCTTTCTAATTACACATTGGCCCCTTTTCTCTGTTTTTTTTTTTTTTACAATTGGAGTCATACTCCTTATGTCTTTCATATTCTTCTTATTTGATTTCTTTATTATTATTTATTTATTTATTTTGATTTTAAATCTCGGGATTTTGCACTCTCTAATTTTTTTCTCTTTTCTCTCTTTTTCTCTCCTCCTTAACTCGTTTTATATTATCTTCTCCTTCATGCCTCAAAGGTTTGTCTTTCTTTTCTCTTTTTAGTGTTACCTTTTGTTTTTAACATGATGTGAATTTGTTCTTGTTTTTGTTTTTTCATTGTAAGTAATAATGTAAGCTTCACTCATAGCTGAATTAAGAGGTAAGATTTTCATTTTCTTTTTTTTTTTTGTTTTGTTTTGCATTATCTTTTTTAAAAAAATTTGTTGAATTATTTTGTTGTTGGAATTTTTTTATTATTATTTTTTGAATTGATTGTGATGTTTTAGTGAAATTTTGTTATTGAATTATAAATCCCTAATTTGTTAATTAGATTAGTTTAGATTAGAAATTTATTGACTAATTGTTAAATTATCTTGAAATTTTTATCAACAAAAAATTAGTTTCTAATATTTTTTTAATTTGATTAGAATTTTTTATTTTCTCTGATGTCACCCTTCCATCCTATTAAATTTAATTAAGTTTTTATTTTTTTTTCTTTTGAGTTTTAATCCACAAATTATGTTGTAATTAAAAGGTGTATGTATTGTTAAACTTAACTGATGAGCCATAATATAGATAAAGGGAGAACAAATAAAAATTCAAATTAGATTAAACAAAGTTTATGAAATAAGATCATGTTGATTAAAAATCTAGGGTAGTTTTTAACCAATTAGCCTAATATTTTGTTCTTAAACTTTTCATGTTTTCTTAATACAATCTTTTTGTTCTTCTTTTATGTAATTGGTTTCTTTGTTGAATTTTTGAATTGATTGTGATGTTTAGTTTGTGATTTTTGTATACATAAAATATTAGTAACATCTATTAGGTGGAATATTTGAAAAAAAAATGGAATTTAAATTTTTTTTGTACTAAGAATATTGAAATAATAATAAGATTTAAATTGAAATTTGATGTTGTTCAAGCGGTTAATGTCTCAAAGCTCAAAATAAAATAAACTTATATTGAAAAGTTAGAAGCTATAGAAATTGCATAAAATCAACAAGTTTGTGGCAATCAAATTTCAATTGATGTGTATTTGCAGGTAAACAAATATTGGGTAGTCTCTCGTATAGGAGAGGTGCTACAAAATTTTTTAAAATATATGAATGGTTTATGGTATCTCAATTCTTTTATCTATGTAGATGTCTAGAGGAATGTCAATAACGAGCCGTACAAACAAGATCGCTGCTAGTTCTTCTAGCAGCTCTTCTGATGACCATGAGTTGTTAGATATCAATTATGAATAGGCACAAGTAGCCTCTCTTGACACGGGCTCATTGAGTATGATGCTGCCATGCTAAGGAGGGGTCTTTTAAGAGCGGGTTCCACTTACTTGAAAGTACCTTGTCCAGTGGAAGCCTGATCACTTAATGTAAGTTTGTTTTCCTCTCATGCACTATTAAAAAATAAAGAACATTAATTATTTTTGAGAAATTAATTTCAATTAACGAATGCAATTTCAAGTTTACAAATGTTGAGGCTGCTTAAACGATAACATCGATGTTGAAATCATCAATGTAAGTGTCATTGTTTTAATCGAGTCAGGTTTTCAAAAATCTGGAACGGAAACCCATGATTAATGCATGATTCGAAAAGTTTAGAGTTAATATTAACTTCAATAATTTTGTTATTATGTTAATTTGGTTAGTTTATTAATATTAATTAACCAAATTGTTTTACAAATTTGAACTGCAAGGAAAAACCTTTACTGGGATAGGACTGACAACGCTATTGCAAAGAGGGTTTGGGAGAATTACGTTGCATTTAGGTAAGATTAAAATCAAAATAAATATTTGTTTTATCCAAATGTTAAAATTTTATTTTTTATTTATTAGCCAATAATTCATTTCTACCATATAGGTTGCATGATTTTTTGTACGATATTCAAAAAAACACCAAAAATATGCTAAAGAGAGCTTTCAAAATGGAAAGACGTGGTGATTTGAAAGGATTACAGACCTCTATACGTCTCGGAGGTTGTATGGGCATGATATATTCACCATGTGATGTTCAAGGATTTCATGCGATGGTTATAATCCGGTGCGAAGAAATAGAATAGGTAGATTTATGATTTCATTACCACATACACCGACGGATCTATTTCGTTTGTTTCTCATGCGAAGCGAATGATAAAAATTCTTTTTTTGTTACATCCATTTCTTTTAAAAATTGTTATTTTATATGAATATGTTTAACTAACAACAGTTTTCTCTTACAGGCTACAATTCTTGAACGTGAATCAAGATCGACGGAGCTTTTGATTGAAACAGATATTCCAAATGATGACCGTTAGAAAAGGGTGTAACAGCTCGTAGATAATCAAGCCTAGTACTTAGTGACATGTAGGATTTCAACAATTTCTTTTCTTAAGTTATTTTTTTTAATTTGCTAACTTTTTTTTGGAAACATATAACACCGGGTATGATCCATCAACCCATCTTGAACTATGATTGGAGGCAGGATCGTCTGGTGGACCCGATAGAAATTGAGTTAATGGTATCTCAAACACTACAATCGAGGACTCATGGATGACTCGAAGTGTTTCAATCATTGGATGCTCGCAATTGATTTTAAGCACTCAAACTTCGGAGTTCCATATGGGTGATACATATGCTCCATCTTATCACCCACTCGTCCCGACAAAGACCCTCCTCTTACTCCTCCTCCTCTGGCCCCTCTCTTCTATATGAATTGTATTTGAACTAGTATACTTTTAAATGCATAATAAATATTTGATTTTTATTTTAATTATTTTCTACACAGTTTATTATATTTTTAAAAATATATATTTTTTGTCATTGCCACTGTTTTCTTGAGTTAGAAAAAAATTAGTAAAAATATCATTGCCATTGTTTAATCACCAACAGAATTAACCTGTTGAAAATATTAAAAAATCACCGATGGAATTACAAACAATTTTTTTTGTTGGTCAAATATCATATTGACCAATGAAAATACCGTCGGAATAAAGTAGGTGAATTTTTTTGTTTGACGTGGTTTTTTTTTTTGTTTATAAATCTATCATGATTAAATTATCGACAAAATATCTATGAGCCTGTCGATAAAAATCATGCTAACAGAATCATTGTTTAACTACTAACGGAATATTCCGCCGGTAAAATATAAAATTCTGGTAGTGGATATGTATTATAATTGTTTGGTAAAGAATAAAATTAATTACACATATAGTATTTTTCAATATAAATTTTAATGTTAAATGAATTAATTTACAATAGAAATTAGTCAATATGGAATATATCTAATTATCAAAATCAACTGTTCTGTTTTTTTTTTTATATATGTTATGTATCATTAATTTGTGTATCTATATTATTTTTCAACGCAAATTCTTTTTTCCAAGCATTTTGAGTATTATAGAGTGTTGATTAATATTAATTTAATTATTTTATAGTTTTGTAAAATATATTTTTTTAATATTTTTAAATAATTACCGACGAAATTACATATGGTTTGTTTCCGAGAGAATTACCGACGGAATGAAATATTTTTTTCACTCATTTTTTCTGTCAGTAAATTTATCGGTAATAATATTTTTTATTACCGACGGACAAAAAATTACCGATGAAAGATTCACCGACGGAGCATTTCCGTTGATGATTTCGTCATTAAATTAATTACCAACGGAATAGTAGTACAAATACCGACGGAAAATTATGTCAGTAAATCTAAAGATTGTGATAGTGTTAAAAAGAATACTTTATACGTATGTAACATACCTTTAATTTATTAGGTTAGAAAGTTTTTTAATTTTAAATTGGTGTTTGCTAGCTATTTTATGATGGAAAATATTTTTATACCACACAAATTATAGTGATATATAGTTAAAAAAATGTATTGGAAACCCTTTAGTTTCTTGAAGCTTGTTTAGTAAGAATAAAATTAATCCAATTAATGTTGTACTATTTAATACTGTATTTGAACTTTTTAAACAAGAGTATCATACTTTTAAATGAAGTTTAAATTTAATTTAAAACCTAAGAATATAATAAATATTTTTTTAATATTGTATAACGAACCAATAAATAATGTTTAATTTAAAAAAAATTACTTTGAAATGATTTTAAAACAAATAATGAAAAATGAAGAGTTGGGTTTGCATGGACTCGGTCGACTCATTATTGGCTTGGCACCTAGCTCAGCCTTAGAAAACATTAGAGGTATCAACTTCTAGCAAATTCGATTGCTAGAAAATATGGGTCTGTTGTTGCTAGCCTCCAAACAAAACCTATTTTCATCATTGCGCTTTAATTAAAACACATTAAAATTATCTTAATTATACATTTGATGTCAATTCGATTTGAGGGGAGATTATGTGTAGGAATCAAACAAACAAAGATATACAATCAGCCAATAAACAGCTGAAACTTTGATTGTGCAACCATTAATCACTTGAATAACCACAATCAGCCAACAAACAGCCGTTATAAGGATTAATTGTTCTTCTCCGTTTTATCTGGTTATTAAGGTTAGTTAAATCTCTTGAAATTTATGCTGAAAATTAATTTTACTGTTATCACAACTCTTCTATAATTTAGACTTTGATATAATGTAAACTTTGTTTCTGATTTGGTTTGTGGCAATATTCAATCATTAGAGTTGTATTCTTTCATTCATGACATGTTAGAAGCTAGGTTTATATCTTTTTTGGATTCAAATGATTACTATTTTACGTCAGACTCACATTCGCGTCAATAGCAAATATTTTACAAAGTCCTCAAACTTTCCTGATTCTTCTGAAATAACCTTTAATATGCTTATTTATGCTTAAAACATAGTAGAAAAGAGATTTCATAAGATGAATAAAAAAAATATTTATTTATCCGTTGGGTTTTTATTTATATTTGAAATGGTTTGTATCATGACAATGTCACCTTGATAACGGAAATTCATTAGACAAATCTGGACGTTCTTGGATATTTTTATTTTTTTGCACAAAATAATTTCCTTCAAAACTCTTTATTTCATTTTATTATCAAATTTCTTTTTCAGGAATATTGTTTTATTTTATCTTAGTTGGATTTAATCTCCATCTCCATTTGGGTTGACCTAGGAATCAAAACCATAGTGCTTCTGAAGTCCAATTTTGTAGCACAAGGATTAATTGGTAAGTTTTTACCATGTAAAGTAGTCTGGTTGATGTCGTCCACAAATTTGGAATTAATTTGAGATCCAAGTGCTGTGTTTTATCGGTCGCAATTAATTGTTTGCAACTACCAGTTGGGAGCTACTAGTCAGACACATACAACTACTATTCTTTCCAGAGGTTTTCATCTTTCAATTCTTGACTCTCAACATATCATCCACACAAGTGTCTATCACATCTTCTCAGAAGAGATCAGTGCTAGCCAAGAAAAACAAGAGTTCATCCAAGCAAGCTGACAATTCTAATTAACATGGCAGCGCATCTGTTTCCTACCAAAACAAGAAGAAAAAGGCTAGCTAATATTCTCATGTTAGTGATGAACCAGGTATGCAGAATAGGACAGGTGAAGAGAGCATTGTTGAGACTTTTTTCTTATTTTGAGAACCAGATCTACCTTTGTAATAAGGTGACTGTCATCTGTTGTCCCGGAGCAAATCTGGGTGTACTTTGTCTTACAAGTGCAAACACTAAATTATTACAATTGGAAGAGCAGTCAGTATTGTCAGGAAGATTCATAGGTTTATAATAGTATATAATATGTCCAGTTTTAGTTAATTTAACTTGGATCGTCTTGAATTCGTAGCTTTGAATATCTTTTTTTAGCAATAAAAAAAGTTTAGCCTAGCCAATAATATAGCATGAACCATCTATCTTGTGTATATAAATATATAAAAAAGAATCTTCTTCTTTAAACTCGGACTAATAAGGACAAGAGGAACATTTGGCACATCGCAAATCATTTTTTTGTTATTTTTAAGGTATTAATTACTTTTATTATATTTGTTGCAGGCTTAAAATGATATATCTTCAAGATATAAAAAAGTTGCAACAAATTCTATAAGTTTATTAAAATGTTCCGTTTTGTTTTTAATAAATGTAAATAGAGAGTTTATAAAGAAAAATTGATTTCTTTCAACATCAAACTGGTATTTATAAATAAAATAATACCCTTTAGACTAATATATTTGTAAAGTTTAGAGGCACGTCTCTTCAGATCAATGTGTATGTAGAGTTTAAAAGCACATCTCTTTGTACCAATATATTTATAGAGTTTGAAAGGAAACTCTTCATTCAAATTATTTCAACAATTTGACAGGGGTGTCATGTATAATTATTAGATTAATTAATTCTAAAATTATAATTAATTAACTTAAATTAATTAATAATAAAAATAATTTATGTTACATAAGAGTACCATGTGCCAAATACCATCATATCTATCAATTTTAGTTTTTCCTCCAACATCAAAATCTATACATTATAAAATATAACAAAATCTTTTTTTTTTTTTTCAATCTAGAATAAAACTTTCTTTAACCATCCAATATACAAACTATATTTTAACAACAGTAAGATACTCTGAATGGTGCGTATACAAGTTGTAGATTAGGTTGTTCGCACACATTCTTCCATCAATAAACAAGCGACCAACCATTCTTCGTTTCTCCCTTTTGTTTTTCTATTAACCAATTTTGTTTTTCTTATAAATGAATACCCATAGAAAGAACAGAGAGAAAACAGACACACTGACACACTGCACTCCTCCCCAAGTGTCACAACGTCTCTCCTCTCTCTCTCTCTCTCTCTCTCTCTCTCTCTCTCTGTGGACATTACTCTAACTTCGAAGCAAACTTCAATCGGTTAATTCAGCCTTAAAGAATACTTAAAAGGTACGCATGCAAGTTACAAAGAGTAAATGCTTAATTTCATTGTTCCTACGCTGCCATTATTCTCTCCCTTTCCTGTTTTTATTTATTTAACATTTCATATTCTTGTTCTGCTAGCTTTTGCTGAACTATATAGTTCATCTCATTAATACAAATGCATGTGGTCCTTTTATAGTGCACATAAACTAGTAGTGACAACGTTGTTCTGCTTCATCCTGCGACATTCAGATCATTAAGGTCTCCGAATTTTAAGACACATAATAAGATATTATTATAAGATTCAAACCTTTGGAACAAGACTGATATTATTAGAGCCAGCAAATGACTGACTGCTAGCTCCAGTAGTAGTCGTTTTTGAGCTTTTTACGTGGTGGGGAATACATTAAAACGTGCCCAGCTAATCGTTTGCACTACCAACTTGAAAAGAACAAGACACCTTAGTTTGCAACTGCCAGTACTCTCTACTGCGCTTTCCTTTTGTTCTATCTCACAGAACAAACCAAGGACGTAGGATTACTTAATTTGGTTTATGATCCCATGTAGTTTTATTGGACATGGAGATATGAAGGGATCAGCTTAATTTCTTAATTTATATCTTCAATATATATATATATATATATATATCGAGGGGGAGAGAGAGAGATTTACTTTATGTTTTTCAATCTATTACGGTAGAAATTCGAGTGAGCCAAAATCAATTTTGAAGAAATTTTGATATAAAGAAAACATAAATAAAATATGTGGACTCTGCTTTTTCTGATTTTTTTTTTCTAATTTCTTTTTCGTTTATAGGCCCTTCATACTACATGAGCATCACACATAGATCACATCCTATTTGTTTTGACTTCTTACTTTTCATTATTAATAAATTATTTTTAGATTTTTTTCTTCAAAAACTTAGGATAGATTGATTATTTGCAATATTTTTTTAACTATTATATTAAATATACTAATTTCATTTAAATTCCAAGAACTTTTTTATAAACTATATTGATTTATATTTAGAAAAAGAAAAATTAATCATGTCCTAAAAAATTTTATTAAGTTTTAGAAACTAAAAATGTCCAAACAAAGGCAAAGGAAAAAAAAAATTAAATGAAAATTTTTCATAAGAGATTACAAATCAAAGGAATAGATTTTAAATAAAAAATAAAAAGTAACATAACATATTATAAATAGTAAAACTGAATAGAATTTTTTTTTCTATTAAAAATTGAATGGGTTCATGTTACTGTTTAAAATAAATCGTAATCCTGCTATAAAAAATAATTGATGTCGTTTTTTAAAAGGATTAATTAGAGCAAACCAATGTCAATTTAGTTCAATATTCATTTCAATCCTTTAATTTGACATTGTTAATTTGAGTCCTCCTATGTAAAATGCCAAATGTTCAAAACAGTTCGTGCCCTCTTGCTTTTAGGGAGAGAGGATGGTTGGAGAAATGGAGAAGAAAGAAAATCACGAAACATCAGATTTTGGTTGAGAATAGACTCATTTCAATCTCCATAAGATAAATATAAACATCCTAACTTCGATTATTTGTATTTAAAAGCTAATATATGGACAAAAAGTTAGATTAGAGCTCCAATTTATAGATTAGAGCTCCAAATTGTTTGTATTTCTGAGAAGTATGAATGTATGAAATCCTTTCAAATCATCATGTTTCCGGTCTCAAAGACCTCTTTCTGCAGTATATTTTTGTATGTCTTATACCGAAAATCACACAACCTATATAGTAGAAATGAATTATTTGTTAAGATAATGAAAAATAAAACTTTATCATTTAAAAATATTAAAAGAAATTAAATTACAAAAAAAAACCAAATATTTATTATAGATTTAAAAATTCATCATTTTAAATCAAATTCATCTAGAAGAACGAGGTTGAAGGAGGAGGAGGCGGGTCTTTGCTGAGACTGGGGGGTGATAAAATGGACCACATGTACCATCCATGTTTGATTTTAGTTCTATGTACAATCACCTAAGTTTTTTACCATCTCAGTACTAAGTCGTTATGTCTCAGCAGCACGTACAATCATCCGAGCTTCAACTTGTTGTTGTATAATTGCCTGGAACTCTAGAGATTGAGTGTTGAAAACTAATTGCGAGCATCCAACAGTCAAAAAACTATGGGCCCTTCGCAAATCTTGGACCGTAATGTTTGAGATACCATAAACCTAATTTTTATCGGGTCCACCGAACGATTCAACCTCTAACCACAAATTCGAATCGAGTTTTAGATGGGTCGAAAGATCGTCCTCATATCTCTCCTACAATCGAGTGGTATATGTTTCCTGAAAGAAAAAAAAACAGCTAGCTAATTCAAAAAAAATAATAATAACTAAAGAAAGAAAAATTGTTAAAATCCAATTTACCATGAACTTCTGAGCTCGGTTATCCACGAGTTGCTGCATTCTTTTTCCGACAGTCATCATTTCACATGTGAGTTTCTACAAAAAGCTTCATTGGTCTTAGTTCGCATCCAAGAACCATAGCCTGAAAAAAAAAATTATTGTTAGTTAAACATTTTTATATAAAACAAATTTTTTTAAAAAAATAGATGTAATAAAAAAGAATCTTTACTATCTGTTTCGCATATGAAACGAACAGAATGGATTCGCATGCATGCGTGGTAGTGGAACCTTGAATCTCCTTATTCTGGTTTTTCGCATCGGATTGCAAATGCCACAAGAAAAGCTCAGATGTCAGATGCTGGATATATTTTGTTCATATAGCCTTTGGGACATAAGAAGATCTGAAATCCCTTCAAACTGATATGTCTCACGCTCTAGCTTGGAAGATATTTTTCTTTAGCATATTTATTTTGATTTTTAAAAATTATTTTTAATGTTGGAAATGAGTTTATTAAGGTATTTAGTTCCGGGGGCATTTGTGCTTAGGATTGAGAATGAAAGCCTATTGCATCGCCTCACCATGCATGTTTATATATTTTACCCCTTCAATTAAAATTTTATATAAGTTAAATATTATATATTTTTTAATTTCTCTTTGTTTAAAATACATCCATACTATTATATTAAATATTTATTTAACAATGTTAATTATTTTTAGATTATTTGTTTCTTTAAATTTCAAACATCCTCGGTAATATATAAATAATTATATAATTTTTTCAGATATATTATAATATATAAAAATAGCCAATTCTTTCTTATATTTTACTCCATCCATTAATAAGTAAAAATTTTCATTAAAATCTTTTAATATTTAAAATTATTAAATGATGGAAACCCCCTTAAATAATAATTAGATTTCATTTTAGACCTATAATTTTATTTCAAAAATAATAATATCCTACAACTTAATTATGACAGACTAGACTGGTTCGTGCCATCAGTATGGCGTCAATTTTTGGGGCAACTGACTTGACATGAAGATTCACGTGAAGATGTGTCCAGAAAAAGCTTGAAAAATCTTTAATTTTAGCATTCTTTCTTACAGAATCATGGATAATTCAATGGAAGAGAGGCTTGTTTCGCCGGAAGAACTTAACAGTGATGACCTGAAGAAGAGGGTTTGGAAGGAGTTCGGGAAGTTATGGGGGATTGCCTTTCCTGGAACCGTGGCACGATTGACTTCATTTGGAATGATAGTTGTGACACAATTGTTCATGGGGCACGTTAGCGAATTAGATCTTGCAGCATTTGGCCTCCAACAGAGCATTTTGATACGCTTTGTAAATGGTATATTGGTACGTACTCTTCTCAACATTCTTATAGCTTTAACTAAGATTAAGAGGGTATTTGAAAATATAGTAGTGATTGTTTTTTAAAGTTTTTTTTTCAGAAAAGCATCAAAATAATATTTTTTTTATTTTTTAAAATTTATTTTTGACATCAGTATACCAAAATAGTCAAAAAATACTAAAAAAAATATTTTTTTTAATTTTCTCCTTGAGAACAAACTCCTTGTTGGAAAAGAAGATGAGTCATGTCATTCAAGTTTTTAGTAAGACATCTATTTGACAAGTAAATAGCACAATCTACAACTTCAGCCCAAAACTCTTTAGGTATCTTCTTGGTTTTGAGTATATTTCTCGTCATATTGAGGATGCTTATATTATTTCTCTCTACCACGTCATTTTATTATGGGGATCTAAGCATTGTTAGGAGTCTCTTTATGCCATGATCTTTACAAAACTCATTAAAATCATTAGAACAAAATTCACCCTTATTATTCATCCTAAATGATTTTATAGAATAACCAATTTCTTTTTCAACTAATGTTTTAAACTTATTAAAACAACTAAACACATTAAACTTTTCTTTTAAGAAGTATACCCAAGTCTTTCTACTATAATCATCAATAAAAAGTAGAAAATATAATTTTTTTACCAAATAAACATAGTTTCATAGGACCACAAACATCGGCGTGTATTTCTTGTAGGGGTTCATTTACTCTTAATGTAGACTCCTTCGAAAAACTCTTGTGAAATTGTTTGCCCATTAAACATCCTTCACATAATTGATTTGGATGTATAATGGATGGTAGACCCTTCAACATTTTTTTTGTGTACTAAGAAAAACATTTCTTAATGTAAAATTTATTTTTGACATCAGCACACCAAAATAGTCAAAAAATACTAAAAAAATAATTTAAAACAAAAAAAATTAAATTTTAATAAAAAAACAGATTAAAATTTACTCTCAAACACCCCTAGTAGCAGTAATTCAACAAATTAAAGAAATCTCAGATTAAATAGTCTTATGTTGCTAATGCACATTCTTACATGCATGCTAATGCGGATATAGCCATAGGAGCGATGATAAGGTGGCCAATTGTTTTGAGATACTTTCACCATTGATACGTGATAAACACGGCGAAAAATTAAAATATAGTTGCTATATTGTTAATATTAAAAATTAATGATCTTTTATATTGTATAATATTAAAATAAAATCAGCTAATTCGAAAAACATAACAACTTAAAAAATAAATATTGTTAAAATCACTTTTAGCAATAATAAAAAAGTTATTGATCTTTGTAAATGCATTTCATATCACTTTTAGCAATAAATCCAAATAAGCAAGTGGAATAAGTGTTTGCATAAACATGTGGCAATCATGATTCTTCATTCCATACAATCTACAATCCTCTTAATTCAGCAATCTTGATATGTTTGAAGCATGTCCATCAGGAATATACATACTCTTAAGCTCTTGGTAGATAAGTAATTGTGCATTCTTATCTAAGATGAAGTTAGCTTTGAGTTTTATGACTTGTGAACCATCATAAATAAACTTTATATTCTTACGGTGACAAAACAAAGATATATTTATTATAGCTTTCATGTTGTCCTATATTTTCCCTTTTACATCCATCACCATATTAAAAATGTTTTCAAATATGTTCTTTTTAATATGCATGATATCAAGATTATAGTGGAGGAGATTAGTCTTCTAATAAGGAAGCTCTCAAAAAATACTTTGTTTTATCAAGTTATGGGTCACACCAAAACCAGGAAACTTCTGCTTGCCAGATTGAAAATCAAACACATTATCATCATACTGCGATACCATGTCATACAATTCTTCACTTGACGCTACCAGTAGTACAACATCTTTTTCAACTCTACCAACAAACAAGTCCCTTTTTTTTTCTTTCTGTACTTATGATCAGTTGGTAAAAACCACCGGTGGCAATCAAAAAAAGACAATTTACCACCATTTATTAAGATAAAGACCTTGTAATTTTCCATACAGTATATATGGACATGCTAATTTTCCATGCATGTTCTAACCAGAAACCACCTAATACATAGGAAAATCATTTATAGTCCATATCAAAACAACCTTCATCTAAAAATTATGTTTTCTTGAGACATCATAAGTCAAAGTTCTGGATAACCACAACTATTTCATCTCATCAATCAATGATCAAAAACAAACATCTATATTCCGACCTTAACTATTAGGACTGGGTATGACCGTAGATAAAAACATGAACTTCAAACTCATACACATTCCTAGTGGCAAGTTTAAACTGTGAGTGTCACCGGCCAACAAGAATAAGAAGTAGCAAATGACCTGAATGGATTTAATTCATCTATACATAACTCAAGATGTACATTCCATGATTCCATTAAGAACTGAAGATATGCCCTATTAAAATGTTTTTAGGCTTCACCATCAAAAGAGTGAACCATGACTCCATCCACCGTATCATGTCAATGATGTCATGTCATGTGCTCAACAATCTTTGGAAACATGAATAACCTTTGTAGACTAGGAGTAATTGGAAAGTATCTAAGTTTTCTATGTACGTTAGAGTCCTTCCCTTGCCAGTTCTGGGTTTATAACGAGCATACCCATATGTTTTACACCAAGTATGTATTTTCAAGATAGTACAACATGCATAAGTTTTGACACATGTTAATTTTCTGGTATCCTAAGCTAAGGGGTTTCATCATGGATTAAGCAACATAGAAGTTCTTTTTCAGCCTATTCTCTTCAGGTAAAATGTTTCCCGTCCATTCGACGATTATGTTGTAACTGGTCTTACTCAGCCCATGATCTGACTTAATGATGAACACTTGTACAACGAACGATAATTTACAGTGATTTGTGCCCCCATCCCATAATGGTTTGTCAGAGTCTTTCAAAAGATCAAAAGACATGGCCATGTCTATATTTGGTTTTTCATCTATGATTGAACATTCACATGCATAACTCTAATTCATTCTCATTGCATCTATAATCATACTCTTGTAAGAATTATTATTATCATCTACAACTCCATGCACGTTACTATTACTAGAAGTTCACCCTACCATCATTTCTATCATGGTCTTGTAAGGAATATATGGTTCTCTATGTGTAAGCCAACACAAGTATTTCTCCTTCAACCCTTTTTTTTTTGTAGAAGATTCATCATAACAACATCTAGATCGAGAAACTTTTTATTTTTGCATCTCTTATATGGACATCTAATACCACCTCCACTAATATTTATCAGATTACATAGTGTATAATTAATAAAACCCTTAACCTCATTACAATACTCCATCTTATGCAACCCTTCGGGTGAAACATAATACATCTAAGAACGATCATCCATTACTTATATCAAACCTATATAGAATATTGATGACAACATGTATTAGTTAATTATGTGAACTAAATAAATTAGTTAGCATTGGTTTAACTCAAACTTATTCAATCTATTTTAATAATACCCTTCAATCATTATTAATTTTCTATAAAAATTCAAATTCCTCCACATTTACCGAAATTTTTAACTCAACAATAAAATTGACAAAATATAAAACATACTCAATATATAAGCCATTGTTTATTTCATTACAAAACACCTAAGTTACAAAATCAAAATCAATTTCATCAAATACAAAAAAAAAATAATTTTTAAAATTTTCAAACAAACTCTAACATGTACAAATAATACATCATGCAACAAATTTTTATGGGAAAAAGTTATAAAACAAGTAAACACACAAGCAAACTATACATACTATATCAAAACGCTCACTATAATTTACTGATAAAATTATTTTTGTTGGTATTTCTATTTGTATTTGTTAATTTTCTAGTAATGAGATTAGCATAAAAAATTTAGAACTACACCAAGATTAGCATTGACTTTCACTTAATGGTTTAACTCACATAGAAAGAGTTATTGGTCCATTGTAGGTATTGAAGTTAGGAATGAACCAATGTCTCTTTCCTATTTTACATGTCTTCCCACCTATCTGTTGTTCCAAATCTATATATGGTGAAGACAATTATTTCAATAATTGACTTACAATTATTCCAAATCTTCTCTCACGGAAGATTGGCATGTCAAGTGCGACTGAGACCTTATGCGGCCAAGCGTATGGAGCTGGACAATACCACATGATGGGTATTTACTTGCAGCGATCATGGATCATTGATGGTGTAACTGCAACCATCTTGCTACCCCTCTTCATTTTCACAGCACCGTTATTAAAACTACTTGGACAAGATGAGGATATAGCAATAGAAGCTGGGAAAATGTCGCTATGGTTCATTCCCATCCTCTACTATTATGTCTTGAGCTTGACCATCCAAATGTACTTGCAAGCACAACAAAAAAACAAGATTGTCGGGTTATTTACCGCTTCCTCCTTTCTGCTTCATGTGTTTTTGTCCTGGTTATTTGTGATCAAACTTGGTTTAGGAGTTGCTGGTGCCATGAGTGCATTCATCATTTCAGCTTGGTTGCTGGTTATTGGAGAGTTTGTCTATATCTTTGGAGGTTGGTGTCCTCATACATGGAAAGGCTTTACTAAAGCTGCCTTTGCTGATATGTTACCTCTATTAAAGCTCTCATTATCCTCCGGAGTTATGATTTGGTAATTTACAAGTTTGAACTCTAACAATTTTATTCTTTTTGTTCCATTCAACATATGGGAATTTAACAGGGCTGATTGTTTTTAAGAAAAAAAATAGTTAAATATATACTTGAATCCTTAATGATGTTAAGCACAGAACATATGGAACCCTAATTGTGTATGCTTTAACCTAACAGCTTAGAGTTTTGGTACACCTCTATTCTTGTCTTGTTAGCTGGATATATGAAGAATGCAACTGTTGCTATATCTGCTTTCTCCATTTGGTAAGAATTGATTGTGCAAATATCAATACAGTTGCTTGGCCTGTATCAGTTTTAAGTATTAAAAAGAAGATGACTAGTGCTAATTTCTTGTTTCAGCATCAACATCTATGGATGTGATTTTATGATTTGTCTTGGGTTTTTAGGTGCTTCAAGGTATTGCTTTAACCATTAAGAATACCACTCATTCTCTTTTTCTCTCTGTTGTCTCCATTTTCGGAGCAACTGATCGATATATTTAGTCAAATTCCATGTGTGCTGCATTCTGTACAGCGTGCGTGTATCAAATGAATTGGGAAAGGGCAATGCTAAAGCTGCAAGATTTTCTATCGAAGTTGCCCTCGTTACTTCAGTAATTATAGGAATTATCTTCTGGATTTTGTGCTTGGTCTTCAGTGACGAGATTGCATACTTGTTCACAAGTAATCAGGAAATTGTAGAATCTGTGTCAAGACTTCATGTTCTACTTGCGTTCTCGGTGTTGTTAAATAGTATTTATCCAGTACTTTCAGGCAAGTATTTCATTCTAAATTCTATAGACAAATACTATATATCAGAATAAGTGTTTTGTTTTTGTGGGTCTAAGTGCACGCATTTGTGTAATGTAAACTGAACCGTTAAAATTCCTCTCCAGGCGTAGCCATAGGAGCTGGTGTGCAGAGTACTGTTGCATTTCTCAACTTGGGAAGCTATTATGTGATTGGAGTGCCTATAGGGCTTGTGCTTGGATATGTAGCTCATCTTCAGATCAAGGTATGATAGAAGGATATTGCCAAGATTTATAATATCTTCTGCTTAACATATATAGCCATTGAATTTGATGGTCCACTTTCTGACCATTTCGCAACCTTGGCGTTTCCTGATAACTTCATGACGAGTGATATGGTTTATTAGTTAAAATCCAACTCTGTAGAACTTGCATTTATTATTCACCAATATTTTCTTCTCTGCTTACACAGGGTTTGTGGATTGGATTGTTGACTGGAGTTGTAGTTCTAACACTTTTGCTATCCTACCTTACATGGAGGATTGATTGGGATGAACAGGTTTGAAAAGAATGCATAAGATTATAACGTCATAAAGCTATTTTCACTATAAGCAAACAACTTCTGTTTCCAGGTACACAAGGCAGAAGAACGTCTTGGTCGATTTTTCTTGGAACCACCGAAGCAATCTGTTGAAAACTCCAATCTTGCTTGAAAGTACTGGACAATGCTTGCTGTTGCGTTTTCAAACCATGTTTTTGTTAGATGAAAAGTTGCATCCGATTCTTTATACCTGATTAAATGGTTAAAATTTGCTGATAGGAACTACTCTTGGGTTCCTACACACAATCTTTCGATTCTAATTTCCATTTCGTAATTAAGAGGTCACTTCAACAAGGTGGTTTTTCTTTCCTCTCCGTCAAACTAATTACGCTGCAGATGGATCAGTAGTCTCCTTGGTCTCATGGTGGTATAATTCATATGATGTTCTCTCAAGCTTCTTATAATGTACTTTATTAAATATATAATTGGTAGTTAAAATTTCCCTAAATACATGGTTCCTCAACTTATCAATATGGCATTTCTTATTATTATTTCTTAATGTTCGGTTCTTATATTATATAATGTTATTTTATTAAGGTGAACAAGAAGCAGTTATTTGATGGGTAATACCATTTTAGAAA
>Ga0325404_1001812_pt1 | contig 22738 bp, 9 predicted proteins | sample PopdelMetagenome_18_FD_205664 | JGI IMG/M metagenome (GOLD analysis project Ga0325404, IMG submission 205664) | Populus deltoides microbial communities from Bellville, Georgia, United States - Xylem-Control-R1 | ecosystem: Host-associated > Plants > Phyllosphere > Stem > Wood/Secondary xylem...
CCTTAGTCGTTTCTATCATACCCTAGCAACTCTTTTTTCTCTATAGCCTTTACCCAAGTCACTAGTCTTTCTTTTCTTTTGCACGATTCTTTACCTTGGTTCTCATTTCCACATCCTTGATATTATTGTCAACTTATCCATGCATATGAACCATATCTTCTTTTTTTATTTGAGGAAACTCCATTCTCTGAAAAACACACTTTGTGAACCTAGGTAAGCGAGTAAAACCCCGGCTGTATCAAGCTTTTACAAGAGGTGCACGCCCTGACTTAAACTCGAGACCTGCTGTGCAGATCTCAAACCCTTTGTCATCACGTTATGCCCCTTGAGGACCATATAAACATACATGTTGTCTAATTTGAAGTATATTATTATATACATGAAGTCAAGCTTTACACCTATTGTTCCTTGAACATTCCTAGAAGATTGGGAGGGGGGTTTAAATTTTTTCATTAGGTAATTAAGTGTGAGCTGGAGGTGTCATAAATAGACATGTGACTTTACTTTTGATTTCTTATTTACTCTTAATCTACGTGGAAAGAAAAAAATATAAAGTCATTACTTTGTGCAATTTTAATATAAATCTTGCAGCCGATAAAAACATAAATCACGAGTAAAAAATTTTCTATAAAAAGATTGTAGCAGAGCCATCAATTAATTTATCTTTCATCAAATAAAACAATGTAACTTAAATTTAAAATATATTTTTGTCTTGTTTTGAGATGTTTGTTAATAATTTGATGAGATTTTTTTTTATAATTCTACCATTTTTATCCTTTTTTTCTCATATCTGCTAGTTCTACCAATTGTTTTTTGAATTCTTGTTATGGTGATTTTTTTTCTAATTAATTAAATATATTTTATTGGTTTGTTTTGATTATACTTAGATTTTTTTTATGTTTTGTTTTAAGCAGAGCCACCAAAATTATCAATTTTTTCTCACGATATATGTTTTGATTTTAGGACATGTCATCCAATCATTTACCAAATCATCCAAAGTTAAAGAACATGTCATCAATTGTTGATTTATGTCAAGGATTGGTTGAAACAGAAAAATCAACAATTTATCCATTAGTTGACAAGTTGATTCGACTTATTTTGACTCTTCTTGTTTCGACAACAACTACTGAACAAACTTTTTCAGCAATGAAGATTGTTAAAACAAGACTTAGCAATCAGATGGAGAATGATTTTCTTGTAAATTATTTGATTGTCTATATAGAAAAATAAATTGCTGAAAGATTCATAATTGATATGATAATCGATGTTTTCTATTTTATGAAAAAGCGACGAGCACAATTAAAATAAATATGTAAGAATTATTTTTTATTATTTTTTGCTTTATTTCAAAGTTTATCAAACATAAATAATGCTTCGCTTTAACTAATGTTTCTTATATACTTTGTATGTTTATATTTGATAGGTATAAAGACCAACAACATTAAAGTGATGGATACATTATGAAGATGAAATTAACTTCATTGCTTTGACTCAATTTGGTATTACCCCAGACCTTTTACCTTATAATAAGATCATTATATGTTTGTAGTAAATTATTTAAATAAAACTAAATTATGCAGGTTTTGTTTTACAACTCATGTACAATAAATTAAAACAAATATTATATCTTGTTATATTAATTTTGGCCCCCCTAATAAATAATCTTAGCTCTGCCCCTGCTTGTGTTAATCCTTTTATGACATTATTTCTCATATCATGTCGAGATAGATTATCATTTTCGACCGTCATCATATCATCTTGGAACGATCTTAATAGTCCTTTAATGTACTTTGTTTTTACTATCAAAACAGCCCCAAAATACATCTTGCATACGACATCATCGTAGCCTTTAAAATACCCTTCATTGTTTGTCTTAAAACAACCTTCAATTCCATGTTATATGCTGCCAAACCAACCCTTCAAACACCCCCTAATGTTGTCCCAAGAATAACCCTCAAATTCACTCCATTAAGATACCTTTGTATCACCATAAGTTGCCAAACCAACCTTATTAGCATTGTGACTAAGTCCGTTAAATTCATTCCATTAAGATACATTTTTGAACTCCACATCATAATTAGATATATTTTCTTAGTTCCTTATAGTTTATTCCAAACTTTTGCTTGACAAAGCCTTTAGCCTTCACCCATTTGAATAATACAACAATGTCAATATTAGTTAAACTAATAGTAATAACCTGATATACATGGATGACTAATCAAATCGATGCCAATATCAATCACGCTGATATCATTAGTCTCTAATGCCTTGGATGACTAATGAGGTTTAACTAATGTATTTCTTTCAAGTCAATATTGATACCAATATAATCACATTGATATCATTAGTCTTTATCCACTGGAATGACTAATCAAGTCCAATATGATATTATTATTTTTCCAAGAAATATTGATATCAATTCCACCACAATGGTATCATTAACCTCCATTTTAGAATGGCTTATCAATCCAAGATAATATTGATACCAAGGTAGCCACATTGATATCATTAGCATCTCTTACCCAAAATAGTTAATCAAGTTCAAGTCAATACCAATATCAATGTTACCCCATTAATATCATTAGTTTTCATCACCTGGAAAGCAATATCATTATTTTCCATCACCTGAAAAGTTAATCAAGTTCAAGTCAATGTTGATATCAATGTTACCCCCATTGATATCATTAGCTTCCATCACTTGGACAGTTAATCAAGTTCAATTCAATGTTGATATCAATGTTACTTCATTGATATCATTAGCTTTCATCACTTGAACAACTAATCAAGTTCATCTCCTCTTTTTTATAGGGTTAAGGTCGATGTCATCCTAGCTGACATCATTAGCTTCCATTGCATGGACAACTAATCAAATTATTTTCACCTTATTTTCCTTTTCCTTTTATTCGACATTCTTATTACATTAATCAAAATTCATAAAAATCAAACTAGCAATTATAAAATTATATTACCTACCTAGTATAGGTGTCAAACACCTGCCTTCAGTCTGTACACGTGTTGTTGCTTTCTATTGTTGTCCTATCCTCGCAGCCTCCCTTGTACTAACAAGAACATAATCATCATCAACAATGCAGTTAACCTCAACATTTCATTTCAATTCTCATTCAACCATTATTTCAACCAATAATAAGAAAAATCCTTAAAATTCCATATCCATGTACATTTTGTCATGTTCATACTAATTCTTATAGTTTTATATGTTAAGACCCTCAATTAACAACAATTCCAAGCAAGCATTAGAAATTTACAAGTCTTGGTTGGTTTATTCTAACCAGCCTAAAACACTATTTGGTATTTTAATCATAATCAAAGTTGTAAAACTTGATTTTGAGTGTGGTTTATCTTTTTAGAAATCTAAAATATAAAGCTAAAACTTTGGTGAAGAAAGAAGCTCCTATTTATGTCGTTTAAAACATCAAGATCAATCATTACAATATCACCTGAAATCTACCTAAGGGTTAGTTCAGTTTTGACCTTTACTTAATGTTTAGTTCAGATACAAACAAGTTATGTCTGAATTTGACCTTAAAATATCTGCTGGTTAGTTTTGCGATAACAAACATATCTCTCAAACTGTACATTGAAACAAGTTGAAATTGTATAGGGAGGTACTAAACACATGAAACTATATTGTGATAAATATTTAGGTCAAATGGATCTCGGGAATATATTATTTTATATTATTGAAGTTACTAGACAAATCTTGTCAAATTTGTCAAACTAAACCTTTATGTACTGTTTAAGACATACTTGGAGCTATAAGTGGAATTTATCTGTGCTTTGAGTTGTTCTAGAAACTAGACATCTCAAGCTTTCCAACTATATATGGTAGGTCCATTAATTCACCCAAGCAAGAGAGAATGATGTATTTAAAGTTAGGACTCAAAATCTATCAAGAATGTGTGAAAATTTAAGATTCAAGCTATATGGAGAAATTTTAACATGAAGACTTTGTTTTTATTATATTATATTATTTATTTATTTAATGATGAATAATTATTTTAAATTTGGGTTTGTTCTGGCTCATTAGACATTGTTTAAGGGTTTATTTTATTATTGGACTTATGTTAGTTAATTACTAGTTTAGGCCCATTAGCTTGCAACTCAAAAAGAGTTCATTAGGGTTAACTAGATGAGACTATATTATATTTTTTTAGCTGCAAATTTCAGCAGCAAGTTGTAGAGTAAATGTGAATTTTTTTTTTTTTTATTTGTGGCAAAACAACCTTTCTTTGTAGAGACAAATATTGTACACTGACTTATCAAAAATTAACTGGTTTTGTGGTGTTATTCGCATACTTAGGGTTTTTAAATATAATGTTATCTCTGGGTCCAGGACTTTTTTCCAATATTTTTTATTTTTAAGTACAAGGTTACCTTTGGGTCAAGGTTTTATCAAACCTAATTTTTTAATTTCCGGGTTGTTATCTACTTTATTGGGGGTTGCTTGACAACATGAACAAGAGGTTCGCATCTAGCTCATATCTAGAATTATATAATTTTGAATTAACCAAGACTAGTTTTTTTAGGAAGCTGATATCCATATCTATAATTTTCATAAGAAACCAATTTCCTTGGAAAGCTAACATCTATATTTACAATTTTCATACGAAACTAACTTCAAATTTTATCATTTTCAAGTTCAAAATCAACAGTTACTTTAGCATCAAAAGTATGTCTAGGAGTTGGTTCAGTTTAGTCATTTTCTTGATTTTTAGCTCATATGTGGAGTTATATAACTCTTAATTAATCAAGAGTAGTTTCATTTAAAAGTTAGTATTCATATCTATAACTTTCATGAGTAACAAACATAAAATTTTATCGTTTTCAAGTTCTAATTTTGATATTTATAGGCTACCAAAATAGCTCTCATTTGACATATTATGGTTTGTCGAAACAACCTCTATTTTCAATAAAATTTAGGATATCATTATAGTCCTTCTTCATCATCATTTACACATCAAACTTCATTAGTTTACTCAATTTTCAGCCTCATGAGATTTTGTTTCTCCCTTATCTCATTTACTTTGGTTAAATGGCTTTTACAAGGAATACATGAATTTTTTCACAAACCCTTTGCAATTGAACACATACCCAACCGTATTACACTTTTCCTAACTTGATGTAATCTAGTCTTTGTAATAACCAAGTCGAAAAAGTCTATCTTCATCTTTGTTAGTGTAGGCTAAAACACTATGCCAAAAAAATATAGATTCTTTTTTAAATTCCCATGCAATTAACTTCACACCCATTAATTAGATGAATTATAAAACACAATTAAATACAAAATTCATTCCAATTCAATCAACAAATTCAAACCCCCTACCCCATATTAGTGTTGGTTAACACATATTTTTCTTCGATTTTCTTCACAATTACCACAACATTTATTTACACCTAAAAACATGATTCTAACCAAAAATCATCTTTTTATGCCACCTAACGTACAAAACCTCAAGTTCTATAATGTGCATCTTCCATAAAATGGTTACAATCATGCTAAAAACTTCAATCAAACTCCAATAAAGGTTCCTTATCTCTTTTTGGCAACCAATCAATAAGTTTGATGTAAGGAAATCCAAGTTTTATTTTGTTCTTCTCTTCTTCCCTTCAACTTTCTCTCTCCTTCCACCATTTTATCTCTCTAAAATCTCTCAAACAATAACTCAATGATCCCTCCATTCTCTCTTTTCTTCCATAATTTCCCTTCACCTACCTTTTTTTGGTGAATTTTTCAAAAAATATTTGAGAAATATTGATGGAGAGAAGCTCTACTTCTCTAGCCATTCATGGCTATTGGAAACAACCTATTTATAGGTTGATTTTATCCAAATTTATAATTTTTCCACTCTTTTATGTTTAATGTTTAATGTTTTTTTTTACTTAAATTGCCTGCTTTTACTACAGTTCATTATATGTCTTTCTGACCTCAAATTAAATATGAAATTTTAAACCAATGTAAAAAAAACAAGTTACAAGACCCCATGCAAAATCTCAGCTCAATCTGACAGTCAAATTGAAAATTATATGCAATAGCATAAAAATGGTTGGTTTGTGAATTTTCATCAAAAATTCAAATTTTCTTATTTAATACTTATAAAAATCATTTAAGTTGTTCCTCTAAAATCTCGGGACCATTTTATCATTTCAAGATATATTTATTTTATATTTTACACTTTTATTTTTTTTATTAGGCTTATTACCGTTTCACGGTAACGTTACCAATATTTAGTAGGTACTTGTGCCATCTCTCTTACATTTTTCTTTGTATTATCTTCTTTTATAGCTTATCTTTTATTACCACACTAATTTCTTGGGATCGAAACTCGTTACTGGTTTCGCCATTGTTATAACTTTTAATTTAAAATTCATAATCCTCCTTTCAAAATAAAAGTTTTTTTTAAAAAAAAAACTAGAGACTTTCCAAAAAAAAAAGTAACATTGAAAAAAAAAATTAGCACAGCCATGAGAAAATGTAGTTAAGCAAAGTGTTTTTCCAACAACAACAACATTTTTTGTTGAGAAAATGCACTTACGTTGTGTTTTCTCTTAAAATATTTTTTTTATTTAATAAATAAAAAGAGATATATTTTCTAAATAGAGTTTCTACAAAAATAGAAAACTTAGACATATGTTTTATTTATAGAAAATAATAAACTAGTGTTTAAATAGATTTTGTATTAAACCAATTTTTTTAATTTAAAAAATATTTTTTTATATTGTTTTTAATAAAAAATAATCATGCAAAAACAGTTAGCTAGATTGGGATTCTTAATTACAAACTTTTCTTCAAGGATTTGATTGATTTTTTCAATATTTTTTTAAACAATTGATTAAATACAAAATTTATTTAAAAACCAATTTATTCTTAGATGTGCTATTTTCCAAAATATTTTTTTATATGTTCTACTTTCCCAAATTTGTTCTCGAACGGTGTTAGTTTTAGAAAAAAAAATTCAAAATAATAATAATAAAAAAGAATAAGAATAAGAAAAAACTATAAAATATTATTTTAAATGTTATATTTTATCTCTTTTAAAACTTATTGTACTTTACTATGCATATTTTCTTAAATAATATATTTTAAATTATCTAACTTGTGAGACAAGGATTGTTATCTATAATTATTATAATTTGTAGTTACTATTATATACTTTAATAGAGTTATTACGTTCATATAAAAAAAAATATCATTAATAATTTATGATTTATAGTTTGTGATATTTGGTATTCCAAAAATGTAATGTAATAATTAATTGAGTAACTTATTCATAAAAAAAAAATTAAAATTTACCAATCAATGTTAAGTTTGTAATAAAAAAAATCATTGACTTATATTTATGAAAAATAAAATCATAAATATTTAGATATTAACAAAACAATTATGTTCCTCTCTTCACCTTTTTAAATTAATTGGAGTGGTTGTCATCATCTTTCTTTCTCTTTTAATTCAGCTATACAACTCTCATTATTGGAACGAAGTCATTAAGATATGAATTTCAAGGTATCCTAATCACATAGGAATTCAAATTTCTTGCTTAAAAGTCAAAACATATCATTTCAATGCGATTTTTAGATGTCTTTATTGGCATGTGATTAGAGGTTGATTGGGATTATAAAGAAAATAATTATCCCATTTTATTTTATTTTTTTGAATGGCTCATATGGATTCCTGACAACTAGAAGGTTATTTTGAAAGAAATATTAGATTCACATAGGAGAGTTTTGACTTTTAGAAAAAATATTTTATTTTACTTTATATAAATTTCTCATGACACACATAAAAATGTCATGTTTTGCTTGAAAATGCTTTTTCACTTTTTTAAGACTGAAACTTAAAAGCACATACTAAATTATTATTTTTTATTAAAAAAAACTTTTAAAAGCATATAATATAGACTAAAGTTCTTGATTATGAAGGTTATATATATATATATATATATATATATATAAGACTAAAAAGGTATTTAAGGGTTTGAAAACTATTCATTTGTAGAAAACTTTTAGGCTTTTCACCTTAATTTTGCATTTGATGATTGATCTTACTTTGATTTCAATTCTTCAAGTTTCATTTCGTGCATTGTCATTGATAATTTTTATCTTTAATTTTGTGCTTTCCATAATCATTAAAGATGATTTGTATCACTTATTCATCTTTCTTTTCTTTTTTTTTCAATCATTTTTCTTTTTTACTTATTAATTGATCATTTTCTTACTTCTTTTTGTATGGAGAAATTTTTCAGTTATCTATAAATTTTTAATTTTCCTTCTAGTATGAGAGGTGATCCCAATCTAGTTTATTATTCAAGAAAAATGTCAAATGCTCAAAGTGGGACGATAAATGATAAATTTTATTTGTGAAGCATAAAACAAAGATGACTATTAGTCATCTTAAAATCAAATTTCCTTATGCTAATAAGTACTAATCTTATTTAAAAATAATGATTAGTTAGAAAAACTAAGAGGTTAACTAGAGAGAATAAACAGTGAGATGGGTGAAGTCATGACATAAATGCACATAATTTATCATCATTTAAGATATCAAATTGTTTAGTTTCTCTTTTAAGCATAGCTATATTGTTCTAAGAAAGATTTCTTTTTTTTTTAAGTTTATCGGGAATGGAAATGACATTTAAGATTCAAAAATTATTCTAAGAAAGATTATACTTTTTAAGATTTATTGGGAGTGGAGAAATATATTTTGGGATTCAAAAAGAGGGATCACCCTCTAGCATTTGCATAAAATGTTTTGGCATTTCACCAAACTTGAAGATCTTTGAATGAATTTGCCATTATTTTTATCCAATCATGAATGAAAATAGAATGTCAAAAGTTTACTTTCAAATAAACATGTCTTGTTCTCAAAATAATAATAAGACGTAAAAAGAAAGACATATAATTCATCAAAAAATACAGTATAATCCTAAATCTAATGAAAAAAAAATTTAATAAAAATAATTTTCAACAAAAAGATAAAATGATTGTCATTGTAAAGTTCAATTACAAAAAAGGATTGACAATGCAACACCATTTCTATTTTCATGTCATCTCCCTCTATCAAATGTTTATGGTTTGGCAATATTCATCATGTACTTTTCATCATTTTTTTTCAATTACTTACAATATCAATAATAGATTGGATTGGTGATCATACGACATGTACCATTATTCTCCATAAAAAATATGTCCTCGACTTATTTCTAAATTTGATATCTATAATCCTTAGAGTTTTCAATTGAATGACCCAAAATCTCATATTGAAACTTATATTATACATTTGGATCATACCACCTAGAGTGCGGTGGTTGAATGAGATTTGTCAAAATAAAGGTAATGTTTTTTGTATTCACAAGGTGTTGGTGAACAATATTGATTGAAAAATATATATCGATCTTACATAATAGTATTTAGGAGTTGGTGATACCATGAAACTCGATGATGCTTGAGATGATAGGATAAGATGTTGAGGAGAAAAAATTAGAACAATTAAGGTTAAGACTTCCAACTTAGAGTCCATATTTTAATATGTCAATTGGTATGGTGTCAAACATCATCGATGGATTTTTTATCCTTCCTAATTTCAAGCTCTGTTTAATCCTTTATGTAGTGCTTGAAATTTCCACAAACAAGAATGGTGAGTTATAGATAAAGTATCCATACTATAAAGCCTTGAAGATAATGATACACATAGAAATAAGCTATTTTTTTTATTACTGTATATTTGTGTTGTCATTTCACGCTATCTCAAAGTATATTGTTTAATTGATTCATTGTTTTTTTTAATCCATATTTTGAATATTAGACCCATTTAGACTTTCTTTTGAGTTGAATCTATATTATTTTAGAGAAAACAACTAGCCCAATATTCCATTTTTTTAAACTCTAAAACCATCTAACTTTATATATCAATTGACAAAAAGCCTAACCAAGCTTTTATAAATATAATAGATTTAAAGTTTCTAATCATGAATAACTTCAACTGTTTTCATGTAGTGCACCTTGAGGTGAGTCTTTGGTCATTAGGCTCCTTTATACTTAGCAAATTCAGGAACCTTGAATTTTTCATGAATGACAACATCCAGAACACTAGGTGTATTTCAATGGCTTGAATATGATCCTACAAGTCTTCTCTTTCAATAGTTTTGAGATGCTTTTTAACTGAATATAACATGTTTACTTCATCTTTTTTAGTTTCATTTCCTTTTAAGATCCTTTTCGTGTTTGATGGATAAGTAATAATAATAATTTGTGATGGGTTATATAGCATGAAAACATGAATCTTTGATAAATATGAAGCACTAAGAGTGGTGATTGGTAAGCTTTGATTGATTAAATATGCTTTTGAAATTCTCTTATGATAAGGATGTCTAAGATGATATAATAGAAAATTGTCAAAAATGTTGCTTCAATTAATGGAGGAAAACATCAATGTAGTGAGATGTACAATAATATTCTCCATATATGGAGGTTTTCCATCAAGTTGTTTAGATTGAAGATTTTATTCAAGCAAGCCAGTTAGTCAAGCCACTTCATTATTTATGAAATTGATATTATCTTAGTAATTGTGCTCTAACCGAGCTATTTCATCATCAACCATGTCTCTGTTTAACTTTTTTTTTGTTTTGGAGGAAAATTGAGCTTTCAAAATGCAACTCGTATTTTTTTTCCCTAAAAAAATATCAAAAACCAACTTGTATAAACACAAATATTCATTGAATTAATATCTTAAACAAGGGATTAAATATGGAGTTTGATTTATGAAGGGTGATAAGAGTTGTTCAATCTTTTGTTGATAAGAAAGAGTTGATGACCATTTCTGGTGTCCTGGGTTTTATAGAAAATTATTTTCATCAAGGACAAGGACACTTCATAAGCAAATCTTATGTCTTTTAAAGAGGAGGATTTGGCTGACTTCTATTTAGACATGAATTTGACCTTATATTGACTATTTAAAGGTACCAAATTCTATGGAAAATTAAACCCATCAAATCTTAAGATTGTCTTTTAAATCAAACTTAAATTGTTTATTAGTTGATATGAAACATCTTTGAATACTGTTTTTTCCTGATTGATTTATTTTTTTATATATTCATAATGAAAGTGTTTTATAAATTTGTTATTGTTTTTTTATGCACAAGTTCATTTAGAGATGAATCTTATTGAGATGCTTATTATATAACAAATTGTAACAAACCTTAAGGTAACTAAAAACCTTTAACCAGTCTTTAGAGTTTGATGGTGTAGGGCTAGTTATTCCAAAAAAAAGATAACAATCACCTTAAAGCATTCCTCCTGAAGTAAGTTGCATTGTGTTTTTTTTTTTTTTAACGTGAGCGGTGTTGATTATATGTTATGCTATATGTTTACCTAACTTAAGATATGTGTGCTCATTATTAAAGATAAAAGCTAATTAATCCTTAGCTAGTGATTTGGAATTTGGACCCGATAAAAAAGTACAATCCTTGCTTTTGAAATATGAGCATTGGACCTATAAGGATGGTGGGTGGTTAAATAGGTTTAAGTTTGTTCTAACACTTGCTGATAAAAATGGATTCAAAATCCTCCACTCTTATTAATTAGTCAATATAAGATTACATCGATCCAGCCCAAGCTTGCTTATTGTAAAAGAAAGGATATGTCCTAAAACCCAAAAGCATTTTCGATGGCCGTGTATGGAGTTGCGTTATCCTAGCTTGAATTCGCTCATTGAAAGGAAGGTGTAACCCAAAGCCAAAAGGCAAATAAATGAAACATTCACAACATAAATGAACAATTAAAAATCCAAAACCCAAATAAATAACAAACATATATGAATATTCAAATAAGATTTACAAATCAATATAAAATAATATTTACATATACAATAATTTTATAATTTAAATAAAATAACAAATGTTGTCATCTTATTGGTGATGCTGCAATAGGGCAATTGATTAAATTACCGATAAAGTAGCTCTAAAGAGTATTATCGGGGCTCTCTTAAGCATACTAGTCTAGATTCGAAATACTATATGTATATAGATTAAAAAAAAAAATTGTTTTGCTTCAATCAGTTCCTTTATCATCAATGCAACATTTGAGGATAAGAATTGATAAAAAGTCTTAAAATCAAAGAGTTACTTTTTTATTTTAAAAAATAACAAAGCATGCAAATATAAATATTTTTTTTATAATGAGATATAATATTTTTATTTCTTATAAATAACCATCCACAAACAAGAATAATGTACAACACACAAACATCATTATATAATGATATCAATATCGAGACTAAGTAGTTACGCCTTAAATAAACTAGTTATAACTAAAAGTGTTCACGGTTCGGTTTGGGCAAAAAATTTCAACCGAACCAAGAGTTATAATTCCTTGATGGTATAACCCGGATAGAATCGAGAACTGGTTCAAACCAAACTAGTTTGGTTTGGTTAAGGTCTGTTTTTTACATTAAAAATCAGGAAACCTATTCCCATACACCCTTCGCAAAAATTTCCTAGAAAAACAATCAAGATATCATCTTCTTTTGGATCATTGAATAAATATTTTAAAATTAAAAAAAATGAGATCTTTATGCTAGCAAGTACTCTGTTAAATCGATCCATAATCATAACAAAAATACAAACTTTATCCATTTTATTGAATCAGGTCTATGAATTGATGGTTTTAAAATCTAACAAAAACAAAATGAGATGGGTACTTTATGCAATAAATTGATCAAAAAATAAAAACAAAGCAAAGAATGAAAAGGGAAAGCTTCAATTATAATGATAAAGTTTATTTATCACAAAGTGGTGTTCAAGAGGAAGGAATAATTATCCTTACCCTTCTATTACAAAAGTTGAAAAGCCCAATTATTGTAAAAGCCCCCACTAAAGAGGAAGGAAAGACATATCAGTACCACCCCTCTCTTTCTATTTTAAAAACCTCTTTGTTTTAACAAACATTCTTGTACCAAATCGCTTCCATGAAGCATATGAAATTGGAGATCAAAAAAGGTATGGTAGTTGGAATAATTGTCTCACTACATTTGCCTCTTTTCTTTCATCACATCAATCAAAGGAATAATTATAGAGGCTGCAGAAAAAGCAGACTTCTTACCTCTAAAAGAACAAGAGATAGAGAGGGCAGGTGTGGTGGGAAGGTAGAAAGGTGCAACTGTTGTTGAAACTCAATTATGATTAAGGGAGAACGTGAGGAAAAAAAAGAGAGGGCAAAGGGTAAGGAGGGGCGACTACCTTTATTACTAATTAGGGTTAGGTAAAGCTTTTATCTATACCTTTTTTTTAGGTAGCTCAAATTTGGTTAAACTGGTCCAGTTCGGTTAGTTTCAGCTTTCTGAAACCAAACCAAACCAAAACAAATGAGTTATATGGTTTTTAAATTGGTTTGATTGGTTCTTTCTCTTGGTTCGATGTTTTCAATTTTTTTTTGTTTTTATGGTTTAATCGAGTGAATAGTTTTTTTTTAACACCTCCAGTTATAACTCATCCTCCCAAAACTATTATAGGATATTGATTTCAACTTTATTCTACCTCAAAAATAGCTCCTTATTAGCTTCATACCCCTAGGGTTGCCATGCAATGACTTGAACCCCAATATTTAATATCTTGTGTAATGAATAAAATATTGAAAGAAATATAACAAAGGATGTAAAACTACATTAAAGTTAAAAAAAATTATAACTATAAGTAAATCTAAAAGAAATGGGGAAAAATATTTAGCTCCCCTAATAGAATATTATGGATTAAGACAATGTTTTTTTTTTTTTGGTCCTTCAAGCATTTTTTCTTTAATCACTGAACTTTTTTTAAAAAAATAAATTGTCGTTTCATATTGAATTTATTAGAATTTAGGTTTAAAATTTATTTCAATTTGCTTGCTATGAAGTTCTCATAGTTTTTTTAAAAAATCACAGCATTAAGTTAATGCTCAATCTGGCAAAATAGAACTTTATTTATAGATAATTACAAAAAACCTTTTATAGTTTGATCATGTTTTCACTTTCTCATCAATTTGTTACTTATAAAAAATTAAAACCACGAGTACCAAATTTGAAACTAAAGTAAAAATGCAAGCCTTTCTTCTTCTTTTTTTTTTCATGAGGCATATGTTTTAAAATTTTAATCCCAATGTTTTTTTCCTTAATTATTTATCCCTATTTATTAGGATTTCTTCATTGTGGTCTTACTCTTAATTTGTTTTGTGTTTTAGTCTATATGTTTCTAAGAAGAGAGAGGTTTCAAATAAAAATAGTTAAATTTGGTATGGAAGTGTTCCTTTTAGAAAAGAAATGAGTGCCAATGAAGAATTTTTAAACTTTATATCACTAAAAAAAGTATATTAAGGTTGAGAAAGAATTGTTTTATGTTTGATTTTGCGTTTTTAGACCAATTTAAGGGTGATTTGAGTTGAGAAATTGATTTATTGAAATTTAAGGATGTTTATCAGGTGAAGAATAGATTGAAAAAGGGTTTTATAGGCTAAAAAAATCCAAGCTCGATTTTTCAGCCACTTATCTGGTGATTAGGATTTGGAAAAAAATAAATGACGTGTTGTCTGCTTAATGTTTTATTTTTTTTAAAAAAAGTGGATGACATATTATTTACCTTTAAATAAGGATTTGGAATTATGGATGAGCGAGAAAGCGATTGGTTGGACATATTTCAGGAAAAAAAGAAGTTAAATTTGGTATGGAAGTGTTCATTTTGGAAAAGAAATGAGTGTCAATAAAGAATTTTTAAGCTTCTATATCGCTGGAAAAGGTATATTAGGGTTGACAAAGAGTTGTTTTATGTCTGATTTTTCATTTTTAGACCAATTTCAGGGTGTTTTGAGTTGAGAAATTGGTTTATTGAGATTTAAGGGTGTTTATTAGGTGAAGAATTGATTGAAAAATGGTTTCATAGGCCAAACAAAATCCAAGCTCGATTTTTCAACCACTTCTCTAGTGATTGAGATTTGAAAAAATAAATGACGTGTTGTCTACTTAATGTTTTTTTTTTAAAAAAGTGGATGACATGTTATTTACCTTTAAAACAAAAATGTAAATAAGGTCAGGCTTACAAGCATTATCTAATTGACCCACGTGTGCTGGGTCTTCTTTCTATTAGGCCAAAAACACGAGCTCCCTTTTCTTTGGTCCAAACATCTTGCCCTTTTCTATGTTTTTTTTTTTCAAATTATTTTTTTAATGTTGATAGAAATGCACTATAAATGTTTTATGATGATATTATCAATTTCTTTATGAGTAATTATGACCTAGCCCAATATGAATTTTTTAAAATAATTTGCTCATTAATATTGATAAAAATAAAACATTTTTTCACTTAAATTCTTTTAATTGCAGATTTTTAATATAATTTTTTAAAATTTATTGTTCTTAGTTTTTTTGCATATAGTTATTGAGAGATTATTCATTTATGATTTTTAAATTTTCTAATAAAAGACTACTTTAACGATCATAATGAGTTTTTGTTTAAAAAATAATGCTCCTCATGAAAAAATATATGTGAAAGAAAAATTTGTTTATATTAAAAAAATATCTTTTCCTTTTTGTTTCAAATCATTACAGTTTTTTCTAAACTTTTTTATTTCTAATTATTGTTGTTTTTTATTCGATGAAATATTCTTCTAATAAAAAATAGTAATTGTTATGAAAAAAGATGATGGATCACAAAAGACAATTTCAATTGAAAAAAATACATTTTTACTCTATAATTTTATTCATTGTCTTTCCTACAAATGTCTATTTATATAATTATTTAATTAAATAAAAATATATTCTAGAAAAAAAGTTTATTAAACATGGTTAGGGTCATGATCTAAGTCACGAGTTAGGTAGGTTAACTCGATTTAATCCGAGTCAATTGAAAATTTTATAATTTCAATATTGTTTATAAAAAAAATGTTAGATCAATGTTGTTTTTTATTTTGTTTTAAGAAAGTCAAACTATGTTTTGGTCATGTCGACACATGATTAAGTTAGATTAAGTCAACTCCTATCCAATTTACTTTTAAACTCAGCTTAGTTTAGAGGGTGAGTCAATAGGTCATCATGTGAACCCACCAAGCTTGGTCATGTTTAATAACATTACCAAAAAGTTCTCTATAGTGGTGCCCATTAAACTAACTAAGACCCTTGAAGCTGGTGGAACATGGCTATTTAATGGTGGCATGTAGGAATCATATGGTGACATGTTAAAAGGCACATGGGATGGTAGTGCATATATCCACATGCCAATGAGGTTGAAGTGTTATGACTTGTTGGATTAAGTGTGCTTTCTTTTTTATTTTTTTTTTATTTCTGCTCTAGCTATGATGTCCATCTTTATTTGAAGAGAGAGACAAACGTAGAGGAATTTTTATTTCTTTGTCCCTTTGTTAGATAAGTGGGTTTATATGGTTTTGGGTGGTTGGAGAGTGGCTTCAGTTTAGGTCAATGGTGGATGTTGTGGTTTCAGCTTAGGTGAGTTGCAGGTTGTTAGTTATAACGAGAGAAAAGATTTGAGTGACAATTAGATTGTATGATGGAGACGGTTAAGGCTAGTTGTTGGCAATTTATGGACAAATTCATAAGAAAAAAAAGGTTGGTGATTAATGGGTTGTGGAGGATAGTTTGGCTATTTGGTGGTGCATGGTGGTTTTAGATGGCACTAGTTGGGTTTTTACTAAAGAAAAAAGTACACCATGGTGGTTATAGTGTGGTAGGGGTTGTTTTATTTTAGACAAAAAGAATAAAAATAGTAACAAATTGGGTTGTTGCAACTGGGTTAGTTTATTGGAGAGATGAAGGAAAAATGAAAGTTGCTTTGATGGGTTTTTTTGGTTGTGGGTTTTGTGGCTATTGTTGTGTTGATTGGGGGCAGTGATGGTGGTGTTTGTTTACTAGATTCTAACATGGAAGCAAAAAAATGTTGGATGGTAAACCATTATTTCTCTCTTTATTTTTTTTTTCTTTCTTATTATACAAAATGCTATAAGATATCAATCTTTCAGTGTTCACACACACATATATTTTACTGTGGATTTGCATAGTGAAATTATCATTTTGCTCTTCACAACTTAAACCTGATAACATGATTTCAAGGATAATATAATATTTTTCATAAGACACATTTGTTATTATAAGATTAAATAGGGGTAGAGAAGTTTTTTAACATTTTATTTGCACAGTGTAATGTTTGAAATACACTCAAAAGTTGGATTTTCTTAACTTTTAGGGCAATAGTGTATTTGGCTTTTTCTCTTTCTTAGCATAGTATAATTACTAAAGTACCCTTTGAATAAAAAAAATCTATAACTAAGATTGAGAGCCTTTTTAGTCTTTTTATTATGGTTTTTCATTAATATTGTACAGGGTCAAGGGCGCTTAATTATTTATGAATTAAAAAAAAATTAAAAAGAAAACTTGTTGCGTGTGTGATGTGCTCGTGTCTTTGAGTGGCATGTGCGACGTCTTCTAGCTGCCTAAAAATGTTAAACATAATCACTTTTGAAAGATAACGTGGAGGCACATCCACTAGGATGATACATGCAAGTCATATCGCGATGGTACAATGATGGATTGAGTTTTTTTCTCCCTTCTTTTTTTTTTATCTCTCTCTCTATCTTTCTCTTACCTTTGAAAAACATGTCAATTCAGCCAAAATTAAGAGTAATCCTCCATTTTCTTCTTATTTCAATTATGACCCTTATTCTTTTAATTGCTCTTTATTTATTTTAAATCTTTTTTGTTATTTATTTTTTAATTTCATCACTTAGCATTTTATCCTATATGGTATTTATATCAAATTTAGTCCTCATTATTTGAATTTTATTTTTTAAAAAATTATTTTCAATTTCTTCCCTAATCATGTGATTTTTACGTGAGACTTAACCATTATTATTTTAATAGTTTTTTCCTTGGTTCTTTTCTTGAAATTGATTTTTTTTAAAAATTTTACCTTTAATATTTGATTTGTTTTGAATTGGGCTTCGTTAATTTTTTTTGCAGTGATCTTAGTTTCATGATTCGGGTCACGTACGAGTATGAAATTTTAACCCGAATCAATATTATCTTTTTTATGTATTTTGTTTCAGCTAATTTTATTTTTTGATTTCATCATTCAAAATTAAGTTTATTAAAGATCAAGTATCTTTATTTTTTTATTTAACTTTTCTATGATGATATCCTGATCTTGTGATCCGAGTCACATATTTTTCATGCTAGCTCGGATTGACTCGGGGCTTTTACATTATTTTATTATTTTTTATGTCAAATTTGCTATTTATTTTTTTAATTGCTTTATTTTTTTTATCTTAAGTTTGTCATACCAACTTGGATTTGATCGGAACTTTTTTTTTTTTTTTTTTAATTTATCTTCATCATTTGACATTAAGAACTATAACTGAGTCACAAAAATTTATTTTGCTGTAAAACATGTTGGTAGCCTTTTAACACTGTCTTTTTTTTTTATTATGAAAGAAATTAAATCGGCTCATAGCAAAGCGCAAACCACCTATTTAATTATCTGTATTTCTAATCTTATTTGCCTTTGTTACAATTTTTTGTTCCTTTTTCCTTAATCCATGAATAGCTACGTCAACTTTTGGTTCTTCAAATGCTAGAGAGAGAATTTCAATTAGCTCATTAGATTAGAAATTTTAGCTTCCAAAAATGCTTGATTGGATTGACAATTCAACAAAATCAATTTCTTGAATCAAGCTCTTGCTTGTTGAATTAGGTTTAGTTGTAAGAACAAAATAGGGGTGTGATTTTAAATTTTTTTTTGTAATGAATGGGTCATAATTTATCTAATCCACTTTAGTCCCCTTCTTTTTTATTTTGCTATTTCATCCTTTTTCCTGTCTTTCACTTTTTCTTGATTTTTGTTTCCCTTCGTGTCTGGGTAATGAGAGCTAGTGGATGGGTTCCACAATTAGTGAGGGCCTCACTAGATATAGGATAGACTAGCTTGATTGTTCGTGCAATGCTAAAGATTTCTATATCAATCAATTAATAATGTTATTTAATTTTAAAATTTTATATTAAAAAATAAAAATTTGTTGCATACACAGAAGCCGATTTACTATTTTCATAACAAAACAGGGAACATATATTTGATATGAAAAAAGGTTTTTTTTTTTTTTTTTTTTTACGTTGAGACATAATTGTGTTTGACAAAAAAACATTTTCTATGAATGTTTTGCAAAAGTCTCTCTAGCTAAAACTTACTCCTTTGTTTTCACACACACACACATATATAATAAAGATTAACCATGTTGTGAAAAGTAATTTCAAATACAAATGCAAAAAACAAAGAAAAATAGATGCTCTAATAGTTTTGGGCTACTTAATACGAAATAAGAGAATAATTAATTTGAAAAACAATTATATAAAAACTTAACAATAAAAAACTAGGCATTTTATTCTCGTTAAATATTCAAGGAAAAAAAATAATAAAAATATAATTAATTAGTTTCACGTATAATTAATTATAAAATAATTATTAACATTACCATTAAAAACATGTAGTCTTATTTGAAAAGAATGGTATCATCATATATTTTTAAAAAAATAAAATTATAATTTTTTTTTATTGAAAATACATTATTTTATAATAATAAAAAAATTAAAAAAATTGAAAATCCTAATGAAGAGTGCGTTTGAGATTGTGGTAATAGTGACAGTTCAAAGTTCTTTTCGTTTAAAAATATATTAAAATGAAGTTTTTTTTTTAATTTTTTCAAAATTATTTTTGACATCAGCATATCAAAACAATCTGAAAACATAAAAAAATTATTTTAAGCAATTTTTGTTTTTAAAATTTGAGAAAACACGGTGCAAACACACCCGAAATCAAGTCGAGGCACTTAGGCTTGGCTATATGGTTACACTCGAAAGCCTGACCTTAATAAGGAAAAGGCCCAAACTCAATGTGCCTTCCTTCATTTTTAAAAACACAAGCAGTTCACACGTCATTTACCTTATCTACTATAATAAATTTTGGCCACCTCTGGTGGCTGAGAAATTGGGTTCTAGCTAATTTGGATCTTAAAACCTAAATTCCAACCTATTTTCGTCTAAAACCATCTTTGAAACTTTAATAATCATATTTTCAACCTTAAGACATCCTCGTGTGTTTAATAGTATGATAGTTTTTGTGACCGTGGTTTAAAAAAAAATTATTTTTATAAAAAATACTTTTAGTTGAGATTAGTTTGGAAAAATATATGTTTGGTTAAAACTGTGGTAGAAATTGAAATTGAATAAAAAATAGTTTAATGTGTTTGGTTAAGAATACTTTTGAAATTGAGGTTATAAAATAACTAAAAAAGACATATTAACATTGTTGGTTTTTAATTGAAATATTATTGATTTAACTACTGTTATTACATCATGAAAAAAACAATACTTTATATAAAGTATTTTTTATTGTTTCATTAAACTATTTGCAATTTCATCACATACGAAATCCATCCGACAAGGACTACAGTTTCCATGACTTCTTAAGCGTGCAACAATATCATGTAAAATATCGTTAGGAATAAAATTGGAATTGCGATCAAATTCTGCAAATGCCACGTTATTATGTGATCTTCTTCTAATTTAATTATGTAATGTCATTTAATAATGTTAAACACTAGTTTTTCGAATAAAACACAATACCTGTAAAATTTTGTTGGATTTTTTTATTTTACTGGGTCGGACTAGGTTCAATACATTTATGTTTGGGCCGGAACCCGTCTGGCCTATGAACAGTGGAGACGCTCTCCACTGTTCAAGTGAACAGTGGAAATTGAGCTGCTATTTGTAAAGCATAAGTTTTGTGCTTTTGGTAAATCTCAGGTACAACCACAATTTATGATGGGTCCCACAAAAAAAAAACTCAGTTGAAACTTAACAAAACAATAATATCTGTAACTGACTCTTAACCTCACACACAGCTACAATATCAAACAACCACTTAGTCTAAAAAGTCAAGCTGGATATAAACAAATTTTATAGGATCTGATCTATTTTTTTGTCATGATTAAAAGCTCAGATCACTTGATCGCAATCTTTTCTTTTGGAAAACCAATTGATATGCATTAAATGTGAGTATCAAAATGTCGAAACTAAAAACAATAAGGACCAAAGACATAACAATACAAAACTTAAGAATGAAATTGAACATTTTAAAGTACTATGTATACACCATAGCAATTCACAATGCTCATGCGACCATTATAATAAAAACAACATAAAACTCTAGACCTTTTAATAATTACAATAATATTACAATAGGTTGTCAATAATATTAAAAATACGAGGCCTTTGTTTAAAAAAGATGCGAGGCCTTTGTTAAAAAAATGCGAGGCCTTTTACAATAATTACAATATCAAATAACCACTTTACCTTTTATTAAAAAAAAATGCGAGGCCTTTGTTTCTCAATAATATTACAATAAAAGGAAATATTCAATGCATACTAAGTTGTCAATCCCAATTTTTTTTAAAAAAACCCAACGAAAAACAAAATCAAGGACGAAATTCTCTCAATATTTTTCATCTAGGGCAAGGACTCTTCTATTCATCTCCCTCTCTATGTTTTTTTAGTAGGTCAACTAAAACCATAGCTAATTTTACTCCTTGTCGTCTCTCTAGAAACAGCAAGTTTTAAGTATTATCTATATTATTGGGTGGCAAATCGTTCCAAATTAGGATACATTATATTTTATAAATTTCTAAAATTGTCTTTCAAAATTTACTTGGCATCAACTTCACCTATTAAAATCAAATCTTCCATGGTAAAGAAGGAGAGAGAGAGAGAGAGAGTCTTTCTCCACTGCACTCGATGTTTTCGGCTAAATTAAGACCCTCACATCAGGAAGAGAGGGTTGTATTGCAAATATGGATTCGGAAAAACAGTAGCAAAAAATAGAAAAATAGGCTTGTATGTTTCATTGGCATCGCTTTCTAAGAAACGTGTTGAACAACTGCAAGGCAGCCTCTAATTTTCCACCATCGTGGGTCCTAACATCATTTTCTTCTCCATTTGATGCTGTCATGGCTTCTTCAAAGAGATGGGCAAGCATCATATCGTCTATTGCTTCTTTTCTTCATTTCTTTATCATAATCTTTCAAGTGCCCGTTTTCAGGTAACCTATCATTATATCACTTTACTTCTTTCTGTGTATTTAAAGATGTTTAGAGTGGTGAAGTTGTTTTTTAAAGTATTTAATTTTTTATTTAAAAATATATTAAAATAATTTTTTATTTTTTTTAAATTTATTTTTGATATGAAGATATCAAAATTATATAAAAATATATAAAAAAAATAATTTAAATTTTTTTTAAATTTTTTTAAAAATATGGCTTGGCAAATCATCCACTTAATTAGTCTTCGTTCAATGTCCTTGTCACCCGCTCAATCAAAAGACCCTTTCTCCATCCAGTAGTATCACACCTTTCAAGATGGGAACGATTTTTATTATAATTAATTCTCAAATATTTTCAATAATTCAATGGATTTTCAGTGCAATTCCTTTTCTGCCCCATAAAAAATTATAAAAATAGTTAGGCTATCATTTCTGAGTTTTCTGCAATACTTTTTTTCTTCGAGTTGGACGAACAACCACATATTAAAGGCGTTCTTTTTCCTAACCGAAGAATCAAGCTCTAGATATTGTTTTTATGAAGCTTTGTGAATTAGGGTTAACTATAATTTTTCGATTCCTGTACTGAAGAATTGAAAGAAGTTCTT